>Ga0315280_10001569_pt1 | contig 38977 bp, 58 predicted proteins | sample YL17G06_40_MG_FD_203697 | JGI IMG/M metagenome (GOLD analysis project Ga0315280, IMG submission 203697) | Sediment microbial communities from Yellowstone Lake, YNP, Wyoming, USA - YL17G06_40 | ecosystem: Environmental > Aquatic > Freshwater > Lake > Sediment | place: USA: Wyoming | collected... | reverse complement strand
CGACGTCCTTGTCTTGCGCAATGTTCAGGAGTTCGTCCCGGATTCGATACCCGACATAGTTCCAGTAGCCACCACTCATCGTGTCCTCCTACAGGGCAGCGTCCGCCTCTTCCTCCGGGCACTCCCACCGGACAACTCCTCCACGCTCGTCAAAGGCCGTCATACGCTCGTTACACCTTTGCGGCCAAGACGGGCAATGCCCTACTTCTCTTTTACCAACATCACCTTATCAGCTAGCCTCGTCCCCAGAGGCAAGACCTTCAATGTTTGGCAGATATCTCTATCCCACATACGACGAAAACGGCTTAACCGATATTTACACGGAACGATCTGGCACTTCACATGCGACTCAGTAAGCATCCGCACAAAGCTGTGTGCCGCGTCGAAGCAATCGAAGACTGCCAGTGGACCGCAACCTGTGCGCGGTACAGTCAACTCGCCGATCTTATATTCCACCTCGCCCATTCCACAAAAGGCGCTGAACAGCCGCCCCTTGACAACTCGGACAACCTTCCACCCGATATGCCACTTCTTCATGGCTTTACCTAATCTGGATCGGTTCTGCCGATCTTCTCGTCGTTGTCCGCGTCCTGCGGCGGGCAATCTTGTGCCGGCATTCCTCCGGATAGAGCGGTCTTCGCCTTGTCTCGGATGAATTTCAGCGCAGTTTTTTCCTCGCCTGAATATTGCGACCAGATTTCTTTCAGGGCGCCTTCGAGCGCGGTGAAGTCGGACATAGTTCTTGCGACCTCGTACCGTTCCCGCCAGTCATCCACGGTCGCAATATCGCCAGGAGAGGAACGCTCGGACTCTTTTCCATCCCCAGACCCCTTGGTGACACCCTTTTCGGGTTGGGTCGCTGCTGGCGATTCTGATGGCGCGTGTCGCTCAGGCTTCCCGGTGGCTTGCGCATCGTCATCATCTTCTGGTGCCAGCCCCGTGACCTGAAGCAGGGAGTAGCGCCGTGCATACGTTAGGGCGCTTCCAACGCGCTGTGCGGGATTGGCCCCGCCGCGATCTTGGGAATCCGGTACGGGCATCGAAATCTCGCCGGAATTCTCCGAGTAGCCCAGCGCGTGCGCGATGCGGCACGAGACCACAACGCGCTGCGGCTCTACCCGTGAGGACCAGGAGACGGAGAGCCCAAGTTCGCCTAGTAAGGGTCGGATGGTTTCCATGATTTCGTCTAGAGCGGCGTACCTATACTCGTAGTAGTAGCCCTTGGCGGTAGCAATCTGAGCGGTATTCGTCTTCTTGATGGGCGGGCACCGCCGTTGGAACTCAGCCATTGCCGCATGCCAGGCTTCGCGGGCCTGGACTTCGCGGACATCCTTTGCAAGGGCCACCAAGCGTTCCAGCGTTTCGATGCTGGCGTTGGACTCCACGGCCTTCTGAAGCAGGTATTGCGGATCAATGCGGACGAGAGCCTTAACGTCTGTCATTTCCCGATCTCCTTCTGCAAGTCGTATAGGTTACGAAGCAGGAAGAACGCCTCGAATTCCTTGGCGAGCGATGGCCAGTAGTAATGTCCAAAGGAGCCGTTTTCTTTTCCGACTTGGAGCAGGTGATACCCGGTGACAGGATCGTCTGGGTGTGCCTCGTCCCACAACTGCCCATAGGCAGCCAATTGAATCCGATGATCGGGGTACACCCCCTTGGATGTTTTCAGGTCGAGGATGCAGCGCCGACCGTTGAGGAGCGCGGGGTAATCAATGGTGCCGCCATAGCGGTATTTCTCGGACACGAGCGCGATTTCACTGCCCGTGCATTGGAGTCGAAATGCCTCCCGCCACTCGTAGAACGCCAGGAGCGAGGATTCACAGTCCGCCGGAATCTCCGCCGGCCTCTGGCCCCGCATCTCCATCTCGATGAGGGCGTGGACGCGGGTGCCCAGGTCCGCCGCGTCGTCTTTCGTCTCCCGGAAATCCTTGCCCTGTCTGCCCTGATCCCAGGCCCACCAGAGCAAGGCTGGTTTCGACCAAGCCAACTGACCACCAATGATGGTCGTGACGCCGGGAACCTTTTCGCCGCTCTTCAGATGGTATCCAGCTTTCGGCGTTGGCATCAGTTCCCTCCTTGTTCATCCCGAAGCCGTTTTGCCTTTTGATTTCTCTTTCTCTTTACACACAGCCAGCCGTGCCCGGGCCTGCGCCAAGTGCCGCTCCAGCTCCTTCACCAAGCGACCCCAGTAATGGACCGACCATGCGAGGCCTCGCCGCGTCGAAGCTAACATGGCGATAGCTCTTTCTTCTTCGTGCTTCGTGCGCTCCGCGTTCAGGGCATCACACGCGGCTTGACAGGCTTCTTTGGACGCAAAAAGCAGAGATGCCGGAACGCTCGAATAGCACTGGGCATCGGGGTCGCTTGTGGAATACAGAATCTCTTGCCCGCGGATTTCAACGCGGCGAGGCACGAATGGCGTCGGCCTATGCTGGTAAAAAATGCGCTTCACCTTGCCAGTCGGAGGCTCGAAGCCGACAGCACAGGCGACGCAATGTACGGAGACCGCCGTGCCGTCGCCCCGCACCATTGTGATGGCTTTCGTCCCACAACACTCGGGGCACACGATCCATTCTTCTTGATAGCCGCTGCCCACCCACCACAGCGCCTGTCCGAGGGCAAAGGGAATTGGAATACTGGCTGCCACCATGTCACTACTCCTTCTCCGGTGTCCGCATCCATGTTCTCCTTGCGCACCTTCACGCAGCGTCCCCGATTTTCTCCGCGCCGGGATTCTCTTGTGATGCTTGCTCTGCTTCTGAGATGGCTTCGATTGTTACTCGTCCTCCTGAATAACCATATGTGCGCACCGCCCAGACCATACCGCTGGGGCTGGGGAACCTGATGGCATGTTGCTCAAGAACAATGCGCTCTACATCTTCGCGGGAGTACTCAAATTGTGCTTTCATCTGTGACTACCCCCTTCTCTCGCGGCTTGCGGGTCTTGCGCTCCTTGCCGTCACTCGGCTGGGTAGCCGTGATGCCCGTGATGCCGTTGAGCAACTGCACCAAATCCCCTCGGTCTTTCTCTGGCCACCGGCACACCTTCCCCCATATTTCAGCAAATTCGATTCCCCGCACCCTGCGCTTCATAGGACCTCCTTTTGCTGCCTACGCCTCGCAGCCTGCCACTCTCTGTGGGTGCAAATCCGGAAATCCAATTCCACGACGTGGTAATACAGCAACGCTCGTGCGCCCGGCCCGACCAGCTTCACGGTGCGGCCCGTTGGGCTGATAAGATAATACGGCCCATAAGTCGGGCTGGGTGCGATGACTCGGCGGCTCATCTTAGATGGACTCCTGAACGATCACCCAGAGGCCTGGGGGCGTAGATGCTGTTGCGTAGCACTTCTCCACCATCTTGATGACAACCTGCGCGTCGTCGTGCCACAATATGCCGTTCCAGCCGTCCATCAGCTTTTTTTCCAGGTTATCGAGGTCAGGCCTCGAGATCGGCCGCTGGCATTTCGGGTGCTTCGGCCGGGGCAGATAAAAGGTGAGAGAAACACTCACTGGCCCCGTCAGCGGAGTCACCTTCTCCTGCGAGGCCACAAGCCGGCAGTAAGAGGCCCAACCCGTGTTGCGGTACACCGGGAAGGCCCGTTTGCCGCCTCCAGGACGGATGACCGAGCCGGTCTGGGTTGGTCGAGGGATGCCCGCCACGAAGAAGCTGATCATGTGTCCAACCTTAATCCGAAATACTTCTCCGCCCCTCGCGGCAAGGTTTTAGTTTCAAAATGGGTCTCACACCGCCGCACACCCCACACTATCGTGCTGCCCATGTGCTCTTCGTAGGCCACACAACCGCAGGGGAAGGTAGCCAGGATGGTCTTGGCGTAGTCTGACATGCTACTCACTGTAGTCATGGCGCCTCCATAGCCAGTTACACCATTCGTAACCCAATCGCGCCCCCACGAGATGCCATCCGGGACCGGGCCAAGTACGGGACCAGAGGAAGATCACGGTCGCTCCAAGCACAGGGCGGGGCCGTGGGGGGAGGCATCCGGCCCCACCTATCCTATCCCTCGGGCGCACCTTCGACACAGGATTGTACGGCACGCAGGAGGTCGCTGAGTGAACTACCCTTGGGCATGACCCGTAGGCCATGTTCTCGGGCCTCCTCGTTTATCTCATCGTCACCCGAATGGATGATGACTGGAATCCCCGCCGCCCGAAGACGTAGCGCCAGCCGGAGAGTTGCAATCGGCGTTTGACCGTCTGCGAATGGGACATTCCCGTCCAGGAGCACAGCCTTTACGGGTGATGGCAAACGCGCCATTGCTTCGACACCTAACTGATGCGAGGCTTCTAGCACCTCGTACCCCTCGGCCTCTAACGCGGCTCGAAGGTACTCCCGCGTGGAGGGATCGTCCTCAACGATCAGTACGGTTGGGAGCGGCCCGAGTCGGTCGAGCTCCGACCTGAATTCGGCCTCTTCGACCTCCTCTTCCTGAATAATGCCCGTCGCCGGGTGTACCTCAAACGAGGGTGCATCGGACGTGGTGGACCGAAAGCCGGCCATCGCCAGCTCCTCCCGAAGCTGGGTGGTCATCCGCTCCGCCAAGCGGTGCGGATTGACGGACACTGGGAACACGCCCCACAGGGCCGGCGAACATCCGATCCGCACGTCCAGCGCCACAAACAACTCCCCCACATGCTCATATCGGTCCGGCGGCAGGACAGGCATCACCTGATTTTCCTCCAGACCCACATGGCGGCCTCGTAGAGGATGGAGATCGCCAGAGCCACGGTGCAGAGAATCCAGATGGCGGTGGCGAAGACAAAAAGGGCTTCGGCCCAAGTTATCATCGCACCCATCCCCGGCGCACCAACTCACCGAAGATAAGGCCCACGAGGACGGCGAGCCAGAACCACCACCAGAGGAACCAGAGGATATGATAGATCATGGACGGTCACCGGTCCTCATGGAGGTACTTCTTTTTGGGCCAATTCTCATTTTCACGTCGCGCTTGCTCTTGGCGATCTTTCTGCATGCAATCCTCGCAGATTGCCCAGCGCAGACCACCCTCACTCCAAGCGCCCGTCGTCGGCTGACCACATCTCGGGCATGGCCACACACGAGTCATACCTTTACTCCTACCAACACGCCTTCTTTGATCAAAGGCCGCCCGTCAATCACGAGTGTCGTCACACGATAGCCGTTCCGCAAGCCAGCCAGAGCCTCTTCGTTGCCTTCTTTCGCTTTCGCAAGCAACCCCCTGCGTCGCTCGTACTCATCCGCGTCGGGATCAACTCCTGACATAGGCGCGTAGGGAAGTAGGCCGATCTGTCGAGGACCAGGTTCTTGCTTCTGGGTAAATCGCACGCCACCGATCTGATAAACCTTGCCCATCGCTCTTGCCCTCCCTGGAGATCATGCACATGCCTGCTCAGCCAAGACCACAAGAGAGAATCCTTCCTTGCCACTGGAAATTATCGCGGTTTTCCGAATTGCCTCGGCCGCCGCGCAAGCCGCGGCCTCCTCCGCTTCCTCCGCCTCCGACGCCCTCATCGCCGGAGCAGCGTACGCCGCCGCAGCAGCCGCCGCCCAGGACGCCGCCCAGGCCTCCGTTGCCCCCACCCGACCCCATACCGCCGCCGATTTCGACACGGACCACGCCGTCGGCGCAGAGCGATTCTCACCTCTGAGCCAGCTAGAGGCCCAGCGAACGAAACTCGGGCTTTTGCACACAGAGAGTGCGCATTCAAGTGCGAACCGCACCCGCTGCCCTCCGCTGATCGTCGGTAGCGGAATCTGGCGCTCGGTCGTCACCCGCTCCCATCCTTCTTTCAGTCCGTGGTCAGTCTTTGACCTCCCTCGCACACTACATTCCCACAGTAGATGCGGTTTGTAGTTTGCACCAATGGGATTTAGCAACTCCGCTAGTAGGGGGCTAGCGTAGACATGAATCCAGCCAGGCCCACATAACTCTCCGGTTCCAGGCGCGGTATGCGTGACGCCAGGCCCCCACTGCGTGCCCCCGTAGGTCCGACCCTGAGCGTCCGTCAGTTTATACCGAATGGTCATCGTCCCCACCTCTGGAAGAGAACGCGATCGTTCCCGCCATGAATAAACCAACCAATCAGCCAAACTAGGGGACCAACGATGCCCATCAATATGGCAATGGGCAGATCGGAGGTCCTGAAATCAAAGTCCTTTGTCCACCAGAAAATGAAACCAGACGTGCCGCATCCGTACCAAACGATAGCTAATGTGAGTATCGTCATCCTGCCCTCCCCGCGGTCACGCTGCTCGGTGCCGATCTAGGGCGTCCAACCCCCGCACCATACTGCGCATATCCGTGATCTGGTATCGGAGGAACATACTCATTGTCCTGTGGCCTGTTACCTGCATGGCCGTATGGTAATCCACACCCGCGGCGACCATATCGCGGGCTGCCGTGCGTCTGAAATCATGGAACAACTTATTGGGTAGGTCAGCAGCCTCCCTTGCGGCCTTCCACGTCCGCCAGAAGCGGTCCCTCGTAATCCTTTGTCCCCGAATATGGAAAACCCACTGCGAGAGAGCATCGCCATATGGCCGTCCCTGCCATTGGCGGTCAACGATTTCGGCGCGCCCGTTGCGGAGCGGCAGTGTCCGGCCCTGTCCATTCTTGCTGTCCGGCAGCACGATCACGCCATGCTGCCGGTCCACCTGAGACCATCGGAGCCCTAAGATTTCGGATAGTCGCCAACCAGTCTCGTACCCGAACCTAGCAACATCGTCAAAGGGCGGGCTGAGACGGCGGACGATCCGTTCGAATTCGTCCGCCTCGAAGAAGCCCTGACGGGCGTTGTGGAATTTGAGCGAGGGAAAATAAGGCAGGGAATTTACGAGGCCACATCGCTGCCCGTATCGCAGGGCCGCCCGGAGGTAGCTGACGCGGCCCTGGATGGTGGCGGGCTTGTAACCCTCACCGTCCATCGCCGAGATCATCTGTTCGATGTCCTGCGTGCAGAGTGAACTGACGGGTTTGTCGCCCAAGCGCACCGCCAAATCTTTGAGCACCGACGCAATTGACTGGCCCTTGCAGCCGGTCTGCTCGCGGGAGGCACGATAGGCACTCAAGATGTGCCCGATGGTTTTCATAACAGCACCCCCTTGCTGCCCCCCGCAACTGAGGAATCCGGGCTGGCAGGGGGGGGTGCCAGTTGCCCCCCGTCCTAGTCGCGAACCAGGACGGGGACCCGGATGGGATCAGTCGGATTTCACGCGGAAACGCAACTGGATTTCCCGGGCCATCCACCGGGACAGGCGCTTTCGGGACAACGCTTTTGGATACGCGCTGGCCGAGTAACCCAGACACACGGAAAATTTCTCCGGCGTGAACCCTTTGGCCTTCCGTACCTCTTCGGCACGCTCAATTGTTATCATGGATAAAACATAGGAAATTTTCCCGATTGTGTCAAGCGAAAAATGCACTAGGCGGGAAAAATCTGTAAGTCCGCGATTTTGCGGGGCTTTACTTGGCTATGGATCGCGCAGGAAGACACACGCCATCGGGCGTGGGAGCCTCGCCATTGGCTACTTGGAGCGCCTCACGCATGGCGCAACGGTCGCGCAGAACCCGCTCCCAGAAGGCGTCTCGCTGCTGCGCCGCCCCCACGGACCACAGATCGGCCGGAGCGATGGTCGTCTCGCTCGGCAGCGAATAGATCGCCGTCCCGCCCGGCAGCCGCGCGCTCGCTGGCTCGCGCAGAACCTCGCGGTCGAAGGCCGGCCACTCGAGGGCTGGCGGCACAGGATGTTTAGCCGCCGAACGGCTTGTGAACGTCGCGCACCCGCCCGCCAGCAACCCCAGCAGGCAGATCGCGCCGCTCCACGTCCGCCATGACCTCATGCTCCACCGCCTTCCGCGCCGCGTCCTCGGCCGCGCCCGCGCGCTCTGCACTCTCGACCGCCGCGCGCTTCCCCTGCCGAATCCATACCGCGATGATGATCACGATCGCTAGGACGATTCCCGCCAGCGCCGCCCAGCCGTAACTACTTGCCATAGAGAATCCCTCTCAGCCTCAGCTGAGTCTTGATCGAATCGATCTTCGCCTGGAGCGCCGCCACCCGGCGGAAGAGCTCCTCAAGGCGCTCTTCGGCCTTGATTCGCTCCTCCGCTGCGTGGTATCCCGCGAGACCCTGTCCCATCGCCTCGCCGCCCGCTTGCTACCTACCGCGCATGCGGATTACTTTGGCTGACTGCCAGTCGCAGAATCCTTCTGGACCGCGCCCCAGATGGCTTGGAGCAACCCAACCACAAACGCGCCCCAGTCCGCCTTACTCTGGGGGAACTGCACACCGGAGAACAGCAGGTACGTAGCGGCCCCAGTGATCACCCCGAACAACGTGGTACGCCAGTTGCCGAACAACGCACTCATCTCAATCTCCTCGCCCCCTACAGGGCACCTATGGCAGGCTCACTATGAGCGCCGCCCCACTTGTGCGCCAAGGGCGTCTCTCACCGCTTGACGTATTTCCCCACACATGAATGCGGTCAACTGCACTGCGTAGCGGTCTATGATTTCGGCCTCCGAAACAATCCCCCGCGAGACGCGCTCGCGGAGATCGAACGCAAATGATTCCAGGACTCGAATGATGTAATCGTGTTCAAACATGTTGGCGTCAAAATCAGTCATCATGTCCCCACCAGGGCGGCGGCAGCCGCTCCCCCGAATGGGCGGATCAGATAGTGGCTCAAATATACTCTGCTGTCAAGTGGCTGCATCTTCGTCTCGGAAGGCCCGCAGAAGCCGGGCGGTGCTGCTTGCATGCCGAACTCCCCGCATTGCCCGCTCACGCGAGGATCGCCAGCTGCGTCCAAGGAACTGGCCTTGGAGCGGCGCTGCGACATCGCGGTACAAGCCTTCGCTTGTGTACTTTCGCACGCCTACGACTTTTGGAATCCGCGCCATCATCTACCACCACCAGCACCAGAGCCGGATTTCCCATTCGTAAAAGGGTCCACCCCCGTTCGCATGATTTCCGCCAAGTCAACGGCTCGGTTCCCCACCTGCGTTGCCCATTTGCTTGCGAGCATCTCCCGAGCAGCCATCTCGTAATCGCCTCGCTCCAGGGCACCCAGGAACGCCGCGAAGCCAAGGACTCGCCCAATGCCCATGTTGAACGTCATGTTCACCAACACATCGAGCCGCGGCTGGTCGAGGTTCACGACCCACGGCAGCGCGTGAATCACGGCGGTTTGCGCCCGCAGAATATCATTGTCGAGGAGGATCATCGCCTCGTTGTGGCTGATCCCCACGTCGTCCAGATTGCGACCGACCCCGATCGTCAGCCTGCCCGCCGTGTCCCGGTACGGCTTGAGATGCAGTCCTTCATGGCGGACAAGCTGATCTCGAATGCTCATCGCACCCTCCATCCCAAAACTGCGGCGAGCGCGGAGAGAATCCCGGACAGGGCACCCGCGATCATGCCCCACGCCCGCGCCGTGGCCTTCAGCGCCCCGATTTCCACGCGGAGGGAGGCCACTTCGGCCCGGACTTCTTGGATCTCTTGGCGCTGCTCGCCCTGGACGCGAGAGATGTCCTCCAGGCGCGCCCTGATGTAGCCGAAGTCTGTGTCGTCCATCATGTGCGCTGCTCCAAGGACATGCCCCAAGCGGCGAGGCCCAGCAGGCCGAGCACAAACGCGGCAATCAGCATGATCGCCGGGATACTGAAGGTTTGCGGATCACGAGATGGTGCCATTTACTTGATAGGTTCCTTTGCTTTCGCCTTCAGTTGATCGATTTCCGCTCTTGCCCTCTGAAGTTGTACGAGTAGGTCACTAATCGTCGCTTCCGCCTGAGCCCGAGCTTGGCTGACTAGTTGTACCTGGACGCGGAGGGATTCCCGCTCATCCTCACACGAGCGCGGGACGGGAAGAGGCTGTGAAGAAACAAATACGGAAGTGACGACGATCACCAGGATCCCCACTAGCGCGACTATCCACCGTTGCATGGGCGTTCTCCTGTCCTCACGGTGCAAATTTCACACGATTGTCATCTGCGGGATCGTACCAGAGTGCTTTGGTGCCCGCACCCGGACTGGCGTTTGGCAAATACGGAATCTTGACCAATCCCCCAGCATCTTGCAGCACGAGTGCGTTGTTGCCTCCCCACGTGGAGAGGTTCAACGTTGCGTTCGCGGGCGTGGCGTCAGCGTACCACGCAACGTAGCCATTGTGCGTCGAGTCCTGGCCGACACGCACAATCGCAACGTTGGCTCCAGCCGCGACACCAATCCGCATTTCTCGGGTCGCAGGCGTCCCGAGCGTGGCACCACCCGTTGCTGTCAGATCGAGCAAGGCTGTGGGGAAGTCCGTCTTACCGATGCCAACATATCCGCCGCTCCCTTGCAATAGGAGTGGGTTGCTTCCACCGAACGTCTCTAGCCGGAGACTAGCATCACTTGCTAAGGCCCCCCAAGCCCACATAAGATAGCCATTGTGTGTCGAATCCTGCCCGACACGAAATACCGTATTCCCTCCGTTGGCCCCTACTCGGACCTCGCGTCCTGAGGAGGCGTCGGCCGGCGTACCGAGGTCCACTCCCCCCACGTCTACGGTTGCCGGCAGCCACGTGGATACATAGGCATTGACGGCGAGGTTCCCGGTGATCTCGAGGTAGGGGAGCACTGTCGGCGGGGTAGGATAGAACGCCGCCAAGAATGTTCGCTCCCTGCCTCCCGATGTCGCATTGAAGAAATTATAAAAGTTATTACCAATCTGCACTACACTCGTCCGCCACAAACGCCAGGAGTAGCGCTTGGTGTCCATCGCAAGAAATGAGTTTGCTGAATACTTCGACCACGTAACAAGGTCCGTAGAAAACGCGAAGCCGTGTCCAGCCGGGTCAGGCTCGGCTCCAAGCCCTCCCGGCTGCGACGAACCGCCGTTGTAACTCATCAGGAAGAAGCGACCAACCTGGATGATGCGACCAGGGCCAATCCAGCCCGCATCGAAACTTGGCGGATAAGTGGACGGAGGAATCGGGGGATACCCGATGGGGCTGCTGGGATAGCCAGCAGGGGACACGTCCAAGGCCATGCCTCGCCGCGTAAAGGTCACGCCGTCCGTTGAGGTCGCATAGTAGATGCGCGTCCGCCAGTCAGGCGCGCCCTTCCGGCCTCGGTAAAACAAATAGACGGTGCCTTGGTATACAAACGGGGACGGCACGTCAACCTCCACAGTGACATCGCCGTTTCCTTCCGTGCCTCCAGTCAGGATAGGATTCCCCGCGTACTTGGTCCATGGCCCAGCGAGACTGGAAGCCGTGGCCACGCCGATCTTGGATGGCCCACCGCTCGGCGCATCGGTCGTTGACATACCGTCGTAATACATGTAGTACGTGTTGCCTAGCTGGATAACCGCACCTTTCCCCGCTCCCTGAGAATCCCACGCACCAGCGTTGCCCTTCGTCAGCACTGGGTTCGTCGCATTTTTCGTCCAGTTGATCAAATCCTGCGAGACTGCATACCCCTCCTGATAGAAGGCGGGAGACGAGGCGTCCGCGCCGAAATAAAAGAGATAATACGTGGTTCCATTCGGATCTCTCATCAACCACGGGTCCCCCGCGATCATCTCGTCCCACGCGCCTGCACCCCCTACGTCAATGAGCGGAATTTCATTAACAATCCAGCTTCCGCCGCGTGGTCGACTTGTACTGCCGGCAATACCTGTATCAATGTAGTACCCGAAGGGAAGGATGTTGGCAGTGTCTGGCGGCGGGCCGAGTGTAACCCACGCCCCGTTGTGGTATACTTTCCAGTTCCCGTTGTTGTCGCCGCACCATGTTTGATCGTTGACGGGATTTAGAATGGTGCAGTCAATGCCGTAGAAGAAGCCGTAATCCTGAGCGAACGCAGGGACAGCAAGGGCCAGGACGGCAACGAGCGCAAGGCAGATTCGGCGGAACATGGGCACTCTCCTTTTCACAATTCTACGCCATAGGATTTGAGCGTTTCGATTTTCTCCACGGCTTCGTCCAGGCTGTCGTAGTCAATCTCCAGCCCGTAGGCTTCTACCTGTTTGCCGTACTCCTTCACCTCATCCATCGTCTCCTGCAAATCATCGCCCACTGCCACCACCGACCCGATGCACTCGATCTTGGCGTTCTGCGGGACGATATACGGTTGGTTGTTGACGAGGCACACATGGCGCAGGCAGACGTGATCGCTGATGTCTGCCGGAAAGTACACGGCCAAGGGATGATCCCGCGCCCACCAGGATTCCATGCGCAGTTCCACGGCGTACTTGCCGCCGGGGATCGGCTCCACAAGTGTCCCGTCGGCCCCATGCCAGAAGATGTCCGGGAGGTTGGTGTACATCAGGGGCACCACTTCGCCAGGAGGCGATCCGAAACGGGCACATGGATCGGTTACGGCGTAGTCGCCGTCCTCGGTAATCAACATCTCCAACGCCGACCATTGCCGGTAGCGATACCGCTTCAGGGTCGGAGCGAGCTTCTTGTTCACCTCCGTGATTTGCCACGGCATGTCTTCGTCGTCCTGGAAGACGCCGATGTAGCACTTCCCTTTCACCTCCAGGCCAACCATCGCAGCGTGGGGGAATTGCCCGTCCACTGAATACCCATCGTAGGCGATTTCGATGGCGTCCGGGATGTTCCGCTCAACGATGAATTCTTTGGTGGCCTTCACCACGCCGAGTTTCATCGCTAGTTCGTCTAGCACGGACTCAATCTGTTTGTAGTTTGGGGAGTGGAACGTCTCCTTATCCCCGCGCGTCAGGGAAATCTTCACCCATTGATCCTTGTGGGATTTCAGATGTTCCCGCAGGGCATCTATGCCCCTCAAAACGACGTACTCCCCAACGGGGATGCCCAACTTCTCCATGTGCCGCTTGGAGGCGGCCCGAACTAGCTCCAACTCTTCGCCCATGCGCGCACCCCACACGCGCTTGCCGATCTTCTCCAGGTAGAGTTGAAGCCGCCCATAGTACACATCTGGGAAGACCCACAAATCTACTTTGTCTATCAGCGGCCAGATGTCGTCAACTCGGTTCACGTCGGGCAGGCCCTTGCCCAGAATCATCGCGTTGGAGTCGGGGAATTCGTCCACCCAGGGGGACGTGTAGTACACCGTGCCGAAGTGCTTGGCAAGGTCGGCGGCCAAGTCCATGAAGAGGCCGTTGTCCACGACGCAGACCGACTTGTCCTTGTAGTCCATCAGCGCCCCAGACCGACGATGCCTGCCCGCTCACGGGCGGCTGGTTGCTGCGCCGTTGGCATGCGCTGAATCAGCCGCTCTTCCTGCTGCCCTCTCACGGCCATTCCCAATTGCTTGTCCTCTGCCAAGAGTCCTTCCTGAGATGCGTCTCGGTACGTATTCCAGATATCTTGCAGCATCGAAATCTTGGTGACATCCGACTGTGCATCGTAGAGTGGTGATGCAATCAGATCGTCCATGGCCTCATGCAGTGTTTTCCCGCGGTAGGGTCGTTGCGTCATCAGGACGATCCACCGGTCGTGCTGCTCCGCGCTCAGCTTTACCCCGGGGACCTTGCCCGGAATCTGGATGCCGAGGTATTCTGAGGGGGATGCGCCAGCCATGTGGTCCGGGAGGGGCTTCAGCCCGGCTCCCCGCAGACGCCACAATTCCTCGTCCACCCGGTCATCACTCGGGGTCATCGTTGTCAGTGGTGAAATGAGCGATCCACCCCAGGCGCCCTCATAGTAGAAGGGCTCTCCTGTAATCATGTGCCGATGCGGGGGGGCCGCATCGGGATAGACGATTGACATGTAGTGCGTGACCCATTCCCTCGCATCGCGCCGCAGGTCATCCCCGAATGCCCGTTGCGCCCGTTGCAGCGTAGCCTGGACGGGGAGAATAGGAGGCTCTAGTGCCCGGGTCATGTCCCGCATAGCCTGGTCGGGGTTAGCACTCCAATTTGTCACCACATCCACCCAGCGGGACAAGCCCTGCATGATCGGCTTGTTAATGAAATCTTCCCCAGCTGCTATGAACAGAGGAATGACAAATTTGTGGAGTTGGTCATCAGGCATGTCTCGTGCGATTCGCACCATATTGGCCGCAATGGTCAGCCACGAACTAATGGGCTCAAGGGCTCGGTGGGAGACCCACTGCCCTGTCGCCGGGAAGTAAATTGAATTCCAGGCGATCCCCGCATTCTCCCCAGCTTTCCGTTCTTCAAGATTTCTTGGGGGATCCCCAGTGATGTATCCCTGTTCAGCCAAGTCCATGAGGGTCAGCAGTCCAGCCCATCCGACCGCCATCTTGCCCCATGCCGCATCGGCTGCCGCCCCACCGGCCATAACGTCCTTCCACCACTTGATACTGATGTTCTGGAAGACTGGCGTGCCCTCCATGGTGAATTGGAAGATGGACAACGGGATACGAGTCACGGGTGCGACCAAGACTTTCATGGCCGCATGGCGCATCGGTGCGGAGAGGCCCTGCATGGCTGGTGTCAATTCTCGAATGAATGTATTACGTCTGGCGGTCTCGGTCGCGGCGGCATGGACATCTGGCGAAGGATCATTCATCTCCCGCCGGAAGAAATCCTGGTACGCTTCGCCTTTTAGCCCCTGTTCCATTGCCAATTCGTGGGCACGTCTTGCCGCCCCCATCCAGTAGTTGATCGTGTAGGATAAGCCATGGCCCAGCTGGAGAGGATCAGTCGTGATGCCCCTCGCCGCTGCTCCGTAGATGTCCACAACGCGTCCAAACAGTCCACTGAGTTCCACGTTTTCGGCGGTCATCTGTGCGCCTCTGTTCCAGCTCTTCGTCGCTTCTCCCCACTCCGGCATGGTTTGCTGGAGGATTGGAGTCAGGCTTTGTTCCGCCTTAATGACGCCTTCGGCCTTAGCAATTCTTTCTAAGGCATCCCAGGTCTTTACCACCGACTGCACGGCACGTTGGAGTCCGATCCTGAGACCCTGGAATCCCGCCCAGGTTGTGCCCCGCGTGAAGCCCACAACATCCGAGACATGCTCCGGGGCGATAGCATTTGCCATTCGCCGAATGCCCTCCCCAGCCCCAGTCGTCACCAGATCGTATCCTGCCGTGATCGGTCCCGAGATCACCACCTTGACAGACGTGCCGATCCAAAACAACTTCGTGTAGAAGTCCTCCAGGAATGCGTGACCCCGGCGAATCCACACTGATCCAAGGGCATCCCGCTGCGCTTTCGTTTTGAGACCTTCTATCTGGTCCAAGGCCATGCGTGCTCCACCCGCGTCTTTGATGAGTTGATCGCGCAGAGGCTTTAGCCGCATCAACGGGTCCGTGATGCCGCCGCCGGACGGGTCGAGGGGCATCGTACCGATGATCGCCTTTGCCCCAGCAATCTCCCCTTCCTTGGCCCCCAATCTCACCACACGTCCTGCCTCGGAGATCACGGCGGAGACGTTCACGGTAGCCTGCGCGGCCATCAGCGTTACATCCAAGGCCTCAGTTTCATCATAGAGGCCCTCCATGGCGAGCTTGCGGATTCGGCCAGCGTTCAGATCGGCGGCCTCCGCAATGGCCTTGGCCGCCATGAAATCTTCTTCGATCAGTGCGGTGCCCGGTTTCAGGTCAAGGACTCTTGCCAGCGTCCATTCCCCAGAATTGATCTTCTTCGCCACAGCCACCCGGGCGGACTCATCCCCGATCACCCCCCGCTTTTGCATATCCACAAGGGTTTCCGTCCCGGCCATCTCCTGAATAGCCTGAATTGTCTTGGCTACGGTGCCCTCCGGCCCGCCTGCGGGGTATTTGAATCCGGGGAGATGTTTACGTGCGCCCTCTGCTGGCGGGATCGTCGCTTCTGGGGCAGTTTTCGGGGTGCCAGGCGCTTCTGGTGCCTCCACGATGGAAAATGGCCGTTCGGCCCCGGGAACTTCCCCTTGTGTAGTGCCGACTGGGGTGGGTTGGACTTGGGGCCGCTCTTGAGCGGAAAAAATTCTGTTTGCCTCTTCTGGGGACATTTGTCGGATTAGATCCCGGTCCCACCCAAGATCCAAAAGCGCCTGTTCCATGCTGCGAGGGATAAATGCTGCAACTTTGCTTGGTGCGGCGGCTGGTTCTCCAGAGACTCCGGGCACAGTAGTTTCGGCGCCGGGCACAGCGCCAGGCTCAGCGCTCACCGAGGGGCCTACTGGCGGTTCACCCGTTGTAGGCGGCAGTTGGCCCGGAAGCGGCGGCTCGGATGGCGGAGGCGGTTCATCAGGCCCGCGGCCAACGCGAATTCCTCTTGTTTGCTCCTGCAATTGGATGGCCTTGAGAACATCACCCTTTGGACCTTGAATATCGCCGAATGCCGTCTTGATTGGGAATGGTCCTCCCGCTTCTGCCTGCGCTCGTACCTCTGCCAGCGACTCAGGGGACAACTGATCAAGGATTTTGCCACGACTCACTTGCGCGGTCACTCCGGCTTCGGCTTCAGTGAGTCCCCCGAGAGCCTTACGAATGAGATCGGCTTCACTCATGCCGGGATTCTCTTCGATCAACCTTCTCGCCCGCTGGGCGTACTGGAATTCCACGGCGTCTTTGCCGCCGATGAGTCTCGCCAATTGCGATTCGAGTTTCACGTTCCTAGCAGCAGTACCAGTCGCGGGCGATCTCGGTTCCGTTGAAGGACCTTTCGCCCTCGGAATCTGCGCATCATCCAGCATAGACCGTGGCCGAACACCCGGAATGAACCCAGCGCCAATCGCCATGCCCAGGATGTTGGCGAGGCTCCGTGGAGTCAACGTGGCGGCACCAATTTTCACCAGGGGTTCATCAGGGTGCGGTAGCGCCTCTACGGCAATGTCTGTCGCGGCCATTGGGGGCGCAAAGAACAGGGTAAACGGGAACATGGCCGCGCCCGTCGCCGCTTGGGCCGCTTCCCCGGCGGCCCCGGCGAGTTCTCCGCCGGCATACAGCAGCCGCTTTGGCTCGGCACGAACCAGCGCCTCGCCTGTGAGCTCCCCCGCCTGTTTGATCGCTTGAAGCACACGTGCTGCCTGTTCAGGAGAGTCGTTGAGGGCCTCCCAGCCCTGCCAAATATTGCGTTGGGTCCTGCGCCACAGTTCCGGTAGTCCGGTTGCCTCAATGTAGGCGATAAATTGGGAGGGCGTTTTCCCTTTGAGCGGAACCGGCCGCTCCTTGCTCACGGTCGGGTCAGGGATTGCGTTGAACCGCTCATATAGATTTCGGCGGCGTTCCTCGTCGGCGGACCGCATGAGCCCCTGAATCATCGTGGCATCCATACTACTCCTTTGGTCTCTTGTCGGCCGAGACACCCGCCCCTATGCGCCTCGCCTTCTGATCGAGTTCGTACCAATCAGTAAACAGCTCCATCATGCGCTCGTACTCAAGGGTAGGCAAGGTGCCCTTCAGTTTCACCAGATCAGCCTTACTGTAGATGCCATATGAGGCCAGCTCCTCTTGCCGCCTCTTGGCGGCGCTCTTTGGGCCACCAAGGACGTGCATCAGAATTTCCTGTCGAGCACCTTCGATGGCCGTGATCGGATTTTTGAATTGCCTGGCCGCCGATCTGATTATCGCCAATCCCTGCTCCTTGCCCTGCGTGTAGGCTTCTCTCACGCCCTCAAACTTGGCCTCGGTGGGACTCGGAACGGGGAACCAAGACAGGAACTGGGCTATCGCGGTGCCCTCAAGGGCCTCATAGGCCCGTAGTTTATCGGCGTCTTCCTTTTTCATCTTTTCCAAGGCTCTCTCGTCCATTGTGTCCTTGTGACGGAGGATATCGCGGTAGAGTTTCGTTACCGGCTCCAACTGCTCAGGATGCTGGACGAGAGAAAGTTCCGCCTCGCGCATGGCGCGTTCAACCGATGCCCAATCTTTCTTCGATTCCCCTTCGTACATGCGGGTGCGAACACCTGACGCGACGGTGTTCGCCTGCGTCTTGCTCATCCTCTCGGCGCGGCTGTTCGCGGCGGCGATGAGGCTGCGGATGTGATCGATGGAGTGCGAATCGAGATCGGCGGGCACTAGTGCCCACACCTGCGACTCATCTATGCTTCCATCCGGCAAGCGGTATTTGGTCGTGCTGGCGAAATCTCGTGCTAGGTCCCTCTTGAAGGCATCAGCCCGGTCGGCTCGTTCTTTCTTTACGTCCTCGTCGGCCATGGTAATTCGTTCGTGGACCCGGGTGATAGCCTTCAAGCGTTCCGATTCCGTCAAATGGGGGTATTGCGACCGATCCGATAGGCGTTTCATGGTTTCCCACGGGCTCACCGAGGCATCCGCATCCACACGATTGGTCTCTGCTTGGCTGAGAAACTTCTGCTGATATTCAACGGCCTTGTCCGGATGAATCACGCCCGTGTTGACCAGATCACGCAACGACACGAGATGGACGGCCAACTTCTCAGGGTCTCCCGTCCTCGCATATTCCTGCCCGGCCTTCTCCCCCGCCTGCAAAAAGTCGCCGACGAGTTGCTCCCGGTGAACTTCCACCGCCCGTGCCCTATACTCATTGGCGCGGGTGTTGATGTGGTGGTTCAGTTGCGTCAGCATGCGGGATCGGATAACGGCATTCGGCATGGGTGCCACGAATTGCTCTGCCTTCTGCGCGAATTCCTTCCGAAATGCTGCGGATGCCTCTGCGGGGCTCACGGTCGTGTCCGGTCTTTCCAGGCGACCCTGCATTTCCTCGTCCATCTCCATCAGGAATTTGGACGTGTTGGCAGTCTCCCGCGCCAACTCCAGTTGCCGCTCGACAACTTGCCACTGCCGAGCAAGCTGTTCGCCCTCGGCAGCGACCTGCGCCAGTTCCTGGCCAGGCCGCTCGCCTGCCTCGATAGAAACACGGACGGCAGGCAGTTCCGGCAGCGCACTCAGTTGTCCGGCGACAGGAATCTTCATCGGGCGATGATTCCAATGCTGCCGCTTGACTCAAGCCCCTGTAGTTCAGCGGCAGTCCACGCTTTCTTGAGCAGTTGCGACCGAGCGACGCCTCCGAGCACATCCATTGGGCCGCGCAGGAACCCGCCCAGGAGCGTCTGTTTGCCTTGCCACTTCTGAAGCCTCGCCTCACTCTCCAGGCCCCATGCTTTGTACTCCCCGCGCAGGCGTGCTCGCTTAGCCTCCTCGTGGCTTGCTGTAATGGTGTCGAGGACGGCCAGCATCGGAGAGCCCTTGTTCACGTCCACACCGGACGCGGCGGCGGCCGCCCGCTGGGTTCCAACCAGCCTTTCCCCGGCAGCAAGCGCGGACTCAGCTTCGTCGGCGGCCACCTGGCGGGCCACCTCGGCCTGCATCCTGGCGATCCGGGCGTTGTATCCAGCCGCCTGGTATCCACCGATGCCAGCGGTGACATCGCCAATCGCCCGAAAGCCACCCATAGTCAGTCCCAATGTTTCCGGCGTGATCAGTTTCAATGTTTCCGGCGTCATAAGATCACCCGTGCGTACAAGTCCCGATCCTTGCCGTACCAGTACGCCCGCATTGTGCCTTCCCGCTCAAACCGCATCGCCTTGATGAAGCGCACGGCCTTCGCGTTCGTGGGATCAATCCGGGCTTGCACGCGAGTCCATCCGTGTTCCCGCATCAGCGACCGGAGCATCCCGCGGGTCTCCCACACAAGGCGAGTCCCTGCTTGGCCCAAGTCCCGCGCACAGTGAAACCATGCCTCGCAGGTCCCCCCGCCCATGGGTACGAAACCACCAATCGCCAAGACGCCCGAATCGTCCTCTGCGGCGAAGGCCAGTCCGTAAATCTGGGTGATGCCCTCGGCGCGCAACTGCTCGGCCAATTCTGGGAAGGTCCAGAGATCATCTGGCGCAAACGGCCGCACGCGGAGCATCGCATCACCAGCTTTAGTCAGGTAGTCGCAGCCCACTCAGCGGGGTCACATTTGGTGAACCTCACGGCAGCGACTTGATCTTTCAACATGAATACGTCTTGTACGCTTCGGACATTGCCGAACCACACGCCTTCCTTCATCTGATACCATGGCCCGTCCATCCCCACGAGCCGTCCGAGGATGGAATACGTTGCGTTCTTTGCAAACAATTCGGTACAAACGTCATCTCGCATCCTGCCGCTGAGAATCGCATCAAATGGACTGTCCATTGCAGCTCCTTTCTTTACGCCCCCACATCCAGGTCCGCGCAGAACATCAGCACGGTGCCCCGCAGAGGAATATCCTGCACAAACGTCACCTGCGCCAAGCGGTCCACGCCGATGGTGGCTAACTCGAAGTCCGCCCAATCCTTCGCGGGCGAGAGCGGCCCGAGCGGTGGAATCCCGCTGCTCGGGATGACGTAGACAGCAGAGGCACTGTACCCATCGTTCGGATACCGCACGCTCTGGATTTTGAGCGACGGTGTATCGTAGGTCCGCACCTGCATCAGGCCGTAGGACTTCGGCTTCCCCTGAATCGTCTGGGCGCCGGGGAATTCTGCTGGGGGCACGGTCGCCGTGGCGGGAAAGACCAGCCCGACCTCGGCTTCCACCACGGTCGGATTCAGGCCAGTCACCTGTCCGCCAGCAACGGTTTGATTCGGATAGAGCCGCCACGTCCCGCCTGCATCCTTGCCGCGAATGCCCACGGAGAGGCCATTCAGATGGGCGAGGCCGGTAATCGTGCTTGTGGCTGGGCCGCTGTACTTGACGGACGCATCCATGTGCCGGTCGGGATTCGGGATCGCATCCATCACCTCGATGCTTCGCGTACCCCCCCGGTTGATCGCCAACCACGCTTGATCCTTGAACGTGACGGGATTCTGGATCACCGCAACAGACTCAATCACATCCTGCGTCGTCCCCCGCCACGTCGTCACGCGGAACCACGCGGTCACATTCTGCTTGCGCCGGTAGGCCAGACCACACAGGGTGCCATCGGGCCGGACATACCACGCAATGGGCATGGGTTGCGTCTGTGCGGCGTTTTCCAGGAAGATGCGATCCCCGTCGCTTGCCACGTCAATGGTAAGGTGATTCGCGTATTCCAGCAGGTCGGACACCTCGGCGATGTCGGTCAGCACGTTGTAGAGCCATTCGCCGACGGAGCGTTGTCCGCGCACGATGAAGAGCAAACTATTTTCCAGCACGACGGGCGCGATGAGGTTCGCGCCGGCCGAGTTCTGCGGGGAAATCTTGGGCGAGGTTGGTGTAATCGGCGTGCCCTGGCGATCCCCCAGAAAGAATCCCCGGCTCAGCGTGCCGACCGCCAACGCCTGGACAGGCTCCATCCACTGGATGGGGCAGACCGCACCAGTGGCCATCACAAATTCCAGTGCCGAGCTGTCCACAAGACCCGTGCCGAAATTGAAGTAATCGCCAATCTGGCTCCCCCGAATGGTGTCCGGTTCCGTCGTTGAATTGCCGAATAAGAGCCGTTGCTGATGGAGGGAAATCACTTGGGGGTAGCCGAGGCTTGCCGTCCAGATCGGCTGTTCCAGCGTCCACTCCCCACCGAGCGCATAGTTGACGGTGCTCGTCCAACTCGACAGCGTGTTCAAAATCTGGGCGTAGACCTGTGTGGCATTCACGAAGCTCGTGATGTGCAAGACGCCGCCAAGGATAATCACATACTTGCCCACATCGGTTGAGCGGAACGCATCCTGCGTCCCCCCGCCAACCGACGCCTTGGCAGTCAGCAGAGCGATAGCGCCCTCTGGCCCCGCGATGGACGGATAGAGTACGCTACTCGGAGAGCCCTCAAGCCACCAGTTGCCGGAGGTGTAACTGGTGGCGGGCGGCGCGAGAATGTCTTGGACGTGGACGTTCCGGGCGTCAATGAAGTCCGTGATCGACACGCGGGCTCCATCTGAAGTCTTGATCACCCGACCCACATCGCCCGCAAGGAATTTGTCCACGGTGACTGTCCAGACATGCCCGAAGACCGTACCGCCGGAGACGTAGGCGTTGACGAAGGCCGAGCCCTGCAAATCGAAGTGGGTGGCGTCAATCACGGTCACAACCCAGGTCCCGTTGGCCTCAGTCGTGCCGACCACGCCGGTAATCGTAACCGTCCAGCCTGTGCTGAGATGATGAGGCGTCGCCGTGGTAATCCGAATGAGCCCGCCGCCGTTGTCCGCCGCGCCACTGACAGCAACGGTCAGCGTCACGGCAGTGGCAAAGTCGGTCTTGCCCTCATAGGTCGGCGGAGGCGAAAAGCTGATGTCCGCGAAGGACCAAGTTTTGTAATCCGCAGAGAGGCGGGACAGTGCCGCTGGCGCATGGTTGCCATGGGCGAGGAAGACCACATCCCCGGACTGGCGGTACTGGATAGACCGCAACTCAGCAGTGGTGTACGTCGTCGTGACTTCGATAGGAGTCCCGCCACCATCCGTGACTTGCACCGGCAGGCCGGTCGTCGCGTCAAATTTCCAGAAGCGGATGTACTGATTCCCAAACTCCATCACGCCCTGATCGCCTGCGGCGAAAACAAACGGAATGAGCCGCGGTCGGCCCCCGGTGGGTTTGACGGCTCCCGCGTAGATGAGTCCGGGGCGCACCTGGATACCGCCCTGGACGAGCGGAATCCAGTTCTCACATGTCGTCAGGGCATTGTAATAGCGCTCCTGGTCAATCCGCCCGACGACGAACGGAGAGATTTCCCCCGCATTGAAGTTGTTGCGGATGATCTTCGGCGGCGCGGAGGCCATGCTACCTCCGAACGTCTAACAGGATGGTACGGGGATACCCGTGGCGCTGGTGCTCATCGCGCGTGGCCCCTTCCGCCTCAGCGATCTTGGCATTGTAGAGTGCCCACTTGTCGGCCACAAGCTTCGGATTCTTCGTGGTCCAGGCCATCTCGGCGGCGATCCTGGCCTCGACCGCCTGGAGCAGGAGTTCATCCCAGTTATCCGGGTTGGACTCGTAATAGGTGTACACCACCACGGGATACGTCGAGCTCGCGTTCGTGTTGGGATCGGTCGCCCGGATGGCATTCGTGAGAAGCTGTTGGCCTTCAACCGCCCACCGGATCGGGGATCCGCTGGTTCTCCGGTAATGCCAGGACGCATAGAATCCGTCTTCGTCGGCGATTCCCCGGACCTTCAGCGAGTCCGACGGCAGGAGATAGGCGCTGTCCCATGCGGAGAGCGGTGCCAGCGTCCACCCTTGGGCCAAGAGTGTCACGCCGGCAAAGGCGGCCTTCACCTCGCCGGTCGCCAGGAGTGGACTGCCCGCCAGCGACGTGATCTTGTACACGCCACTGAGTCCGTACCCCACTTCGTAGAGCGTCCGGCCGACATCGCGGGCGTTGAAGTACGCGGACGCCGGGGTCGCCGTGACGCCCGTGCCGACGGCAGCGGACGAGAGGGTCATGGTCACTGAGCCGTTGTTTTGGAGCACTTGGCGGGCCGTGAGACAGGACCAATCCACCGCCCGCATCACGGACTGCATCCAGTTCACGGCGTCGCGGTTCAGGATGACGCCAATTGGCGTAACTGGCGTGGCGAACTCTGCCGCCGTAATCGGCGCGACGCCGATCTGGGACAATCCGCTGTTGATGACATCCACGAGAGCCATTGCCATGGCGTCTTACCCGCCCAAGGTCGTTTTCAACGGCCGTCCAGGCGACATGAGGCTTGGACCGCCTGCGGACCCTGTCAAGAGCGTGGCACCCCGTCCCGCCCGCAGCTGGGCCGCTTGGAGGTCTGCCTGCCGTCTCGCCTCTTCCTCGGGCGTGAGTCCAATAGACGGCAACCCAGGAGCCTTCGGCGGTCCTTTGATGGCCCCAGCGATGTTCACACCGGCTGATGCCAACCCCGCTGCCATGGATGCTGCGACGGCACCGCCAATGGCTGTTGCCGTGGGACCGGTGGCCGCACCAGCAGTCAGGGTGCTCCCAATCCCTGCTAGAATGCCGGTAATCGGCTCATCACTCATAACTGCGCTCCTTTATGTGCGGGACGGACGCCCGCGCCTGTGCCTGCATCACCCAATCACCGCGACGTTCAGTTGCCCGCCCGCTGGGATCACGGTGGAAAACTTGAGCGTGCATCCCTTCTGGGTCTGCGTGCCGTCCACGATATACACCGTGGTGTTCCAGTTCGGGTTGGCAATCATCACCCAGAACGGCAGGGCCACGGGCAGGACCAGTTGCGCCGTCAGGAGCCCCGGCGTCAGCGCCACCTGGATGAACCACGGCTGCAACGAGATCGAACGCACCCCCGCCGGATCAGACGGACTCAGAAGGGCCATCGCTTATCCTCCGGTGTCCGGCGAGAGGTACACCAGGAGCGTCCCACTCGCCAGCGTCGTAAGATAGAGGCCCTTGGCAAAAATGGCTGGCGAAAAGACGTTGAAGATGTCCGCATTGGCACCGACCGCCTTCGCCTGCCACACGACATTGCCTCCGCTTGCATCATGCAGGAGGCAAACATCGCCAGCCTGAGTGTTTCCTACCCACTTCACCGCCTGAATCTTGACGCGAGAGGCAATCGCCGAGGTGGCCCCCGCGGTGTCGAGAACGATGGGACTGCCGGTCAGCACGTTCGCCATGACACCGCCCTCCTAGAGGTCCGTGCGCGAGAAGTTCACCGCAATGCCGTACACGCGATAGACGCCGGTGTTTTGCATCACCGCCTGCCACTCGACGTTGATTGTGATGAGTTTGGCTGATGGGAGATAGGCAGGCGTCGCAATGACCACGTTTTGGACGTAGGGGTTCGCTCGCGCGGTGGTGTTCAGCTGAATGGGGGTGTCGAGAGCCGCGCTGACGACGTTCGCGGCGTTGTTCGCGTAAGTGACGGTGGCCACCTTGCCCCACGTGTGCGAGGTTAGGTCAGCCGTCGTAATGTGGTACACCACGTCAATCGAGTTGATCTTGACGCCCTTGCCGGACGTGGTGCGCTGAAGGTCGAGGTCAAGCGAACAGACAATGTTGTAGGTCTCCGCCCCGGCTGCGGTGCGGCCAAGCGCCCAATCGTTCGCGGCCAAGCGAACCAGGATGAGGTTGGCGCTGTCGCTCCAACATGCCTTGTACGCTGGGAGGAACACAGTGCCGTCCGTTTTCTCTGGAGATGCCAACGCAGACGGGAGCGTCCCGCTGTAGGCGGGCTTCGCCCCAGCCCCCTGAGACGTGAGCACCTGCCCGACCGCGACGGCACTGATGTTGCCGAGATGATTCGCGTCGCGGGCGTAGATGATGTCCCCGGTGACGAGGCCACCTTGCGTGGCAACGGGCAGGTTCAAGGTGTCATCAGCCCTGAGCACTCCAGCGACAAAGAGGGCCAGGACCGCTGCAATGAGTGAGAGCTTTTTCACGTGAAACCTCCTTGGGGCGGGACCCGAAGGCCCCGCCCCAGTCACGATGTGTGTCACCGGTTACGTGCCGATGCCGATCTCCGAGTACGCGATTAGCAAGTTGATGATGTCGCCGGCCGCTTTGTCGGCGACGCCAATCGTGTACGTGATGGTGAGCCCGTTCTGGGTGTTGAAATCCTTGTACAGGATTCCCGTCCCCAGAGTGAGCGCCAGGTCCAACGCGGCAGCCTGCGGCGTCTGGCTGGTGATGAAGGCGTTGGTCACGGCAGGGTGGACCACACCCGCGTAGTCGGTATACGCCGCGTACCCAACCACCAGAGTCACGCCCGCATTCGTCCATACTGCGTTCTCGGTGCTCAGCCGGGAGGGGTCTCGGTAGATGCGGATGTTCCCCGCCGGCAGGACGAACGCATTCACCGTGCCCTGGCCTGTGACGTAGTCCTCCCGGAGCCAGCCGCCCCGTAGCGGCGCGTCGAACTGCCCCGAGGGCACCCGCCGCGGCCCCGTCTGAAGGCCGTATTCCGTGGTGTAACTCTGATTCAGCGCACTCATGCTTTCTCCTTTCAGCGCACGGGTTAAGATTTCGACTCGTCAATGTCCAAACGCACCACGCCGTACTCGTCCATGCGAACGGCACCGGCCAGGAGTTTCCCCAGCACCTGCCAGTTGTCGTTCTTGTCCGGCCGCTGCTTCAGGCTCAACTCGCGCACAGCCCCGGACCCGAACGTCACAGCGCTCTTGTGCCAGGCGATGCACTGCCGGATGTTGCCGCTCTTGCTGAGGCTGGCCGACCCAGGGCTCTTCGTCCCGAAGGTGACGAATTTGAAGCCCAGGAAGGTGTCAATCTCGCCGTTCACCAGCGCCCGGACGGTGTTGTAGTCTGTGCTGGTGGCTTCGGTCGTCCGCAGGAGTTGCATCTTGGCGACCGGCGACCATGCGATGTGGCGATCCTCCGGCGGGAACTCGTTGGCGTCCAGGATGGCCATCGTTTGGCGGAGTTTCTCCACGGTGAGGCCCGTGCCGCCATCCACGATGACCTGCCCGATGCCCAGGACGCCCCCGGTGGTCGGCAGGCTCACGTTGGTGTAGCCGCCCGCCGTGTCGTCCGCGGCCCCGACGGACACCGCGGTTCCGGTCATGGCCGCGATGATCACGCTGTCCTTCCGGCGGTTCAGCGCCGCGAGGCAGGACTGGACGTACTCCGATTCTGGCGACAGGAGCATCATCGCCTCGTCGAATTCGTCCAGCATGGCCGCCCAGGCACGGGGGAGCAGGTTCATCCGGCGGCGGCTGAAGGGCTGCTCGATCAGGATGGTGTCGGCATTCGCCGCCGTGACATCATAGGCCTCGGTGGCGTCAATGCGGTTCTTGTCCCAGCTCTTGGCCTTGATCCCGGTCCGCACCGTGACCAGGTTTTCGAGCTTGGATTTCTTCTGCTGGGTGAGGACATAGAACATGTCCTCCAGCTCTCGGTAATAGCTGGTGTCAATCGTTCTGTTGGGTGAGGCCACAGCCTTCCTCCTTGCGTTGTCCTCCTTTCACGTCACTGGACCGGGAGGGAATCCAGCGCTGGGCCTCCCTTCGCGGATCGCCGCGCCTCGCCCCGTCTTTCCGGGGTGCCAGCGGGGGGCGTAGGCCGAATCCCGCCGTGCTCGCTATCAGGTTCGGAGGGAATCCGAGAGGGCCTCCGGCCCTGATGCTCTATTCCTTCGGAACCGCTCGCCAGCTCGGGTCGTAGAGATTGACGAGCTGGTAGTATTCCCGCCGTTTCGCCAGCGCAGCCGCATGCTCCGGGTGATCCGGGTTCATCGCCGGATGCCCCGGTTGCAGGGCTGCCACGATATATTCCTTCGCCGTGTCCAGCATGTTCCCCGCCACGCCTTCCACCTGGACTGCCCCGCTCTCCGCGAGTTCCCTGCCGATCAGGGTGAAGGCTTCGATGAGGAGCGGGTGATCGCCAAGCAGCGTGGAATCGAGAAGGGCCTTCAACTGCTCGCCTTTCTCCTCGCCAAGCTTGGCGGCCACGTAGTCCACGCCAGCCTCCGCATGCGCGAGGTTCCGGTCCCACGTCGCTTCCCCGAGGCTCTCCCGCAGCTTGTCCTGTTCGGCCTTCAATGCCTGTTGCGTTGCCACCCGCTGCTGCGCCTGATCCTCGGCGTAGAATTGCGCGAGTTGCTGTGCCGTCTGCGGCGGGATGCCCAACTTGTGGAAGATAGGCCGGTAACGGTTCAGGGCCTCGTCTGTGAGCAGGGGCTTGAATTCCTCAGCCACGTCAAACTTGTAGCCGTCGGGCGTATCCGGCACGCCGAGGGCCTTGTGGAAGGCGGCGCGTTCCTCCGGGGTCGCGGTCTCGCCGGGAATCCGCACCATCCCGTCCGTCTTCTTCCCGACCAGTTTCTTCGTCTCCACGAACGCCTTGGCGAGTGCGGCGACATCCTTGTAACTTTCCAGGGACTTCTCCGCACGGAGGTCCTCGGGAAGCGTGGTCCGCCAATCCGTCGGCTGAGCCGCCGGCTGTGCTTGCGGTGAATCCGCCGTCGCCGTTGTTGACTTCTCAGGGGCAACCGGTGCTGTCTTTGGCATTGCATCTCCTCGGTGGCCCAAAAAAGAACCGGCACCCGCCGAGCGCTCGGGTGCCGGTCCTTTCGGGATTCCCCCACCCCGTTGATCACGCGGGGCTTGGGCTCAGTTGTGCGTCAGCCTACTTGCGTTGCTCTTTCGCCTTCTCGCGGGCTTCCACCGCGGCCAGCGCGGCGCCCACCGCAGCATGGATGATGGCCTGCACGTCCACCGGGGACGCGGGCGTCGGTGCCGGAGGCGGCAGCGGCAATTCCCGCTTGAGGAGCGGCGCTTCCCCTTCCTCCGTGAACTCGAACGCGCACTCATCGCACTGAATCTTGTGCAGCCCGCCAGTGAGGAGAATCTGCCGGTGGTTGTGCTGCGCGAGGAGGCACTTCTGGTAGACCTTGGGAATCTGCGTCCACTGGTTGGCGAATCCCAGGTCTTTGTACTCGATGACTTTCGTGTCTGCCATGACTTCTCCCTCTGCGATCACTCCGCCGAGCGTTGTACCTCTCCATGGCCGGTTTGCTCCTCCGAGCCCAGCCGACCGGCCGTGACCATCCCCCGAATCAAGTTCACCAGTTCATACCCGCCGAGCCGCACCAAAGTCAAGTCCCGGTCGAAGTGCCCGGAGGCGTCTGTGGCCAACAGCGTCGTTCCGACGCCACCGAGATGCTCAATGTCCCGCAGCACCTCCGGGTACTGCGTAAAACAGAAATGGTATTGCTGTGCCAGGGCCTCCCGCCGGTCCCGATCCTGCTTCAGGGCCTCGGGGTCGGGTGATAGCCGGAGATCCCGGGCGTCGCGTTCCATTACTGCGGTCTCCCGATGTCTGCCCTGGCGTTACGTTAATTCGTATACAACGCGACCTGATCGCATCCAGTCTGCGACAATCGCTGCGCAGTCCATCTCGGAGGCCGCCCTGATCAGGGGCCAGAGTTGTGGAGCCTCACGGGTGGTTCCCCGTTTCCAGAACGTGCTGATACGGAAGCCCTCACCCTCTCGCTCCCACAAAAACGACCGTTGCTCAAACTCGTATCCACTCTCTGTCCGGAGCGTCCCGCACAGGTCGAGCAAGGCGATCAACTGCCCCAGCGCCATGGATTCGCCATGCTGTTTCAGTTCATTAAACGCCGTGCGTCTGTACCGTCTTAACGAACAGACCCAGCGATACTGCGCCGTCACATCAATATTCGTGACGCCAGTGCCGACCGAAGCGAGCGCATTAGCGACCCGCCTTTCGTCATGATCGCAGTGAGCCTGCCCGCATCGCGGGCACTGACGAATCAGATCGTTCACGCCCCCGCCCTGAGAATTGGACCGAAGTCCATGAACTGCTCATAGAACGCCTTGCTACTCCGTCCGAAATAGCACACCATCTGCCCTTGCAGCGGGGTGGCTTCCCTCCTGCCTGGTGCCCAGAACTTCACGCGACCAGCAGGGAAGCAGGCGGCAAGACACCTGGAAAGAAGCAATTGGCCCCACTCTGTCTCCGTCGCGTTGTTTGTGAGCGTGATAGCGGCAGAAACGTGCCCCGCTTCTAGTTCGACAATCAGCTTCTCACAGAACCGGCCGACGAGGGGTTGACTGTATGGAGGATTCAGCCACACGCGGCCTTCCCAGGCGTGCGTGAGACCATCGTCTTTCGCGGTGAAGTACCGCACGGCCTTGATCTTCGCCTGTGCGTCCTCATGCGTGGCGGGATCAAGGTCAATCTCCCCCAATGTTCGACGAGCGGCGAGAATGATTGCCTCCGGGGTGTACCATTCGCTCTCGCCTGTATTGTGCTGGACGTGGGCGCCCCCTTTGGCAAGACGGAAGATTTCTGCGCTGGTGAGTTCGGCGTGGGCCTCATTGCACTCAGCCTCCAGCCGGCGCACGTCGGCCTCGGGGAGTCGCGCCATCGTCTGCCAGCGATGACTGACAACCGGGGCGATTCCAATTCGTTCCAGCGTGGAACGTATTCCGTTCCCGTTGGCCCCCTTCCGCCCGGCCGGTGCCCGCTCCACCAGTTGCAGCAACGCTCCCGCCTTCTGCTCGGCGAAAATCTTGATGGCGGCCGCACGATTCTGGATGCCGAGGCCGGCCCTGGCGCTCTTGGCGTATACCCGCAATGCCTCAGCCTTGTCCCGAATGCCCTTGGCCTCGTCCACGGTTTGCACGCCAGCCAGGCGGCGTTCGACTTCGCTCAGGATCGCCAGTTTCTCGTTCGGCTCGCCCATTTACTGCGGCCTCCCAATGTCCTTTGGCGGCACGATGGTTGGGATAACGAGTCCCGCACGCTTTGGACTTCTATGCGACACCTTGATGTTCCCCACTCAATGCGCGGACCATCGGCGCCGCGTTCTTCATCGCCTGCGTCGCCGACATCGCCGCTTGGGCTTGGGCCTGCGCCTGCATGGCGGCGGCCCGCTGCTGACGGATTTGGGCGATGATCTCCTTGCCCCGCGTGATGCGGGCCGGCATGCCGACCACCTGCGCGACCGTCAAGCCCATCTCGTCCAGGTCCACTTGGTCCATCACGGCCTGGCTCTGCGTCATGTTGATGACGCTTTGCGCCCACATGAGCCACCGTTCGATGCCCGTGACATCATCGGCGCGTTGCGCCCTGGACAACGGCCCCTCGTATTGGATGTGCAGTTCGGCGCCCTGGAGTTCCGGCGGCGGGGGCGGGAGCAAGCCGTCATCCCACAACGTCCAGAACGTGCCCTCCACGATGGGTTGCAGGAATTCCGTGGTGAGGCGGCCGTACATCGGGCCGAGCAGTTTGTAGTACTGCTCGTAGCGTTTGGCGATTTCATACGGGCTCATTCCGCCGGGCGGACCTTCGGTCAGCGGCGGGAGCGCCTCGATCTGATCCAGGAAGAAGACCTGCCGGATTTTCGCAATCAGGCGATCCTCTTGCAGGGTGGCGATGTCAATGCGGCCCCCGCTCCCCATCGTGCGCACCGCGTTGGCCTGTTTCTCCCAGTTGACGGCTGAAGGCTCCCAGATCAGGTCGCCGACGACGCGTCCCTGCAACGCGAACAGGACTGGAGCGATGTCAATGGCGACGCCCAGCAGCTTCAATTCCGTAATGCGGTTTAGGGTGCGAATATCCGGGAGGGCGAGATGCCCCTGTCCCGTGCCCCAGAGTTCATTCGTGGCCTTGCGCCACCGGGTGCAGATGATCGGGTTGTGCCGGAATCCGCCCTCGTCGATGAGATGGGCCTTCTCCTCCCACATCCAGAGGTTGGCCCAGGGCATGTTTCTCCGATCTGCCTTCGTCGGATTCCGGTCCTGCCGGGGCATGATCCATTGCGTGAACGTTTCCAGCTTATCGGGCCGCTTCAGGAATTCCTTCACCAGGTCCGGGCCAATGGCTTCGCCCCAGTTCTGATAAGCCGCCCGGAGCGACAGTTTCACCTTGCGGACCAGTGTATCCACGCGCTCCTCGGCGTCCTCCTGGATGCAATACGTGCCGATAGGGACGCCTTTCCACAGCAGCTTCCCCCGTTCGCCCGGACGCTCAGGACGTTTCTTGAAGCGGAGCATGCAGCCCGTCCCGAACGTCGGCAACTCTTGGAGCACCTCGCCCGCCACGTTGGCGAAGTTGCTGGAGCTGATTGCCCAGTCCACGGCCTTGCTGACGTATTCGCACCAGTTCTGGACCGCGTTGCTTTCGTTCAACTCCGGCGGCCACGCCTTGAGGCTCTGCCACTTCTGGGACGGGTTGACCAGGTTCCCCTGGAGATTGGCGGACAGCTTCGTGGGAGCCGTCATCCCCTCCGAGTCGTAGATGAACGTGGTCTTGCGCGACCCGGGCTCATCCTCAATCAACAACGGCGGCAGTTTCGTCGGCTGGAGATATTCCGCCAGCAACCGCCAGTCCCGCTCGTAGTTGAGACGGTCGCTCAGCATCCGCTGGTGGCGGTCAATCAAGGACTTGACATCCACCTCAGGCACGGCGCTTCCGCCTTTTCCCGGTCAGGGTCGTCTTCCCGGTCTTCATGTCCTTCACTTCGACTACGCGATCGCCTTTGAACGCCAACCGCTGCATCCGGCCGCCGGGCAACCGCCGCATCCGGTAGCGCACGCCCTTGCCGAGAGGCATCAGACGCTCCCCCGAACCATCCGCTGCGAGCGAAACGACGCCAGCGGATCAGTCTGTGCCCGAGCATACCGCTGGAGGGGTGCCCCGGTGTCCTCGTCCAGCATCCCCGCCCGGTACGCCACCGCCAGCGTGCGAAGGGCCGAGGATCCATGGCTCGCCCAGTCGTGGACCGGCTCCCGCGAAAATGACTGCCGTTTCTCGTCCCAGGCGTACTTGTAGGACCGCAGGGCATCCAAGCCCCGGGCGCATTTCGCGCCATCGAACCGCAACCGCCGGAACATCACCCGCGTCGCGTCAATCGCATCGTCGTGACTCACCTTCGGTGCCACCTCGGCCGGCGTCAGCCCCAGCGTCTCCGCCCGCGCCAACCGGCTTTCCGTCGCCGTCCACTCCGTCACGGCCATATCGTGCGGGAACAGGTGCAGACCGAACCGATACAGCGTCCGCTCCTTCAAGAAGTGCGACCAGTAGTCCAACCCCTGTCCCGCCTCCTCGAAGTAGTCAATGAAGTGTAATGCCTGCCCGACCTCCTGGAAGCACCAGATGGCCGTCGTGTCGCGCCCGATGTCCCAGGCCGTCCCCACCGGCGACTCCGGCCGGTACGGCACGAACTCCACCCGCTTCTCCTGTTCCGCCCGCGCCACCAGGTCCCCGAAGATCGCCCCCCGAATGCTGCCCTCGAACGAACAGTAGTACTGACTCTGAATCTCCTCCTCGGGCGTCCCGCTCCTCCGCATCTGGTCAATGGAGTCCCGCATCGGAAACGCCGGATCGTCCTGTTCCAGGATCACCGGCGAGCCGAACCACTTCTCCCCCGGCGCATCCCGCCGCGCCTCTGCCACCGTGAGCCGCTGCGCGAACCACTTCGGGTCCCGTTCCGCCATGCGAAAGAGCTCATAGGCGTGGTTCTTGCCTTCGGGCGTGAAATCGAAGATCGCCCATCCCCCGTTTTCCGCCAGGATCGGCTCCACGATCTTCGTCCAGCATTTCGGATCGTGCAACTGGTACTCCGAGAACACCACCCCGACGGGATTCGGCCCCGCGAGATTATCCGGGTTGTCCCCGCCCATGATCTGCCACGAGGAGCCCGCAGGCTGCCCCGGGAACGGCTTGAAGTCAATCCGCATCTCCGTGTCGTTGATCGCCTTCCCGCCCGGCCCGTTCGGACTGTCCGCAATCAGCGCCGACGGCCACCGATTCCGGAACGGCACATTGTCGAAGTCACTCCCATCCCACAACGCCTCCCGGCCTCGCACCTTCGTCGGATAGATGTGCCAGTAGAGGCCTGGACGCCGCAGCATGGACTTCTGCGTGATCGCGAGGGACACCAAGTCCTTGCCATGTCGGCGGGGCCACACGATAACGAGACGCCGGATGCCTGACTCCCAGGCTTGAATCACGGGCAACTGGTACGAGCGGGGGAAAAACTTAGACCCGGGAGTAGGACCTTGGGGCAAGTAGAGCACCGAGGGGCCTGGAGGCTCAGCGGCACGGCGGGCGTTAGGGGCCATCAGACCTCCGATTGGCAAAGAAAGGGGAAACTCTCCCTAGGGCCTTGGCTGCCTCTCCTTTAGCTCCGAATGGAGCCGCATGGGCATTCAGTCTGTACCCAGCCTCACGCATGGGAGCGACCCATGACGCTGGCTTCTCGGGAGAGAGTCGAAACACTTCCAGGGGGTGTACCCAACGCGAACAGGTTCCCACGCAGCGTCGGGTCGGCGGGCGGTGGGGGGGGTATCGGCCGCGCCTGAGATTTTTCGGCCCGCGCCCGCTCGGCCCCGCTCGACTGCATTACCAATGGTGTCTGATGCCTCATCACGCTCAATGAATCCGCATACTTACGATTGATGGTAGTTAACCTCAACCACTGTCAGCGACACATTGCCCGCACTAGACTGCGCCTGCGCCGGGATCGTGCCGGCGCGCTCATGGAGGCGGATCGCCTGCTCGGTGGCACGGAGTTGCGCGTCGTTGTCATCCGCGCACATCGCCTTACCTGCAACTGTCTGGTGCCTCTTGGCCTCTAACTTGTCTGCAATCTTGCCGCACACCCGGTCTAGTGTTAATCCCTTGTTGACCAACGTGAGACCTAACACCGTCTTGGCTGTATCCTCCACGCGGACAGGTTGCGCTTGTTGCCTACGCTGTGTCGCCTGCACGGCAGCCGAGACCAGCTTGCCGGCCTCTCGCGCCCTCGCACGAATCGTCCGCATGTACAACCGCATGTACTCCCGCTTGGCGTCACCTGTGAGTGGCATAGCGCATCCGTTTGGCGACGAGGTATCGTGTCGCAGCACGCATCCGCTGCGCAAACATCTCGAAGGTGCTGCGCAGAACGGCGCCGTCGCTCATGGTTTCGCTCCGGCTTAAAGGTACAGTACCGCTCGGAATGGTCATACAGCCGATGGAGTCGAAGGCCCGGGCCGCGTCCCCGTTGCTGCCGGCCTGGTCAGGGCCGGTTGGTCCCTGTCGCATCCTGCTCGGGCGTGGCACTGCCTCATGATGTATGATACCGATCCGGGCTGAGGCGCCGTGTGTCTCTACCTCAGCCCACATTGTCACTCGCTACCGATACGTATACTCAAGTTTTCGGGTTTGTCAAGTACTTTTTTCGGGCAAAAATTGCCCTGTCAAGCAAAAATTTGCCTCATCCGTTAAGTGCTTGATTTTTAAAGGCAAAGTGCCAATTCGCAGGGATTCTCATGCGACATTTTGTGTCATAGGCGACGATCCTGCAAACAGAGATCGCCAGCAAAATCACGCACTTAGCCAATCCGCGACACTTGGCATCGTGCGTGCAGATATGACGGGTATCGTCGCTAAGTAGCTCGGAGGAAGCCAGATGGAACGCACGCTGTCGCAGACGGTATTGACGGACGCGCTGGGGTACTATGTCCCCACCCTCGGACTCGACAAGGCTGAGGGGCCTTGCCCTAATTACCCCGCGTGCCGACACGCCGCCGGATACTGTCGCCACCCGCGATACTGGTATCTTGACGGCACCAGCACGCAACTCGGCCGGGGATGGCCGCGGTGGCACAGCCTTGATCAGGCCCGGCACGATCTAGAGGCGAGCGGTTATACGGTCTCCGACGCACCGATCAACCTGTCTGGATCGTACGGCGTTACCCATGTCGCAACCGCTCGCGCCCTCGCGGATACCCAGGAGAGGCAACGGACCGAGTGGTCCGGTGCCGAGCCTTGCTACCTGAGGCTTGGTGGCTTGCCTGCCGGAGGCCGGAGCCGCAACCACGCTGACGGTACGCTGGAGTGCGGCGTCAGCGTGTTCCGCGGCCTCCTCCGCGCAGACGGCGAGGTACGGCCGGCCCTGAGCGATCACACACTCATCGATTGGCACATGCTGAGCGAGAGGCCCCTCTACATCGTCGAGGGGCGCGAGGCGGGAATAGGTGCAGACGGAGAGCCCGTGCTCTGCAATGCTCGGATCGTGCGACGTGTCCGCTAACTCTGCGCTCAGCTGAGCCACGGCCCGCGAGGGCAGAAAGGAGACGCCATGAAAGCACAACGCCTAGAGAGGCAAATTCTCGAGGCTCTTAGGCGAGAATTTGAACAGGGCAAGCACCAAGCAACAATGCAAGAGCTCCCGTTTGAGATTCAATTCCGCTTGGGTTGCTCTTGGGGAGCGGCGTTAAGCTATGCCAACCGAATTCGGATCAGCAAGTAGGTAACATACCAACGCGGCGCGTGTTTTCGGGGATAACCGGACCCCTTTGAAGGCTGGCCGCGTGACCGATACGGTCAAAACAACCAAGCCTTGAAAGAGGGTCCTTCGGGCCGACCGACAGCCCGCCCGGAACCTCGGGGAACGGTGGCCGGGTCGCGCATGGTACACGCGAAGATAACCGCCTGGACAGAGCAGAGGGGAGGTAAGTCATGGAGCAGTATTGCGAAATCTGTAAGCGCCGGGGGTGCCCCGGCGCATCCTCGTCAGGATGTGTCGGAATCCTGGGGGAGCGACTGCTACCCATACTCTCGGAATATATCCGGGAGGTTGGGGGAGGGTACGATAACCTCCCTAACAGGGCTGTCTGTTACGACGTGGCGGAAAAGTTTCTCCGCCAAGCGTTCGGCGAACAGGAGGAGGAGACGCCATGACCGAGAAGCCTGATTCCGAGCTTATGGGCAGGGTTTGGGATTACATCGCGGATGGTTTCCCGCCGGCACGTGGCCGGGGAATCGCGATGCACTCCCACACCTGCGCCGAGTGCGGGTGTGATTTTGAGTGCGACTGCCCAAGTTACGATGGCGGTCCGGGAGAGCCGAACGAAACATGGTTGTGCGAATGGTGTGAGAGCTTAGGCCAGGAAGGTCATCACAGAGACGAGGAGGAGGGAATACAATGAGCCACCTGACCCGGCTCCTAGCAGTGCTTGACCATCTCCAGGACTTCACCTCGCCCGGCGACATCTGCCGGGTGCAGGGAATCAACCGGAGGGCCGTCGAGCGCATCTTGGCGGCTCTCCGGGCGCAGGGTCGGCTAGAGTCCCGGCGGGAGGGCCGCCGAGTGCTCCACCGGCTGCGCTGACCGCCCCTCAGCGCCCCGGCCTCACCGACCGGGACGTTTATATTTTTGGCCCCTGCGCGCGCGGAAACGGCCCAAATTTCGACGATCATGCCGTGGGTGGGCTCAGATATCCAATCCCGCATCCCGGAAGCGCTGAGCCAAATTGCCCCGGCTCCAGGCAAGGAAGCCGACCACTTCCTCCGGAAAGCCGCTTGCAAGTCGCCCGAGGTTCTTATCGTCCGCTTTCGCAATGGCCTCCATTAGGGTGCGCGTGAAACCCGCGAGCATTCCGCATTGCCATTCAATGATCACCTTTTCCCCGGGACTCCATGCGTCGCTGGCCAGAATCTCTTCCGCACGCTGGTAATTGCGCTGACTTAGCACTGGCATAGTCTATCTCCTCGCAGTGCTCGCACTGCCCTAGAACGGCACCTCCTCCGCCGCGGGCTTCCCATCCATGCGCAGGAGCAACTCTTTCTGCCGGTCGATCTCCTCCCGGCTGCGGTGGGTCCGTGGGCGGAAGTGCTTATCAACCGTGAGCGACCCTACACTACGCATTGCGAGATCGAGCAACCTCAGCCGGCGGAGGTTTTCCTCCCGGCTGAGCAACTGCGGCACCTTGCCAGTATCCGTCCACTCGCCGTTTTCGGCTTCCAGGCGAGTCAGCACATATGTCTGACATTGACCACAAAAGCCGTCCTGGTCCACCGGATGCGCTTGTGCGCACCATCGCCGTGGGGTGATGTTGATTGGCCATGTCCGGCAGTTATCGCACCACCCAGATTTCAGGACATGCTCTCCGCACAGGCAGCATTTGACGCTGGAGTCTGCTTGTTGGATTCCCACTCAATCACCCTCCATTTGGGCGGGACACGTCCAGCCCTCATCGCCTCTACGTACTCAGCTTGGCTTTTCCAGTAGGATTTCGGGTCTATTGGCCCCGCCTTGCTTGCTTCCGCTGGCGGCTCGTCTGTCCACCGCTCTTGATTCAACCAAGTTGCCGGGTGTGGGATGTATGTGCCTTTGTCTTTCGTCCACTGCTCGCAGGTCCGTTGCCATGAGAGGGCGGACAACATGCGCTCGACCAGTTCAGTCGCCGGGTTGATCTTTGCCCAGGCTCTATGGGCGGCTCCCTTTCCGACCTTGCGGGGATAGGCAGACCAGAACCGATCAAAGTCGATTGATGCTGTGCTTGATGCCACATCACCACGGTGATGCGACGTTTGATCAAGATCTTTAGGATCTGGTAACGGGAGCAGAGAGCCGGAAGCCGGATCGGTCCCATTACCATACCCATCCATAAAGGGTTTACCATACCCTTTATATCTCTCGCAAAGCCTGAATTTTATTGAGCTATTAGGAGCATCTTCTAATATCCGACGAATTCCCTCTTGTTGTCTGGCTGAAATCTCGCCTTTTGGGAACTCGTAATAGACCCTTTTGCATACCCATACATAATGGGTTTCCCTATCCCATTGCAGAAATTCTACGGATTCTGCCTCGCGCATGGCGGACTCAATTTGCTTCCTCGTCAGTCCGGTTTCGTCTGTGCAGTCGTCTATGGAAAACCGGAAGAACCCGATGAAGGTAGACCGCGGGCACGTGAGGCAATAGAGCATGAGCAATTTCGTATAGGGAGAGACATTCCGCAGGGTGGCACTCGTCCAAAATCGTGTCGCTACGGATCGTTGTGTTGGCATGCCCGCCTCAATAATCACAACCGCCCGGACAGCGTGTTCCGATCACTTTTTCCTTTTCCGATCCACTGCTTCCCGGAGCCCACGCCACGGCAGCAGTACATAGTGACGCTGCCGGCAAGTACAATAGATGACTAAAACTATTCCGCGGGGTTCCTCGTACCACCGACAGCTTCTGGAAACTACATGGGGCTTACATCTCAAATCTTTATTCGCCATGCTCATTGCTCTTGCGGCGTCTTGTCGTTCGTCCAAGGGAAAAGCGGCTGGCCGTGGCCTACGGAACCCATCAGTACGGCGAAGCAAGTTCCCCGAGACACTCGCGGGCCTCTGATTTCTTGTCACCGTTTCCGTGCCCGTGCCAGCCGCCTCCGTGCGCGTGGCGTCTCCTGCCTGAATGTGACCACAACACCACACGCCCACGCGTGGCGTCTCCTCCCTGGGTGTGATCAGGGCACCACGCGCCCGCTTGAGTTGCTACCTCAGTGCTATCACCCACAACGCAATTGCTATAACTATCAGCACAATAAGATGAAGCGAAGCGTACAGATTGAAGTACCATTCACCTCCCAACGCCTCGACTATCCCAAGATGGCCCATGACAACATCCTTCCTCGCATCTGGAGCCGCCTTCAGGACAGCCTCAAGCAGCCGTCCCACGGCTTCGTTGTCAAACGCAGTGTCATTGCGAATCGAAGCGTCGGCGCTGAAGTCCCAGTCTATGTCGTGTTCGATTTTGTAGATCGCGTTAGCAAGGCTGGCCAACGCCCCAGATGTCTTCGGCCAGCGAGAGGCGACGTCCTTGTCTTGCGCAATGTTCAGGAGTTCGTCCCGGATTCGATACCCGACATAGTTCCAGTAGCCACCACTCATCGTGTCCTCCTACAGGGCAGCGTCCGCCTCTTCCTCCGGGCACTCCCA
>Ga0315280_10001568_pt1 | contig 38983 bp, 33 predicted proteins | sample YL17G06_40_MG_FD_203697 | JGI IMG/M metagenome (GOLD analysis project Ga0315280, IMG submission 203697) | Sediment microbial communities from Yellowstone Lake, YNP, Wyoming, USA - YL17G06_40 | ecosystem: Environmental > Aquatic > Freshwater > Lake > Sediment | place: USA: Wyoming | collected... | reverse complement strand
ATTTTCAACGTCGCGTTCCTTATCTCTGTGAACGGCACAAAGTTCGTGATGTCGCAGAAGCTCAAAAGATTGTCGAGGACGTTTCAAACTTCTATAACGAGCAACGGGTTCATCTGGAGACCGAAGAGGTCCCTCGGAAACGCTGGGATGAAGCGATTAAGGCGGGAAAAGGAAAGCTGAGGCCATTGGACCCTGGGACTAACCTGGATTTAGTGTTTTTGTTGCATTACGAGCGAACTGTCAAAAAAGACGGGACGTTCAGTTTTAGGGGGAAGGAATACAAGCTTCGGCACCTAGCCGGAATGCGAGTGACGGTGGGTGTCATTCCCGGCAAAAAGCTCCTGGTCATTAAAGACGCCCGAAGGGTCGCTGAGTTTCCCCTTTAACCCCCTTGTCTACTTTTGATTTTTACAAAATGTCTGGTTTTGATTTTTACGGAACAAAATGCCATTTTTCCTTGACATTCTTTTTCGAGTTTCATTAAATAATAGTCTTTTGGAAAGGGAGAAAACCATGTTTGTTTGGGTTTTCCACCGCGTGACCGGGCTTCTTCTCATCGTCCTTCTCAGCTTCAAGTTTCTGACCTCTTTCTTTTTAAGGACCAAACAGCAGAAGCCTGATTGGGCTCTGGTGCTCCACACCAATCCCTTGATCGACTCACTTCTTCTTGTTACGGTGGTCTTTCATGCTCTCTACGGTTTGAGAACAGTCATCGTCGATAGCGGTTTTCGCAAAGAGAAATTGCTGTTCTGGATCTTCACGATTCTTGGGGTCGTCTTGAGCGGGGCCCTGCTTGTCCTTTACTTCACCAGGAATTACTGAATGATCACTCACGACATCCTGGTTGTCGGAGGGGGACTGGCCGGGCTTTCTGCAGCCCTGGCCGCAGACCCCCGCCTTTCTGTAGCCGTCCTCTCCCGGGTCCATCCGCTGCGGTCCCATTCTGTCGCGGCTCAAGGAGGGATCAACGCCGCTTTGGGGAATAGCCCTGAGGGCCGGGATGACAATTGGGAGCGGCATGCTTTTGATACCATCAAGGGAAGCGACTACCTCGCGGACCAGGATGCGGCGGAGCTCATGTGCCGGAAGGCCATCCCGGCCATCTACGAATTAGACTATCACGGCGTTCCGTTCAGCCGATTTCCCGGCGGCGTCATCGCCCAGAGGCCCTTCGGTGGAGCGGGTTTTCCTCGAACATGCTATGCGGCAGACAGAACAGGCCTGGTCATCCTTCATACGCTCTACGAACAATCCCTGAAAAAGCAGGTCAGGGTTTATAGCGAGGTCTTGGTGACCAAGCTCGTGCTGGAGAACGGAAGGTGTGTCGGCGTCGTCATTTATGACCTGGCTACCGGCCAGATTTTGCCCATGCGGGCGCGTTCAGTCGTCTTCGCCACGGGCGGCTACGGCCGAGTATATCTCAGGACAACCAACGCTTATATCAACCACGGAAGCGGCATCGGCATCGCCTACAGGGCGGGTGTTCCTCTCAAGGATATGGAGTTTGTCCAGTTCCATCCGACTTGCCTTTACCCCAAGAATATCCTGGTGACCGAAGGCGCGAGGGGTGAGGGGGGATATCTCCTGAATAATAAAGGGCAGAGATTCATGGCGGATTACGCGCCATCAGCCATGGAGCTGGCCCCCCGGGATATCGTGGCCCGGGCCATCCAGACGGAGATCGATAAAGGCAACGGCTTCGAGAATGAATATGTCCACCTCGACTTGAGACATCTGGGGGAGAAAAAAATCAACAAAAGGCTCCCCGCGGTCAGGGAGATCTGCATCAATTTTGCCGGGATCGATCCCGTGGAAAAGCCTATCCCCATCCAGCCGGCCCAGCATTATTCCATGGGCGGCATCGATGTGGACGGCCGCTGTGCCTCAGCCCTTGAAGGCTTCTATGCGGCCGGGGAGTGCGCCTGTGTCAGTGTCCATGGCGCCAACCGTCTGGGCGGGAATTCCCTCCTGGACACGATCGTCTTCGGCAAGATCGCCGGCGAGGAAGCCTCTCAATTTGTCCAGGGGCTGGAGAAGAAAGACGGAAGCGAAAAAATCTTGCTCGATGAAGCTTTAGCCGAAAAGAAGAAAGTGGAAGAATGGATGAGCCGGTCCTCGGGAGAGAAGGCGCATCAACTCCTCAACAAGCTCAAGGTCATCATGAGCGATAAGGTGGGGCTCTTCCGGACGAGAAAACATCTGGAAGAAGCGCTGGAGGGAATCCGCCAGATCAGAGAAGATTACGACCGCGCCTATCTTCCAGGCCATTGTCTTCGCTACAGTCAGGCCATCGTCAACCTCATCGAGTTTGGCTATATGTTAGATTTGACCGAGGTCATCATGTTGGGCGCTTTGAAACGGGAGGAAACACGGGGTTCGCATTACCGCCTTGATTTCCCTCAGCGCAACGACAACGATTGGCTGAAGCATACCCTGATCAGTCTCAAAGATGGAAAGCCGCAGGTCGGCTATCGCGATGTGAGGATCACCAAATACAAGCCCCAAGAAAGAAAATATTAGAATGGAATATGTATTCAGGATCCTGAGATGTGATCCGGTCCAGGACGAGTGCCCGTATTTCCAGGACTTTCCATACGAGACTCAGGAGAAAAAATCGGTCCTTGAAGCACTGATGGATATCAGGAATGAGCAGGATTGTACGCTTTCCTTCAGGTATAGCTGCCGCGAGGCGATCTGTGGCTCTTGCGCAATGGTGATCAACGGAGAGTTTGACCTGGCCTGCCGGACGATGGTCGAATCTCTCAATTCCTCGCTTATCATCATCGAACCGCTTCCCAACCTGGAAATCCAAAAAGATTTGGCCGTGGACATGGAGCCCTTCTGGCAGGCTCTGAATCAGGTCGAGCCTTATCTTTTCGCCGGCAAAGAGAGGCTCGAGAAAGGGCATAGGATCGAAGAGAAAGAGATGGAGAAAATCGACCAGTATATCAGCTGCATCCTCTGCGGATGCTGCTACAGCGCCTGCCCCGTTGTCTCGCGGGACGAGAGATACCTGGGCCCAGCAGCCTTGGCCAAGCTCTACCGGTTCGTCAAAGACCCGAGGGACAAGCGAGGGTTTGCGCGCTGGTCCCGGGTGAACACGGACACGGGAGCCTGGGGGTGCGATACGGTTTTCAAGTGCAATGAAGTCTGCCCCAAGAAAGTCAGACCTGCCGATGGCATAGAGGGGCTGAGGCGGAAACTCGTCCTGGGGAAAATAAAAGGGCTTTTCAGGCTGAGGAAATGAAACTCAAACAATCTCTTTTCACGCGGCGACAGTTTCTCAACGGACTCCTGGGCGGATGGCTGGGTGCACTGGCCGCATCTTTCCTTTGCCCGATCGTCAAATTCCTGTTTCCGCCGACACCAGAGCCAGACCAGGTCATCCTGCCCCTTGCGGATTTCGGCGGCGTGGCGCCGAACTCCGCAAAAATTTTTGCCTGGGGGAGCAAACCCGGACTCCTCAAAAAAACCAATGACGGCCGGTTTCAGGCCTTTGTCGCTGTGTGCACTCATCTCGATTGCACGGTCACGTATCTTGCCGACCAGAAAAAATTCTTCTGCGCCTGCCACGAGGGATGGTATGATGAAAATGGAACCAATATCGGAGGCCCACCTCCACGTCCGCTTCGGCATCTTGTGGTGACAATCGAAGGAGAAAACTTGATCATTAAAAAAGAAGGGGTGGCGTGAACATAAGACAAATCTCTAAGGGAATCCTGGCCTGGCTTGAAGAACGGCTTGGCCTTAGTGTTGTCATGGATTTCCTGAGGAAGAAGACAGTTCCCCAGAACAAGCATACGATCTGGACGTATACGGGAAGCCTCATTCTTCTGTTTTTCGGAATCCAGGTTGTGACTGGCATCATGCTGGCCTTTTTCTATAAGCCAACTTTAGAGGAAGCGAACAAGAGCGTCGGTCGGATCATGACCGAAGTGCCTTTAGGCTGGATCATCCGATCGGTGCATTTCTGGTCCGCTTCCTTTATGATTGCGATTGTCTTTGTCCATCTCCTCAGCATCTGGATCATCAAATCCTACCGCAAGCCGCGGGAATTGACCTGGATGAGCGGCGTTTTTCTTCTGGTCTTTACCCTAACTTTTGGTTTTACAGGCTACCTCTTACCCTGGGACGATCTCTCGCTGGCTGCCACCAAGGTTGGCACCGATATCCCCCGTTCTATCCCTTGGGCTGGAATGTGGGTAACAAAATTCCTCCGCGGCGGCGATGATGTCTCCACAGACACCCTGACCCGCTTCTTCAGCTTCCATATTTGTATTCTCCCCCTTTGCCTGCTTTTCGTGCTATGCATTCATGTCTATCTCATCCAGAAGTTAGGAATGAGCCTTCCTGTCCCCGCGGAAGAGAGGGGAGAAGCCCGACGGGAGCTTCCCTTCTGGCCCAATTTTGTTTACCGGGAAATGATTGTTTGGCTCATCCTCGGGGGTGTCCTGATATCGCTGGCCATCTTTTTCCCGCCTTCACTCAACAAGTCGGCTGACCTAATGGCTCCTGCTCCTGAAGGAATAAAGCCGGAATGGTACTTCCTCTTCCTTTTTCAGACGCTGAAAATCTTCCCGGCCAGGATTCTTTTCGTGAGCGGAGATACGGTGGCTGTGTCGCTTATCCTTGTGGCGGCGGTTTTGTTCTTCTTCCTGCCCCTGATCGATAACAAGCCTGAAGAGAGAAAAGGGAAGGTCATCACGCTTTTCGCTTATCTTTTTATCCTTTATGCAGTAGCTATGACGGCCTGGAGCCTCTTAGGATGAAAGAGAAAAGAAAATTTAGAATTTTTATTTATATTATTTTTTTGATTTTCTCTTCCTTTCTTTCTTTGTTTACTATTACTGCTGATGCCTATGCTGCCAAAATTTCTTTTTCTGCTTTCGACTTGGCTCAACAGACAGCACCGCCAGCAAAAAGCCGAGAAGCTCAGGCCAAAGCTCAACCGGAAAAACCACCGGAAAAAATTATTCCTGCTCCCCGAAATATCAAAGAAAGCACGGCCATTTATGTTTTTCTCGGCTGGATGTGGCTGTCTATTGCCGTCCTGATTTACATTATTAGACTCAAGATTAAAGAAGCAGACAGGCTTTATGCTATTAAATTTTTCTCACCTGAGAAGAAATAAATCCCTCCTCCTTTTCATTTCAACTGGAACCGCACTGTGACTGTGAAGATGACTCCTCTCGGTCGGCCGTTGATGATCATTGGCTCGTAGATCCACTGCCGCACGGCGTCGATCGCCGCCTGGTCGAGGAGAGGAATGGAGCGGAGCACTTTGACAGTCTGGACCCTCCCGTAAATGTCTGTGGTCGCTTCAAGAATGACCACGCCTTCGACCCTCGCCTGGCGGGCGATCTCGGGGTAGGCGGGCTCGACTTTCTTGACCAGCTTAGGTTCCCTGATTTCTCCAAAGGCTCTGACCGGAGCCTCGATCTCTCCGACAACGCCGCCGAGCACGCCTCCGACAACACCGCCCAGCACTCCACCCACGACACCGCCTTCCACGCCACCTTCGACGCCGCCTTCAACCCCGAAATCAGAAATCTGTTCCTCAGCGATTTCTTCAGGAATTTCTACAGGGGCGACGAGCTTGCCCGCTTCGATGTTGGACTGGGTCTGAACCGGCTTGATCCGGGTTTTGGCCTGGGAACTGGCGCGCTTCTTGGCCGGAGGTGGCGGTGGAGGAGGCGGTGGGGGCGGGGGAGCGAGAAAGGCACTATAAACTTCAACCTGAGGCAGGTTGCCCGTGTTAAGCAGAGGTAAAACGACCAGGATCAAAGCGATTATGAGATGGGCTGCCAGCGAAATAGGGAAGACCATCACTTTAAGCTTTAAGTTTTTCTCAGGCTCGATAAAAGCGTCTTTAAACATGGTGACCTCCTTCTCTCGGGCCTCCGGAAGCTTCTGCCTCACGGCGGCTCTAACCCTTGAAGGAAAAGTCTCCCAATAAGTTTCATCCCGGGGAGCAGGGGAGAGCGAGCGGGCGAATTCATCTAATTTTCTCAAGAGCTCGACCTCTTCCTGGCATTCACGGCAGGTTTGCAGGTGCTCCGCGACCTCCTTCTTTTCTTTTTCCGTTAACTCTTTATCAAGATAGGCGCCCAGGAGCTCCTGAATTTCTTGGTGTCTCATCAGCTTCTCCTTAAGTATTCAGCCATGTGGGCTTTGAGTTTTTTCCTGGCTCTGTTCAGCCGAGACATGACCGTGCCCGGCGGGATGCGGAGCGCATGCGATATCTCCTCGTAACTCATGTCCTCAAAGGCTCTCAGGGCAAAAATAATCCTCTGGTCTGGAGGCAAAGTCTTAAAGGCTTCTTTGAACTTGCGCTCCATCTCGTCTCTCTGGACAGTATCAGGAGGCGATTCATGTGGAGAGGATAGGAAATTAGGCCGGGCCACGTTTTCCTCCATTTTCAGCGCTCTTTCCCTCTTCCATTTTTTGAGGTAGTTGAAGCAGTTGTTGAGGGCGATCTTCCGGATCCAAGAAAAGAAATCATGGCCGTCGATAAAATGAGGGAGCGCAAGAAAGGCTTTAATGAATGTCTCCTGAGAGAGGTCATCCGCCGTCTGGTGAGCTCCGGTTATCCGGTGGCACAGGACATAGATCGTCCTCTGGTATTTCCTGACCAGAGTTTCAAAAGCTTCCATGTTTCCCTCTTTAGCTTTCACTATGAGTTCTTGATCATCGGTGTTGCCATTTGGCCTCATTTGCGCTCCCGTTTTGTATACAATTGAAACCGGAATTTATTCCCGGCTTCTTCTTTCGCCTTTTCTGCCACGCCTTCCTATCCGTACATGAGCAATTTGTGTGCCAAGCCGGAGGTAACCAAATTATTTTTTTCAATGGCACAGATAGGATTTCAGGAGCCTCAACGGAAGCCATCGAAGTTTAGGCGTAAATTCCCTTTACAGAATGTAAAATATCTTAAAGTTATTGCGGTAAGGGAAGCGCTCGGCGAAGACGCCATGCGGCGCCAATAACTTTCCTTTTTTTGCGATATTTCCGGTTCGGCGTTCGTCATTTTTATAGCCCGGCATGGAAAACCATCAAAGAGCGCCGAACTTGAAATTAAAGAAACCTCAGGGGCACCGCCAGCGCCTCCGGGAGAAGTTCCTTAAAGGAGGGCTTAGCGGGTTTCTGGATTATGAGATTGTGGAGCTGCTTTTAACGCTGGGAACGCCGCGGAGGGACTGCAAAGATCAGGCCAAAAAAGCCATCAGGGAGTTCAAGACGCTCGGAGGAGTTCTTGAGGCAAGCTCTCACGACCTCCAGAAAATCAGGGGCATCGGCCCCCATAATATTTTCGGCATCAGGTTTGTCCAGGAAGTCTCGCGCCGTTTTCTCCGCGAGAGGATGATGAAGAAGGCTTATTGCCGCTCCTCGCGGGAGGTTTTTGATTATCTCTTTCATGCCCTACGCGATCTAAAAAAGGAAAACTTCAAGGTCCTTTTCCTGGACGCGAAAAACCAGATCCTCGAAGAAAAAACGCTCTTTGAAGGCACGGTCGATTCGAGCGCCGTCTATCCCAGGGAGATCATCAAGGATGCGCTGAGGTATGACGCTTCTTCGCTGATCTTTGTCCACAATCATCCTTCGGGCGACCCCGAGCCTTCTCCCTGTGATAAAGAAATCACCAGAGACCTGGTTTTTGCCGCCAGAGTGATGCAGCTCAAGGTCCTGGACCATATCATCATCGGGAACAACTGCTATTTCAGTTTCGCCGACCACGGCCTCATCGACGAGTATGAATTCCTTTTCCAGCAATCCGGCTAAAGGAGATCGGGGTGTGGGCTTGAAGGCACGCGAATTTGCTCCCAGCGAGGCAAATTCGCTCACGTCCTCAGCCGTCATTGCGAGGCCTCTTGGCCGTGGCAATCTCAATTTGATATTCCTCGCTTCGCCCGGAATGACCCTTTCGGGAGGGGATTGCTTCGTCGAAAGCTCCTCGCAACGCCCGCTCCGCTTCCGGATGGCCTTCTTCACCCACACCTCTCGTTCTGACAAAAAAAGAAAGAAAAGGGGATAGAAGATGATGCCATTACGAAGAAAAGTGTTGAAGAAGTGGAGGGGTTGCGGGTAAACTCATAGGATGGAGGTCGCTATGCCGGATGACAGGGAAATCGCCAGGAGTTACGAAATGAAGCCGATCGAGAAGATTGCAGAGCGGGCGGGCATCCCACTCGGATATCTCGAAAAATACGGCTCCTATAAAGCGAAAATTCTCTGGCCGCAGGGAATAAAAAACCTCCCCAAACGGGGGATGCTCGTCATGGTCACAGCTATGACGCCAACTCCTGCCGGCGAGGGCAAGACGACAACGGCCATCGGCCTGGCTGACGCTTTCGGCCATCTGCAAAAGAAAGCCATCGCAACGTTGCGAGAGCCCTCTCTGGGTCCAGTCTTCGGGTTGAAGGGAGGGGCCACAGGAGGAGGGTATGCTCAAGTCGTGCCGCGGGAAGACATAAACCTTCACTTCACTGGGGATATCCACGCCGTGACAGCGGCACATAACTTGCTCGCGGCCATGGTCGATAACCGCCTGCATTTCGACGGGGTTTGCGGCCTGATTGACTGCCGGACCGTGACCTGGAAGAGGGTCATGGACGTAGATGACCGCGTCCTCCGGGAGGTGGTGGTCGGCATCGGCGGGCCTTTGGCCGGGATTGCCCGAGAAACAGGATTTGATATTACGGCCGCTTCTGAAGTCATGGCCATTCTCTGCCTCTCCGCCGACTTGAAGGAACTCAAGGAAAGGTTGGGCAATATCGTCATAGGCTATTCCGCCGACAATAGGCCTGTTTTCGCCCGGCAGATTAAAGCTGAAGGGGCGATGGCCGCGCTTCTCAAAGAGGCCATCAAACCAAACCTTGTCCAGACCCTGGAAGGGACGCCGGTCCTGATTCACGGCGGACCCTTTGCCAACATCGCCCACGGAACAAATTCTGTGATCGCCACAAGATTGGCTTTGAGTCTTGCCGATTATGTTGTCACCGAAACCGGGTTTGCCTCCGACCTTGGCGTGGAGAAGTTTTTTGATATCGTTGTCCGGACTGGCCACATCCCTCCGCCGGATGCCTGCGTTCTCGTGGCAACACTCCGGGCTCTGAAGGTTCATGGCGGAGTGAAATTGAAGGATGTCAAAGCCGAGAATCCAGAGGCCATAGAAAAAGGGTTTGCGAACTTGAAAAAGCACATAGAAAACCTCCAGCTTTTCGGCGTTCCTTTTGTCATCGCCTTGAATAAATTTCCCGAGGATGCAGATAAAGAAATACAAAAGTTCCTTGCGCTCTGCCGGGCTGAGAAGGCGCGCGCGGCTCTGAGTGATGTCCACGGCTTGGGCGGATGCGGTGGAGTGGAATTGGCTCAGGAAGTGCTCAAGGCTATAGCTGAGGATGAGAATAAGTTCCAGTTCATCTACCCGCTCGACATTTCGCTCCTGGATAAAATCGAAGCCGTAGCAACAAAGATATACGGCGCCGCCCATGTAACTATGGAAGGAAAAATCAAGCGGAAGATCCTCCGGATGGAAGAGGACGGCTTCGGGCGTCTTCCTGTGTGCATTGCCAAGACGCAGTATTCTCTCTCCGCTGATGAGGAGTCCCTAGGGAGACCTGCGGGATTCAGCTTGATTGTGACCGATGCCTCCTTGAGCGCCGGAGCCGGGTTTGTCGTGATTTACTGCGGGGATATCATGACCATGCCCGGCCTGCCCAACACGCCCGCAGCTGAGAGAGTGGACGTCACGGATGATGGAGAGATTATTGGGCTTTCTTGATTTATTGGCCTGGTTTGTCTGCGCAGGCAGCCTTAAAAAATTCTATCTCTAAGTGAGTTAAAACTGGGTTTACACCGCCTTTCAATTATGATACAAAAGAGATGAATTTATAAAATTTTTGCGAAAGGATTGATCAATGTGTGAATTAAGGGATGTTTTTATCGTCAGTGCCGCGCGCACGGCGATAGGCAATTTTTTGGGGACGCTCAAGGATTTCACCGCTCCGGAGCTCGGCGGATTTGCCCTGAAAGAAGCGCTCGCAAGGGCGAACCTCCGCGGTGAGGATGTGGATGAAGTCATCATGGGAAATGTCGTTTCCGCGGGAATCGGCCAGTCGCCGGCTAAACAGGCCGCCGTCAGGGGAGGGATTCCTTATACCGTGAGCTGTTTTGCCGTCAACAAAGTCTGCGGCTCGGCCCTGAAAGCGATAGCGCTGGCAGCTCAGGTGATTCAGCTCGAAGAAAAGAACATTGTCGTCGCGGGCGGCATGGAAAGCATGAGTAAGGCTCCGCACCTTCTTTGGGGCATCAGGGAAGGAGTCAAATTCGGGGATGTCAAGATCAAGGACTCGATGATCCTCGACGGGCTCTGGTGCGCTTTCGATGATGTCCACATGGGCGTGACGGGAGAGATCGTGGCGGAAAAATTCGGTGCGACAAGAGAGGAACAGGACCAATATGCCCTGAGCAGCCACCAGAAAACCATCCACGCTATTGATAAAAGCTATTTTAAGGATGAGATTGTCCCTGTTGCGGTGCCGCAGAAAAAGGGCGACCCGGTTATCTTTGCCGTGGATGAGGGCCCGCGCCGGGATACAACCCGGGAAAAACTGGCCAAGCTCAAACCGGCCTTCAAGAAAGATGGGACAGTCACGGCAGGGAATGCGTCTAGTTTAAATGACGGTGCTGCGGCTGTGGTCGTGGCCTCTGAGGAAGCCATCAAGAGCAAAGGGCTTGCGCAGCCCATGGCCCGAATCCTCGGAACGACGACGAACGGCGTGGAGCCGGCGATGGTCATGTACGCACCCAAAGGCGCGATCGAGAAACTGCTGGCCAACGTGGGGTGGAAAGTCCAGGATGTCGACCTTTTTGAGATCAATGAGGCCTTTTCCGCGCAGATGGTGGTCCTGATCAAAGAGCTGGGGCTTGACCGGGAAAAGGTCAATGTTCACGGCGGAGCAGTAGCCCTTGGCCATCCCATCGGCGCCACCGGCGCGAGAATCTTGACCACGCTTGTTTACGCCTTGAAACACCGGGGGCTCAAGAGGGGCGTTGCTTCCCTCTGCCTTGGCGGAGGAGATGCTGTGGCTATGGCCATAGAAATGGTCTGAAAGAGGAAAAGGAGGGGCAATGGATATTAAAGCTATCGGAATAGTAGGGGCTGGCACCATGGGCGGCGGCATTGCCCAGGTCGCCGCTACAACAGGGTTTGGAGTCATTCTCCACGACGTAAGCCGGGAGTATCTCGACCGGGCTCTGAAGACGATGGACAAGAGCCTGGCCAAGCTTATCGAAAAGGGCAAAATCACCGAGGACAAAGAGAAAATCTTGGGCCGGATAAAGACGACGACGGCCCTTGACGAGTTTGGAAAAGCAGATTTGGTGGTGGAAGCGGTATTCGAGGATTTTGAGGACAAAAAGAAAGTCCTCGTCGCGCTCGATAAGATCGTTGCGCCCGAAGTCATCCTGACCTCCAATACATCTTCCATTTCCATCACCCGGCTGGCTGCGCTCACCAGCCGCCCGGCGAAATTCATGGGCATGCACTTCATGAACCCCGTCCCGCTTATGAGTCTTGTGGAGCTGATCAGGGGCATCGCCACTTCCCAGGAGACGTTTGCCGCTGTCAAGGCTGTTGCCGAAAAAATGGGCAAGGTTCCCGTGGAGGCCAATGACTTTCCCGGGTTTATCTCTAACCGCATCCTGATGCCGATGATCAATGAGGCTGTCTTCGCCTTGATGGAAGGAGTGGGAACCGCCGAGGCGATCGATACGGTGATGAAATTGGGGATGAACCATCCGATGGGGCCTTTGACGCTGGCCGACCTCATCGGCCTTGATGTCTGCCTCTATATCATGGAGGTTCTTTACGAAGGCTTCAAGGATCCAAAATACAGGCCCTGTCCGTTGCTCAGGAAGATGGTGGATGCGGGATACTTGGGCCGCAAGACCGGTCGCGGCTTTTATGACTATAAATCTTCTTAAAATATACGCGTCTTTTGAGATGAGGAGGAAAAAATGAAAGGCGAAGATACAGAACAAAAGCAGGCTTCCAGATCCCGGGCGATCGAAGCGGCTGTTTCTCAGATAGAAAAGCAATTCGGCAAGGGTGCGGTGATGAAACTCGGCCAGAAAGAGGCCGCCGTCAAGATTCCGGCCATTCCCACAGGTTCCATTGCCTTTGACCTGGCCTTGGGAATCGGGGGATTTCCCCGGGGGAGGGTGGTGGAGGTCTTCGGGCCCGAAGCCACGGGCAAGACGACCCTGGCTCTTCACGTCATCGCGGAAGCCCAAAAGCTGGGGGGCCAGGCGGCCTTTATCGACGCTGAGCATGCCCTTGACCCCACTTATGCTGGCCACGTGGGTGTGGACGTGGACAACCTTCTCATCTCTCAGCCCGACTACGGCGAACAGGGTTTGGAGATTGCCGAAGTCCTCGTCCGGAGCGGGGCGGTGGACGTTATCGTGGTAGATTCCGTGGCCGCGCTTGTCCCCAAGGCCGAGCTCGAGGGGGAGATGGGCGACGCCCACATGGGACTCCAGGCCAGGCTGATGTCCCAGGCCCTTCGAAAGCTCACAGCCATCGTCGCCCGGTCCAAGACCTGTTTTATCTTCGTTAACCAGATGAGGGAAAAGATCGGTGTGTTTATCGGCAGCCCGGAGACGACCACAGGCGGCCGGGCGCTCAAATTCTACGCCTCGATGAGAATCGATGTCAGGAGAATCACCGCCCTCAGGGAGGGAGACAGCGTTGTCGGAAACCGCGTCAAAGTAAAAATCGTGAAGAACAAGATGGCTCCGCCGTTCAAAGACGCGGAGTTCGATATCATCTTTGGGCAGGGCATCTCGAAGGAAGGCGATTTGGTCGACTGCGGAGTAAATTTCGGCCTTATCGAAAAATCAGGGACCTGGTATTCCTTCAAAGGAGAAAGGCTCGGCCAAGGGAGGGATAACGTCAAGAAGCTGTTCAAAGAGAATCCGGAAGTGGCTGCAGAGCTCGAACAGCAAATCAGGAAGAAAGCCGGCCTTATTCCTGATGTGAAGGAGGAAAAAGAGACTAAAAAATAACATGCTTAACAGGCGCGAATTTTTGACGCTATCAAGCATGGGTGGGACGGCCTTACTATCGAGGTATGCTCTTCCCTTGAAAGCGAAATTCAGAGAGGAGGAAAGGCAAATGGCCTACACAGCAAAAGACTACTCCAAAATCATTGGTATGCCTGGGTTCAGTGAAACCTTGCTGAAAAATCATTTCACCCTCTATCAGGGTTATGTCACGAACACCAACAAAGTCCTTGACACCCTCGCGCAGGTGCTGAAAGACGGGAAAACCGCGACGCCGGAATTCGCGGAGCTTAAAAGGCGCCTCGGCTGGGAGTTCAGCGGCATGCGGCTGCATGAGTATTACTTTGAAAATTTGGGCGGCAACGAAGCCCTCAATCTTGGCGGAAAGCTCGGAAAGAAGATCGTTGAAGATTTCGGCAGCTACGAAGCCTGGGAGAAAGACTTCAAGGCTGTCGGCGCTATGCGGGGCATCGGCTGGGTCGTTCTCTATCAGGATAGCGCCAGTGGAAAGCTTATCAATTTTTGGATCAATGAGCATGACGCCGGACATCCGGCGGGCTGCAATCCCATCCTGATTATGGATGTCTTCGAGCATGCTTTTATGATCGACTACGGTCTAAAGAAGGCCGAGTACATCGAATCTTTCTTCAAGAACATCGACTGGAAGGCCGCCGAAGTTAGGCTCAAATAAATATCCTTTACTGGATGCAATCTTCCCTGCGCACCCTCTCCTGCCTCGTGCTGGAATATGAGGCGGAAATATGATGCCGATGCCTATATGAAAAAATATGAGGTCAGAAATGGCTAAGAATACACACAAAAGGTCAAGGAAAGCCGGGCTTCCGCCCGGGAGTCTCGTCCACATTGGCGAGAGAAAAGCGGAGCGCACAAAGATCACCATCATAGATTATGATGAGCAGAATTTTCAGGAAAAAGAGGCGAAAACGGTCGAGGAGTGTTTTCCGTTTAAAGAGACGGCTACTGTTACCTGGATCAATATCGACGGCGTTCATGACAGCGAGGTCGTCGGCAGGATTGGCAGCCATTTCAGCATCCATCCCCTCATCCTCGAAGATATCATGACCACGGCACAGAGGCCGAAGATGGAGGATATGGAAGGCTACATTTTCATAGTTCTGCGGATGCTCAGCCTTGCCGGGAGGAAGAAGGATGTGCAATCAGAGCAGGTCAGCCTGATCCTCGGCTCGAACTTTGTCATCTCTTTCCAGGAGAGCGAAGGAGATGTCTTCGGCGCTGTGCGGGATAGAATCAGGACGGGGAAAGGCCGTTTGCGGAAGATGGGACCTGATTATCTGGCCTATGCGCTCATCGATTCCATCGTCGATAACTATTTTCTCACCCTGGAAAAGCTCGGAGAAAAAGTGGAATTGATCGAGGAGGAGCTGGTGAGCGACCCCGACCGGAGGACCCTTCAGGAGATCCATATCTTGAAGAGGGAAATGATCTACTTGCGCAAATCGGTCTGGCCGTTAAGGGAAGTCATCAGCGGCTTAGAACGAGCCGAATCTGAGTTGATCAAAGAGTCGACTGGAATTTTCCTCCGGGATGTCTATGACCACACCATCCAGGTCATCGACACGGTCGAAACTTACCGGGACATGCTCTCCGGGATGCTGGACATGTATCTTTCGAGTGTCAGTAACCGGATGAACGAGGTGATGAAGGTTCTGACGATCATCGCGACTATCTTCATTCCTTTGACCTTTATTGCCGGTATCTATGGGATGAATTTCAGGCACATGCCCGAGCTGGAGTGGCGCTGGGGTTACTTTGTTGTCCTGGCTTTTATGTTCGGCATCGGCGTCTTGATGTTGAATCTTTTCAAAAGAAAGAAGTGGCTGTAGAGTATCGCTGCAGTCCCCGCCGAACCTGGCCAGAGCTGTATTAGCAGAGATTTATATTTCTCAAGAAGGAGATGCGCTCGATGAAACCTAAGATTTTGATCGTGGTCGTCTTGCTCGTCCTGCTCGTTGTCGTCCTTTTCCAGAACACGCAGGAAGTCATCTTCCGGATATTTTTCTGGAAGATCAGCATGTCCCAGGTAATTTTAGTGCCGCTGGCGGTCTTCCTGGGATTCCTCTTCGGGTATTTTGTGGGGAGGACAGGGAGGGGCGGCAAAAAATGAGAGGTTTTTTCAAACACCTGAAGACCTATATCTTTAGAGGATTTCTGGCGATCATTCCTCTGGGGCTTTCTTTTCTGGCCGTCCGCTTCCTTTATATTGCCGTCGACACGCGCGTTGCCGGTATTATCGAAAGGTTTATCGGGTTCAGGATCCCCGGGCTTGGGATCCTTTTGGTGCTCATTTTCCTTTATCTTCTCGGCCTCGCAGCAAGCAACTGGATGGGAAAGAGAGCCTTTGCCCTGATTGACCGGGTCACTAAGCGAATTCCTTTGATTAAGACAATCTATACGCTGGGTAAGCAGCTTGCCGATGCTTTCTCCCTTCCTGAGAAGCAGGCTTTCAAAAGAGCCGTCATGGTGGAGCATTTTCGGCAGGGAATCTGGTCCATCGGGTTTGTCACAGGCACCATTACGGATAGGGAAAAAAAAGAAGAAAAGATGGTCAAAGTCTTTATCCCCACTGCTCCCAACCCGACGTCAGGTTTTTTGGTGATGGTAAAGGAGTCTCAAGTTAGAGACCTGGATTGGAGTGTGGCCGACGCCATGAATTCCATCATCTCCGGCGGGATCGTCGGACCTGAGAAAATTTGACGGTTTATTCCTTAATCTCGAGGTCAGGGAAAGCGCTCTTCAGGGATTCGAACACCCAGGAGACGAGTGCCGTTTCGAATTCCTGAACCTCCTTCGGGTCCGGCTTAACTTTGTCCCATTCCCTGAGTTTGCCCGAGGCTTTTTCGAGGGTCTCGTTTTCTATCTGCAAAAGCTTGTTGAACACACCTACTCCGCCGTAATTTTTGAGCCGGGTGACATTGAGATACTGAGTCATGTGGCCTCTGGGATCAGGATAAAGGTAAGCCACGAGAGCTTTGGCGAAGTCATTAAGCGGTGCTGTCTCTGGGCCTGTGAGGGAAGCGGGAATCTCAGAGGCCTGGGGCCACAGAGGGACGGCAACCGAGGCCACAGGTTGGCCGAGGAGAATCCACATCGTTGCCAGATAGGCTTTTTCTTTGCTCGAAGCGCCGTGGAAGAGGGACACGGAGACCGTTGAATTGCGGTTGATGCTGTCGTTGGTGTTAATGTAGAGAGGATTATTCAGATCGCCGACATCAGGTCCTGTAAGCGGGAAGGAATGGAGTTTTTCGTTGGCCAAGTCTCTTGCCGCCTCTTGGAGGATAAATTTCACATTAAGGCGGCCTTCTGCTGAAGCGATTTCGAAAAGATGCGAGGCTCTTTCAAAGCGAATATAGCCTCCGCCGCCGTATTTTTTGGGTGAGGTAAAGGCATAATTGGTTCGAAGGATATAGCCGAAGGGCGCCACCCGGCGGTCATTGGCGTCGAATTTTTCAAAGCTCACTTTTCCTGTTTCATAGAAGCAGGCGTTTCCTTCGGCATCGATGATACCGAAATTGGCTGCGACGGCGCGCTGGCCGTTCGTTCGCTGCAAGAGATTTTCAAAATCCCCTGCGTTGGCGCATTCGCCCAGGGCAAGCTTTATGAACTTGCCATTCTCATTGCCATCTTTTTCGTCTGTGGCCAGGTCAGGGGAAGCAGAATTCATGATGGCAAAGCCTTCCGTGTTGAGGCCCGCCCAGACAGCCTCTCCTTTTTTATCTCTGGCATCGATAAGTCCGATGAAGGCATACTTAGGGCCGTTGAAGTAAAGAATTTTGTTGTCTACCACAGAGGTATCCCTGTTTTTCCACAGCAGCGGCCGCCCGTCTGCGGTGGCCTTCCCTGAAACGACGGCTACAGTGCAGGGCGTGGCTCGCAGGGTTCCCAAAACAATAAGGCCTGTCATCAAAAAAGAAAACAATTGGAATCTTCGCTGCATCCTTTTCATGAAGACACCTCCTTTAGGTGGCTAATGTTCGCACTCAGTATTTTTGAAATGAGCTTTTCTAAGGTCATGATGAGAATGATCCGAGGATCGCCGGAGTAATTTTTGCCCTTTTCAGGTCCTGTTCTTCTTGATAAAGCGGGCGATATCCTCATGCGTGGCGAACCAGACGCTCTTTCGCGAGAGCATGTGCTCGATGAGCTTCTCCAGCATGACGATCCGGCTGCGGTGGCCGGTATACTTCGGATGCATGGTCAGGACAAGAAGAGTTCCCTCCTCGTATGCTTTATCGAATTCCGCCGCCCAGATGGCCATGACGTCCATCGGTGCGATGTGCGGCCGGATAGCAGCGTATCTCTCAAACCCGAAATATGGGTAATCGTCGAGGAGCCACTCGACAGGAAGCTCAACAACCCCGGTCGGCTTCCCATCCTCGAGAAGCTCGTAAGGCCGGTCGTCGGCCATCAAGCTGCTGTCGTAGAGAAGGCCGAGCTCCCTGATGATCTTCAAAGTAGAAGGGCTGAAGTCCCAGGACGGCGTGCGGATGCCGACGGGAGGTTTGCCGGTCATTTCCTTAAGCGTGGCAAAGGACTTCTGCATCAGGTTTCTTTCCTCTTCTTCCGAGAGCAGGGAATTGCGCTCGTGAATCCAACCGTGCATGCCGACTTCATGGCGGCCCTTAGCCACGATCGCTTTTATCTCATCAGGGTGAAGAAGAGCCGTCACGGCTGGGACGAAGAAGGAAGCGGGGATTCTGTATTTATCGAGAAGAGCCAATATTCTCGGGATGGCAGTTCGGGCCGAGTATTCGCCTTGAGAGAGAACTCCGGGCGAATAATCACCGTCTCTCAAGGCATTTGTCTCGGCATCAAAATCAAAGGACAGAGCGACGGCGAGCTTTGCTCCCTCAGGCCACGCAGGCGGAGTGAGGTCTTTCCCCGCACGCACTTTTAAGACTTCAGACTTGAGCTGGTCCTGGCTGAGCAGCCAGGGTTTTTGTTCCGGCTTTTCCTGGGCCAGGAGTAAAATACCCGTCATAAGAAAAAGACAAGCAACCGAAGAAATCAGCATTTTTTTCATCTTTTTTTCTCCTTTATATCCTACGGCCGGCCGACTGCAGTCATATAGACGATGCTTTCTTCTTCGCCATCCACTCCCAGAAGATCATTCACTTCTTCATCGTAGAGAGCTGCGATCTGGCAGGAGCCGAGCCCCAAAGCCACAGCGGCCAAGGCCACATTCTGGGCAATATGCCCCGCCTCAAGATAAATGTAACGGCAACCTCTTTCGCGGTATTTCCATTTTGATCGGGCAAAAACGGCCGTCCACGCGAAAACAACAGCGGCCTCAGCCGTAAAGTCCTGGTCTAAAGCCGCTTCAGCGACCTCGAAACGGAGATCGCCCTGGCGGAGGAGTTCGAGCTCGTGCGAGCGAGTGTTGTAATGGTATATCCCCGGCTCGATTCCTTCGACCATCTGCACGAAGAGGTACGTTTCCACGGGATAAAGCGCGCCGGCCGAAGGGGCCCCGCGGAGTTCATGGTCCATGTACTTTTTGGTGATTCCCTGCGCCGCCCAGAGCAATTGCGAAAGTTCTGAGTTGCTCAGCGGTGTATTTTTGAAATGCCTGATGCTGCGCCGCAGCTTTAAAGCTTCCCAGAGAGGCTGTCCTCCTTCTTTCTGGGGCGGCTCTAATTTGACCTTTGGCGCCTCAGGATAGGTTTTATAGGTTTCAGGCTTTTTTCGCAATTCTAAGTATCCGCCGGGAAGCTTTCCTCTGATGTATTTTGTCTCATCCCGGAAACGGTCTCCGATGCCGGATGTCATCTTCTCCTCCATTATTTTTCGATGGCTTTCAGTTTCGCCCTGGCCGCTTCAAGATTCGGGTCAATTTTTAAAGCTTTTTTTAAGTATTCCACCGCTTGTTCCTTTTGTCCGACCATGAGACTCAAGTCGCTCAGTTCGACATAGAGCCTTGCTTCTTTAGGGTAAAGGTCGACAGCGATAAAGGCAAGAGCCTGCGCTTCCATTAGTTTGCCCGCCCGGACCAATTGGCCGGCGGAACTGATGAATTGATCGACACTCAGGATAGGATGGAGCGAGTCAACCTCAGAAGCTCCCTTGTAGAAAGTGCGGGCTGTTTCGACATTTCCCTGCCAAAGATGGGTGAACCCGATGAAAGCCAAGATAACAGGCGAGCTGGGATAGAGGTCGTGGCCGAGCGCGAGGATGGAGATCGCCTTGGCAGGATTGTTTTTTCCGAGGAAATAGCGCGCTACATCGGTCAGGTCAGATGTGAAATCAGGATAAAGGGAGGCCCCGGTGAAAGTCTCTTTGAGCTTTGGACCCAAGTCCTCAAAGTTAGTGCCCGGGGTGATGACGAGATGCCGGACATCATCGGTGTAAGTCCTGTTCCAGTCTTTTTCCCAGTTCGCCACGAGGTTGATAAATTCTGCTTTGAAACGGGGATGCCTTCTTGGGGCAGTATTACTTGTGCTGAGCTTGATGTAATCCGTGAAAAAGGCGATCGGGCCTCGCTTTTGGTAGCTCAAAAGTAACTCTCTGCCCCCTTCTTCTTCCAAGGCCTGGGCCATATAGGATCCGACTTTAGTGAGAGCCTGGTTCGAAGCCGGGTGGATTCCGGCCGCGATCTTCTTCCTGGCCTCGTCAAGATTCTGGCGCACCTCGTCTTCGTTGATATGATCATTGAAATAGGCGAACGCATCCTTCAGGTCCTCCCGGCTTTTGGAGAAGGGGGCCCTGTTCCACTCGTAGGTGCTTATCCCGTAGCTATAGACATAAAAGATGGCCTTGTAAATCGACTGCAACACCCTGTCCTGGGCATAGGCGTAACTGTCGATGTCTTCATCCAGAACGAGCTCAATGAGGCGTCTTACGTAGGGCATGAGATTTGCTCCCTCCAGGTTGGAGGCGATAGCCACAGCAAACTTTTCTGCGGGAAAGATGAGGAGGTGAGTCCTTGTCTCGGGCTGTGAACCGCTGTGGCTCACGGCAAAATGACTAGCCCAAGGCTGGACTCCCCAGCCCATTCCATACCAGGTAAAGACGCCGTTGCGGAGGGCCATGGAGGAGAACATCTTTTTGTATGTCGCCTCTTTCAAAAGCTTTCCTTCCATGATCCCTTGGGCATATTTGAGAAGGTCCACAACTGTCGAGCGCACCCCGCCCGCCGCAAAACGGCTCGAGATATCCACAAATTCCGAATTTTTCAGTTCCCCGTTGATGAACTGATAGCCTCGAACTCGATTCGAGATCAGGTCGCGGGGATTATCCAGGCGCGATTCTTCCATACCCAGAGGCTCGAAAATATGTTTTTTGATGTATTTTCCGTAGGAGAGGCCAGAGGCTCCTTCAATAGCGGCGCCGAGAAGATTGAATCCGTAGGATGAGTAGTTATAGCGAGTGCCGGGTTCGGCGACGAGGTCAAAATCCTGGAAAATAGCCAGGGACTGGCGGGTATTCTTGGGTTCTTTGATATGACCTTCAGCGGCATTATTTCTGTAATGGCTGATGCCGCCGAGATGTCCGAGGAGCTGGCGGACTGTCACCGGCCATTTTTTCGGGGGAAAATAGGGGACATAGGCTTGGATTTCGGAATCTATGTCGATTTTCCCTTCCTCCACGAGCTGAAGGACCGCGACTGCCGTGATCGTTTTCGTGATAGAAGCCAACCGGTAAGAGCTTTCCGGCCTGGCCGGAACGCTATTCTCGAGGTCGACGTAGCCGAATCCTTTCGCCCATGTGAAATCATCCTTGATGAACCCCACCGAAAGGCCGGGAATTCCGTCGAACTCCATTTGCTCAACAACGAAGCTTTCATAGGCTTTGAGGGCGTTCGGAGAGGGAGGAGAGTTACTTTCCTGGGGAGGGATTGTCCCACCGAGGATGCTTGTCGCAGCGAAGATGAGCAGGAAAACAAGGCTTAGCTTGCATCTTTTCTTCATCTGACTTCCTTTGTCTTCCTTATCAAAAAAGATAATAAACTTCTACTCCAGATAACGCAAGTTGCGTGCCAAATAAGTTTTTAGCTACGGGCACAACCCTGGGTGAGATAGGGCTTGAGGAAGCGGGCGGTCACGGATTTTTTAACTTTGATGATCTCTTCAGGGGTCCCTGCTGCCACGATTTCTCCACCGCTCTCTCCTCCCTCAGGACCAAGGTCGATGATATAATCGGCGCATTTGATCACGTCCAGGTTGTGCTCGATGACGACGACCGTATGACCTTCGTCCACAAGCTTCTGGAAGCAGCTCAGGAGAACCGAGACGTCGTTTGGATGAAGTCCTATGGTCGGCTCATCAAAGAGGTAGAGGATTCTTTTTTCCCTTTCGTGGACGAGGTGATAGGCAAGCTTGATCCTCTGGAGCTCTCCTCCGGAGAGAGTTGTCGTGGGTTGTCCCAATCTCAAGTAACCCAGCCCGACTTCTTCGAGCGGTGCCAGTTTTTTTTGGATATCAGGCCGGTCGGCAAAAAAATCGATGGCTTCGGTGACGCTCATGTTCAGGACGCTGTCGATATTCCTGCCTTTGTACTTGACCTCGAGGATATCGCTGCGGAATCTTTTTCCCTTGCACACATCACAGGTAAGGACGACGTCAGACAGAAATTGCATCTCCACAATCTGCTGTCCGGCGCCCTTGCATTCTTCGCACCGACCTCCCGCTGTGTTGAAGGAGAAATAGCCCGGCTTAAAGCCCATCGCCCTGGCCTCCCGAGTCTTGCTGAAGAGATCGCGAATTCCGTCCATGGCTTTGGTGTACGTGGCAGGAATAGAGCGCGGGGAGGTGCTGAGAGGCGATTGGTCGACCATGATGACCTTGTCGATGAGTTCTTTTCCTCTCATTTCCCTGAACCCTTCCCTGGCTTCTCCGCCCCAGCCGAGATAGAGAACATCGTTAAGCAAAGTGCTCTTGCCCGAGCCCGAGACTCCTGTGATGCAAGTAAAGATCCCTAAGGGGATCCTGACGTCTATGTGCTTCAGGTTGTGCTTGGAGGCGTCCTTGATCCCGATATAACGCGCGCCGCGGCGCCTTCGCTTCGGGATTTCAATTTTTTTCTCGCCCCTCAGGTATTGCGCGGTGAGGGAATCCCGTTTCCTGAGGAATTCTGCCATCGGTCCGGAGAAGAGCACCTCGCCGCCAGCCTCACCTGCTTTCGGTCCTAAGTCGATGAGATACTCGGTGGATTTGATGATTTCCGGGTCATGCTCGACCAATAAAACTGTATTGCCGATCTCTTTCAAGGATTTGAGGATTTCGACCAGTCGATGGTTATCCCGGGCATGGAGGCCGATGCTCGGCTCATCTAAGACAAATAAGGTCCCGACGAGCGAGGCGCTCAAGGCCGCAGCCAGGTTGATCCTCTGGGCTTCACCGCCGCTCAAGGTGAAGGTCATGCGGTCGAGCGTGATGTAGTCGAGGCCCACTTCAAGCAGAAATTTCAGCCGGTTCTGGATTTCTGCCAACAGCTTCTCCGCCACCTGATGCTCGAAAGGCGCGAGCTCGAGGTTCTGGAAGAAGCCCGAGGCCTCCCTGACCGTCATCCGCGTGACATCGGAAATCGAGCAGCCGCTGACCTTGACGCTCAGGCTGCGGGGGTTGAGGCGCGTTCCCTGGCAGGAGGGGCAGGGGACATACTTCCGGTAGCGGCTCAAGAAAACCCTGACCTGGATTTTGTATTTTTTTGTCTGAAGCCAGTCGAAGTAGCCTTTGATTCCGGAGTAGCTTCCTCCTCCGTCCATGACAAAACGCTGCCAGTCGGGCTTGAGGTTTTTATAGGGAATGTTGGTGGGAACGCCCTTTTTTTTGGCCTCACGGAGAAGTTCTTTCATCCACCACCGCGAGACCGGTTTTGTCCAAGGTTCGACAGCTCCTTGCTCAAGAGACTTGCTTTTATCCGGGATGATTTTGTCTTCATCCAGCACGGCCAGGTCGCCGAAGCCATGGCAGACCGGACAGGCTCCCTGCGGGCTGTTGAAGGAAAAAAGATTAGGAAAAGGCTCTTCGTAGAGGTTCTGGCAGGTTTTGCACTCAAGCCTGTCAGAAAAAAGGAATTCCCTGCCTTCTTCTGTCCGGACTTTGATCCTCCCTTCGCCCTTTTTGAAGGCCATCTCCAGTGAGTCAGTTAGGCGCTCTCTTTCTTCCGGTGCAAGGCCCACCCTGTCGACGAAGATATCGACCGCTCCCGTTTTCTTAAGGCGGGCTTTCTCGAGGTCAATGATATTGTTATCCTGGATGATCCTGAAAAACCCTTCTTTTTTGAGGACGGCAGTGCCTTTATCGAGCGGCCAGGAGAACGAGATGAAGACTTTTGTCTGCAGGGGAAGCTTGAAGAGCGTTTCGATGATGGCATCGATTGTGTCGCGGCGGACGGGCTGGCTGCACTTCAAGCAGTGGATGGTGCCGATTCGGGCATAGAGGACTCTAAGAAAATCATGAATTTCTGTGACGGTAGCCACGGTGGAGCGGGGATTTTTGGTGGCGGCTTTTTGCTGGATGGCGATGGCCGGGGTGATGCCTTCGATCAGGTCAGCGTCCGGCTTTTCCATTCTCTCCAGGAACTGCCGGGCGTAAGAGGAGAGGGACTCGATGTAGCGGCGCTGGCCCTCGGCGTATAATGTGTCAAAGGCCAGCGATGACTTCCCCGAGCCGCTCACTCCGGTGACAACGATCAGCTTGTAAAGGGGGATGTCGAGGTCGATATTCTTCAGGTTGTGAACCCTGACGCCCCTGAGGATGATTTTCTCTTCCATGGCTCTCCAGAACGAACCATCTATTATAAATGATTCGCCGCTTCTCTTCCATTATAGGGATCCATCCGGGTTGGCCTCATTGAGAACGGATCCGTTTATGTGTAGAATAGCCCTTCCTCATGTTGGAGGATAGGCTATCGTGAGTTTTCTTTTGATTTTAGGCATCGCCCTTGCCTTGGCCATGGATGCGTTCGCCGTTTCCCTTAGCGTGGGGTTGACTGTTAAGCGGGCGACCGAGGGGCAGACCTTCCGTCTGGCCTTCCATTTTGGCCTTTTCCAGTCTCTGATGCCGGTCGTCGGCTGGACAGCCGGCGAGAGCATCATCAAATACATCCAAGAGTTTGACCATTGGGTAGCCTTCGGCCTTCTCCTCGCCGTCGGCAGCAAAATGATTTTTGAGTCTTTTCAGAGAGAAAGAGACCTTAAGGTCGAAAAGCCCGATCCAACGAGGGGCGTTTCCCTCTTCGTTCTGTCCGTCGCCACGAGTTTAGATGCGCTGGCTGTGGGATTGAGCCTGGCCGCCCTTCATGTGGACATCATCTATCCTGCTTTGGTGATCGGGTTCGTAGCGTTTGCGATGACGGTTGTAGGAATGAAGATTGGGCCGCTCCTGGGGAAAGTTGTCGGGAAAAGAGCGGAATTGATGGGCGGAGCCACCCTTCTCCTCATCGGTATAAAAATCCTCGCCGACCATCTCTAAGGGTCAAACCTACATTCTTGACATAACCGTTTTCGCCTGGCCGTGCTGCTGTTTATTGACAGAAGGCTCTGTTTATCCGTGATAAGAATATTGGGAGGGCTGGAAAGGGATGAAGCGACCATGCGAGATTTAGCCTGAAAATTTTGCGTTTTGAGGGGAGCCGGAGGCCGGCAAGTATGTCTGAGCACGCCAAGCTTCATTCGTCGAGGCCTTTAGATGGCATGAATTCTTTGTTTGAGCTAAAGAATAATCGTGCGGAGTTACGCAGGCGCCGAAAGAGCCAAAATTTTCATGGCGTAAAAAATCTCAGCTGGGAGCGAATCCTTTTCAGCCCTCCTAACATTACGGATGTGGGGATGCTAACTTTATTGACAGAAGGCTGTCGTTGTTGTAGGTTTTATATCGGTGAACGGTTAGGCTTGAAGATTAAGTATCGGTTCCAGGTCTTTGTTCCGAAGCGTCAAATCTTGCCTTTTGGGCAGGCATGCGGATTTCCGCAGCGCTCTGACCTGAGTAAGCTGGCCGTTCACCACTCACCCTCATAAATACATTGGAAGTTCACCTGGGCTCTCCCTCGCGGGAGGTGCCTAAGGAAGCGTCCTCGAGGAGGCAAAAATGAAGGAGCCAAAAAACGTCACCCGCCGGGAATTCATGGGACGGACAGCGGTGGCAGCTGCCGGCCTGATGATCGTTCCCCGGCATGTTCTGGGCGGGAAAGGCTATCAGGCGCCCAGTGACAGCCTCAACATCGGCTGTGTTGGTGTCTGGGGAAAGGGAGCATCGGACATCGCCGCTGTCAGCACAGAAAATATCATCGCCGTCTGTGATGTCGACGATGTGATGATGGCCAAATTTTTAAACAACGAGGAGAACACGCCCGAGCAGGAGGCCAAATATCACAGGGCCAACAAATACCGGGATTTCCGTGAGATGCTGGACAAGGAAAAAAACCTGGATGCCATTACCGTCACGACTCCGGACCATACCCATGCGGTCATCGCCATGATGGCTATCAAGATGGGAAAGCATGTCTTTGTCCAGAAGCCGCTGACACATACCATCAAAGAAGCGAGGATACTTGCCCAGGAGGCCAAAAAGGCGAATATCGTCTCACAGATGGGGAACCAGGGCCATTCCAAGGAAGGAGCGCGACTGGTCTGTGAGTGGATCTGGGACGGAGCCATCGGTCCGGTGGACGAGGTCCATGTCTGGACCAACCGGCCGATCTGGCCCCAGGGCATCGACGCGCCGAAGGAGACTCCTTCTTGTCCCCCAACGCTCGACTGGAATCTCTGGATCGGGCCGGCTCGGTGGCGTTTCTATCATCCGACCTATCATCCCTTTGCCTGGAGAGGCTGGTGGGATTTCGGCACGGGCGCCATCGGCGACATGGGCGCGCACCTGCTCGACCAGCCGTTCTGGGCCCTAAACTTAGGGCATCCCGAGACGGTTCAGGCCAGCTCCACAAAATTTACCAAAGATTCCTATCCTATTGCCGAGATGGTCACTTATGAATTTCCCAGCCGCGGGAAAATGCCGCCGGTGAAGCTCATCTGGTATGACGGCGGGATCATGCCGCCGAGGCCTGAGGAGTTAGAAGCGGGCCGGATGATGGGGGATGAAGACGGGGGCTGTCTGTTTGTCGGCAAAAAAGGAATGCTGATGTGCGGCACCTACGGCGAAAACCCGCGCCTTGTGCCAGAAAGATTGATGAAGGACTACAAGCGGCCGGAAAAAACCATCCCCCGGTCTCCCGGGATTCATGAGGAGTGGATCGCCGCCATCAAAGCGGGCAAAAAATCCACCACGGATTTTGAATACTCGGGAATGTTGACTGAGGTCATGCTGCTCGGGAATATAGCTCTCCGGATGCAGGAGTTTAAGACAGTGCTTGAGTGGGACGGCGCGAAAATGGAAATCACCAACTTTCCCGAGGCCAATCAATTTCTGGACAAAGAGTATAGACAGGGTTGGTCGCTGTGACATCCAGGGGAAGCGGCTATGAGAGACATGGTTTGGCTTTCTGTCCTGACTGTAGTGAGTTTAAGCCTTGTTGCTTTGGCGAGATCTAAAGGCCTTAATCAAAGCGAGAGTCAAAAGGCTGTGTCTGAGAAATGGGAAATCCATGATCTGAACAGGCCCCTGCCTCCTGTCGTTGACCCGGGCCCGGCCGGGCCTCCGACACCTGCCCCGGCTGACGCCGTCATCCTTTTTAACGGCAAAGATCTCGCTCAGTGGGAAGTCGCCGATGGCGGGCCGGCCAAATGGAAGGTTGAGAACGGTTACATGGAGGTTGTGGCGAAGACAGGCTCAATCCGGACAAAAATGGGATTCGGCGATTGCCAGCTTCACATTGAATGGGCAGCTCCGGCAGTTGTCTCTGGAGAAGGCCAGAGCCGGGGAAACAGCGGCGTTTTTCTCATGGACACCTACGAAGTTCAGGTCCTTGACTCTTATAACAACCGGACTTATGCCGACGGCATGGCGGCGGCTGTCTACGGCCAGCATCCGCCGCTCGTCAACGCCAGCCGGAAGCCGGGCGAATGGCAGACCTACGAAATCATCTTTCACCAGCCGCATTTTGATGCCGCAGGCAAAGTCACAAAGCCGGCGCGCATGACAGTCATCCACAACGGCATCCTGGTCCAGGACAATGTCGAGTTGCTTGGCCCGACAGCCCACAAAGTCCGCGCGCCCTATAAGGTTCATCCGGACAGACTGCCCCTCTCGCTCCAAGACCACGGCAATCCTGTCCGCTACAGAAACATCTGGATTCGCGAGCTCAAAAAAATGGAATAGACGATGGGTTTCTATTGTCATCCCGAGCGAAGCGCGGCGATTTCAATCGTCCCTGTGATTGCTGCGTTGTCATGCCGGTCGTCTGGAAAAAATGTACTGCCGGGGCCGGGTTTTTTACACCTCGCCCGGGCACGTGTCCAAAGATTTTGATGTTGCCGGGGCCCGGGAAATTGTAATAAAAGACATGCTCTGGGCCGCCAGGGTTATCGGGGAAGACTCCAAGCCTCGAATCAAAAAATAGAGAAATATCTATTCTCTGATCAAATTTAAATATTCGGTGATTTTGTCTTTGAGCGCTTGGTCCTGGACTTTGGGAAGAATCTTCTCAAAGAGCTCGCGAGCCTTGGCGAATTCTTTGTTGTTGATGTAGGCTATCCCCAAGTTGACACTCAGGTTAATATCATTGGGGGAAAGCCTGAGGGCATTTTGGCAGCTCTCGATGGCCTCAGGATATCGTCCCATCTGGTTCAGGATGACTCCTCGGAGATTGTGGGCTGCAGATAGGCTGCCGTTTTTCTCGATCGATTTTTGGACACAATCTAAGGCCAGGCTTAGGTTGTTCTGCTTGAGATAGAGCCTGGCCAGGTTGAAACTGGCATTTGCATTGCTGTCTATTGCATAACTTTTTTTGTATTCTTCTTCGGCTTTATTGACCTGTCCCAACTTCTCATAAACGAAGCCGAGATTACTGTGGACCTCTGAAACGCCGGGTCTAAGCTCCAGGCATTTTTGATAGGCCGACGCCGCTTCAGCATAATTCTTTTTCTCAAAATAGGCGAGTCCGAGAAGATTGTAGGATTCGTAATGGCCGGAATCCAGGGCAAGGGCTTGATTCAAATATTCAATGGCCTGATCAATCAGGTTATACTTCATCGCCACAATGGCTTTTTCATACTGATATTGGGGATCCTTTTCCGTGTTGCGAGCGGCCTTGTTCTGGGTTGAAGCGCAAAAAGTCAGGTGAAGACTAAAGGCGAAAAGCAGCAAAATTGTTTTTCTCGCAGACATGCTTTCTATTTTCCATAAGTTTACGAGATAAGCAATACGTAATAAAGAGCATTTGACTTTGAGGTTAGGTAAAAGAATAAAAAAGGGGTGGCGGCGAGAACCGCCACCCCTTGAATTCGAGCTGCTATCCTGTTTGTCTTTCTGTTAGAAAATCAGGCGGATACCGAGCCGGACCTGTCGCGGGTCGACGATCTCGTAGAGGTCGTGTCCACCTGTTGATGGGTAATCTCCCTGGTTCCAGTCATAGCCGATTCTTGTTCCCCAACTCTGAATTGTGTTGGTATTGAAGACGTTGAAGACGTCAATCATCACACCTAACCGGTATTTCGCGGCGAGAGTAAAGATCTTCTCCAGCCGCAGGTCAAGAATCTTCTGCATGTCATAGTGTTCGGAGCCGCGAGGCTCGGTATAGAAGGTCACTCTTCCCTGCCCGAAGTACTTACCTGGCGCGTATCTGGTGGCCGTCCTGAATCTCTGGGCCCAGGCGGAACCGGTTATCGCTCTGAAAGAGACGTTGAAGCTGATGTCGAAAGGAAGAATATACGTCCCTTGAACTTTGAGCATGTGGGTTGGGTCATAGGTGGCGTGGCCGTCGGCGTTGATCCAGAAATTCGGGTCGCCCGCGATCTGGCTATTCCGGCCATTCCAGCCGATGTCATCAGCCTGGCCGTTGTCGATTGTCCCTGTGGTCTTGGAGTAAACGTAGGAGAGCATCAGTTGCCACTTGTTCGAAAAGCGCTTGTTGAAGAGGAACTCCACACCCCGGTACTTCCGGTAGGCGCTTCCGGGGGGGCTGTACGGACCCGTATTGAGGTTCTCGATCAAGAATTCATGGTTGCTTCCGGACGTGAGATTATAGATAGTGAAATTCTTATCGAGAGGCCCGACAGGGTAGTTGATCGCTTCGTACTGGGCCAGAGTGTCGTAGACCCCGATGATGTTCTTCCAGTCTCTGCTGATGTAGCTCACGGAAATAGACGCATCTTTGAAAAGCTCTCTTTCGAGACTCACCGTGAACTGGTCCATGTAGGGATGTTTGATATCATCCTGGAGCTTCCAGTCCTGCTTGACTCTATCGTATTCCACCCATTCCTCGGCCTCGAGGTCCCAGTAGTAGGAGATGTAGTCAAACCACTTCGTGGAGAGCCGATCGTGATAGGAGGCGAACATTCCTTCCGTGAACTGGCCGTAGTGGGCTTTGAAAACCGTGCTCTTGTCGCCGAAGAGGTCAAAAGTAAACCCGATTCTCGGGGAGATTCGGTGCGTATTCCAGACATTGCCCACATCCTTGATGGATCCCCAGTTCTGGCTGAGCCGGACGCCCGCGTTGATGTTGATCCGCGGGGTGATCTGCCAGGAGTCCTGGACAAACCCCTCCACCCTCGTGTATGGGCTGTCGAAGTCGTAGCCTTCGTACTGGTAGGCGAGGTAGTTTCCTGTATCGTAACCGTAACTTTGATTGTAACTCCAGTAATCGACATAATAGACGTGTTCTCCGAGCGGCCCGCCGCTCCCTGTGAATCCGTAGCGGCTCCGGCACGTGGAGCGCTCGACCTCGACACCGAACTTGAAGTCGTGGTTTCCGGTGATGAAATCCTCGGCATAGTGGGTCAGGCTGGCGTTCGCCTGAAACCGGGTGCGGTCGGCAAGATAATAGTATCCGGAGTTGTACTTGAGCATGTTTTCGTCTGTGTCAAAATGGGAGTAGGTTTGCCTCCCCGTCTCCGGTTCGAGGTAGTAATAGCCCCAGAAATAGGCAGCCTTCACATCGATGAAGGTCTTCGGGCTGAAAATATGAGTCAGGCTGAAATTCCCGACGATTTCCGGGGACTTCTGGTTGACGACCGCCTCAGGGGATGTCGTGGCGTTGGCTCCCCGGTTCTCGCCATCGTAGGTGTCCACTTCCAGGCCGAACATCATATTTGTCGAGGGAGTTAGCTGAACGGTGATCTTGGTGAAAGACCGGGGCTGTTTGTAGGCCCGGGGTTCGGGGAAGCCTGTGGCATAATCCTCGAAACGCTGGAACTGGACGCCCTCATAGAACCAGACTTTGTCCTTCTTGATCGGCCCTCCGATGTGGACGTTCGCATCCAGAAACTTGTAGCGGGGAGAACTCAGGTCGGGGAAATCGTCGAGATAGGCTTGGTTGTTGTCCTGTTGCCAGAACCCAGTTGGTTTGTCGTTCTTCTCCCCCTGAAAGTCGAACTCCATATGGCCGGAGACCTGATTTCCGCCGGATTTCGTGATGATGTTGAAGATGACGCCCGTGAAGTTTCCGTACTCTGCCGGAAGCCCGACTCCCATGACCTTGGCCTCTTCGATGATGTTGTGGTCGAGGAAAACCCAGGCAGTGCCGGCCTCAGGGTCCGCCACGTTCACACCGTCCATAGAATAGGCGATCCCTGTGCCGTCCTGAGCGCCGTAAGCCGAGTCGGCCATATTTTCAGGTGTGACTCCAGGAGCCATATTAACGAGACTAGACGTGAACTGGCTGTAAGGAATGTTCCGCAGGATTTCGTTGGTCAGGGTGACTGAAGCCGTTTCCGTGGATTTGATGTCAACGGTTGGCGATTTAGCAACAACGGTTACTTCTTCTTCCACGGTTGATGGCTTCATGACCAGGTCAACTGTGAGCCTCGTTGTCGTGGTGAGTCGGATGTTTTCCTGGACAACAGTCCCGAAACCTTGAAGTTCACCCTTTAAAGTATAATCTCCAGGAGGGAGGGCTGGAAAGCGGTATTGCCCATGGGTGTCAGTAACAAATGTGCGGGCGCCCATTAGGTTGGGGCTGGTTATTGTGATGATAGCTCCAGGGAGAGGGGTGTTCTCTTCGTCCATGACGGTTCCCATAATAGCGCCTGTTTCTTTAGACTGGGAGAAGGTCAACGGGGAAAGGACGAGCAGAAAAGCAATTAAAGCAGGAATTGATTTAAATTTCATTTTACCTCCTTTCTATGCAAGTATCCTTTTTTTATTATGAGCAAGATTTGTGCCAAGTCTCAGGCAGATTTAAGTTATTGAATTTTAAAAAGATAGCTATTAAAGTGATCAAGAATATTAACAATTCTCCAAATATTTGCACTTAATTATCCAATATTTTGGATTTTTGCAAATGCCTTCTCGCCCGCAACAATTTTTCGCCCTTTTAGCTCGGATAACATAATCAAAATTTCTGGATAAAACATATCACTCGTGATGAATTTTTGTCAATAGCTTTGGTAAATTTAGGGACGCTTTCCCCTCTAAGGTATCCTATGGCCGCCAACAAGCTGGCGACCGAGGGCTATACACGAATCGCGGCCCTGGAGTTAAGTCAGTTCGGAGTCACGGCTGACATTATATCTTCGGGGCCTGTCCAGAAGGGCTGGGTCTACTGTCCTGCCTTCTTCAAAACTTGAGGAATCCAGGGCTTTTCATCATCGCCCGGATCTCCAAGAGCTCTTTCAGCACATTTTTGGCTTGAGCGGCAGGTCGGAGCCGGCTGTCGAGATCACAGGTCCACTCGACCGGAAATTCCTCGATCCTGAGGCCCCGCCGGAGAGCTTTGAGGATGATTTCGAGCTCGAAGAGAAATCCGGAAGTGACGAGTCCCGCAAAAAGTTCCCTGGCGATATTGCCTTTATAGACCTTGAAACCACATTGGGAATCTGAAATCCATCGCGGAAGCCCGGCGACGAAAATGGCAGCTTGATGAAATACCCAGGAGATTATCCTCCGTCGAAGAGTCCGATTCCTCAGGATCACCGTCTCTCTCAAGCGACGGGAACCAAGCCCCAGGTCTAATTCTCCGGCCATTATTTTTCTGATCACAGGGAGCGCGTTGGCGTAAGGAATACAGGTGCCGCTGTCGGCGTAGAGCACGACTTTACCCTTGCTTTCGAGGACGCCGCGCTTGACGGACGCGCCTTTTCCGGAATTCTTCTCCAATCTAAGGATAATCCTCTTCAGCGGGGAGGGAATTTTTGCCTGGCGGGCAACTTCTGCGGTGTCATCTGAGCTCCCGTCATCGACGACGATGACTTCACCTTCGAGCCCTGTCTCGCTGAAAAACGAGGCGGCTGCTTCCACATCGCGACCGATTTTTTGCGACTCGTTGAAGGCCGGGATGATGATGGAGATATCCATGAGGACTTCGCTCATAAATGTGACTTTTTTAAAAACTTCTCCCAGAGGTCATTGCGAACATGAAGAGTTAGCAGAACTCCGGGCCGCAAGCCATAGTATTCAGATCGGTATATGTCCTTTAAGGAAGATTCTAATTTGGCCGCCTCCTCGGTAGAAGAGATGATCAGAGGAGGCGTGTCTATCTCGCCAGCCTCCTCTGTGCTCTTCCAATAGCCCACGCGGTCAAAGCTCCTCAGATACCAAGGCAGAGGCCAGGTCTCATAAGGGCTGGCGATGACTTTGATCAGCATCTTTTTGCCGTCAGGGTCAAAAGAAGCGAGGTCCTCGACGCGCCGGATAAGCTTCAAAAAATCCGGGCTGGTCTGGGCATAGACATAGGGACTGCGGGGGTCTGCGGGAAACAAAAAATTTGCCCGGTAGCTCTCGACGGCTAAATTGAGGAAGCCAACAGCCAGGAAAAGCAAAATCAAGGCGCGGACATATTTTTTTGGACAGGCCTTAAAGATGAAGGCGGCTCCGCTTCCGGCGAGCAGGATAAATCCAGCGTAAAAAGGAAGAAGGTTCCAGGGGGTCTTATAGGGGATGATAGAGTAGACGGCTGTTGCCGCCACTGTGTAGAAAAAGATGAATTTCAGGAAAGACGGATGAGGCTGTTCACTGCGCCTGACTTTGAACGCGGCGACGCTTCCTGCGACGGCCAGGACGAGGATAAAGGCTTCGCTCCATAAAAGCCTCGCCGCGCCTTTCGAGAAGGCAAGGATTTGAAAGTAATAAAACCAGGGATGAATGTGGAAGCCGCCTTCCCCGGCCCTGACGAAATAAATCCTGAAAGAGAGGAGCGAATCGAGAAGGCCCTTCGGGTTTTGAAAGAAAGAAGTAAAAAGGACGAGAGAAGCAAAAAACGCCGCGGCCAGCGCAAGAATCATATGGATTAATACAAACGCGTTAAGTGAATTGTCATTGCGAGGAACGAAGTGACGAAGCAATCCCGACTTAGCAGGATGAGATTGCCGCGCTCCCGATGGTCGCTCGAAATGACTATGTAATGGTAATAATTGCGTTTGTACTAGTAGCAATTTTATTTTGTTTTTTTCTTTTTCGGGATCTTTTTTTTGCGATTTTTCTCCTTTCCGCAGAATTAGGGCCAAAGCAAGAGCACCGGCAATCGTTCCAAAGGCAATGACCGAGGTTTCCTTGGTGGCATACATCATTCCGGCAAAAAAACCGGCGCCCAACGCCCATTCCCAGGAAGGCTGCATAATATAACGCCAGAGAAAAGCCATAAACCCGATGAGGAAAAAAACGAGAATTGTTTCTTGAGTATAGAAGCGGCTGAAATAAACCATAGCAGGGGAGAAGGCTAGACAGAGAGCGCTCCAGAACACGACAGCACGTCCTATCGCCGGCGTGAAAAGCAGGAAGAGAAGGACCGTGCCGATCCCATAAAAGACTGTAACCAGGCGCAGCGATCTCTCGCTCAGCGAGGTCAGCGTCTTCGCTCCGAAGACACGGGCAAATGGCAGTGAAAGATAATAAAGGCTCGGGCCATGATGGTCTTCTTTATCGTAGCGGTATTCGCCTTTCTCGAGCAGCGCCCCAAATTTAAGGGCCTGGTTGGCCTCATCATGGTGCATGGGCCTGAGGCCCAGGCCTGGGATGCGGAAAATGAACGCTGCGAGAAAGACCAAGAAAAAAAGCCCGGCAAAGGCCTTTTTGTTCATTTTGCCGCCGTGCCGTAAACCTCCACTTCGACATAGTGGTTCATGTCGTTCGCCGTGTTCCCGTTGCTCCAGAGCCGCGCATACCTCGCCTTGACGCCTCGCGGGTCGATGAGCTTGCCTTCGTATGTCTCGATATATTCTTTATCCTTCCCAACACCCAGACCGGATGAGTTATCGTGGTCGTTGTTGAAGAGGGTTATGACTCCGGTGACAAAGTCTTTGTCTTCGGAGACCTGGACGATGACATCGCGATAAACACGGGCCTGGCTGTGGTAATGCCAGATGAGGATGGCCTGAAGGTTATAGGGCGCTTTGAGGTCGACCTGGACCCATTGTTTCCCCGGGCCGAGTTCGACAAAATAACCGTCTTCCCCGGATTTCTCGCCGTCTGCGGCGAATCCCACCTCGCCGATGACAGGCTGCATATCGCTCGAGATCACAGGTTTATTCAGGGAGACGAGCTTTGTTCCCCTGGGGACAAAAAACGCGCCGCGCGGCTTGCCGGTTATTTTTTCCAGGTTCGGGCTGGTGATGTTCCGCGGCGTCCCGATAAACATAGGCTTAGGCAGCTGAAGTTTGAGTTCTTCTTTGTCTTGGTCCTGCGCCTTCAATGGACTTTTAACGGCTGCGATAAAACAGAACAAAAGGGCAAAGGCAATAACAAATAAGAGACTCTTTTTCGTCATAAATAACTCCTTTGAAATTTATATGTGTTGCTCAAAAATTTCCTGATTGAAGATTTGATGATTTCTCTGATCGAGGATAAGCAAGGCCCAGACTTCGGAATGACTTTGGCAGTAACTGCGCACGTCCTCCTGGCTCATGACCATAAAGGCCGTTGAGAGAGCGTCGGCAACGGCCGCTCGAGGATGGGAGACCCAGGCGGCAAAATGCTTTTCGGCTGGATTGTTTGTTCTCGGGTCCTGGATATGACGGCCTTTCACTTCTGTTCCGGAGCCGCTCAAGGCACGGTCTCGGAGCAGCACACGCTTCGGCGAACCCTGCAGTGTCCAGATTCCGCCGACGGCCACAGGCCATCCCACTTCACCCGGATCCAGGCCCGGGGCTGAGCCGATAGCCAGGGCTGTGCTTGTCCCGCCGTGAATCAGAGCCCGCTCCACTCCCCAGTCCGTAAGAATGACTTGGGCTCTGTCCAGGGCATAGCCTTTGCCGATTGCGCCAAGGTCTAAATCAACGCTCCTTCCTGTATGCTGAAATGGAGTCTCTTGAATCTTAATACCGAACCCGCTCTTTGTGCGAAAGACCGCAAAGGCCTCTCCCTGTATTAAGGACCTGAAATTGATATCAAAAGCGCCGTCGGTCTCTGCTCTGATAAGCGCAGCTGTTTTCAAACAGTCATAGGTTTCAAACCCGATTCTCATGGACTCGCCCGGTTGAAGACGGTTAATCTGCCCGATTTCACTGCAGGCATTGAAGCGGCTGAAAAGCGCCTCGAGGCGGTCGATCTCTTGAAAAACAGCCTGCGAAGCCTGGCCGGCATATTTTTCATCTGTGCCCGCAATCATTACCTCGAAGATCGTCCCCATGGCTTCATGAGCAAAGCGGTGGACAACGCCGTTCACAGGTTTCATCATCTGTCTTTCGGTGCGAAAATCGTGTCGAGAAAAACGATTACCGTGAGAAGAGCGACGAGAGCGCTGTATCTGTGCGTCTCAACGAGCCCCATTTGTGTCTTAAAAGAAAAGTACGGGAGCATCGAAAGGAGAGCCGTAGCGACAAGAAACAAGCCGGAGATAACAAACAGCCAGAAGAGGATGGATAAGAGAGGAAGTCCAGAGACTACCTGAGATAAAGCGTCTACCGGAAACTCAGGAGGGCCATTTTTTTTAGAAAGAAAGGCATGTTCCCTGGCGCGAAAAAAGAGAACTACAGTTAGGCAGACCGCAAAAATTCCTCCAGCGATGAAATGGAAGAGGAGAGGAAGACCAAAGATTCCGCGGGAGGTGAATACGGCAAACGCAAACCCGCTGGCTGCAAGATAAGAAAAACTCAAAACGAGGCCCGAAGCGACCCACCTTATCCAGGGCAGGGGATAAAGGTTGAGCCAATTTTTAAACACAGGTTGGAGCGGCGGCCAGGTTGATGGCCTGAAGAGTTCGGACACTCTGCGGCCGAGCCAGGAAAAATAGGCGAGAAACAGAGGCTTATCCGGTGTGCTTCCAGAAGTCACAATCTTCCTTAAAAAACGGAGATAAGTCAGCCTGCCTAAGAGCCCTAAGACTGAGACGATCGTGATAAGACGAAAGACCATGAAAATTTATTTCCTTTTTTCAATAAGCCCGGAGAGCCGGCCCAGGCCGAGCATAAAAACAAGGAGTACGATGGACCCGATGACGATGATGGTAACGAAGAGGACCCATTTGAACAAAGGCCGGACCGCAAAGGAAAGTCCAAACAGCATCTGATAAGATTTATCCAGGCGCATAAACGAATTGGCGGAGAGGACTTTGACCTGCGTCGTCTGAAGAGGACCGGTTCCTTCGGCTTTTCTGAAGAGAAACGCCGACCTGACTTTATGACAATCCGAGCAGCCGTTGATACCCAAAGACTGCCGGGTTGGACGCACTTCGTGCGCCATCGGCCAGGCCACCGGCTTTGCCGCCTCGTGGTCCTTGGCTTCGAGTTTTCCGTCTTTTCCGAGCTGGAACATTTTGCCGCCCGAGATGTAGACAAAGTCTGCTGTTTTCCCGGATTCCGGCTTCTTATCCGCCTCGACGAGGGCTTTGAGCACTATCTCCACCTGCTCCTCAGTCAGGGTCTGTTCAAGCCCAGTTATCTGGGCAATCGTCCGCAATTGGAATTCGGAGACAAGAGGCTGGACCTTTTCCCCGACAAGCCAGGCCAATCGGGGCACAGCAGCAGTCTCATCTGGATTCTTTGATTTTTCGAGATAGCTTTCTACGACTTGATAGAGAGCCTCCTTATAAAGCAAAACAGGCTTTCCCTGAGCGCCTTCCGAGCCGGCCAAAGCGCCGAGAATTTTTTGAATCTGGGCCGCCGCATCAGGGTCTATTTCTTCCGAAGCCGGGTCAAATTTCGGAATAAGCGGAACGATCTTATCATTTTGCTTGATGGCCCATAGGGGTTCTTGAGCAGGCGCTTCCCTGGAATAAGGCGAGGCATTAAGCCCGGCGTCGACATTCACATCATAAACCCGGCCCCGGAGGACGAGCACGGCGGTCTGGTCGCCTTCAAGCTCTAAGGTCAAAGCTCGGAGGATGTTCACGACGCCCTTTTCAGGGCTCAGGATGTCGCCAGCCGCATCCAAAACCCTTTCAGGCTTAAGCGGAAGAACCGTTTTGTCCTTTCTCTCGGCCCAGAACGCTGGCCACATTAGCCGGTGCGGGAAGAGCCTGCCCGCCCGATCGCGGATATAAACCGGCTCGAGGATGGCGGGAAGGTCGGTCGACCAGCGCGCGATGCCGTAAATTCCGAGTCTGTTGGCGCGCGAAGTCCGGACCCGGGACATTTCCTTTCGCGGCCACGGACCTGAGTGGCAGACTGTGCAGGCCAGCCTCTTGAAATGGACGGCCGGAAATCCTTTGTGCTGAGGATAGGGTGCTCCGAGCCGGCCGGCAAGCGCCTTTTCTCCCTTAGCTTTCTCGTTACCCAGATGACAGCCAGAGCAGGTGAAGTCATCGCCGCTCAGGATGGGGTTGTCTTTCGCTTCGCCTTCATATCCCCGGACCATCGCGTGGCTGATATCGTTGCGGTGGCAGCTCACGCATTTCAGCCCGGCCGCGGAATGGACATCCTCGTCAAAGGAGAATTTCTCGACGCCGACGGCCGCGACCGAATGGCAGGCGAGACAGCGGCTGTCTTCGGGTTTATAGGCCAAGTTGAGAAATGCCCGGTGTTTGCTGTCAAAGAGGCTTCGGTCATAATGGACCGAAGGCACGACAGCCCACTCTGTGTCATCAGGGTTGGGGCCGTCAAAAATATCCCAGGTTCCGGCGAGGCGAGAGGCCATTCCTTTGACTTCTCCCAGCCCCGACGCTGCTGTTGCCGCCCAGCGGAAATTCTGGCGCAAGATCTGCTTGGTCCATTCACTGAGGCTCTGGGTGTTCCAGGCGTTGTGGCAGCCCAGGCAGTTGATTTCGACTTTCCCTGAGACATTCCATCGTGACTCGGGCGTGATGTCTTTATCATCGGGTTCGGATACGCCTCCGCCAGCAAGATGTCTCCCGAAAAGCAGTGTAAAATCCCAGGAAGACAAGCCGATCTCCTCGGGATTCCACATGCCTTCCCATTTCCAGTAGGATAGGGGAAGGCACGTTCCTGTCTTCTCATCCACCCAGACCCAGGGTTCTCCTGGGCGGCCGATTTGAAGAGAAGAGGCGCTGTTGAAATGAAGACCCTTGTGGATGACTTCGTAATCATGACAGGGGGCGCAGGTGTAGCGGGAAGAAAAGGGCAGAGGATTGAGCTCTGTGGGAATAATGGGCTGGTCGAAGTCGTCTTTGAGCGGGATGAGATGCACAGGAGTGGTCCGGTTTCCGTCCCAGGTCTGTTTCTTTGGCGAGGCAGCTGCCACCAGGTTAATGTAAATGATCAGGGTCAAACCTACACAATTGACAAAATATTTAAGAAAAAAAAACGGCAACATTTTCCTAACTTTTAGGAATTCAAAGAGTATGCTTGTGTGACCTTTGGGTGCATTTGTAAATTGTGTAGGTTTGACCCTATTCATTTTCGGCGTTAAAAACCTGAACGGGAGCGAGGCCATTCTCATCTGTCTTTTCATGCTTTAAACTGCTCGGGACGAAAAGAGATCAGGCTGCGGGATCTCAC
>Ga0315280_10001567_pt1 | contig 38984 bp, 41 predicted proteins | sample YL17G06_40_MG_FD_203697 | JGI IMG/M metagenome (GOLD analysis project Ga0315280, IMG submission 203697) | Sediment microbial communities from Yellowstone Lake, YNP, Wyoming, USA - YL17G06_40 | ecosystem: Environmental > Aquatic > Freshwater > Lake > Sediment | place: USA: Wyoming | collected... | reverse complement strand
TACACAGTCGATGCGAGAAGTGGTGTAGTCTATGCGGGTATCATGAATGAACATGAAGAAACAGTCGTAGCGCGACCAACCGAAACCACTAGACTTGCCACACCCTCTACAGTCATAACCACACTTGATCAAGCACCAATAACTGCAACCAGAATTTACATGAACCTTGGTGTGCCAGAGATGGTTGAAGAATATAAGACCCTGCCCTTTGACGGAATAGGGCTCATGCGTATGGAGTTCATCTTAGCCAGTTACATAGGTGAACATCCAATGTATATGTTGGAAACAGGGCGGGGAGAAGAATTTATAAACAAATTGGCTGAAGGCATTGCTACCGTTGCTGGGGCTGTACAACCACGCCCAGTAGTTGTAAGATTTAGCGACTTCAAAACAAACGAGTACAGAGAATTGAAAGGCGGAGAAAAATACGAAATAGTTGAAGCCAACCCGATGCTTGGCTGGCGTGGAGCAAGCAGATACATAAGCCAATGGTACGAAAAAGCATTCAGACTAGAATGCAAAGCAATTAGAAAGTGCAGAGAAGAATGGAAACTCAAAAACGTCTGGGTAATGCTTCCCGTGATAAGGACAGTTTGGGAAGCCAAACAATGCCTAGCCATAATGAAAGAAGAAAACCTCGAAAGCTCAAGAGATTTCCAAGTATGGTTCATGGCGGAGACGCCATCAATTGCCATAATGGCTGATGAATTTGCCAAACTATGCGATGGCTTCTCAATAGGCTCAAACGACATGACGCAGGGCATTTTGCTCATAGACCGCGACTCAGAAAGACTTGGCTTAATGGGATACTTCGACGAAAGAGACCCGTCAATCAAGCGTATTTTAGCCCATTTGATTAAAGTGGTACACCGATACGGCCGTACGGTTTCAATATGTGGAGAAGGACCATCCAACCTACCAGACTTTACAGAATATCTAGTCCGCTGCGGCATAGACAGCATATCCGTAAACGCTGATGCAGTCGTGCGCACGAGGCAGCTTGTAGCAAGTATAGAACAGAAAATCCTATTGGAACAGTTAGCTGAGATGCGCAAGAGTAGCCCGCCTAGTCAGAGGTCGAAAGATTTGGAATGGGCTCTTGAATTCGGCTAATAAGCATCTATAGACAATTTTCCAACATTCCTTTTTCCTTGCAAACGGTAAGCACAAATGAAAACAGCAACCTTTGACCTAGAAGAGAAACGGTTAAGCGAAGAAGTAAGAAAGAGAAGAGCGAAATGCGTTCTTATACAACTTCCTGAAGGACTAAAACATTATGGACCTTATTTAGCCAGCATAGTTGAGAAAACTGGAGCAATCGCAATCGTCTCCGCAGACCCATGCTATGGCGCCTGCGACTTGGCAACATCTGACGCAGAAAGCCTAGACGCTGACTTAATTGTGCATTATGGTCATAGCAAAATGGCTGAAGAAGAGAAGATTAAGGCGGTTTACATTGAAGCAAAAGCAAAAAGCAGTGTAAAGGATGCGGTGAAAAAGGCGTTGCCACTTCTTAAAGATTTCAAGAAAGTAGGATTAGTCACAACAGTTCAGCATGTTCATGCGCTTAACGAAGTTCGCGAAGAATTGCTTAAAGCTGGAAAAACGGTTGCAATAGGAAATGTTGGGCAAGTAGAATATGCGGGTCAAGTAACTGGATGCGATTTCAGTAATGCTAAGGCAGTTGTGAAAGAGGTTGATGCATTTCTCTTCGTTGGAGGTGGAAGATTTCATCCCATAGGCGTTGCCTTAGCAACAGCAAAGCCAACTATCGTTGCTGACCCATATGAGAAAACAGCGTCCACTGTTGAAGATGGGGTAAATAAGATTCTCAAGCAAAGATGGGCTCAAATCTGCCTAGCAAAAGAAACTGAAAAGTTTGGGGTATTAGTTGGCCTAAAGAGTGGGCAAAAAAAACTTGAAAAAGCGATTAAAGTTAAGCAGAAACTGGAAGAAACTGGAAAACATGTGACATTGTTGGCGTTGAGAGAGATTACTCCAGAAGCGCTTTTACAATTTCCGGACATAGAGGCATTTGTAAATACTGCTTGCCCAAGAATATCATTAGATGATGCGCCACGATTCAGCAGACCGATAGTAACGTTTAACGAGGCTCTTGTTGTCTTAGGAGAAATGAATTGGGAAGAGTTATGCAGAAAAGGTTGGTTCGAAAACTTGACTTAGAAAAGGCAATCGTAGAAGTCCAGCCTCATCCATCGCCTAACGTGTATTTTGAACAATATACGATACCTCCAGATGTTGCCGCAGAAATTCTCTACATCGCCACATATGTCTATGATGACATCGCTGAAAAAACTGTAGTTGATTTAGGTTGCGGCACGGGCAGACTTGCCATAGGTGCAGCTTTGCTTGGGGCAAAAGAAATATTTGGCGTTGATATAGATCAGTTGGCCGTGAGAACAGCGAAAAAGAATGCTAGCAAACTCAGAGTAAGCAAGAAAACTAATTGGATCATAGCTGACATTGAAGTTCTTAGAGGTCATTTTAACACTGTTTTGCAGAATCCGCCGTTTGGTGTTCAGAGAAGGGGAGCAGACAGAAAATTCATTGAGAAAGCCCTTGAAATTAGTCATAAAGTATATTCGCTTCATAAGAGTGGCGAAAGTAATCGAGTGTTTATCAAAAGGTTTATTGAGCTGCATGGTGGAAAGGTTACTGGCATCTTCCCATTGGAGATGAATATTCCAAAAATGTTCGAATTTCACACTAAAAGAAAACATAGCTTGAAAGTTGACCTATACTTGATTGAAGGACAAACATATGAGTAAGTCTAAGAGAAAAAGTGGACAGTTTGCAGCGCCTGGCGACCGTTTGGGCGTTATTGAAGAATTTATGCCTGGTTCTGGCACGTATGTGGAAGAGGGGACTATACATTCGAAAACTGTTGGATACACGCTATTGGATATGTTGAACAGAAAAGTTTCGGTTTATCCTCTTAGTCAGGCAGTTAATGTTCCGAAAGTTGGAAGCACGGTTGTCGGTCAAGTGTCTGACACACAGAGTAAGACGGCTATGGTGCGTATATTTCAGATAGGAAAAAGGATGCTTTCAGGTGTTTTTTCAGGCATTTTATACATTTCAGATGCTAGTGCTAGTTATGTTGATTCCATGTTTGACGTGTGTAAAACAAGCGATATAGTGAAGGCGAAGGTGGTCAGTAAGGCTAATAGGACTTTTCACTTGTCTACTGCTGAAAGCGATTTAGGAGTAATTTATGCCTTCTGCTCACAATGTGGAAATATGCTATCCTTGAAGACCCAGAAAATGCAATGCCCCAGATGTGGAAGAATTGAAAAAAGAAAGGTATCATCTGATTATGGTAAGGAAGACATGTAGAAGAGGCGGGGAGAAGGATGCAGGTAAAAGTTTTGGAAAAGAAGCCTAATGAGTTGAAGATAGAAATTGAAGGCGAGGACCATAGTTTCTGTAATGTGCTTCAAAGGGTTTTGCTGGAAGACGAAACTATTGAAATGGCGGGGTACAATATTCCGCATCCTCTAGTTTCGAGCCCAATTGTTTATGTGCGGACTAAGGGGCAGAAAAGACCTGAAACTGCATTGCGGAATGCTGCAGAAAAAATTAGGAAGCAGAATAAAGAATTTAAGGAAACCTTTGAGAAAGCGTTGAAGGATTGGCAAAAGGCTAAAAGCTAAGTTTCTTTTTTGCCAAGATAAGGAGATTGCAGAACCCTTCAATTGCGTCTTCATATCGTTCTAAGATTTTAACTCCTTCTTCTAATGGTATCAAGCCTTTCAACCATGTATATACTATTAATGCTTCTGCTGCGTCCGCCTGTTTATGGCGATCAGTTCTTGAGGGCAAGTATTCTCTTAATCCAGCTTTTCTTAGGGCTTCAGCTAGAAGACGACTGTCTACTTTAACGCCTGCAGGTTCTCCACTTTTCTTGGATATGGCTAGGGAGTAGAGGAAATTGACGTAGGCGTCCCCTAAGGCAGCAAGCTTATGATTTGTCAAAATCTGTTGCAAGTTTTCAAAGTGTGGGATGAAGGTGAACATAAATTCTCACCTGCGCGGCTTCTTAACATAAAGAAGGGTTCCTTATATAATACTAATAGAATCCATTGTATGCCCTAATGTAGCTGAGAGTCTACTAGTTTGAGGAGAGTCAAAATTATTTTTTCGTTTTCATTATCATATAGAACATTGTTTTCCATGTTTGTTGATAATACAAATGAAAGCTCAGAAGGTGAGCCGACCACAGCAGCATTAAACGTTTTTAGCATAAATCAATAGATAGAATACAGTTGCCTTTGTGTGTGACTAAGTTGACCTACAAAAAGATTCGCCAAATAAAACCAGAAATCAGAATATTAGGCATAGATGACTCAGTCTTCACTCCACGGACAAAAGGCAAAGCAGACATAGTCGGCGTAGTTTACAGAGGCGGGCAATGGCTAGATGGCATAATGCGAACACAAGTAGAAATCGACGGCTTAGATGCAACAGAAAAAATAGCCACGATGATAAAAAATTCTCCACATTATAAGCAAATTAGAGTAATTATGCTAGACGGAATAACCTTCGCAGGCTTCAACATAGTCGACATCAAGGAACTCCTCCAAAAAACAGGATTACCAGTCATAACGGTCACACGAGAAAAACCCAATTTTGAAGATATAAAAAAAGCACTAAAAAACCTGCCAGACTATGAGAAAAGATGGGGAGCAATGAAAAACGCCGGGAAAATATTCAAAGTACAGACAAGAGAAGGCGAAGAACCAGTGCACATAGGAGTTGCAGGGATTTCAGAAACCGATGCCGAAAAAATCTTGAAAAAGACCGCTACTCGAAGCAACATTCCTGAAGCGTTAAGAGTAGCCCATATCATAGCGTCTGGTCTGGCTCAACTAAAAGAAAAAAAGTAATAATATGATCTTATCCGACTAGTGTTGTGCCTCCAAAGGCTATCGTTGGCAATACAAAAGAGTCAACAATCTTCACATCATTCCCAACGTATATAACATTCTTTAGAAGTTCATACATGTTCCCAGTCAATAGAGCATGTTTAACATGTTTTGTCAGTTGCCCCTTCTCGATAAGTGTGGCATTTCTGACTTCGCAGCTGAATCCGCCTGTTATGGGGTTAACTTCAGGCGATGCGAACGTTTCTACAAGCACTCCTTTGTCAATTTGTTAAATTATTTCTTCCGGCGTCTTTTTTCCAGGTTTGATTATCATGTTTGAGTATGCACAAACTGCTGATCTGGTGAAAGAGCCTTCAACACTTGTTGTCCCTCTTCTGAAACCGTTGCCAGTTGCTCTAACACCTGCAATGCCTGCATTGTACGAGTCATAAATATACGATTTTAGAACCCCTCTCTCGATGATTGCCTTTCTAAACGTTTGCACACCTTCATCATCTGCCAATGCACTTCTGATGCCGCCTGGATACCTTCCATCGTCTTCAACTGTAAACTCTTTACTTGCAACTTCAGTTTCCAACTTATTTATCCACGGGCTTCGCCCCTTGTTCACCTGCTCAGAACTTGATGCAAACTCTATTATCGAAAGTAAGCCTGACGCCTCAACAGGGTCGATTAAAGATATTCCTTTTAGCTCGCCTTTGAAAGATTCAGCTTTCAATGTTGCAAGGGCTCTATTTGCAATTGATTTTCCAACCTTATCAAAGTCTATGGTTCCAATTCTTGTAGACCATTCTCTTTCTACGCCTTCCCCTGCTTTGTCACTGCTTGTAGCTTTTGCAGTAAAATACGCAAAAACCATAGTGCCTCTATGACCAAACTCGATCCCAAAAGAGTTAGTAACATACAAGGAATAATTGGCTAGTCGAAGCATACCTAAAGGAACCTTTACATCTTTTGCTTCCTCTGCCCCTTTGACCACTTCCATAGCTTTGGCAACAATCTCTTCAGTTGCAATTTCTACTGTTTCCTTGGAGAAAGCCTCTTTAATTTCTCCAGTAATTTTTTCAGCGTTGGGAAGTGATCTAAAGTAGGGGTCTTCTTGGGGAGTTTTTGCTATACTGAAGGCTTCGTTAACAATCTGTTCTACATTCTTCTCTTGGTTTATAGTTCCAGAGGCGAAACCTACATGCTTTCCTAGGCAGAGCTTTAGTCCTAGACCAGTTTCGAATTTGTCATCTGTGAGGCGTGGACTGCTACCTTCGATGTAAACACTGCGAATATGGCTTTTAAGAATGAAAGCCTCAACTTGTTCTGCGCCTTTCTTTTCTGCTTTTTTCAAGGCTAAGGATGCCAACGAATCCAACTCTTGCAAGCTATTCGCCTCCAGCTATAATTTTTGCCCGCATGTAAGACCCTCCACTGGTTACTGGAATATAGTCTTCTTCTCCTTTCCCACAAAGACCGGGAGTAAGTTGAAATTCTTTTCCAACTGAGTCAACGGTTTTCAGAATGTCTAATGCTTTGCCTGTAAGACTAAGGCCTCGCACTAGATTTTTCTTTTCACCGTTCTCTATAATATAGCCTTTAAGAGCTCTGACTTGAAAACCGCCGCCAACGGGGTCTTCCATTCCAGATATTGCTTTCAATGCTAGTAATCCCTTTTTTGTATCTGAAATCATTTCTTCGAGTTTCCAGTTTCCGGGTTCGAAGAATGTATTTGTCATGCGGACCCAAACGCGTCTATTGTAATCTTGAGTTCTTCCATTTCCTGTGGGGTTAGAATTGAGTGCTGCAGCTGTTTCTAGGGAATGCAGGAACCCTTTGTAAACGCCTTTCTCTATGATTACAGTTCGTGAACTAGGTGTGCCTTCAGAATCAAATGGTATCGATCCATATGCACCTGCAATTGTTCCGTTATCAACCATTGTTACGAGGTTACTTGCAACTGTTTTTCCAATTGCGTCGCTTAAAAATGATCTATGCCGAATTGCTTCATCAGCTTCTGAGGCGTGTCCCATAACTTCATGTGCGAGTACTCCAGCAATATCTGGGTCCACTATGACTGTTATTAGGCCGCTTGGTGGTTTGACAGCTGAAAGCATTTCAACGGCTCCTTTAGCCACATCTGTGCCGAAAACATGTGGGTCAGTTTCTTTGACTAGTTCATAGCCGACTGTTCCACCCATGTTGTCAAATCCCATTTCACGCTTTCCCGATTCAAGGGCTATACTCATTGCGGAAAATGAAGTTCGAATCTCATTCCACTCAAGCTGCGAGCCGAAGCTGTTCACTAATTCAAAGTTTTTCAAAGACTCAACATAATTGGAAGTTCTGCTAACAATTCTTTTATCTGCTGCTTTTTGAGCCTCGTCGAGGGAGAAGACGAATTTCAGTTTCTCTTCGGTGTTAATGTTTTCTGGGTCTATTTTTATTTTTGCTGCTGACTTTTTTTTGAGAAATGTTGTCTCATTTATTCCTATTTTTTCTTTCGAGTATGTGTTGGCTGTTTTCGCTAATTTGAATGCGTTTCTGGTAGCGGTTTTGAGGGCGTCTGAAGTAAGTGTAGTTGTAGATGCGAGTCCCCATGCTCCTCTAAATTTTACACGTATGGCGACTCCGCTTCGTTCGATGGATGAGAAAGTGCGAATTGAGCCGTTAACTACGTTGATTTGCTTTGCTTTTTGTGTTTCAAATCTCGCATCAGCAAACTCACCGCCAAGCTTTTGTGCAAGAACAATAGCTTTTTGCAACTCGTCTATCATTGTGGTCACCTTCAATCCAGATGCTCCTAAATTGGGTTTAAACTTTTAGGTTGCAATCGACTAGTGAAATTTTAAGAAAGATTTAAAAGACTCGAAATGAAGGGAAAGGAAACGGAAAAAAACAAAACATGGTGTGACACAGCATGGAGTTTTGCCCAAAATGTGGAATGCGGTTAGCTCCAACGAAGAAGAAACGAAGGAACAAGACTGTTCTTGTTCTTGCGTGCCCAAAATGCCATTATGAAAAAAAGACAGCGCGTGCAATTACTCCGGCAGCTGAAAAAGTTATTGAGCACCCTCCTCAGGAACCGATTGCGGTTATTGGGAAAGAAGAGCAGAAACTGCGAACTTTGCCTACAGTTAAGATGGAGTGCCCAAAATGTGGAAACCTCTTAGCCTATGCATGGCAAGTTCAGACTAGAGGAAGCGATGAATCTTCAACACAGTTTTTCCGTTGCACAAAATGTAACTACACATTCAGAGAATACAGCTAAACATTGTGCACTTAAAGGTAAAATATTTCGATTTTGGTAAGAGAGAGTGTCAGATGAGAATTGTTTGTTGCATGCAGGGTTTGTACCATCAAACTTTGAAAACTTCTTTTATCAACTGCTATCATAATTATCAAGTCTAACAGAGCCTGAAATGACGTTAGCTTCAAAATCAGAAGGTTAGAATTAAAGATTTCAACTTCAGTTGATGATGAAAGCAAAAAATTTTTGACTATCTCAACACAGAGCATGAGGCTAAAAATCCGTTAGTTGCGTAAAGTGTAAACAAATAAATACTCAAATATCGGCTATTTATAACCTACTAAAAGGAGGCTTACTCGCACTTGTTTAACGTAAGAATGGCTGACGCAAAACTTCTAAAAGACATGATAACTGCTATTTCAATACTAATCGATGAGGCTTCTTTCGACATAACTCCAGAAGCAATAAAACTCCGCGCTATGGACCCATCACGCGTGGCCATGATAGACTTTGAATGGCCAAAAACGATCTTCGACGAATACAACTGCACCGAACCAATGAAGATGTGCATAAACATCAGCGAACTACTAAAACTCCTAAGACGAGCAGGAAAAGACGAATCTCTAGAATTAGCCTTAGACGAAAAAACTGGAAGACTAAAAATTACGATAAAAGGAAAGTATGTACGCACGTTTAATATGCCCACATTGGAAGCCACAGAAGAAGAAGTTCCTACTCCTAAAGTCACTTTCAACGTAAAAGCAAGAGCCACAACAGAAGGTCTAAAAGAAGCCATCGAAGACGCAACACTAGTAAGCGACCACGTACGCATAGAAGCAGATAACGAAAAACTGGCAATGAACGCCACAGGAGACTTAATGAGCGCATCGATAGAATTCATAAAAGGAAGTGACGCCCTACTAAGCTTAGAAACCAAAGAGCCATCTAAAGCCACATTCAGCCTAAGCTACTTGTCCGAAATAATTAAGGCAGCAGTTGCAACATCTGCCGTAGCCACCATAGAATTCTCAACAGACATGCCCATAAAAATAGATTTTGAGCAAGAAAAAGAAGGAAAACTAACATTCTACCTAGCACCCCGTATAGAAGTAGAATAGCGGACGCATATAACAATGGCAAAGCCACCACTCTCAGAAAACGACTTGGCAAAATATCCCTTCATACCCGAAGCAGCAAAATATGTGAAAAATCTAGACATAAAAATTGACGAACTAGCCAACCCAGAATACAACCGCATACTGGACAGGGCAGAAAACCGAATAGAAGAAGTAATCATAAACGCCACTGTGGACAGAAGACTTCGCGAACACACAATCGAAATCCCCTCATTCCCAATAGCAATAATGATGGTCGCAGCAATAGATGACCCATTCATCAAAAAAAGATACGCCTTAGCAGAGGCTAAAGGAGCATACAGCCAACTTGAAGAAGAAGAAACAGAAAAAATACTGACAATCGCGAAAAACTTCAACTGGAAAATCCAACCAACAAAAGACAAAACAAACGAATATGAGAAAACCTACGATTTCATGCTTCACTTCACAGATTTTCTAAAAAACTCAACAAGCTTTCATGAAACAGAATGGAAGTTAGTAAACAAGCCTGTATCAAATGGAACAGTTTACATAAAGAAAAAGGATGCAAGCCGTCTGCTTCAGGAGGAAATTCGCAAATATATCGAAGAGAAACTCAACGTAAAAGTAGGTAGATTGCCTCTGAACATTGCGAGCCGCATAGAGCGATTAAAACAGCTTTTAGCAGAGAAGAAAGGAAAAGTTCAACTAGAAGAGTTCCCCAAAAAAGTGGTTCTAGCTGCTTTTCCTCCATGCATCAAGGAATTGTACGACACAACATTGTCAGGGCACCACATTTCACACATAGGGCGCTTCGCACTAACTTCATTTCTAATAAACGTCGGCATGACCCCAGAAAACGTTATCGACTTATTTCACTCATTTTCAGACTTTAATGAAAGAATGACTCGATACCAAGTAGAACACATAGCAGGCGAAAGAGGAACTCGAACAAAATATGTTCCACCACGCTGCGATACACTACGTACCCATGGAATCTGCCACAGCACAGAAGAAATATGCAAGCAAATACGACACCCTCTTAAGTATTATAGAATAAAACTGAAGACCATTAAGGCTAAGACAACAGAAAGCGATGGAAACGAAGAAAAACAATGAAAACACATACTATCGTTACATAACAATTATAAGCGCTTTCATAGCAAAAGGAAGGAATAAGAATAAGTCTGGTGAAAAAATAGGAGAATGTGAGTAGGTCTGAAAAAGCCTACTTCAATGAAAGAAGAAATTGAAGCAACAATGAGTCGTGAAGGAATGGAGAAGAAACTCTCAGATGCCTCAACTGTTGCTGTTTTGTTACCAACCTATTGCGAGGCAGGAAATATTGAAAGCCTCATTAAACAACTCCAACAGTTGAAACTCAATCTTACCATCACAGTCATCGACGACTCTAGCCCAGACGGAACTGCAAGCATCGTTAGAAAACTTCAAAACAAGTACAACAATATCCTTCTGCTTGTTCGACCTTCAAAACTCGGGTTAGGAACCGCAATCACCGACGGCTTCCGTTTGCTTCTTTCTCAAAGAAAAAAGCCGAAATACATTGTCACTATGGACGCAGATTATTCTCATAACCCAAATGACATACCAAAATTGCTAAACGCCGCTAAGCAAGGTTCAGATCTAATCATCGGTAGCAGATACTGCAAAGGAGGCAGGACAATTGGGTGGCATAAGATACGATTAATAATTAGTCGCTTGGCCAACATTCTTGCCTCAGCAACTATTGGAATGTGGATACCTGATTGCACAAGTGGTTTTAGGTGTTACTCCAAAGAGTATGTCAAAACTGTCCTAAGTAGTCTTCACAGCCAAACCTATGAAATTCAAATTGAAACCGTAAAGCAAGCACGTCTACAGGGATTCGAAGTTAAAGAGATTCCAATAACTTTTATGAATCGGAAACGCGGAAAGTCCAAGCTAACAAGAATTGAACTCAAAAGCTTCTTCTTCTACATTCTTAAGAACCTATTTAGCAAAGCAACAATCAGACTAAACAAAGAGAAACAGTGAACAACGATTTCATTTTAAGTAAGCTGAGTAGATAATTCTAGATCAAACATTCTAGACTTGGTGTAAAACAGATGGCATAGACATCACTTTTAAATTACTGTTTAGATAGCTGTACTCAAACAATGGAATAGAATAAGGAAAGAGACAAATGTCAAACACTGTGCGAACAGTCAAAAAAAAGATTTTGGATGCTCTGCAAGCGTTTAAGAGAAACATTGGCATTCTGATAAAACTTTTACCTGTCCTTTCGTTTATCATACCATTTATTGTATTATACTATTTATACCCAAATTCTTTTGAGGAAACATGGAAAGGCAGAACCTATTACCTTTTCTTTATATGGTTAGCTTTATTGGAAACGATACTGAGTTGGGAAGAACTTGAAACAAACAAAATTAACAAACTAAGATCTAAAAGAACCATAGGTCTCATCGTATTTTTATTACTTCCAACCTTTTACGTGCTGATCACCAACTTTCTCGGATTGAATTCAGCAATTGTACAATGGTATATGCAGTTTATGGGATCAGAGTATGACTATAGCTGGTGGGCACAGCATATGCCACTTTCCATAGAATACTTTGCCTATGGGACGATATTCCTCATTACTAACATAATCATACGTGGCAAAAAAAGGTTGACCACTTTTTCAATATCTACTTCTCTCCTATTCGCCATTGGAACATTTTACATCGTGGACAATTTCTTTCCATATGGACGAATAATGTTATTGCAGCTTCCAGCTTTACCTACGGCGCATCTCGCAGCAAACATCTTGAACCTAATGGGATACCAAACAGGAATTTCAATCTCAATAACCTCCTATCAGGGTTGGATGCCAGTCTTAACTATACGGGATCCACACAGTCTTGGGAGATTCGTTACATTTGGAATAGGTTGGGTATGTTCTGGCGTTGAAAGTCTCATAATCTATACTATTACAATTATGTTGTTTTTGAAAAAAAGTGCTATTCAATGGAAACACAGGATAATCTATTTTATGATCGGCGCTGTCATCACTTTTTTTGTCAATGTATTGAGAATAGTCAGCATCTTTGATATTGCAATGAAATACGGTTGGCGCCCAGATTATACGCCGCCTGAAGTAGCACGGTTTCACGATTATTATGGTCCATTATACTCTATCATTTGGATTATATCTTATCCGTTGATAATAATTGGAGGCACAGCTCTGTGGAGAAAAATCAAAAACCGAAGAACTACGCGTGCTCGCAGTAAAGTGGCTCCCTTCTCTGTCCTTCCTGCACACAGTTGAGAAATTCACATTCTACAATTGAAATGTTGCCAAGTTTCGGGAAGACACTATCGAAAATAAGTTCGCATATGTCCAAAAGGGATGATAGCTTTGGAGATAGGTGAAGTTTTCCCCTATGATTGAGGTGTTACATGAAGTGCCTTCTCCAACTTAATTCTACATTTATTCTTATGTATCTTCTCACGCAATTGGAGCAAAGGAAGAATGTTTACATGCCCTACACTTTTGTCGAGTTTCCTTACGAGAACCTTCGAAATTTTAGTCATTGCTGCCCTCAAAAAGCCGTAGTTAGGTGTAGAGATGACAAATTCTTTGTGTGCGACTCGTGAGACTTCTTCAATCGCAACTTCAGAATCTTGGAGATGCTCTATGGTTTCTGAACATAAAACATAATCAGCACACTTGTCCTTAAGTGGCAACGCTTGAGCATCTGCTTGAATTAGCGATAATTCTTTGTTTTTTCTTTTGATTCTTCTTAGATAAGTTGATGATACACCGAGTCCAACAAGTCCATTAAAACCTTGGAACTATGAGAACAAAGACTATAGAAAACAATGAAAGGGAACAAAAACAACAGTAAAGCACACAGTCGTTACATAACAATTATAAGCGCTTCTGTAGCAAAAGGAGGGAATAAGAATAAACTTTAGGAAAAAAGGAGAATGTGAGTAGGTCTGAAGAAACCTACTTCGATGCAGAAAGAAACTGAAGTAGTATTAAGTCATGAAGGGATAGAAAAGGAACTCCCAGGTGACGCAACAGAGATTTCACTTCTTCTCCCTGTGTATAATGAAGCAGAGACAATAGAAAAAACAATACTAGAGTTTCACAATGAAATGGGTACAAAAATACCGCTTGAGATTATCATTGCCGAAGATGGAAGCACAGACGGCACAAAGGAAATACTCTGCCGTCTTGGCAAAAAAATACCTATGAAACTGATCCTAGGAGAATGTAGGAAGGGTTACATGGGCGGAGTGAAGGATGGACTAAAGCAAGTAACTACAGACTATGTATTCTTTGTCGACTCAGACGGTCAACACAGTGCATCAGACTTCTGGAAACTATATGAAAAAAAGGACTCTCATGACATGATAATTGGGAGAAAGATAAAACGAAAAGATCCTCCTCATCGAATACTTCTCTCAAAAATTTTTCACCTAATGATTTGTTATATTTTTAGGCTTCCAGTTCACGATCCTGATACCGCCTATCGCCTCATAAAAAAAGAAGTGATAAATAGTGTGACTGGAGATGTCCATCTGCTTCCATATAGCTTTTGGACCGAATTCACAGTGCGGGCTTTTAGAAAAGGCTTTGATATCGTGGAGGTTCCAGTGGTTCATAAGAGAAGATTGAATGGAGACACCCATTTATACAAGCTAGACAGACTTTCTGGAATAGTGATTTCACAACTGATAGGTCTGTCCAAGCTTTGGAAAGAATTGAAAAACATGTGATCGACAAGAGCATTTTTTTGGGAGAATCTAAACCCCGAAGAAAAAGGGATTCATCGGTAACTGTTATTATCGTTCACCACCGTGGGCGCAAAATACTGCAACAATGTCTAGAATCCCTTTTCAACTCAAATTATGACAATTTCAAAGTTATATTGGTTGATAATGGCTCCGAAGATAGCTCTATGGAATATGTTAACAAACTTTATCATGAAAAACTTGAATTGATAAGAAGCGAAGTCAATCTTGGCTTTGTTAAAGGATACAATTTGGCTCTCAAGAAAGTTAACAGTAAATATGTTGTACTTTTAAACGACGATACTGTCCCAGATCCTAATTGGCTAAGATTCTTGGTGAATGCATCAGAAAAGGACCCTTCTATCGGGGCTTGTCAACCAAAACTCAAGTCGTTTACAGCCCCAAACTATTTTGAATACAATGGAGCTTGTGGCGGAATGCTTGATATATATGGGACGCCGCTTTGCCGTGGCAGAATATTCGACTTGGCTGAAGAAGACAAGGGACAATATGATACAAGCGCTGAAGTTTTTTGGGCTAGCGGGGCCGCAATGTTTCTACGCACAAAAACCATTCGAGAGACAGGGTTATTGGACGAGGTGTTCTATGCTCATATGGAGGAAATTGACTTCAGTTGGAGGATGCGTCTGTTAGGATACCATGCGTTATGTGTTCCTCAGTCAGTTGTATATCATGTGGGTGGGAGCACTTGGGCAAAAAGGCCTCTTGAAGAGCAACTCTATCTAAAGCACAGAAACAATTTGATAGTTATGCTCAAGAATTATGCAACCTATAATCTGGTGCGATTCTTTATAGTGCGGATGTTCCTAGATGCTGGATTATTGATTTACTCCCTAGCAAAGGAGGATGGAAGGAAATCTATTTGCGTTTTAAAAGCTTATTCTTGGATACTGCAAAATTTTCATCTGATTCTTGCGTCTAGAAGGCGTGTACAAAAGACTAGACGAGTTTCTGATAGCAGAATAATCTCAGCCATGGTTAGGAAAAGCGTTGCAATTCAATACTATCTTTTGCGACGAAAATTCTTTAGTGATCTTCATGGCCTCCCATTCGGTTTAGGTTATTTCGTGAATCGAAATGCTACTCCAAAATATAGGAAATGAAGAATCTATTCAATTTTTACCCGTATTTCTTTTCCACGAATCGTTTCTGGATGGGATGAAAAAGAAGCATTCTCACCCATGAAGCGCTTATGTTTGCTAGTGAAAAAAGCAAAAATTTTTTACACCAAACCAAATCTATCTTCAGGTGTGTTCTAAATGCGATGGCGTGGAAAAAGAGTCCTAGTTACTGGGGGAGCATCCTTCCTAGGAAGTCATCTAGTAGACAAATTAGTGGAATTGAATGCAAATGTACGCGTTGCAGATGACTTTTCAAGTGGCAAAGTAGATAATCTTACCAAAAGCATAGATTACGTAGAGGTTTTGAAAGGCGATTTGAAAGATAGATGCTTCGCTGAGTCGGCCATGAAAGATGTTGATTTGGTTTTTCATCTTGCCGCTTCACATGGAGGTAGAGGATATATCGACACACACCCCGCAGAATGCTGTTTGAATATGGTATTAGACGGAATAGTTTTTGAGTCAGCTTTCAAGGCTGGAGTAGAGAGAATATGCTTCGCAAGTTCTGCGTGCGTTTACCCTACAAACCTGCAATCAAAGAAAGCATCCAGACAAGTTTTGCTCTTGAAAGAGGATATGGCTGACCCATTTTCTAGTGGAAAAGCGTTGGCAGATGGAGAGTATGGTTGGGCTAAACTTATGGGAGAAATGACTCTAAAAGCATACCATAACGAATATGGAATGAAATGTTCGAATTGCCGCATTTTCACCGCTTATGGAGAAAGAGAGAATGAGACACATGCTATTATGGCACTTATCGCAAGAACTTTCATAAAAATGGATCCATACGTTATTTGGGGAACAGGAGAACAGGACAGAAATTTCACTTACGTATCAGACATAATCGAAGGATTCATCTTGGCTATGGAGAAGATAATAGATGGAACGCCAGTGAACATTGGAACATCAGAACATATTAAGATAGCGGAAGCTGCTGAAAAAATATTCGAGTATACGGGATTCAGACCAAGAAACATACTGTTCGACATTTCAAAATCGGAAGGAGTTTTCAGCAGAGCCGCGGACATCTCAAAAACAAAGAAAATTTTGGATTGGGAACCAAAAGTTTTGTTTGACGATGGATTGAAACGCACTATCGACTGGTATTATGCGACTAAGAACAAGAATGATGTTGCACAAAAATTGCACACATTATTGTATGAGCGATAAATGTTTGCTAGACAAAAACGTCCAGTTTTCATGAGTCGGAATGTTGCTCGAAAATGTGGAGGATGATGAAAAATCTATTTAACCCTTAAACTTATTTCTTTTCTGCGAATGATTTCTGAGTTGGAGGAAACAGAAGCATGCGAATAGCGATGATTGGCCCTTTTGCACTCTACCCAAAAGGAACAGTCTCTGTTCGCATTCTACCCATTGCAAAGGCTCTTAAAAGTCGCGGTTATGATGTCGCAGTGTTTCTTCCTCCATATGATAATCTAAAATATTCTGGAAAGCATCTGAAGGTTGACAGTGTAGACATCTACAATGCGACGATGCTAAAGACACGACTATCCTTCATACATTTTCTTACAACGGTTCAATTGGTGACTAAGGCATTAACTTTCAGACCACATATAATACATGTCTTTAAGCCGAAAGGTTACAGCGGATTAGCTGTTATGCTTTTGATATTGTTGAAAAAGATGAAACTTGTTGCTAAGCCGCTTGTGGTGGACTCGGACGATTGGGAGGGATATGGAGGTTTCGCAACTTTCTATTTGAGGTATACAGTGTACCCTCGTATAGTTTCGAGCTTTTTTGATTTTCAAGAGAAGTGGATAATAGGAAAAGTAGATTGTTTAACTGTGGCGAGCAAACTTTTAGAGAAACAAGCCATGGCCTTGCATGTACCGCCTGAAAAAATATTCTATGTTCCAAATGGACCACATCATGACCAGAACACTTTGGACGGTTCACATGGTAACAAACGGTTCAAAATGGAAAATGGTCCAACTATACTCTTATACACTCGCTTTTTTGAGTTCAAAATAGAAAAAATCATAGATATATTGTCAAAAGTGAGAGAGAAACTGAAGAATGCCCAACTTTTAGTGATTGGAAGAGGAATGTTTCGAGAGGAAGAGGATCTCCTTCGTCTTGCAAAGGAACGAACAATCGAAAAAGCGCTGATTTATGTTGGGTGGATTCATTCAAAGGATATCCCATATTACCTTACTTTAGGAGATGTTGCCATCTATCCCTATGACGACACTCTACTTAACAGGTCCAAATGCCCAGGAAAGCTAGTCGAGCTCATGACTGCAGGCAAAGCAATCATCGCAGAAAATGTAGGGCAAATAAGCGAGTACATAATTGATGGTGAATCTGGACTTCTCGTGACTTCTGGAGACAATGAGATGTTTGCCCAAAAAATTGTGAAAGCGCTAGAAGACAGGCAGCTGAGGGCAAAGCTTGGAGATAACGCAAAGCGAAGAATAAAGTCTTATTTTTGTTGGGACAGATTGATAGTCAAAGTGGAAGAGGCATATCATACTGCACTGGGAATACAACCGTCAAAGGAATAAGACATGGAGTTTACCCTATGAGTCAATTAAGAATATTTGTCTTGTTAATGCTACTGATTATTTTGACCCCAGCCACATATTTATGGGCGTTGAACATGTTTTTTCCACCACACAGAATAAGGTTGATTCCACAATGGAAAGATGACACGTTCTTAACGGAACCTCAAGAACCAGCTTGGATTGATTCAAACCTCACTGAAGGGTGGAGTATAAATTGGCAGTCTGGGCAAAGAGAGGGAGATTACGGTTTCACAGTGAAAGATGGAGTTTTGGGTCTGTACGCCACTTTCAGAGGCTATAACTACAGTGATGGCATTGGCTTCAGCGGGGTTTCAATCAAGAAAGCAATTCCCAGCATAGACCGACAAACCTACCCTTATCTGCGAATTGAACATAAAGAAAATTCTTCAGATTCTGCTTTAGTGTTATCTTTCAGCATATCGGATGATAAAGGACAGTGGTTTGACGGAAAGCAAGTCCATATCTCAAAAAAGTGGAGCATTTTAGAATGTGATCTAAGAAAACTGCATAATGGAACAATAGCAGAAATTAGCATTCAATTTACAAACGAATACAACAGACATTATGCAGGAGATATACAACATGCATACATTAAGTCGATAGGAATTTACAAGCGCAATCCCGAATGGACTTTGGTTTATAATAGGCAACCTAATGAAACAAACATATCAACCGAGGGAAACATACTGAAAATTTTTGGCAGCGGAAATCTCAGCGCTGGAACCATTATGTCAGCGCAAAGAACTTCTAACTTAACATTCGATGCCACAGTCGCCCGATATCTAAACGTATCAATAAAGACGTCTGGTATCGAGGTTGCGGCTAGAATTGTAATTTGGACAAGTCCATCACAGTGGATTGTTATCTTATTGAAGACATATAATGACTTTAGCTGGCACATTGAAATAATTGATCTATTTAGTTTCGGAATAAATGCCTCCAATCTGTATATGATTGAGTTAGGTTGGCAACAAGTCTACGATTCAACAAACCAGAGTATAGTCTGGTATCGCCAGCTATCGTTTAACCTATGGGAGCAGTCCTAGAGGGGGATACGTAGGAATGTTTGAGATAAGAAGATTTCAACAGGCCCTAACTAGGCTCAAGTCTTTTAACATTTTGCCGCAACATGTTGCACCCTATAGTCATACTATAATTCTATGGGTTATTTTGGGATACCTAATTAGAGTAGCATTGATTCCTCTTGTTCCAAACAGTGACTCTCTCACCCTCATGCGAGTATCTTTCGTATTGAAAGAACGGTATCAGCTCATTCCCACAGCTTATCCAGAGCCTGTCACATATCTTTTTGCTTTCCTATACAGTGTATTCGACCCATTTCTATCGAAAGGAGTTTTCAAGGATTTTTTCATGAACACGGCTTACACTCCTGACTTACTCTCTGTTCCTTTCCGTCTTTCCGAACCTGGGTTATTCACGTATCTCTTCATTTTGAAAATGCCGTTTCTTGTTTTTGACTTGCTCTTGGGATTGACACTTTTGCATTTGTTGAAAGATCATAAACAATCTTTGTTGGCTTTTAAGCTCTGGATGATTAATCCCATATCCATATATGTTCCTTATGCTGTTGGGCAATATGACATCATCCCGGTTTTTTTCATAATGTTTTCCCTATATCTCCTTCAGAATAAAAGAATGGAATTGACCATGCTTTCGCTCGGTATCGCAGGCGCCTTTAAAACATTTGCATTGTTATTTGTTTTGCCCATCACCTTGTTTTCTGTGAAAGAGATTAAAGGTCTTAAAGAAAAGATTGCAAAATCTCTTTTGTTGATTGCGATTAGCCTATTTCCGATAGTTCTAAGTAAAATTGCAGTATATTTCACTCCGTTGTATTATCTTCCAACCAATATAGCTTCTTCACAATTTGATATCAATGGTTTCTTTGGAAATACGTTGTACTTGTTAGGTAAGCCTGGGTCGCCGCCTTTAATTGGATTGTTTACTTTCGGTCTCGACTATTCTATAAGTTTTAAGACGTTTGCGCTTTTCTACGATGTCGTTTATCTTTTTCCATTAATCTATACATTACTATTGCTTGCTTTGATTTATCGCAAGAATATATCATTTGACATTTTGTGGAAATCAATACTAGTCTTTCTCCTATTGTACTATGCATCATCTCTTTTTCATCAACAGTGGTTTCTCTATGCGCAGCCTTTTCTGATCCTTTTAGTTATTGAGGATTCCAGATTCTTGAAGGCCTATGCGGCTCTGATACCATTATATTTCATTTATGTTCTGTATTGGGCACCTGAAGCTGTAGCCTTCATTGAGGCAATAGGACTTCCTAGCGTGCAGTTTCTTAACATATTCAGGTCCATATTCTCGGGCGTCTGCATCTTTATCGTGGCTTTGATAATTTTGCCTGGCAATATATTAGAGAAAATTAGGGGAAAACAATGAAGCAACAGTCGTTCAAGATTAAGGATAAAGAAGTATATGCTCGTTATGGTCAGGCCCACAGATACAAGCCTACTTCATTAAAACTCATATCAAGAGTTGGCTTGGATGCAAAAATTCTGGATGCAGGAGGCGGAGACAGATCATTAGATCTTCCAAACTTTGTAAATTTAGATATTGAGCGAAAATCAGGCATGGTAAACGTGGTAGGCGATTTACATCAGTTGCCCTTTAAATCAAATATATTTGACCCAATTTTGCTTGAAGCTGTAATCGAACACTGCAAAAAGCCTTGGATTGCAGTAGAAGAACTATACAGAGTCTTGAGAATAGGCGGCTTTATCTATGTAGACGCAGCCTTCATGGTGCCAGTTCATTCGTTTCCTCATCACTATTTTAACATGACTAAAGAAGGACTTGAAATCTTATTTGAACGATTTAGAAAGTTAGAAAGTGGTGTTCAAAAATATCAAATGCCGTCATATACAGTGCTCTTCGTTTTGACTAATTATGCTAGATGCCTATTGCCATCGCTCGACAAAATCGGAAAAGATATCACGATCTATGACACTGGCACCCACATCCGCAATCAAGGTCATCTTCTAAGTTCGCCTTTACTAATGATTTATTCAATACTAAGCAGGTTTCTCCATTATCTTGATCGTTTCACCAAACCTGAAAAAGCCGAGACTGTTGCTGCAGGAGTATATTTTATGGGACAAAAATGCGAGGTCTAGTAGGTATTGGGTAAAGAAAAGCAGAAGAAGATTTTCTTCAAAGTCATTGGAAGGAAGGATGAATGCCTTTTTCATGAAGAAAGATTATTGGAGAGAGACATTGCTAAATCAATCTTAACATGCCCCACGAATCAACGTGATATCTCATACCGAGAAGGCTACGAAAAACTGCACAAATTTCTTTTATCAGTAACTGAAGGACAAAGTATTTATCGTGGTGCAAACCTGCAGAGAGCATTATGGAAACAATTTTTATTCAGTCAAATAGTTGGCAAAAACCAAAGAGCGCTAGAAGTTGGATGCGGAGAGGGCCTTTTATCTATTGCTTTGAGCAAGAACGGTAACATCGTCACCGGGACTGACGTATCCGACATCTGTATATCGATAGCTAACCGGAACAAGTCCCTATTTTCTGCAGAAAACGTCAACTTCGCAGTGATGAGTGCATCAAAACTTGATTTCCCCAAAAATACGTTTGATTGGGTGATATCTGTTGACCTATTTGAACATCTTCATCCACAAGATGCTATATCACATGTATACGAAGCTGCAAGAGTGCTCAAGCCCGGAGGAAAATATTTACTTGTTACTCCAAACGCAAGCGTTGGAATGCATGCTGGCAACATACACATCAAAGAATACAACTGCAAAGAGATAATGGAATTGTTTTCTCATGCGGGTTTTAGTTCCAAATCTCCTCTGATTTATTACGCATGGCCTTTTTCGTTTTTGGCTGACATCAAAGTCAAACTGTTTTTTCAGAGATTTCTGAATAATCAAAGCTTTTTATACATACTAATGTGTCTTGACCCCATTATCCTTGTAGCTACAAGACATGGTTATGCATAATTCTATTAACTTCTGAAGTTGCAAAACGGTAATCAGTAAGAACTAAGATACCTCAAGCCATTAATGGAGAACATGATTTGAGGATTCAGAAATTAACATCACCCCTGAAGGGTAATATGGCACTTCTAGTAATAGTGGGCATCTCGCTTATTCTGAGACTTTTATGGCTAAACACATTGATAAGTAGAGATGAAGGCATGGCAGGCTATGTTGGATGGCTTTGGACACAAGGAAAAATACTCTACCTAAACGTCTTCGACAACAAAGGTCCATTTTTCCATTTTCTATACGGCTCTATGAACAGCATTTTTGGTCCATCAATCATTTACATACGGCTGCTTAACGACCTCTTGTTTATCATTTCTGTCATCATGATTTACAGATTGGCGAGAGATTGGTATGGAAAAACCGCTGGCGTTACATCTGCAGCGTTCTACGGCATTTTTATGAGCGCCCCAATTTACGAAGGACAACTAGCCGTCTCAGAATCTATTGCGTTACCTTTACTCATTGGCTCCATATATCTCTGGAACTCATACTTAAAAGGAAAACAGAAGAAATTTCTTGTTTTCTCAGGGATACTCTTGTCGCTATCTTTCCTGACGAGACAAAGCATTGGACTAATGCTTCCTGTATTGCTTGTTATGTTAATATTTTTCAGCAGAAAAAAAGAAAACAGTTTAAACGAAACTCGTCTTCGCAACTTGCTATCTGTCCTCTCCGCTTTTCTCTTGGGAATTATGATTCCCCTCGCCATTACCTCATTGTATTTCCATTTGAATGGGGCACTTCTCGTATTTTTCGATAAGGCAATCATGGAACCTTTGAGATACTTCGGAGGAGAGTTCACTCCAGTTAGTGGAGAAAGTGTTTCTTTTAACCTTACTCACATTCCCTTATCACTTTTTTTCGTTGTGGTTATTCAAGGTCTTCCATTGTGGATTTTCGGGTGTCTAGGCGCTGCTCTTGCTGTGATTAGACGAACTATTTTTGATAAACTCATTTTACTCTGGCTAGCAATTTTTCTCGTTGTTGTTAGTAGACCACCATCTTTCGGGCATTATTATCAACAGATTATTCCTCCGATGTCATTACTTGCAGGAACGTTCGTTTCACAGATTTTTAGCGGAATAAGCATTAGAAGGGTTAAGTCAATTTTTACCGCAAAAAATTTCAGCGCAGTTGAAACAGCAACAGTGGCAGTTATTGCTCTACTATTAATGACTTCGATTCCCGCTGCGTACATGCAATCTATTCAATTTCCAAATTATAACATCAAATGGGAGTTTGTGGAGTGGAGATATGCTGATGGACAAAGCTTCGAAAACCAAACACGCCTTGCACAATATTTGGCGGCGAATGCGCCAAGAAACAACAGCATTCTGGTTTACGGTTGGGCAGCGGAGATTTACTGGTTATCTGGATTCGAAGCTCCCACGTATCCTTGGACAAACCCGTCTACTATGATTCCTAAGTCAGAGTATCAAATTTTGGTAAATCTCGTGAAAAATTCAAGCATAGATTGCATAGTTCTGTTTGCACAAGACCAGAAGTCGCTACGTCTGGAATTAGATGACCCTATTATCAGCAGCACTCTTAGAAAATACTTCCTCGAAAAACAAATTGATAATGCATGGCTCTTCAGCAAATATGACTCAGAAGGAAGATACGTTGCCATTGACCTTTTAGACTTGTTTCGAAATGCTTCGCTAGAGTATATCAAGATTGACGGCACCATCGGAAATACTACAGCTGACTTCTCATATAACGAAATTCTTATTCCTGCACAAAGCATTTTGAACATAAGCAGAGACACACGATCCGGAATTAGGCAACATCCTCTGCCACTGAACCCTGAACCCCCTCACATAGTGATCTCTCGGATCGTTTACAATCTTACTCTACCAAGCAAGCCTGTGCTAAAATATGGCATAGGTCTGGACCCAGCAATTTGGAACATGTCCGACGGCGTAGAATTCCAGATTTCCATAGAAGCTGATGGCGAAGTCCAGAAAATATTTTCATCTATCCTAAATCCAAAAGAAAATCTCACCGACAGGCGCTGGGTAGATTACGAGCTCAATTTGACCAATTATGCCAACAAGCAAGTTAAGATTATATTTGAAACACTGCCAGGCAAGAAAAACAATATTAATTACGATTGGGCTTTTTGGGGAACACCCGTCATATTGAACTCTGACTAACTGGCTGTTTTTATGGGCAAACTCATGTATGCCCTTAAATAAGTTGACAGGATATATGCTGAATTGACGCTTTGACACTTGGAGTCGAGAACTGGAGATGTCTTCCTCACTGCATTTCATTCAAGATAAATTTGCTGAGTACTACGCGAATAATGTTATTCAGCCTCCCAGTTCGATTGAGCAGCGTGAATTTGGATTCCTGTTGTTTAAAGAGAGAATGATGGTGAGACATAGAGGATTCGAAAATGTAGATGACCTTAATTCTTTTCTCCGAACAACAGTTCCCTTACATGCTTATTATTCAAGTGCCTATTATGAGAGACCAGAGGAAGAAATGGATGAAAAAGGCTGGTTAGGCGCAGACTTGACTTTTGACATCGACGCAGATCATATCCCAACGTCTTGCGGTAAGATTCATGACACATGGATCTGCCAAAATTGCGGTTTCATAGGCAAAGGACCTTCACCCGAAAAGTGCCCAAACTGTGAAGAACAAAAATTTAGTCAACAAACATGGTTATGCGACGTATGCCTAGCAAGGGCCAAAACTGAACTCATCAAGCTTGTAGACGTACTAAAGAAAGATTTTGGGATTTCGGCAGGGGAAATAAAGGTAGGATTTTCAGGGCATAGGGGATACCACCTTCATGTAGAGAGTCAAGAAATTAGAGCAATGGATTCGATGGCTCGAAAAGAAATAGTTGATTATCTAGTGGGGATAGGTTTAGAGCCCAGCTTTCATGGATTAGTATCGAGAGGAGAAAAGAATTCACGTTTGCTCAGTGGACCTTGCTTAGATGATTTCGGATGGAGAGGAAGAATCGCTAAAGGAACTTATGAGTTTCTAAAGATTGCAACTCGAGAAGAGTTAGAAAAAATTGGATTAGGCAAAAAAGCTGTCAGCTCCATAATTCAGAACAGAGAAGCAATTTTAGAGAGCTGGAAAGAAAAGGGTGAGGCTTGGGAAAAAATCCGATACGTAGGTGGCGAAAGCTGGAGAAAAATTTTGTTGCATTGCATTGAGAAACAGTCCATAAAAATTGACACTGTGGTAACTACCGACATTCATCGACTGATAAGGATGAACAATACTTTACATGGGAAAACAGGTTTTAAGAAAGTTGAGGTGTCAATCGCTAAAATAGAAAGTTTTGACCCCCTTAAAAGTGCTATAGCCTTTAAAGAAGGCACAGTAGAAGTTTATGTGGCCGAAGCTCCAGAGTTCAGATTGGGAGAAGAAACTTATGGACCATATAAAATGGAAAAAGTTGACTTACCCACAGCAGCTGCAATGCTACTCTTATGCAAAGGAGCCGCACAGGTGACTGCATAAATGTACGACGAACTCTTAGAAGCATGGAAGAAAGAAAAAGAGAATGCTGAATTGCAAGTATTGCCAAGAGATTTTTATGCCAACTTGGTCAATCACCTGAAGAAGATGAGAGAAGAAAATCGAATGCTCGACAAAAAAACCACTCGGGCAAGGCTCATGTATAGAGAGTTTGAAAACACGAAAAAACTCGTCAAAGAGCTGATTAAACTCCGCAAGGAAAAGATTCTTAGAAAAACTGTGACTGGAAAAACTGTGCCAGAAGATTCTCTGACTACGGAAGAAAAAAGCCTACATCACGAATGTTTGCCCTTAGCCGAATCTTTCCAAGGATTTTTAAAAAATATTTTGCGAGGCCAAATAATCCAAGTTGAAAGAAGAGAGAAACCGACGAAAATGCTTGTAAGGTTTGTCCAAGAAATCCCTGCGATAATTGGCTCTGACATGAACACGTATGGACCGTATAGAGCGGAAGATATTGCAACGTTGCCTCTTGAAAATGCTAAGATTCTCATTAGGCAAGGTATTGCCATAGAAGTAGAGGCAAAAACATAGTTCAATTACACGTACATAAGTTCAAGTTTCGGTGGCTTCGTTGCTGTATACATCAAATATTCTAGGCTTATTGGCGAGTATGCAGTTTCGGTTCCACACTTGCCACATTTGAACTTGATTATTAGTGGAGTCACTTTTTCGGTTGTGTGTTCCAGCTCGGATATGGTGAGGGATGTATAAACCAATTCAACCATTTGTGTATCTCCAATCTCAAACTTCCCAGACTTCAAGTGATGAAGATAAAGCATTTCATATGTGCATCCACAAGTCCTGCATATTGCCTGATGTGAAGTAGCGAGCAATGGATTACGATCAAAAGCGCCTCCTCTGGCTTTCTTCATAATTTTGGCTTTGAGCATTCGTTGAGAAATTCTCTTATTTGGGCTGAACTTCCTTTTCATACTGTAATAATTCTATCCTTCTTCTCGAATATTCACCTTTTGGTTGATTGATGAAATCAAAGATAGCTTGAAAAAGTTGAGCCCGCAACTGAGAAAAGGCAATAAGCAAATTCATGGTCACCAGAAACCGTTAAATAGTAATTATGTGGGTTGCTCTATACCGAAACAGCTAGTGATTGCAATGAAAGTGCCGAAGGAAATCAACACATACTGCCCAAAATGCAAGACGCATCAAGCGCATGCAATTTCCTTATACAAAGCTGGAAAAAGAAGAGCCTTAGCAAAGGGCGAACGCAGCCACAGACTGCGTGAAATGAAGGGCTATGGAGGGCAAAAATATGCTCGGCAACGAGACTTTGCCAAAACAACAAAGAAACAAGTGCTTAAATTGAAGTGCAGAAAGTGCGGTTACACCCGACATCAGGAAGGAATGCGCCTTAAAAAATTAACAACGGAATAATAAGAGGAGTTTATGAATGAGTGAGTGGGAGAAGTTAATACCGAAACCTAGAAGCAAGTTTGTTAGAGTAAAATGTCCCGACTGTGGAAACGAGCAAGTTGTCTTCAGTAACATCACAAATATTGTGCACTGCAACATTTGCGGAGCAATACTTGCCAAACCCACCGGAGGAAAAGCCGATATCAAGGGAGAAATTGTTGCAGTTCTAGATTGAAGAGAACGGGAGAAAAATGGAACCTAAAAAGATCGAGTGGCCAGAAGAAGGTGATCTGGTAATCGCCACAGCCAAAACAATAACAGACTATGGTGCCTATGTGGTACTAGACGAGTACCAAAAAGAAGGGTTGCTACACGTATCCGAAGTTTCTTCTGGCTGGGTGAGAAACATCCGCAACTTCGTTCGCGAAGGACAAAAATTCGTCCTGAAGGTCTTGCGAGTTGACACTGAAAAAGGCCACATCGATCTTTCCTTAAGAAGAGTGACAAAAAGGGAAAGAAAAGAAAAGGTTCTTCTATGGAAGAAAGAAAGAAAAGCAGACAGCCTATTGCGGAGCGCTTCTGAAGAGCTAAAAATATCCTCACAGGAAATCTATGAAAAAGTTGGAACCTTGCTTGAAAAAGAGTTTGGAGGAATATATGAGGGACTTGAGAAGACTGCCAGAGAAGACGCTGAAATACTATTAAAGATGGGGATCCCTGAAAATATTGCTACCGTAATCGAAAAAATAGCAAAAGAAAAAATCAAGGTTCCGATGGTAAAGGTGAAAGGCACCCTGAGTATTCAGTGCTCAAAACCAAATGGAGTAAATCTAATTCGAGACTCCCTGTTAAGTGCCCAAAAAATTGAGCCAAAGGGAACTAAAATACGCGCATATGTTGTCGCACCGCCAAGGTATCGCATTGTGGTCTCTGCAGTGGATTATAAGGAAGCGGAAGAAATCTTAGACAGAGTTACAGAAGCGGTTACAAAAAACATAGAAAAAGCTGGAGGTCAAGCAACTTTTAAAAGGGAGAAATAATGGGTTGGTTGTTAAGAAAATGTGAAAAATGCAGTAACTACACGTTAAGGCGAGACAAATGTCCCTATTGTGGCGGGCAAGTGCACATACCTCACCCAGCTAAGTTCTCTCCAGACGACAAGTATGCAAAATATAGACAAGCTATAAGAGATGAATGAAATGAAAGAGACAATAATCAAAGAAGTAACCAAAACTGAAGTAAAAAATCCAGTTTTAATAGAAGGACTTCCTGGATTAGGCATGGTTGGAAGAATCACCGTAAATTTCCTTGCCAAGCAACTAAAAGCCAAGAAAATCGCTGAACTATACTCGCCACACTTTCCCTACTATGTGCTTGTAAACAAGAAGGGAAATGTTAGACTCCTTCATGGGATATTTTCTATCTGGAACAACAAGGGTGGGAAAGAAGATCTCATATTTTTAACAGGCGATAGTCAAGCACAAACAATCGAGGGGCAATATGATGTCGCCGATTGTATACTTCGTTTTGCTAAGAAAAAAAAGGTAAAAACGATTATTACAATCGGGGGATATCGAAAAGAAATAGAGAATACTCCAAAGGTAATAGCTGTCTCAACAAATCCTACACTTTTAGAAACTGCATTACGTGGGGAGGCAGTTGCTAGTTCTGCTGGGAACCCGATAGTGGGAACTGCAGGCTTGCTTTTGGGGATGGCAAAATTTGAAAGGATAGATGCCCTTTGTCTTTTAGGAGAAACCCGTGGCTATCTGCCAGATCCCAAAGCAGCCAAAAGTATCCTCACCGTTTTACAACGAATACTGGGAATTGAAGTTGATTTGGCTGAGTTAGACAAGGAAATTGAGAAGTTTGAAAAAATTGCCGCAAGAATGAAGGAAATTGAATCTCGAAGAGAAACATACAGTCGAAAAATGCGAAGTTTAGAGGAAAAGCGAGTAACTTACATTTCATAGGGTGCAATTAATATTTTACTTCAAAGATGCCTACAATGCCATAAGCTCCGCTATAGGATTTCTTGCCTGTATCTCTGGCAGAAGTATACACAAGTCCGAAGTGTTGTTCAAACTCCATTTTATTAGTGTCGTCAAGTGTCTCACCGAATGAGGAATCCACATCTTGCTTTACATATTGCATCATTTTGTAAATTATCGTGCTTTTTCCTAAAGTGACCGATATTAGTTCATCCGATGTTTTTTTACCATCCCCGTTTGTATCCACCCAATCTGTCCCGAGGGTGCTGTTTCCGTAAGCAGTGTCGTTTCGACTTGTCCATTTTTCAGAAATACGTGCCATCCATCTCCATTTGCTTTCCTCGCCCCACCCAATATCGTTTCCGCTAGTATCAAAAGTGATGAATACTAAAACATGCGTTACGTCATATCGCTTCAGAATTTCAATTGCCCTAGTCTCATTTGACATAAACATCTCAGCAACTTTTTCTACCTGGGTCATATTCAAAGTACCGTTATCTACCAAAGTGGTTTTATTGCCAATAATTGTGATCCAATATCCGTAATCCCACCAGCTAGCAACTATCTTAACACTTTCGTTATTTCGCATCCAGCTCAACGCGTAAAACCAGTCAGTAACAGTCTCATCAGGTTTGAGAGCCATAGAACCAGCAGCAATTGTAACCGGAGCATAAGCATGATCAAAAACTCGCGGATATATCGATCTGGGACTTGGAAGCACAAGAGTAAATGTCAGCAACAGAAGCATAACGATTAGAAAGGCGCTACTGAATTCTCTGCCCACATGCGCTTGAAATCCTATTTTTCTTCGCGGGATTATTGGAGCCTCCTTCATTACTGTTATAAATGGTCGCAATATATGTGTCAGAGCCAGCGCCCAAAGTAAGCAGAATGCTGGAGCCATAAGGAGGCTTAAACGAACCATGGAGCCAGCGAAATAGACTGATGTCAAACCGAAAACAAGTAGGAAGAGGTTTCGGTTTGTTGGATTCTGTGCTGCAAAGAATAAGCCAACAGGTATGAAGAAAATTCCTATTCCAAAGTCATAGTAGAAGGACCCCCATGCAGACGGCCTATGCTCCTGCACAGACTCTATGAGAGGAAATAAAAGACGCTCATATGGGTTTAAGACTGACAAAAACTTGTCACCTAATGGTCGAATAACCCCTAACCATGAAAGTGCTAAGAACAAAGCTGCAAAGAAAACTAGGCAACTTATCGCGAATAGTGTTTTTCTTTTAGGAGTTTTTATGTATCGTGTAGCTTCTAATAGGCAGAGCAATAAGAAAATTCCAAATACGAGGATAGTCGTCGCCTCCGTTAAGAATCTGAACCCCAGAAAGGGTGTGTTAATTGCTATGAAAAGAGATATTCCGAAAGTTATACTGTAGGACAATAGAAGGCGAGGTGTATATCTTCGTAGAAGAATAAGAATGAAAACGAAAAGGAGAGCCATTCCAAGAGCATACCGAGAAGCACCCCATGACATAAAAATATAGCCAAGACTTAAGCCAGCAGCAACTGCATAAATTGCATTACTCCTAACAGATCTTTCAAGTTCTATGGATCTTAAAAAAAAGAAGACAAAAAGTAATATGCCAAAAATTCCCACGGTTTCATCATCGGAAAATCCCAGGGAAGTTCTACTAATATAGGCACCATTTAGGGCAAGAAAGAGCGCTGAAAGAAGCCCCACTTCTTTGCCACCTATATCTTTGCCTAAGAAATATATTACTATGCATGTTAATGTACCCATAATCACAGGAAAGAGTATAGCGAAATTGTAAACTGGATCAGCGGAAAGAGGATTTAGAGTTGCTGGTAAAATTATTCTAATTCCTAACGCATTTAGTGCTGAATAGAGAAATGCAATTGTGGCGGGAAGCCCTGGAAAAGACATTACCATATTGCGTCCCCATGGATACCAGCTCATGGTATCGTGCCAGTAAATCCATGAATTGGGTCCAAAGAAACCGTTTTCAACCATGTTTTTTGCTAGGCGGTATTGGTAATGTGGGTCGAATTCTGAAAGATAGTAGCCCCAGCGAATAGGGAGAAGTCTGACTGTAAAGGCAAGGAAGAGAATGAGAAAAAACAAAGAACCAAATATAAGCGATGAATGGGATATCTTGAGACGAAGCGCACCAACACTTTTCAAAGCCTCAGTAACTCTCTCTCTGCTAAACATTTTTCTAACGGTCATTTAGATGCCTTTCCTCTCAGAGGAATTCAACGAACCCTTTTATTTCCCTTACGGTCACCAGAAAGCGCCAGCCCAATTCGCAGAAAATATTATGCCTCAAGTCCATGCACCAGTCAGCCGTATTATCTCTATTTTAGCTTCTTCATATACTCCGCATATTGCTGCGCCGTCATTAATTTTTCTAAATCCTTCTTCAAATTGGTTGGACGGACTTTCATAATCCACCCTTCGTTGTATGGATCTCTGTTTACGAGTTCTGGGTTTTCTGCGAGTTTTTCATTTACTCCAATTATTTCTCCAGATACCGGTGTGAAAACTTCTGAAACTGCTTTCACTGATTCCACTGTTCCTATGGATTGCATCTGCTTCAGTTTAGAGCCAACTGCAGGAAGTTCCACGTAGACAATCTCATGCAGCGCTTTTTGGGCATAATCGGTTATTCCTACAATAGCATGGGCTTTCTTTATCAGTACCCATTCATGCTCTTTTGAATAGTAAAACCCTTCGGGAATATTGTAGCCTTCCACATTCATCTTGTCTTCCACCTAGAAGAGCGGTCTTTTATGGGCTTTATGCCTTTGCTTTGCTTTTACCTTGTGCGAATGCTTTTAGCTTTTCTTCGAAGATCTTTCTTATTGGAAATCCGAGTGAGGATGCGTAAGTGTCGAAGTCGATTACGTTTATTTTATTCTTTACAGCCAAGTCTTGAAGTCTTCTAATCATGTCGCCTGCCATAGAGTAGCATGGGGCATAGCCGACCATGGAAAGGAAGAAAAACGTCTGACTGTAAATCATCTTCTTTGACAAACCAGTTTCCTTGTGTGCCCATTCAACAAAGTCTACTATACTTTGTTTGCCCATGTTTATTCTTGCGTCAAATATAGCCCTTAAGAATCTCGTTATCCGCCACTGCCAAACGACAAATTCATTTTCAAGCAACATCGTCTCAATGTCTGAATCTGCCTTTAATATCTTAAGAAATTCTGCTTCGTCTTTATCGAGATTTTCCTTTTTAGCAAGTTCCTTGAGCATTCGAATAAATTCGAATTCTCTGAAAAATGCGATGCCATCAGATATATGCGTTGCAAACACTGTTGCACCAAAAAGTTCTGAAAATGTCGGCTTCGCAGCGTACCGGGTCATTGAATTGGAAAAGTTTACTGCATGCCCATACTCCTCATGCAATAGTGACTGAATAATCTCTGGAATACTTGAAGATGGGGCAGCACTAGGGTCTGTGGTGACGAAAAAAATATTAAATGGTTGGTTAGTCCACCCGTCGATTGCCATCATGGCAGCTGTTGGTATAAAACTCACCAGATACGAGGGGGTCTCAATGACTCGTGTTTCATATTTTGGAGTTATTTTAACAATGTGCTTTTCGAAAACTTTTTGAGATATTTTCCGAGTTTGCTTCACGAAGTCTAGCACTTGCTGTTTTGGTATGCTTCTGCGTTTAGTCATTTCTTCTTCAACGCCTTCGACACCTTCTTTTGTTCCGTAAATTTTTGCGAGTTTCTTAGTGATTTCTTTGAGGTTGGGCAATTCTTCTTGAAGCCATTTTGTCGCTTTTGTTTCTATTTGAGTTACAGTCTCTGGGTACCCCCAGTATTTTTTGAGTAGTTTAGGGTAGATGGATTTGCGGTTTATTTTGTTCTGCGCCCTTTGCAGTATTGGGTATACTTCGTTGAAGTCTCCTTTCTTAAGACTCTCAACTGCAAAGATTTTTCTATATTCTTGCGTCTTACGTTTTAGATTTGAGATGGCAGTTTTAAGTTTCTCTTCTTTTGTTTCAGATATTATTGTGTCAAGTATTCCTATCAGTCCATCTGTTTTCTGGCATGTAAGAATTTTGATTTCGATTGGCCAATCTTTTTTTGAAAGCAGTCTCAAGTATGCGTCAAGTGCTTGTTCGCCATAGTCGGCTAATGATGTTAAATGGTCAGCAACTATTCTCTCTTTTACGAGATGCACAAAGAATGTGTCTGTTAGGTCAGATGGAACCATGTAGGGTTCATGGAATTCTAAAGCAACCATCAGGCTAGTAATCAGTGCACGTTGTATTTCGTTTTCAGCTTCCTTCAAAATGTTAGCTAGCTTCTTTCGTAACGTTGTGAGATTTTCCTTTGATGGGATTAGGAATTTTCCTGCGCACTCCTCTATTCCATGAATGTAGACGGCAGACGGGCTAAGTTCTTTCAGAAGTTCGAAAAGTTTCTTTTCAACATCGCTCATTTTTGAGAGGACAGGACTAAGACTCATTATTCTCCCTCTTACTTGATTTGCCGAATTATCATTGAAAAGGAGTCTATGTATATAAGGATACTTAAGAAAGCGTTCTCAAAAAGCGGCTCATGTTTTGAAAGTGGGAATTAGTTTCTGTGCTTCTTCGTAGTTATACTCTTTGCCAAATAAGACTATTTTATCTAGGCTTTTTCTTTGATAAAAAGGAAACTTGATAATTACTCCCTTTGTTTGTTTGTCTCTTATTCTCACTGTAACCGCATCGCCTTCTATTGCATGTTCTGTTGGGACGTATGCGATGGCTATGCCGCATTTGAGTTGAGGCGACAAGGTTCCGCTTGTCACAAACCCTATCTTTTTTCCGTCTTTCCACACTTCAAGATTGGGGCGAGGAATACCTCTTTCTGTCATTCTTATTCCGACTCGTTTCTTCTTGACTCCCTCGTCCTTCTGCTTTTGTAAGGCTTGTCTACCTATGAACTTGTCTTTTTGGAGTTTTACAACAAAGCCTAATCCTGCTTCCAAGGGGGTAATGTTCTCATCAATGTCATCGCCGTAGAGGCATAGGCCAGCTTCCAGTCTAAGTGTGTCTCTGGCACCCAAGCCGCAAGGTTCTATTCCTTTTTTTTGACCAGCGTTTAATATGGCGTTCCACACGTTTACTGCCCTTTCAGGCTTTGATATAGGGGTGTTCCAAACAAAGATTTCAAACCCGTCTTCTCCTGTGTATCCAGTTCTTGAGGCAAACGTATCCGTTTCTGCTAACTTAGTCCAAGCGCATTTGAATCGTCCAATTTTGCTCAGATCTTCACTTGAAAGCTTTTGCAAAGTTTCTTCTGCTTTTGGTCCCTGCACTGCGAACATTGCAACGTTGTCTGATATGTCTTCAATTTTTACCTTGAAAGTTTTAGACTGGTGGGTTAGCCAACCGTAGTTTTTTCTCCGATTAGCCGCGTTGTAGACCATAAGAAACTTTTCTGTTTCTAGTCTTGACAAGACAAAGTCGTCTTTTATGCCGCCTTGCTCATTGCAGATCGTAGAGTATTGCGCGGATAATGGAGTCAAAGCGGCTACATCATTTGTTGTTACATAGTTTAGAAATGGTTCCGCGTCAGGACCAGTGACCATTGCACGACCCATGTGGGTGATGTCAAAGATGCCAACAGTGTTTCTTACTGCCATATGTTCAGGTATAATTCCTTTGTACCAAAGTGGCATTTCAAATTCTGCGAACGTAACCATTTCACTTTTTGCCTTATGAAACTCGTAAAGATGCGTTTTCAACGCATGCTTACTCAATAAGCCAGTCCTCCAAACTAAATTTTCCTATTCACTGGCTTTAACTTCAACAGTTATCGGTATTAGCGATAACTTTCTATCACATTTTGGGCATCTGCCATTGTGACTTTGGATAATCTCTTCTGGAGGCTTCAATTCATCGCCTTCATAAAGAACTGTCTTGCATTGCTGACAAATAACACGTTGAGGCATAATTTCACACCCAACAAACGCCAAAATACAACAGTTGCAAACTATTTATGAATTTCTGTATGAAACCACTGTGAAACATATCAAAAGTGGACAACCTATGAAAAAATCCAAATAAAGCAAGAAAACACAAAGAATTTATGATTTTCACACAAGTTCTGAAAGAAAGGAAAAAGTGGTAGATGGAAAAATATACTTTAATCATCACAGAAAAACCCGACGCAGCACAAAGAATAGCAGTGGCTCTTGACGATAAAGGAAAACCTCAAAAACAGGAAGAAAACGGTGTCCCATATTTTGTTGCCCAAAGAGACAAAAAACTCGCCATCGCTCCAGCGCTTGGGCATCTTTACACTATTATGCATGCAAAAGGAGGAAGGAACGATTATCCGATTTTTGATTTTAAATGGGTGCCAAGGTATCTGGCAGAAAAGGGCGCTAAACGAATTCGCACATGGATTCAAACTATTTCAAACTTGGCAAAAAACGCAGACGAGTTCATTAACGCCTGCGACTATGATATGGAAGGTAGTCTAATAGGTTATTGTATACTCAAATATGCCTGCGAAAACAAAGAAAAAATTGCAAAAAGAATGAAATTCTCCACGCTGACCAGAGATGAATTAGAAAGAGCATATGAAACGCCTCTTCCACACTTAGACTTTGCTTTGATAGAAGCTGGTAGAACGCGGCATGAGGTAGATTGGCTTTATGGCATAAACCTTTCAAGAGCACTGACCTTAGCGGCTAATCGCCACAGTGGAAAATACACCACATTGAGCACGGGAAGAGTGCAAGGTCCAACTCTAAGCTTTCTGGTTGAAAGAGAAAAAGAAATCCAGTGTTTTGTTCCCACACCATTTTGGGATATAAAAGCCGAGGTTGAAATAGACGATTCAAAATACGAAATCGAATACGAAAAGCAGGGAATCGAGAAGAAAGAAGAAGCAGACGCTGTTGTCGAAGCTTGCAAAGGCAAGATGGGCGAAATAAAGGAAATAGAAATAAAAAAGGCTCAGATAAAGCCGCCAGTTCCATTTGACATAGGAACCTTGCAAACCGAAGCTTACAGTCTCTTCGGATATGCGCCAAGAAGAACAATGGGCATAGCGGAACGACTCTATCTCCAAGCCTTAATTTCATATCCACGAACTAGCAGCCAAAAACTGCCCACATCAATCAATTACAAGGCAATATTGACTGGATTAAGCAGAGCGACAGCCTACAAAAGCCTTGCTTCACAACTTCTTAAAAGAGAGGAGTTAAAACCAGAAGAAGGCGCTAAAGAAGATCAAGCACATCCTGCAATTTATCCAACTGGCAACTTGCCCGAGACAGAGCTAAGCATTCCTGAAAGGAACATTTGGAACCTAATTGTCAGACGCTTTATGTCAGTTTTCGGCGAACCTGCATTGAAGCAGAGTATGAAAGTTTGCATAGAGGTTGATGGGCACCGCTCCTATCTTCGTGGAAGACAAATCCTGAAAGAAGGGTGGATGCAGTTTTACAAGCCATACCTGAGAACTGAAGAAGTATTATTGCCTCCATTAAAAGAAGGCGAGCTAGTCAAACTAACACAAGTGGCAAGAGAAGACAAGTTCACTAGCCCGCCACCACGCTACAATCCAAGCAGTCTACTTAAGAAAATGGAAGAAGAAGGCATCGGAACGAAGGCAACAAGAGCGGACATAATTGAAACACTTTACAGTAGAAGGTATATTGCAGAAGAAAGAATAAGCGTAACCGACTTAGGATTTGACATCACAGCGGTTCTAGCCAAACATTGCCCCACAATAATTTCAGTAGGATTCACACGCGATTTAGAAGAAAAAATGGAAAAAATCCAAACCCAAAACGAGAATAGAGAAAATGTGCTGGCAAAAACAATTCAAGCATTGAAACCAACGCTTGACACGCTTAAAGAAAATGAACAAGAAATAGGTAAAACATTAAGTGACGCAATTAAAAAAGCAGAGACACAACAACGCGTCATAGGCAACTGCCCCAACTGCAACACTGGAAAACTCATGATTTTATACTCCCGCAAAACAAGAAAACGATTTATCGGCTGCACTAACTACTTTCAAAATCTTTGCAAAACTGCTTTTTCACTCCCACAACGAGGGATGGTGAAACCACTTGGAAAGAATTGTCGTGCATGTGGATGGCCAGTGTTGCAAGTACGCATCTATGGAAAAAGATCTTGGACGCTATGTTTCAATCCACAATGCCCACTAATTGAAGAAAGGAGGAAACGCCGTGAAATGCAAGATTTGCGACAGAAAAACAATAGCCGAATACTCTGAGTTGCATGAAAAAGCATATTGAAACATAAAATTCTTAGGCAGAAAAAAGTTTTCCCAAGTACTTAAGAGAAAATGGCTTCAAAACTTCGCCACCCTTTACGCTAACAATAAACGATTTAACCTCTCCAAGAGTATCAGCCCACTCTATCCTTTGCTCTGTTATAAATTTCGAATAGTCCGTATAGTCCTTGTGAAAAGATATCATCATCCCATCCATTCCCATTCCAGTGCCGTCAGAAGCAAAAATAACGCTTGAGTGATCCATCATCCATTTCTTGCATTTTTCAAGGGTCTTTTTTTGTTCTTCTCTTGATTTGGAGCCTCCTCTTATGTTCACGAAGGTCACGGCCAGTAACTCAAATCCAAGTTCACCCCAATTTGGTATTATGGTATATTCAGCGATTGCTTTTTCTTCCAGTCTCTTTCTCATTCTAGTTACGGTTGGCTGAGATACTCTGAGAACTTTCGCTAATTCCCTATCACTCCTTTTCGAATTCTTCATCAACTCAAATAACAACTGTTGCATGACTTTCTTATACATAGGTGCAACTATGAAAGATTCAAAATAAGAACCTTTCCACAAGTAAGGAAAAAGGAATGTTTAAATGAGCTTACTGGAAAATCATACACAATAACAGGGTTGAAAAACGTGACGAGACAGGCAAGAAAACAAGCGACATCGCTTTCCCATTTTATACAGAAGACGTATTGGAAAATAGTAACCATTAAACCGTCAATCCTACTAATCGCAATCACACTAACCGCAGCCTCCATCTTCTTCCTTGGAGGAGGGATATACGACCTCTTAGAACAACCAGCCTTTGCAATCTTCATCCAAGGAAGACCCTACTTCGCATATCCGTACAGCCTAGGCGAACAATTTCTAGGCGAAAGCATGTTCGTCATGATTCTTTACGGTCTAGGAACCGCTGGGCTTCTGATAACATATCAAAGCACAAAATACGCTTACAGACCTCGTCAAGCTTTCATGCTGTTGCTGATGGGTGTTCTCTTAATCATCATGTCATACATCTTTGTAGAATACGCTTTTAATGCCAGATGGAATTATCCCACAAGCTAGCTTAAGAGAAGTTCTCCATTCTTCATTATCAATCGTCCGTCAATTTTTACTGTAGGCTGTAGAAGAATGCCGTCTTCATGAATTTTGCTTTTGGTATGTCCGCCAACGTAAGAGGTGTTGTCTCCCAACGCTATATGAACTGTCCCAAGCACTTTCTCATCTTCAAGCACTACACCAGTTAAACGTGCATTTGGGTTAGTGCCAATGCCCAGCTCTGCAATGTTATATGCATTCTTGTCCGCAGACTTTAAAAGTGCCTCAAGTTGAGCCGCATCTGGACCTTGAAATCTTTGAACTCGCCCATTCTTGACAGTTATGATTAATGGTTGTTTAACGATTTTGCCCATGGTATCTATAACCAACGTGCCCCGAGTTGTACCCTCTACTGGAGCTAAGCATGCTTCGCCTGCGGGCAGATTTCCCCAATCACCTGGTTTGTGGAAAAGTCCTGTGTCTCTGTCGGGTGTTCTTCCTTCTATGTTCATAGTTAGCCTTGTTCCTGAAGGAGTTGTGATTTCAACGTTTTTTCCTTTTTCGAGAATTTTGGCGATTTTCATTGTTCTATTTGCTATGTCTTTGTAGTCTGCAGTTAATTCGCCGATTCTCATCATGTCTTCTGTGATTTCTGGCATGCTTGCAATTCTCGCTCCTTGTTTTGTAGCTTCTCGTCTAGCATCAGTGTGGGACAGCGACTTTAGTTGGCATCAAGACAACATCGGATGCTTTCATGGCCTCTTTGATTGGCTTCGGTGGCTCTTCTCTATGTTGCTTCATTGGTTTCATAATGGAAATTACTGTTTTGGCGTCTAGGGAAGCTGATGCGTATGCGAAGGCTTCTGCAATTTTCACCCTTTCAGTATCGGTTACGATAAGAACGGTTTCCTCTGGTTTTACGTTCATGCAAGTTTCAACAGCGGTTCTTGCACCTTTCATTATAGACAAATTGTGAAACATATACTTAGAAGGGCTCCTTTTTCACATTTAAACGATATGCAATGAAGTTGGTTAAAAGATGTAGGG
>Ga0315280_10001565_pt1 | contig 39035 bp, 42 predicted proteins | sample YL17G06_40_MG_FD_203697 | JGI IMG/M metagenome (GOLD analysis project Ga0315280, IMG submission 203697) | Sediment microbial communities from Yellowstone Lake, YNP, Wyoming, USA - YL17G06_40 | ecosystem: Environmental > Aquatic > Freshwater > Lake > Sediment | place: USA: Wyoming | collected... | reverse complement strand
CGCCGAGACTACGGAGAGCACCGGTTCGTAGCGATCGGCCTCGCAGATGAGCTCCACATCACTTTGGTGTTCACGGATCGTCCAGGGTCGAAACACGACATCACTCGTCGGATCATCTCAGCCCGACGAAGCAATCGGAAGGAGCGAAACCTGTATGACCAGTCCCTCAAGCAGAGCTAATCGGCCCAGCCGGGGCCGGGCGAACCTCGCGCGTCTCCGACGCCTCACCGACGCAGAGATCGATCGCACGGCACCGCCGGAGCTCGCTGATCTTCCCGATGACTTCTGGAACGAGCCGTCGCTCGTCCTCCCACTCGCTAAGCGGGCGATCTCTCTCCGAGTAGACGAGGATGTTCTTGCTTGGTTCAAGGCTTCCGGATCACGCTACCAATCACGGATGAACGCTGTCTTGCGAAGCTACATGGTCCATATGCGCAAGCACGCGGCTCGGTGAGGGCCATCCTGACTTCAGCATGAACCCGCCGGCCGGCACGCCGGATTCTCAGGCAGGTATCGCGAGCTTTGCGCCGGCCGCGGGTTATGCTGCGCGTTAGACCGCAGGGTTGCGCGCAGGAGCCTATGGATGGCACTTCGATTCGAATGGGACCGCAAAAGGCGGAATCAAACCTCAAGAAGCACGGTGTATCATTCGAGGAGGCGATGACCGTGGTCGGCGATGCCTTATCGCTGACGATCACGGACGAGATGCACTCAACCCGAGAGTAAAGGTGGGTGCTCGTCGGTTTCTCAAACCGGGGTCGGCTATTTGTTGTCGTCCATGTCGAGCGGGAAAATGCAATTCGGATCATCAGCGCACGCGAGGCAACCCCTAAGGAAAGGAAAACTTATGAAACTGGGAGCTATGAAAAAGGGTAAAGATACTCCTAAAGTAGCTGAGATGCGCGCTGAATACGACTTCTCAGCGGGCGAGCGCGGAAAATACGCGAAGCGGTTTGCCGAGGGCACAAATATCATCATTCTGGATCCCGATGTGGCAGAACTGTTCCCTGATTCCAAGACTGTAAACGAGGTACTCCGCGCTTTGAGTAAGATCGCCGATCGCCAGAGGAAGATAGCCTCCAGGAGCAAGTAGACATGGAAAAGGCGGTCTAACGGCATGCAGCCGGCCGCGGCTGATGCGGGCCGTTCGGCGAAAGGAGAAACGTAGTGAGAGGTCCATATAAACCATGTCTCAGGCATGTCTTGTCATCACTGAGAAGGTCATCTTGTTTAATGGCTGCATACGTGGTTTGGCAGGCTATGGTCCTCAGCACGAGTTCTTCGTTTGCGGCCGACGACAATGTTGCCGACAACAAGCCGCAATTGCTTCAAGGGAAAAGTGTTAGCGTCGTCAGTGTTCGGATAGCCAATGCGGACAACGACCGATTCATCAGCGTAGTCCGCCAGAACATCGCCAACGCGGGCATTTCCGATGCCAAACTGGGCACGTACCAGCAGATTCAGAAGTACTTGGAATCTCATACTGCTGAAATACTAGAAAAGTCCCGACTATTGGCACCTGCATCAGGTCAATTGTACCTGAAAGCCGACGTGACGTTGAGTCTAGGCAACTGGCACTCGGCAAGAAAGGAACGCCTTGTCTCGCGAGACGCCAAGACCAGCAAAGAAGTGGATACTGAATTATCGAGGGGCGTCTGGGTAAACTCGGTCGTTGTAATTGGGCAGGACGCAAACACAGCAAACGCCGAATTTACGATTTCTTGCGCGTGGGCCCAGTTCGGAGGTTACTCCCAGGACAACTGCACAAGGGGATCCTTGAATATGTTTGTTGGTCATCTTCTGAAGGAATTGGCCATTCGTGGCGCTGACCAGGGGATGATCGTCTCCATCTTGTGCAAGGAAGACCTGCTTCCAAAGAACCCATACTGTTCGTACGACGGAACAACCTGGGTGGACCAAGGAGTGGGCGGAGGTCTTTTGCCTCAGCCCGGCAACCTCTGGGAAGTACTGGGCGAAATCAAAGACCAAACGGCGATCTTTGTGTTGAAGTCGACGGTGGCCGACTCCTCCTCCCCACAAATCTTTCGCCTGGCCGCTGGTCGCGTTCTATCAAAATTGAAGATCAGGAAGGAAGACGCACCTGTTGCCGTTGACTTCCTGATAGCAGAGAAGAAGTGGGATGATGTCATCCGTCTTGGCGCGGCCGCGGTGGAACCGCTAGTGACTGGCCTGGAGGTATCGCAGAGTGATGCAGAACGCAAGGAAATCCAAGCTGCTCTTGAGAAGATTGGCAGACCCGCAGCGCCTCTTCTCATCAAGTGTCTGAAGGGCAGCCGTTGGTTGCTTCGGGAATCTGCTGCGCAAGTACTCGGAACGATTGGTGGGAGAGATGTGATCTACGCCTTGATTCCGTTACTCGATGATGAAGTCTACTGGGTTCGTCAAGCAGCTGCTGTTGGAATGACGCGTTTGGCCAAGGCTGAAAAGACCTTGTCCGTTACTGACCCCAACCTTTGCGAAACGCTGGCGAGGGCTGCCGTCAGTCATCACGTCGAGTCCGAAGCCGCAGCCGCGGAAGTACTTGCAAAAGCGGGCTACTTCCCTTTGCGCTATCTCATTGCTGCACTCAACTCAAGTCAGTTTGAGGACTGGCAGAAGAAAGAGATGGCCACTCTTCTCAAAAAGCTGACAGGAGTTGACATGGGCACAGATTATAAGAGGTGGATGTCTTGGTGGGAAAACATCAAAAGGGAGAGTCAACAACAAGAACGCCGAACCAAAGGGTGGAGCTTCAACGCGATTTTCTGCGCGGCGCGTCCGGCAAGATTAAATACCATACTGCGTTCAGCAACGTACAACACTGCGCTCCAGCGGACGCGAGACAGCCGCGCCGCTGAACGCGGGCGTCAGGTGGCTCCACGAGGTTGACAAGCCCAGCCGTCTCGTACTATTGTACATGTATCGCAAGCTGAGCTCTTATGCAAGTCGTCATCGATCCTTCGGCAATCCTGGCAGTCCTACTGAACGAACCAGAACGCGACGCTCTAATTCGTGCCACGATCTCGTCGATTCTAATCACGCCGGCATCAACTCCATGGGAGATCGGGAACGCTCTGATCGCCGGCTTGCGGCGGAGGCGTCTCAGTCAGGATGACGTCGTTACCGCGTGGAATTCATTCGAAGAGGTTTCTTTGCGCTTTGTTGAGGTGGATATCTCCCGCGCCCTGTTGACAGCAGCGAGGCATGGATTATACGCCTATGATGCCTATGTTCTGGAAGCGGCAGAAGCCCGTCGAGTTCCGCTACTCACCATAGATCAGACTCTCGCGCAAGCTGCCGAGCGGGCGGGCGTTGCCCTTTTGGAGATCTAAAAAGTGAAAACGTACACCTATTCCGAGGCCAGACAACGGCTTGCTGAACTCCTCAATCGGGCACGCCGTGAAGGCCAGGTTCAAATAAGACGCAGGGATGGTCAAGTCTTTGTGCTGCAACCAGCAGAACCGATACGTGCGCCACTCGATGTTCCCGGCGTAACCGCAAAGCTCGATCGCGGAGAAATCCTGGCCTGGATTAAGAGCGGCCGAGAAGATTCCGCAAAACGGCTTATCGACCGCACGCCGCCTAACAAGGCGTTTCAGCCGTCAGCGCAAAAAACGCGCCGCGGCTGAACACCGGGCCGTTCGGCGGACAAATCTTGGATCATCGCAGGTAGTTCCTCAACAGGGAGTCAGCCATGAGTCTTGCCGGCGAATATGACGAGTACGCGTTTATCGCCGACCTCTATGACCATGTGGTGCCCTATCGTGATCGGCCGGACGTTCAATTCTTCGTCGAAGCTGCCAAGGAAGCTGGAAGTCCGGTCTTGGAGGTCGGTTGCGGAACTGGTCGTGTTTTGATTCCGACCGCGCGCGCTGGGCTCGACATTGTTGGGCTCGACCTGTCCCCGTATATGCTCGCCGTCTGTCGCCAGCGGTTGCGCGACGAATCAGAGGCGGTGCAGGGCAGAGTTCGGCTCGTTCAGGCTGATATGCGAGAGTTCGCCCTTGGTGACACGTTCACGCTGGCGACGATCCCGTTTCGGCCATTTCAGCATTTGATGACTGTGGAGGATCAACTCTCGTGCCTTGCGAGTATTCGCCGGCACTTGGTCGATGACGGAGTCTTGATTCTCGACGTCTTCAATCCGTCGCTCGATTTTCTTGTGAATCGGCCTGTTGGGGACGAATTCGGTGAAGAACCAGAGTTCTCCATGTCCGACGGCCGACGCATTACTCGACGCCACAAGACGCTCGCCCATGATCGCTTCAACCAAATCAGCGACTTCGAATTCGTCTATTATGTGACCCACGCTGACGGACGCGAAGAGCGCCTGGTGCATTCCTTTAGATTGAGATACCTATTTCGCTTCGAAGTGGAACATCTATTGGCTCGCGCTGGATTTAAGGTCGAGCATCTCTATGCCGGTTACGACAAGAGCGCGTACGGATCGCGGTATCCAGGTGAGCTCTTGTTTGTGGCAAGAAGGACGAGTGTGTGAGTGGCCGCCGAACAAGCGCTTGCAGCCGTCGGCGCTCGGTGTCAGCGTGAGGCGCCGCGGCTGAAGCCGAAACGTTACGCCATAAGAGGGCTCTCATGCGTTTCGAGTGGAATCGCGAAAAGGCGGTGTCAAATTTCAAAAAGCATGGCATTTCATTCGACGAGGCGGTAAGCGTCCTTTTCGATCCGCTTGCAGCGACCTTTGATGATCCTGATCATTCCCTGGACGAGCACCGACTTATTACCATCGGATATTCTTCCCAAGACCGGCTTATTGTAGTGTGCCATACTGAGCGTAAAGGCTCGGTGCGTTTCATCAGCGCGCGGCGTGCTACGAAACGTGAGAAAAAACGACATGAAGGCAAATAACCAGATAGAAAACGACGAAATGAGACCTGAATACCAGTTTGACTACTCAAGCGCCATTCGAGGAAAGTACTATCGCCGCCTTCTAAAAGAAGGCGCGAACGTTGTGGTGCTTGAACCAGACGTTGCCAGGGTGTTTCGAAGCTCCGCTGCAGTCAACGAGGCCTTGAGATCATTGCTGAAGATGTCTGAGGCAACAAGCCGTCTAACAAAGCGTTCCAGCGGTCGGGCAAAAAGCGCCCGCCGCTGACCGCAATCGTTAGGCGACGAAGCGAGAGACCAGGGGGAAAGCAACTATGGATCCAACTCAGGCTCTGATCTGGGTTTTCTTGGGGATCTTCGTACTGACGGCGGTGATAGCTCTCGGGGCGCTGGTGGGGTGGGTCCCGCTCGCGTCCTACTACAAGAAGAACCTCTTTAGACTCCTCATCCTCGAAGTTGTTGGCTGCGTCATCGGCTTCGGGGCTCATGTGTTTGGCTCGCTCACGTCTCCGCGGACGGATCTTCGGGCCGTTTTGCTATCCCGCGAGCTGGGCTGGGATTGGCAGTATGCTAAAAAAGGTTGGCGTTCACGGATCCAATTCGAGCGCGCTGAGGGAGGCAAGCTCGTCATGGTTGGCAACACGTACCTAGTGGGCGCGGATGGCCACCCGCAAGCTATCCTCACGTGGGAGAGCTCAGAACCGTTCGAGGTGCCAGCCAAAGCTGAGGCTGTTACCTTCAAGGCTCGACGGATCTGGACGGAAGCTGCTGCGAGAGCCGATCCGAAACTCCAATGGGAAGTGGGCAAGAAGACCGATGTTTACATCACTGTCCACGTCGAAATGGCCCTGCAGGGTGCGATAAAGAGCGCTACGTCGGCAGAGACTTGGGGATTGGTGATGACGCCCGCCTTCCCGTAAGAGGGCATCAGGCCCTGTCGCCTAACACTTATAAGGCCCCCCTTTGTCAATGGGCACACCTCTCCTTCTGACCGATGATAAAAAGCCAACTCTCAGTGTCTCTTCGCGCTCTGACTTGGTTTCTGTTTTCTGGTGCGAGAGAACATGCTCTGCACCAAACACTTATTGAGGTTCTAGCACCGGGATCTCCCGGCACTGTGGCAATCTTTGCCGCCGCCTAGAAATTCATCCGTACCCTCATGCTGTCCTCGTCAAAGTAGGGGCGTCTGGGCGCCAGTTATCTCCAGGCTCAGGTGAGGGGCAGAGCAGCAAAAAATGGGCCGGAGCGGGAGCGGATGTCCAATCAACGGCAAGGGCTGCCGGGCCACGAAATCCATGAGAATCATGTCGCAGTCGAGCTGCAGATGCAATGTTCTCCGGTCTGGTTTGGGCCCTGACGGCTCCAGTTAGACGGCGGGCTCATCCGCTCCCCTCCGTCAAGAGGCCAAGAACTTGTCCATAAGGATGGTCAGGGCAAGCACCTTGCCGATGCCAGGGATCGAGCGCAGACGGTGGAACATGTCGGCATCATGCTGCTTGGCTTTTCGTACGATAAACAGTTCGAGGTCGCGGATGATCTGGTCGAAGTGGGCGACCAATTCGAGGTCGATCTCCATGCTCTTGCCCACACTGGGATCCTCAAAACGGTCCACGAATCCCTCGCGATTGGCTTTGTAGGCGAGTTTGGCGGTGATGTCCGGAAGGTTGTATTGATGATTTGTGTTCTGGATGTGAGCCAGGAGCTGGCCTCGCTTGCGCACGACGTAGAGCCTGCGGCGCATCACATCTCGCGTGGATCGCATTCCGGGCGGATAAACATAGGCCTGGGGAATCATGCCGCCACGCAACAGGACTGCGATTTTGTGCGCGTCGATGCGGTCGTTCTTTGCTTTGCCGCCGTGAATTGCATTCATGTAGAGCGCGTGGCCGAGGACGAAGGGAATGCCCTGCTCTGAGCACAGATCCGCGAGCCAGTACCAGGTGAACAGACATTCGACGCAGATGACAATATCGCTACGAAAAGGCTCGATGGTGGTCAAAAACTTATCCGGACAGGAATGCAGGTTCTTTTCAAGACAGATCTTGCCGGATTGGTCGAGGATACAGACAAACATGGTGCGGGCGTGGAGATCGATCCCGCAGTAGAATTGATGCTGTTTGGTGTAGAATCGCATGCTAAGGGCCCTCCTGTTTGGAAAGAGGAAACTGTCAACCTTAAACCTACACGCGTTGGTAGGCTCAGGGGGACCTTAATGAGTATCATCCGGATGCAGTTGACGGGCTGACATGCTCCGCGTCATTACTGGTGTAGAATGTCGGGATGGGAACGAGCAAGACGCTGCGGCGAGTGTTGAGCGGAACCTCGGATGCTACCATCCGATTTGATGACCTTCGCCAGTTGCTCTTGAACCTGGGTTTTGAAATGCGAGTTCGAGGCAGCCATCACATCTTTCGCAAAGCCGGCATTGATGAGAAGATCAATCTGCAGCGTGAAGCTAGCGAGGCAAAGCCCTATCAGGTCCGCCAGGTCCGCAACGTGCTCTTAAAGTACCATTTGGGTGAAACAGAATGAATAGGTACGAGGTCATCATCTACTGGAGTGTGGAAGATCAGGCATTTGTAGCTGAAGTTCCCGAACTCCCCGGCTGTGCCGCTCATGGACCAACACAAGAGGTGGCTCTCGCAAGCGCTCAGGAAGCCATCGCACTCTGGATCGAGACGGCGAAAGAATTTGGCGACCCGATCCCCGAGCCCAAAGGCCGTCGCCTGATTTTCGCGTGAGCAAAAACCGCCTAAGCGCTCCGGCGGACGGCCGGGCGCTTGCGGTCCCCGTGGCACCCGAGGTTCAGTGATCGCATCCCGGTATTCGCCGGCCGCCGCTGAGCGCAAACGTTGGACTGGCATAGATTCGATTTGGAGAGGGGGAACCCATGAACATACCGAAGCGTGTTTCGGACAGGCTTGTGCGTTCAGTTGGGAAGTTTCAGCACGTCCTTCGGATTGCCAAAGATCGTGATGTGAATGAATCTGATACCGTTTCCATAATCAAGGACATGCTGGCCGAGATATTCGGCTACGACAAATACCTCGATCTCACAAGCGAGTTTGCGGTGCGAGGAACGTTTTGCGACCTGGCGATCAAGATCGAGAACAAAGTCGAATACTTGATTGAAGCAAAGGCCATCGGCAGCGAGCTCAAAGAGGGCCATATGCGCCAGGCCATAGATTATGGCGCCAACAACGGTGTCCCTTGGGTCATTCTTACGAACGCTATGCTTTGGCGAGTCTACAACATTCGGTTTGAGAAGCCCATCAGCTATGACTTGGTCTGTTCCTTCAACTTTTCGGAACTGGATCCCAAGAATGAAGAGGATCAGAAAGAACTATTCGTCGTCTGCAAAGAGGGTTTGGTCAAAGCGGCGCGCGAGGAATTCCACGAGAAGAAGGCGACAATCAACCGCTTCATTCTCGGCGCACTGATTCTCAGCGATGAGATTGTTGGCGTAATCCGCCGCTCGCTCAGGAAATTGTCAGACGGCGTACTGGTTGACTCAGAGGAGATTGCTAAAGTCCTTACGAGCGAGGTGCTCAAGCGGGATGTCGTCGAAGGGGAGGAAGCAACCAAGGCCCAGAACAAGGTCCGACGACTCTATGGCAAGGCACCTCGGCGCACGAAGGACTTAGGCAAGGAAAAGGGGGACGATACTTGCACCTCAAAACAAGAGGAAAAGACGTCATTCTCCGACGAACTGCTGAAGCAGGCAGAAGAACCGGGAGATGCCGAGAAACAGTGATTCAATCCAACTCTGCGCTGGAGCGGACGGTCGCTTCGCGCCCGCCGCTCACCGCGGCGTAATTCCGAGGTCAGATCTCGAAGAGCGGTGTGCGAGTGGCAGATGACTTCCGCGACAACCTCATCATCGACCGCTACGACCCGGTTTTTGTCACGATGCCCGCCTCGAAGTTGAAACATCTCCGCAGCGAGAACAGCAAAGACGCGGTCACCTGGCGCGGGCCAATAGATTACCACCTCTTGGTTGCGGCTGCCGGCCGCGCCGGGTATTTCGTAGTTTGTGCTTCTTGGCCTCGCGCTTACTTTTCGAACTTGCGCAAGCACTCAGGCTTGAAGCGCTGCTTCTCGAAGCCTAGCTGATCGTAAGGCACTCCCTGCGCGAACGCCAGGAGCTGAAGGTAGTAGATGGCCGGTGTGTGGAAATCGGCGCCGAACTGTTTGGCCACCTTCAGCTGCCCGTGGTCGAACTGGCTGAAGCAGGTCGGGCAGATCAGGCAAAGGATATCGGCCTGCTCCGCGTGCACAGTGCCGAGCAGGTCATGCATCATTTTGGACGGGATCTCTTCGGTTTGGCAGGCCTTGCCGCAACACAGATACCAGTTGCGGTGGCGCACCGGCGTAGCTCCCAACGCCTTCACCAGCTCTTCCAGCACGTGTGGATCATTGGGGTCGTCCACCTGCATGATCCGGCTCGGCTTCAACAGGTGGCAGCCGTAATGAATGGCCACTTTCAGCCCTTCCAGGGGCCGCACCACTGATTTCCCTACAGCTTCGTAACCCGCGACGTCACGCAGCAGGGTCACAATGTGACGCACGCGGCTTGTTCCCGAGTAGTGACGTCCGATCCTCGCCAGCCGGGCATTAACCTTACTCCGCAACGACTCATCCTCCAACAGGTGGCAAGTCTCCGATAGAGTCGCGGTGCACCCGGAGCAGTTGGTGACGACGTCGAGCCCCTGCTCCTCCGCAAGTGTGAGATTGCGCGCTGCGACCGACAACCAGGCAACCTTGTCCTTTGACTTGAAGTAGATCGGGTCCGGACAGCACGAGGTGCCGTCAAGATCGACCAGTTCGAGGCCGAGCTTGGGAATCGTGCTGCGAATGGCAAACTCCATTGCAGGGTGGCGCGTCGGAATCAGACAGCCGGGAAAGAAGGCGAATCGCTTGGCGTCAGTCCGGGGTGCGGGGTGCGGCCTGATTTCCGCTGGAGCCGAATCCTCGGAGGACGCCGGCGGATGGATTAAAGCCTGTATCTCCTCGATCGGCACCGGGCCAAGCGGCGGCAGTCCGAACTTTTCGCGCTGCCGGTCAACCAGGGGACCAATCGGGGTGGTGCGGCCCGTCGTTTCAAAGGTCTTGATCACCTTCGCGACGTTTTCCGGATAAATCCCGCGATCCGCCAGCATGTTCTTGAGAGAAATGATAACCTCGACGGGTTTCACTTCCTGCGGACAGCGTTCGTGGCAGTTGTAGCAGTTTGTGCATTGCCAGAGGATGGAGTCCGGCACGAGAAGTTCCTCGCCCAGACCATAGAGAACCTTCAGCATGATCTCGCGAGGATTGAACTCCTGGCTGTACGTGGTCGCCGGGCAATCACCGACGCAGGCGCCACACTGGTAGCAATAGCTCGCCAGATCGCCTTCGACTTTCTCGGCCAACTCCCGGCGGAAGCGAAAATTGATGCGTACGACCTCATCTTTGGCAGCGGCTGCTTTAACCATTGCGCTCACTCCTGAGTAGCAGTTGCTTTCTTTTTCAAATGTCGGATGCTGTTGGAGCGGCACTTGGGGCACGAGCGCTCTTTATCCTGATCTTTCTCGACTTTCTCTTGATACTCGTGTCCACACATCATGCAGCGGAAGGTTTCTACCGTTGCTGCCATCGAACCCTCCTCAGGAAATTCGGTGACAGGCACCGAATTGCTAAAAGGGGACCCTGAAAGGGTCCAGCAGTCAAAGCCCAGGGCGCAAGCCCTGGGGAATATTCGTCCACGCATCGGAGCCCTGTAAGGGCGGAGCAGGCTGCTTCGCCCTTACAGGGCTTGCGGTATCTTCTCATCGATTCCCAGGGCTTGCGCCCTGGGCTTTCCTGCTTCACCCCTTCGGGGTTTAAGTTCCTGGTTTAGGTGCCCTAAGGGTGACTTTGATCATCCTTATTTAAAGCGCCATTCGTGCCCGTCACCGAATTTCCTACTGCGTTGCCACGGCCTCTTCCAGTTCCTTCTTGGCAGGTTTCTTCTTGGGCTTCGGTTGCAGCGCTTTGCGGGTGAACTCGATTTCCTCCATGGCGACCGTCTTGCGCAGCTCCTCCATCTGCTTCATCACCTTGGCGAACTTCTGTCCTTCCGCGGCGCTGATCCACTCCAGCTGCAGTCTCTCCGGACGCACGCCGGCTTTTTCAAGCTGATCCCAGAGCTTCTGAACGCGCTTGACGGTCTGGCGGTTGGCGTTGATGTAATGGCAGTCCGCATAATGACATCCCGAAACCAGCACCACCGGAGCTCCGCAGCGGAAGGCTTCGAGCACCATCTCGGGAGCCACGCGCGCCGAGCACATGGTTCTCACAACGCGGTTGGTAGCCGGATATTGGATGCGCGAGATGCCCGCCATATCGCCGCCTGCATACGAGCACCAGTTGCAAGCAAAGGCAAAAACCTTGTCCTGAGGTTTGTTGGCAAGAACGGCCCGGACCTGCGCCATGATTTGATCATCCGTGAAATGGCGCATGGTGATGGCGCCGTACTGGCAGGTAGCGCCGCATGCCCCGCAACCTGCACAGGCAGCTTCGACCACCGCGGCCACTTCGCCTTTCTTCCATGTGATGGCGCCGTAAGGACAGACCGCCGCGCACTGGCCGCACTTCATGCAGGCAACTTCGTCGATGCGGCCGGTGAGCGCTTCGATCTTGACCCTGCCGGCATTGAGAAGCGCGCCCGCGCGCGAGGCAGTGGCCCCGGCCTGGCACACTGAGTCCTTGATGTCCTTGGGAGCTTCGCAAAAGCCTGCAAAATATACGCCGCGCGTCGGCGCGTCAACCGGCTTCAGCTTGGGATGCGACTCCATAAAGAAGCCGTCGGAGGTCTTCGACAGCGTCAGCATTCCAGAGATCTTGGCCATATCTTTAGGCGGCACGACACCGATCGAAAGTACTACCATGTCGAACTCATGATGCTCTATCCTGCCGGCGGTCGTATTCTCGACTGTCAATCTGAGGTTGCGAGTCTTCGGGTCCTCTTCGATCTCGCCCGGCAGCCCGCGAATATACCGGGTGCCGGCTTCCTTGGACCGCTGGAACATGTCTTCGAAGGACTTGCCGAAGGCTCGGATGTCCTGATAGAAGACCGTGTTTTCCGTGTCGGGATAGTGATCCGCCAGAAGGAGCGTGTCTTTGATCGTGTTCATGCAGCAAATATTGGAGCAGTAAGGCCGTCCAATCTTGGCATTGCGCGACCCGACACACTGGATGAACCCGATCCGCTGCGGACGCTGGTGGTCGCTCGGGCGCACGAAGTGCCCGCCCGTCGGCCCGCCAGCGCAGATCAGCCGCTCAAACTCTATGGAGGTGATCACGTTTTCAAACCGGGTGTAGCCGTATTCATCCATTTCGGTGGGGTCGTAGGGGTCGAGCCCGATCGCCACGATGATGGCCCCCACCTGGCGGGTCACGATTTCGTCGCGGTCATCATAATTGATCGCCTGCTTTTCGCAAACGTCGGCGCATTTTCCGCATGCGATCGGGTTGTTCCCGAGACAATCGTTCATATTCAGGACGTAGGAACAGGGTACGGCCTGCGGGAAAGGAATGTAGATGGCCTTGCGCGAGGAAAACCCCATCTGATATTCGTCCGGCTTGACCACCGGGCACACCTTGACGCACTCGCCGCAAGAGTTGCACAACTTGGGATTGACGTAGCGGGCTTTCTTCCGGATCTGGACCGTGAAGTTTCCGATGTAGCCGGAGACCGACTCCACCTCGCTGTAGGTCATCACTTCGACGTTTCGATGCCGACCGGCATCGATGGCCTTAGGCCCAAGGATTCATATGCTACAGTCCATGGTGGGATAGGTCTTATCCAGCTGCGCCATAATTCCGCCGATGGACGCCTCCTTCTCCACCAGGATTGCCTTGTGGCCGGCGTCGCCGAGCTGCAGCGCAGCTTCGATGCCCGTCACGCCGCCGCCGATGACCAAGACGGCCTTCGTCACCGGCACACTCATCTCTTCCTGCGGCTGGAGGAAAATGGCGCGCGCCACGGCGCTGGCGATCAGGTCCTTCGCCTTTTCCGTAGCGCCTTGCTTGTCCCCTACGTGCACCCAGGAGCAGTGCTCGCGCAGATTGGCCATCTCCATCAGGTAGGGATTGAGGCCCGCCTCGTACACACACTGCCGGAAAGTGGGTTCGTGCTGCCGCGGCGTACACGACGCCACGACCACCCGGTTCAAGCGGTGCTGTTGGATCGCGGCTTTAATTTCGTTCTGCCCAGGATCCGCGCAGGTGTACTTGTTACGAACCACGCACACGACATTGGGCAATGTCTTGGCATACTCCGCGACAGAAGCGCAGTCGACAGTGCCCGCGATGTTGAGGCCGCAGTCGCAAACAAAGACCCCTACGCGAATATCCTCGTTTGTTGAGCCAGAGAGCATTCCTGCCTTCCATTTCCGGGAACCATCCGGTTCCCTCAGCAATGACCTGCTAGACCACGGTCTCGGCCACAATCTCGGCCAGATCCTTCATTGCTATTCCAATCTCGCCCGAGAGCTTGGGATCCTTCATCGCGCAGGCGAAATGGATTCGGCACTTCGGACATGCCGTCACCAAAACCTCCGCGCCCGTCGCCCTCGCTTCCCGAAGACGCTGCACCTGAATCTGCTTGGCATAGCGGTCACAGTTGCCCCACGTCCCGCCTGCGCAGCAGGTCGCCGCCTTTCTGTTGTGACTCATTTCAACGATTTCGATTCCGGGCAAGGCCGACAGCAACTGCCTGGGCGGATCGTACACGCCCAGGTGACGACCCAGCCGGCACGGATCCTGAAAGGTAACCTTGCGTTGGTCGCGCGGTTTGGGCGCGAGCTTCGCCACCTGCCCGAAAAGGAACTCGCTGATGTGGAGGACGCGGGGCGGCGCACCAGTAAAAAACGGCGCATAGTCCAACTTCCAGGTCCGGTAGCACTCGGCGCAGGAAGCCACGACGGTCTTTGCGCCACTCTCCGCTACCAGCTTCACATTATGCTTGGCCAGGGCTTCAAAGCTCTTGCGGTCGCCGTTCCAGAGCAGGTCATGGCCGCAGCAGCGCTCGTCGGGGGAAACCACCGGCTTGATCCCGAGCTTGTTCAAAAGCTTCAGGGCAGCACGATTCGACTCCAGCGCGCCGCCTGACAACTCAGGGAAAAAGGCGTCATAATACATACTGCAGCCGACCCAATAGAAGACCTCCCCTTTTGCCGTCTCTGTCTTCAAGTCGTCACTCATCCAGCTAAGCCGATCCTGCTGCGTGCCCCCTTTCGCCATCATCCGCATGATGGACTGAAGTGCGCCTCCGTGCGGGCACTCGGGCTCCACGCCCGCCTGATAGGTCAACTCCCTCAGCATTTGGACCAGCTGAGTATAGTCAACTCGGGTGGGACACCGTTCATCGCATAGCCTGCACGTCAGGCAGCTGCTCAGACTGCCGTTCTTGATGATCTCCTGCTGCTGCCCCAGGTTTGCCGCCAGTACGTGGCGACGCGGGCTATAAGGAGCGCCGCTTCGCGAGACCGGACAAGTGGCGGTGCACTTGCCGCAGTCGTAGCAGGCCCACGCATTGGTTCTCCGTACCGCTTGCGCAATCTCCACCATCGGCCCCACTCCGTCTGCCCTCAAGCAGCCCCGGCCCTGCTAGAGAAGGGGCTGGGGCCCAGCTTGCGGACCTGATCCGTGAACTCGTTGATAACCTGTGCAAACCGCACACCCTCGGCTGCGCTGATCCACTCAAGCCGGAGCCGTCCCTCCTCCAGGCCCAGAAGCTTCACGACTTTCTTGGTTTTCTCAAACTGCTCCACGGCGCGGTGGTTGCCGAAAACGTAGTGGCAGTCGCCGAAGTGGCAGCCAGAGACCAGCACCCCGTCGGCGCCCCGCTCGAAAGCGCGCAGGACGAAACCGGGTTGAATGCGCCCGGAGCACATGACGCGGATAATCCGGAAGTGCGGCTGATATTGAAGTCGGGACACGCCGGCTGTGTCCGCGCCCGCGTACGAACACCAGTTGCAGGCAAACACCACCAGGTTGGGATTCCACCGGGCTGCCGATTCCGCTGGTGGTTGGCTCGGGTTTTTGGTCGCCGCGGTCATTGAGCCACCTCTTCGGCAAAAACCGCATCGATCATGGCGTGCACCTGCTTGTCCGTGAAGTGCTTTGAGGCGATAGCACCGGAAGGACACCAGCTCGTGCAGGTTCCGCACCCCTTGCAGAGCGACGCATTGATGCGGGCTGTGTATACCCCGGGCTCGACCTCTACCAGCTCGGGAGCGTGAAACTCGCATATTTTCACGCACTCGCCGCAAGCCCTGCACCTGGTTTCGTCCACCACCGAAACCGCTGGATCGAGCCGGACCTTGTTGTAGGACAGGAAGACCGACGCCTTGGCAGCCGCGGCCGAAGCCTGGGCCACGGAATCGACGATGTCTTTGGGACCCTGAGCCGTGCCCGCGAGCAGCACACCTTCCACTACAGTCTCAACCGGGGCCAGCTCGGGATGCCGCTCGAGAAAGAAACCGTCGAGCCCAAGGCTGGCCTTTAGCATGTCGTGGAGCTTGGCGGTCTCAGCTTGCCGGGGCCTCATGCCGACACTCAAAACCACCAGGTCGGTCGGCACTTCCAACGGCCGGCCGAGCAGGTCGTCGAAGCATCGCACCGCCTGCGCCTGCTTCTTGCCCACCAGCTCGGGTTTTTGGCCGGGCGGAATGCGCACGAACAGGACACCCATCCGTCTGGCTTCGCGATACATCTCCTCCGCTCCGGTAGATACGGTGCGGATGTCACGATAAAAAATGGTAGTGTCAATGCCCTGCCGGCATAGATGCATCGCCTGTTTGATCGCAGTCGGGCAGCAGTACCGCGAGCAACCAGTAAAGCCTTTGGGATCTCGCGAACCGACGCAGAGGATGAATGAAGCGCTCTTGGGCCGGATGCCGCCGAAGGAGAGAGCCCCTTCTCCCTCGAAAAATGCGCGCTCCAGCTCCTGGCTGGTGATGACATTGCGCAGCTTGCCATAGCCGAACTCGCCGCGCGGATCGTAGAGGTCGGCGCCGATAGCGAGGATGATGGCGCCGATCTGCAAGATTTCCTGGCTTTGGCCCTTGAGCTTCGCCTCAAAGCTCCCGACGAAGCCCGTTATGTTCTCCACTTCGGTGTTCAAGAGCACGCGCGCGCCGCTGTCGGTCAGCCGTTTCAACTTCTGCTCCAGAACCTCGGAAGCCGCGCGCAGGTTGGGATAAAGGTATTTCACATTAGGCTCCGCCAGTCGGCCGCCCAGCCTGCCCTCCCTTTCAACCAGCGTAACCGGAAAGCCTTGCACGGCAAGATCCGTCGCAGCCTCAATGCCGGCGATGCCGCCGCCAATAACCAGGGCGGCGCGCGTCATCGGGGCCTCGCCTTCCTGGAGCGGCTCCAGACGCCGGGCCCGGGCAACACCCATTCTTATCAAATCCCGCGCCTTCTCCTGAGCCTCTACCGGCTGCTTGGCATGCACCCAGGAGCACTGATCTCGGATGTTCACCATCTCCAGCAAATATGGATTGAAGCCGACGCACGCGCACGTGTCTCGGAAGATAGGCTCGTGGGTGCGCGGCGTGCACGCGGCGATGACGATGCGGTTGAGATTGTGCTCTCGGATGAGCTGGACCAATTCATCCTGGCCTGTCGTCGAGCAGGTGAACAACTGGTTCTTGGCGACAACTACGTCCGGGATGCACGAGGCATATTGCGTCAGCTCTTCCACATTCAGCACCCCGGCGATGTTGATGCCGCAATGGCACACCATGACCCCTATTCGTGGCGGCCCCGAGAGATCCATTGGCTGGACGGACTTGGACACCTCTTCGACCCTCTGCCCGGCCATGAAAAGCCCGGCTCGCGCTGCGGCCGCCGAAGCCTGAGCCACACAGTCGGGAATGACTTGGGGACCTACTGCGCTCCCGCAAACATAGATTCCTTCTCGCACGGTTTCGACAGCTGAGATTGCCGGATCCTTGCGCGCGATAAAGCCATACTTGTCGGTCTCGATTCCGAGGATCTCGGCCAATTCGATCGCCCCGTCGTTCGGAGCCGCTGCCACCGACAGCACCACCATGTCGGCCGGTATGCGCTTCTGCTGATGGCCCAGCGTATCCTCGACGAAAACCTCCAGCGTGTCATCGGCAGCGATGCGGTCAATCTTGGCGGGACGGCCGCGGATGTAATGAGCGCTCTTCTCATCCAGGGATCGCTGCACGAAGTCGTCAAAGCCCTTGCCAAATGCGCGCAGATCCGTGTAGAGGATCGTGATGTCTTCCACCTCAGGGTCATGCTGCCGGATAAGCATCGAGTCCTTGACCGCGTTCATGCAGCAGAAGCGACTGCAATAGGGGTGACCACCCTCGCCGCGCGCCCCCACGCACTGAATGAAAACGATCCGTCGCGGAGTCTTCATGTCCGACGGCCGTACCACGTGCCCACGCGTGACTCCAGATGCGTTGAGCATTCGCTCCAGCTCCAGGCTCGTCACCACGTTGACGAACCGGCCGTAGCCGTAATTGCGCAGCGCGCGCGCGTCAAACTCTTGGAAGCCCACCGCAACCAGGATTGCCCCGACGTCCAGTTCCCATTCTTCCGATTTCATCTCGAAATCGATGGCATCGACTTCACATGCGTTGCTGCAATGAGGGCAGACTATGAGGGAGGCCCGATAATCCGGGCGGCGGCGCTTCTTTGCCTGCTGAATCCTCCTCGAATTCTCCATTTGCTTATCGGTGAGCCGCAGGTTCAGGCAGGATTCGGGGTCGATGGCATAGGCAGCAGGCACCGATTGCGGGAAAGGACGATAGATCGCCTTGCGCGCTTTCAGGCCAACATCAAACTCGTTGCTGCGCACCTGCGGGCAGGCGTTTGTGCAGACGCCGCAGGCTACGCACCTATCCTCACGAACAAACCTCGGGCGCTTAAGCAGCCGCACGCGGAAGTCTCCCGGTGAGCCCGAGCAGGCGACCACCTCAGCGTTCGTGATCACTTGGATGAGTGGATGCCGACCGGCATCCATGGCGCGCGGCCCAAGAATTCATATCGAACAGTCCATGGTGGGGAACGTCTTGTCAAGCTGAGCCATGCGCCCGCCCAAGGACGGTGTTTCCTCCACCAGGGTCACTCGAATGCGTGCATTCGCCAGGTCCAGGGCCGCCTGAATGCCTGCAATGCCGCCGCCGATAACCAGAGCCCGCTTCTGCCTAGCTTGCTCCACGATCTCTGCCAGATTTTCAGGCTGCGCGTCCACGCTGTCACACCTCCAGGAGAATCGAGCGGTCTACGGTAGTCCCCTATGCCGTCGCACCCGTGGTCGCCGACACTTCCACCTGGGCAGGGCCTTTTCCACCGTACGTCTCCTCGTAATAGTCGTAACCGGCATCGAATGCCTTAAGATTCAAATCCTCAGTTCCGAAAGGAACGGAATCCTTTACGGCGTTTCGCATCGCGTCGCGAGGCACGATCTTGCTGACGGCGGCAAAGAATCCGAGCATCACGATGTTCTGGACGATCGCTCTACCCAGTAACTCTGCGATGCGTGTCGAGGATATGCCATAGGCGGCTTGGCCTTTTTTGAATTCGGGGTGGACCAGATCCTTTTCGTAAATCAAAATGCCGTCGTCCTTGAGTTCGGCGCCATGCTTCGTATAGCCCTCGGTCGACATGACCACAAAGATGTCCGGCTTGTAGACGTAAGGATACAGAACCTCGGTGTCCGATACCGCGAGGGTCGCGCTGCAGGCTGAACCGCGCGCTTCGGGTCCAAAACTTTGGATCATGGTCGCATGCTGCCCTGCGTTTACTGCGCAGGCGCGCCCGATTATGTAACCGGATAAAACCACTCCCTGGCCGCCAAAGCCGGTGATGCGTATTTCCGTTCTACTCATGGATCCATCCCCCTTCCGGTGGCATCGGAACATATTTGTCGCCGAGAGTCTTGGTGTAATGTTCGCGCATCATATCGAGATATGTTGGACGCTCCTCATCTATGAACTTGCCGCAGACGATTTTGTCCTGGTACCCGATATCGGCGATGCGCGTATCTGCCCCGTGCTGGATGTCGGCATTGTCGTGATAGAAACGCATGAGGTCCAGCCCGCTACCCAACTTATTAAGCCGGGCGTACAGCGTTGAACATGGTGTAACAACTTCGACAAACCGAAATCCCTTGCGCTGGATTGCTTCTCTGAACGACTTCGTCATGCGCCGGATATGAAGGGAAGTCCACCTTGCCACATAGGTCGCGCCGCAGCTTGCGGCCAGGTGCGGCAAGTTAAAGGGACGTTCGAAATTGCCGAACGGCATGGTGGACGTTTTTGCCGTCAGCGGCGTGGTCGCGGCATTCTGTCCGCCGGTCATTCCGTAAATGAAATTGTTCACCAGGATGATTAAGAGGTCCATGTTGCGGCGCGCGGCATGGATGAAATGGTTGCCGCCAATACCCACCAGGTCGCCGTCCCCGGAAAACACAGTGACGAGGAGTTCGGGGCGGCTGAGCTTGAGGCCGGTAGCGAAAGGTATCGCGCGGCCATGCGTCGCATGGAAGCCGTCCAGTTTCATGTAGCCGGCCACGCGTCCGGTGCAGCCGATGCCGGAGACAACCGCCACCTTGTTCAGATCGACTTTCGTCTGTTCCAGGGCCGTCGCGTAACACTTCACAACCGTGCCGATCCCGCACGTCGGGCACCAGATATGGGGCATCCGATCCATGCGAATGTAAGGAGCAATCGGATGCTCCTCGGCGCTTACTTCAAGAGCTTCCATTTCAGTGCTCATTTCACAGCCTCCACGATTGCTCTGCAAATATCGTTCGGATCATGCACGCCGCCGCCCATGTGCGGAACTCCTATGGCGCGCGCCTTGCCGCCGGCGCAGCGTTCTACCTCGAGCACGATCTGACCGTAGTTGATCTCGGGTACCACAAAGGCCTTCACCTTTTGCGCCAGCTGCCGGATGCGCGTTTCCGGAAACGGCCAGACCACAATGAGTCGCAGCATGCCCGCCTTGATCCCCTGCTTGCGCGCCAGATCAACCCCCATGCGCGCCACGCGCGCCGTGATTCCATAGGCCACGACCACCACATCCGCCTTATTCGTTTCCTCTTCATCAAAACGGACGATTTTGTCGGCGTTGCCCTTGATCTTGTCGATGAGGTGACGAACGCATTGGTCCTGGCATTCGGCGCTCATGACCGGGTAACCGCGCTCATCGTGGGTCAGGCCGGTGGTGTGAAACTTGTACCCGTCGCCGGCGCGAGCGAATTCGGAAACAAAATTGCCGTTCCTCTGGTAGGGATGGAACTCTTCGGGCGATTTGGCGGTGAGCTTGCGCGGCACCACCTCAATCCGGTCCGCGGGCGGAATCACGACCTTTTCCGTCATGTGGCCGACACATTCGTCCATCATCATGAGAACCGGGACGCGATAAAGCTCCGACAGGTTAAAAGCTTCGATGGTAAGGTCGAAAGCTTCTTGGGGCGAGCGGGGGGAGAGCGCAATGATGGAGTAATCCCCATGCGAGCCCCACCGAGCCTGCATCATGTCCGCCTGCCCTACCATGGTCGGCAGGCCGGTCGAGGGACCTCCGCGTTGCACATTCACCACCACGCAGGGAGTCTCCATCATCGCCGCAAGCCCGATGTTCTCCATCATCAAGCTGAAGCCCGGGCCGCTGGTCACGGTCATGGACTTGGTCCCGGTCCACGAGGCGCCGACAACGGCCGCCATGCTGGCAAGCTCGTCCTCCATCTGGATGAAAATGCCCCCCATTCGGGGAAACCTGCGCGCAATGCGCTCCACCACTTCGGTCGATGGGGTAATGGGGTAGCCCGCCACAAACCGGCAGCCGGCAGCCATGGCCCCTTCGCCGCAGGCGAAGTCGCCGTCCAGATAGTGCGTACCGGTCAGAACACCTGCAGGATCTGCTTTCACTTGGATCCTCCTTCAATCTGTGACATTCGATTAGGGTCGAGTGCCGCTACTCCCCACCAGCGCCGCATCGTCTTTCTCCTGCGCCGTCTCGGCCATTGCCACGCTGAAGATGGCAAAGTCTGGACAGATCATTTCGCACAGTCCGCAGTTTACGCACTCGCCGTGCTTAACCGCCATGGGCGGATGGTAACCCTTGGCGTTGAACTTGCTCGACACCACCAATGCTTCCTTCGGACAGTATTCGACGCAAAAGCCGCAGCCCTTGCACCTCTCCTCAATAATGCGCACATCGCCGTGCGGGATCTTCACTTGGTCGAAATCCAAAGGTTTTCGCCAGTATTTCATCAGAGACTCCTCAATGCGGGCGCTCCAACCTGCGCTCGCCCCGCTTGATTCACCGTGTCATCCGTCACCCCTGAAGCCCGGTTCCAGGGATTCAAGACTATTTTGTCACGGCGCCTTCACTCGGATACTCCGCACAGATTCGTACAGGGACAATCCCCCCGGATCTGGCCAACTGGGCAATTCTCCTCGCAGTAAGCTGCGCACCAAAGGCACGGCCCGTCGCCCGAATCCTCCCGCCGGATCATCGACAGGGAAAAGCGCTTCATAATCCGGACCAGCTGATCGAGCTCCTTGGGACTGAACTTCTGGAGCACCGGAGCCAGACGATCGGCCAGCAGAACCTCATACTCCTGAACCAGGCGGCGGCCCTTCGCGGTTGGAGTAATCAGCGTTGCTCTTCTATCATCTTTGGACGGGCCGCGCAGGATCAGGCCTAAACGTTCGAGCTTGTCGAGGCTCTTAGTCGCTGCGGGCGTGCTCACGCCCAGGAAAAGCGCCACTTCGCTGACCTGATGCCCGCCGTTGAGCGCCATCACCTTGAGCAGGTGGAACTGCGCCGGTGTAAGAAAGTGCGGGGTGATCTCCTCAAGAAACTTCACCTCGAGGATTTCACGCACCACGGAAGCGAAAATGTGGCTGTAACGGAGGAAGTGAACGCGCCGCCGCTCCTCCAGAAACCTCTCGGGCCTCTGAGGTTCGGCTTTTGGCCTGTGATGGGCATTCGCCGAGGCCATTTGGGTCAACCCGGGTTTTCTAGTCACCGGGCCAAATTCCTTAACCCGGCAAGCATTTAAGTGGCCGGATATAATTGCTTAACCTAGTGAGTAATTAAACCACTTAACTATCAAGCCGTATACAATATAATGCGCGCGGGGGACGTTTGGCAACAAAAAAATCACAATTCGCCGCTGGAATTTTGCGCTGAAAAGTCCTTTATTTTCCGACTGCTGCCGCCCCCCTGGCCTCACATCGGCGTCTCCGGATCAGCCCCGGAAGCAGCGTCCCTGCCAGGTCGCGCGCGCCGCCAGCGCCCGCTCAATGCCGCGCCGAATCTCGGCCTTGGTCTTATTCCAGTGAGGGCCGACTAGATGCTCCTCAGGGACAAAGCCGAAAAGGCGCTCCAGCCGAATCGCAGGATCGAGAAGTTCCAGGAATGCAACCACCAGATCGACGTACTCGCCGTAGCCGAGGAGCGTGAAAGGGTGACTCGAGTACTGCCGCGCCAGCGCCGTTTCATGCACCACCTGCAAATGATGCAGCTTCAGGAAATCCAAACCGGCGTGAGAGATCGCACCTGCCGTAGCCAGCATCTCATCACGGCTCTCCCAGGGAAATCCGAGGATCAAGTGCGCGCAAAGATAGATGCCGCGCCCCCGAGTCATCTCGGTCGCGCGCCGCCAGCAAGCATAATCATGTCCACGATTGATGAGGGCGAGTGTCTTGTCGTAGATCGATTCAAGTCCGTATTCCAGAGTGACCAAATGCGTCCGGGCCAGGTTTTCGAACCACGCGATCTTAGCTTCATCCACGCAGTCCGGCCGCGTGCCCACTGCGATGCCGACGACGTCCGGGTGCGCCAGCGCGCCCTCATACAAAGGGATCAACTGCTCCAGAGGCCCGAAGGTGTTGCTGAAAGGCTGAAAGTAAACGATAAACTTCTGCGCGCGGTAGCGCCGCTTCAGGCAGGCGATGCCGTTTTCCACCTGGCGCGGAACAGGGTCCAAACGCCGCGCCGTTGCGGGTCGGAAGGCATTGTTGTTGCAGTAAGTGCAACCGCCGACTCCGACGGTTCCGTCGCGGTTCGGGCATGAGAAGCCCGCATCCACAACGATCTTGGAAACCCGGCAGCCGAATTTCTCTTTGAGGAAAGCGCCGTACGAATTGTACCGGCACCCGCCGGGAAATGGGCCGGGCAACGACTGCCGCGGACTTGAGCACATAATGCGGCATTATACCGCACAGCGTCGGCCCGGCGCCGCACCGTAAGACCTTCGCCTTTGCCGGCTCGCAAGATCGCGCCGTTTCTCCGGCCGGATCTGCCAGCGCCGGAGACGCCATTGGGCCGCCAGCGGCGGCATCATAAAAGAAAAAGGGCAGCAAACACTGCCCTTTCTTCCCATCCCGAGTCTATGTCGCGCAGGCTAAATCTTGACGCGCTCGCCGTCTTTGGGGCAGACCCAGTACATCCCGCCCGGCACCTGGCGATACTTGATTACCCGAGTAGCCACCATGCCGGTGCCACAACTGGGGCAGGGTTTTGCAAAACTCGACCCCTTGTCGCCGAGACTCGCGCGGGCTGTTTTCGATAACTTTTCTGCCACTCCTCAGCCTCCTTTCCTATGAGTGCCGCTACGGCAAAAAACCTGAATTGTACTCGCTCTTTGACCCATGTCAACCCCTTTCCATTCGGAATCGGGATCGGGATCGCGCACGGCGCGACGGGAAAGGGGAACGACCAAGTGCGCTTCGAGCTTTCGTACTACGCACTGAAGCCGGGCATCTACGCCACAGAGGAAGCCTACAAGTTGGTCAAAGCCGGCACGCCCTTCCGCGACGCCTATCGAAAAGTGGCGGAAAAGTTCGCCAAATCGTCTTAAAATACGGACGCCGAGCTTCGGAATGACTGTGCAATTCGTGGTTGCTTTTGGAACCACGCATTGCACGAAATCCGCCAGTCCCTGCTTAGAGGAGACACTGCATGTACGCCAAATCGATGTCCGCAATCGCTATCGTATCCCTGCTTCTGGTGGCAACTTCCGTAGCCCAGGATCCGCAAACTCAGGGCAAAGCGCTTGTGAGCGACCTCTTCGCGCGCCAGTTCGACAAGGTGACGGCCCAGTTCGATGAGCGCATGAAAGGCGCCCTGCCTTCCTCCAAGCTGGCTGAGATGCTGGACACGATCCTGGCGCAGTACGGTCCTTATCGCACCATCACCGGGACTCGCGAAGGGGAGCTGCAAGGGTTTCGCCTCGTACTTGTGACGTGCCAATTCGAAAAGACCTCAGTCAACTTCAGGCTGGCTTATGACTCCAACATGCACGTAGCGGGTTTGTTCTACGCGCCGAGTCCACCGATTGTCGAGTGGAAAGCCCCCGACTATGCCAAACAAAGCACATTTACAGAAAAGGGAGTCACTGTTGGAACCGGCCAATATCAGTTGCCTGGAACGCTGACACTTCCCCAAGGCGCCGGACCATTTCCTGCGGTGGTATTGGTGCATGGTTCCGGGCCTAACGACCAGGATGAGACCATCGGCCCCAACAAGCCTTTCAAGGACCTTGCCTGGGGGCTTGCCAGCCGCGGCATCGCGGTGCTGCGGTATGCCAAGCGCACGCTCGTGATTGCCCAAATGAAAGAGCCACCTCCTGCCGTCTTTACCGTCAAGGAGGAAACCGTAGAGGACGCCCAGGCGGCCGTATCGTGGCTGGCCAAAACGAGCGCAATCGATCCCAAACGCATCTATGTCTTGGGACACAGCCTGGGGGCAATGCTTGCTCCTCGCATCGCCACCGGCGACAAGGAAGTGGCCGGCATTATTCTCATGGCAGGAAGCACACGCCCGCTCGAACAGTCGATTGTGGAGCAGCTCAAATACCTGGCAACCCTGCCGGGGAAAAATGGTGAAGAAGCGGCCAAACTGCTCCCTGCCGCGGAGGAAGCAGCCAAGCAGATACAAAGCCCCACGCTGGCTCCAACGGCCTCGATCAATCTCCTGGGCGCGCGCATCCCCGGTTCCTATTTCCTCGACCTGCGCGACTATCATCCTGCCGAGACAGCGGCCGGCTTAGAAATTGCGATGCTCGTGCTTCAGGGCGACCGCGACTACCAAGTTACGATGAAAGACTTCGAAGGCTGGAAAACGGCGCTCGCGGGGCACTCCGGAGTAACCTTCAAGACGTATCCTGGACTCACACATTTGTTTATGCCCAGTGCCGCGCCCGGCACGGGTCCCGGCACGCCGGATGACTATACAAAGCCTGGACACGTTTTCGAAGCCGTGATCTCCGACATCACAAGCTGGATCCTAGCCAAATAGCGGTCATGGAAGCACGAACCACACAAAATGCACGACAGCAGTTTTCGTGAATCTTGTGTGGTCCGCGGTTCAAGCGCACGGAATTTCGAGGTGCGCACACGATCGCCACAGACATTCAATTCAAAATCCACGATCTATACCCGGCAAAAGGCATGCCGGCGTGATCCGAGATGCGCCACGATTAGTCTTTCGGGGGAGTGAAAGTTGGTATAATTAGATGCTTGATTATGACGCGGATACGGGAAAGATTGCGAGCATTCCTCGACAGACGTTCGATTTCGTTCAGGCTTTACCTCCAAGCCGTTCCGGCTGGACCAGATGCGCCTGAAGGTGCGCCAATCTCTCCAGTATTCGAGACTTCTGCATGAGAACAAGGATTTGCGCGAGAGGGCGCAAAACCGCGATCTTCAAGGGGAGATAATCGGATCGAGCCCTGCGATGGTTGAAGTCTTCAAGACGATCGCTAAGGTTGCACCCAGCGACGCGACCGTTTTGATCCAGGGGGAGAGCGGCACCGGAAAAGAACTGGTCGCCCGTTCGATCCACCGGCTGGGGAACAGGAGGGACAAGCCATTTCAGGCAGTCAATTGCGCCTCCGTCGCCGAGAGCCTTCTCGAAAGCGAGCTTTTCGGCTATGTCAAAGGAGCATTCACAGGCGCGACCACCTCCAAGCGCGGCCTATTTGAGGTGGCCAACCGTGGCACCGTGTTCCTCGATGAGATCGGGGATACGACTTCCACGATGCAATCAAAGCTCTTGCGTGTGCTGGAATCGGGGGAGATTATGCCGGTTGGGAGCACCACCGTTGCTCATGTGGACGTGCGCATCATCGCGGCTACCCATCGCGACTTGACCGAGCTTGTGGGACAGCAGAAGTTTCGGGAGGATCTTTATTATCGTCTCAAGGTCGTCACGATCGAGCTGCCGGCTCTGCGCAACCGGATGTCCGACCTGCCGCTGCTCTTCGATTTTTTTGTGAAGAGGTATTCCGCCAGACAGGGGAAGACGCTCGCGGTCCATCCGGAAGTTTTGTCCTTCCTGGAGAGTTACAGCTGGCCCGGCAATGTCCGTGAACTGGAGAACGTGGTTGAACGCGCCGTGGCCCTGAACACCTCGGGCGTGTTTGCGATCGAGGATCTTCCCCAAGAGATGCAGGTTGCCAAAAAGAAGCCGCCCCAGCCGAGTGCAGGCCCCTGGCCAACGCTCGCAGAAATGGAGGAACGTTACATACAGGAAGTGGTCGAAGCTACCCATGGCAACGTCCCGCGCGCCGCCGAAATCCTTGGCATCGACAGGCGAACGCTCTATCGCAGGATGCAAAAAAGCACAGAGAGCTGATTCCATGCTGCGGCCCTCGCACGGCTCATTTCCACGATAAGACTGCAAGGACTGAAAGAAGCTCGTTCCCCCGTTTCTTTTTGGCGTATCCCCGCCCTGGTATCCCGGTGGTTTGAGCCAAAGGCACTCTTGCCACAGGCTCGACAAATCTGTCACACGCCATAAGAAAGCCGTTATCAAATAATTACGGCATCTCGCCGATCTTGTCTTGCATGTATGCGACAGAGGCGCGCCGCTGCGGTTTTCGCGAATGTACGTCGCAAACACATATAATTAAGCAACTTACATCCCAGAACCTGATTTGGCACGCCTCATGCCTATACGTTGATTGGCACGGCCGGAAACCGGCCGGAGCGATTACGACTTAGGGGGAGGTTGAAAACAGTGTTCACACTAAAGAAGCTTTTCCAAGGAAAGAAACTCACGCAGCCAGGGTTCGGCCATGGGTTTGCCCTCGGCCTGGCTATGTTGCTGTTGATTCTCGGGGGCGCTTTGGGCTTCCGAGCGGCCTACGATGTGGGCGCGTCAAATGCTGTTTCCGGCACAGCCGTCGCGCACGCCAATGCTCCCGACCAGTTGAGCAAAGGTTTTGAGGCTGTTGCAAGAGAAGTCGAGGGTGCGGTGGTCAACATCAATACCGAACAGATCATCCACAACGCCCAAGCGCCAATGAACGACCCGTTCGGACAATTCTTCGGCGGCCAGGATCCCTTCGGGTTCTTCTTCAGGCAGATGCCGCGTGACTTGAGGCAAAAAAGCTTGGGATCGGGTTTTGTGGTTGCTCCCGACGGATACATTCTGACGAACAATCACGTGGTCGAAAATGCGTCCTCGATAAAGGTCAGGCTCGACGATGGTCGCATCTTGGATGCGAAGGTTGTGGGGACCGACCCTCAAACTGATTTAGCCGTGGTGAAAGTTAACGCCTCGGGCCTTCCAGCGCTGCGACTGGGCGACTCCGACCAGGTACAGGTTGGAGACTGGGTGCTGGCTTTCGGCAGCCCGTTCGGCTTGCGCCAGACGATGACCGCAGGGATCATCAGCGCCCAAGGGCGCGTGATCGGTACGGGAAATTACGACAACTTTCTGCAGACGGATGCGGCCATCAACCCGGGAAACAGCGGTGGGCCGCTGGTGAATCTCAACGGCGAGGTTGTCGGCGTCAACACCATGATTGCCAGCGAGAATGGCGGCTTCCAGGGGATAGGATTTGCCGTCCCCTCGACGATGGCGAGCAAGATTTATAACCAGCTCGTGAAGAACGGCAAGGTTACGCGCGGCTACCTCGGAGTTGATGTTCAAACAATGACGCCGGAGTTGGCCAAGAGCTTCAGCCTGAGTCCGGATAAAGGGGTTCTGATTGCAGATGTACACCCTGATACCCCGGCCGCAAAAGCCGGTTTGCAGTCGGGAGATGTGATTCTGACTTACAACGGAAAGGAACTCCACAGCTCCAACGATCTGTCGATCGCAGTCGCCGAGACCACCGCGGGCAGTACAGCCGACTTGAAGGTTTTGCGCAACGGCCAGACCTTGTTCCTGGCCTTCGATTTATCCTGACGCTGCCGCCGGCTCTCGGATCGGTTGTGCAGCGTAACCGGCAGGGCCCTGTATCGGGTGAAAGGGCCTGTTCGGTTTGTGAGGGCAGCCGCCCCTGTTCTGATGCGTAACGCAGTCAGAACTGGGCTGTCGGGGGGGCTGCCCCACAAGCGCTAACTTAAGCCACTTCCTCCGCGTGGACTTGGACTTAAACGTGGACTTGGATGTTCTTTTACTTGACACATTTCGGGTTTGTCGGCGAAGTTGACCATTTAAGATAAAATCTGTTATGTTGAATAGAGAACGGGGACATTTGGAGCCTCTCCTACCCCCCGGACGGAGGCTGGACATGATTGGCATGAGTTTCTGGGCGTTCGTGGTCTTGTTGGTGGCAGGTGTGATTTCGGCCGCGGTACTGCATTACATCCTGCGCTACCGCGTTCTGGAATGCTTCGACGGCTTCCTGGCCAAACTGATCGCAGGATGGCTGGGTGCCTGGCTGGGTTCTCCGGTGCTGGGGCACTGGTTTGAGCCGGTCAAGCTCGCCGGTATCTACCTGGTCCCGGCTTTGCTCGGCGCCTTTGCCGCCAGCTTCGCCCTGACGGCAACGTACAAGGCGCACGCGAAGGCCTGCTCTCATAAAAGTGAGCTGAAAGCCGCGTAGCAGAACCGCAAGAAGAGAAAGATTGACGCCGCACGATCAAATCTGGCCTGCAACCGCTACGGAAGAAAAACACGGTCCAAACCGCAGCACAGGCCAACACAGGGAGAAAACTTTGCGCCAGGATGCCCAAGCTTCAACGATCTCGACCAGGGCCTTATCCTATGTATCCCCCTTTTCGTAACATTGACGGATTTTTTCTGTGACCAGAAACGTGCCCGCAGTCCCATCCGAGCAGATGCTGCCGCCAATCCTCGCCGGCAGCTTCACCCCCGACATGCGCCGCCGTGTCGAGCAGTTTTATTTTCCCGACTTATAGGACATTACTATCCCCACGCATGCGCGGTCCATAGGTGTTGAATATCCGGACGATGCGAGCATCGATTCCGTGGTACCGATGGTAGGCCATCGCAAGCGCTTCCGCAAAACGCTTCGCTTCGTCATAAACACCGCGCAGGCCGATCGGGTTGACGTTTCCCCAGTAGGTCTCCGGCTGAGGATTGACCAGCGGATCGCCGTAGGTTTCGGAAGTGCTCGCCAGAAGGAAGCGCGCCCGCTTGTTCTTCGCCAATCCCAGGGTTTTGTGCGTCCCCAGCGCCCCTACCTCCAAGGTTTGAATCCGGAGCTCGAGGTAATCGCGCCGGCTGGCGGGCGACGCGAAGTGCATGACTGCGTCGACGGATCCGTCGATGAAGATCTATTCGGTAACGTCGTGCTTCACGAAGCGAAACCGCTCGTGACCCATGAGGTGGGCGATGTTGTCGATGCTGCCCGTCGAGAGGTTGTCCAGGCAGATAACCACGTGGCCCATGTGGAGCAGGTGGTCGCACAAGTTGCTGCCCAGAAAGCCCGCCCCGCCGGTGATCACAATCCGCATGACTTCTCTCCCCCGACAAGGGTGAGATCATACCACAGGCCCGCCTCTCAAGTTTCGTGCTGGACTTTTCGCCGGAACCGCTTTCATCACTGGCCGGAGGCCGATGTGGGTCAGTTTCAACTGCTCCCGGCTTCCTCCAGTGATACAATTGATGCTTCGATAGGGATGTGAGACACGTATGCAGGACCCTGGTTCCGCGACCTCGAACGAGATCGAAGTGGTGCTGAAAACTCTCCGGCAGGCGGACGAACCGTTGACAGTTGCCAAGCTGTCGGAGAAGCTCCCGCCGGGCTCTTACAAGCTCTCGCAGTCACGGCTGGAATTTCTCTTAGAAGAACAGGTATCGTTGCAGCGAGTCCACCGCTTCGAACCGTACAGGGGCAAATCCCCGCGCTATTGGACCGGCGATGTGGAGCATTACGCCCGCGAAAGCACGATGAACTTGCTCCGCGAGCGAGGGCCGCTGACTCTAGGCAGGTTGTGGGAGGCGTTGAAATCTCGGCTTAAAGATTATTCAAAAAGTCGGCAGCAGCACTTAGTCAAAAAACTTGTACAAGAGAAGCAGATTTCCGAGTGGCCACCCTCTCTGGGAGGTCGGACGAAGCTGTTCGATGCACGCCCTCCTGACCCTCGCTATTATCTCGATGACGCGATCTCGAAAATCAGCAAGAAGCTTGGCCTCCCTCGGGAGGAGGTGACGGAGGCCACCCGCGAGATCTGGAGCCAAGGTCAGCCTGCGGCCCCGATCCCAGCCTTATCCAAGGTGGATCTTGGTCAATTGATCCTCCAGCGAATGGTACGGATCGAGCCCGCGGCGGCGGCCGGCGCTTTGGTTTTGTTGTGCGACTTGTGGAAGTCGATGAAGCAGGACGTCCCGGACAAGGCGAGCTTCGACCGGTCGGTTCTGCACCTGGCCGAGCAAGGGAGGGTCGCGTTGCACCACCACGATTTCCCGAGTAGCCTGACTCAACACGAGCGCGATGAAATGGTACTAGACGACCGCATTTACTACGTCGGGATTTCACTGAGAATGTGACATGATTCCTAACGCTGCTTTCCCCAATCCATTTCGAAGCTCCATCATGCCCGATCCCTGGCAGCTGCCCGAGACCGACGTGCCAGCAATTCATGGCACCGCCTTTGATCGCCTTTGCCGTGCCATCGAGTTCGTGAAATCGCAAAGGCATAGCACCTCTGTTCTCCTGCATGGAGGAGCAGGCAGCGGGAAAACACACCTGCTGGCTCGGCTGCGCTCCCACCTGACAATGCCGGGGCAGGAAGTTGTTTTCGTTGCAGTCCAACTGCACACCAGCCCGCGCATGATCTGGCGTCATCTTCGCAGCCGGTTTGCCGCCGACCTGTTGCGTACGGCTGGTGGAAGTTCTCAACTCGAGCGCCTGATCTTGTACCGATTATCGCTGATCCGCGACGCCGAATTTGATTGGCGTCGCTGGCTGCACCTGTTGCAGGACGAGGTTCTGAAGTCGACGGCGCGAATCGAGGCTGCGGCAAAAGCCTTGTTCGATTTCCTGGATCCTCAAGCGCAGCTCGGCGGAAACCTGCGGCGGATTCTCGTCCACCTACTGCTGGGCCGCCACCGCGGCGATGCAAGCGCCTGGCTGCGCGGTGAGTCCCTGCCGGAAGAAGCGCTGGAGCATCTAGGACTGGACCCTCGTGAAGACGAGGAAGATGAAGAGCAGGAGGAGCGTGCGCGGCAGGTTGTTCTGGCCCTGGCAAGCCTCGCTGGTAAACAGACTCCTGTCGTCTTTTGCTTCGATCAGGTGGAAGCACTGGAACTGTACCCCGGTTGCCAGGCCGGGTGGTTGAGCTTTGGCGGCATGGTGGGTACATTGCACGACCAAACAAGCAACGCTCTGCTCATCTCCTGCGTCCAGACCGCCTTTGCACCTAGGCTGAAGTATGCCGTGCGTGAAGCGGATCGTGATCGACTTTCGGAGTTCGCAGAAGTGACGATCGATCCTTTGAACTGGGCCGAAGCAACGCAGTTGATTGCTGCCCGGCTGAATTCATCATCCTTCTTTCGTGAACGCCGCTCATCTCAGACAGATCCGCTCTGGCCTCTCCGGGAGGCGGATGTGAAGAGGGTCATGACCGCGACGGGCTGTACCGCACGAAAACTTCTCTCCCACTGTGCCAACCTGATCGAACAATACCCGGGCGAGGAGTCGCCGCAACCTCACTTGGCGACTTCCCTCTCGACGGACGAATTCCTGGAGCAGGCGTGGCAGAATAGGCTGGAGCAGCGGGTCGCAGCCAATTCTCCGGAGCAGAGCGACCAGATCGTAGCTCACGGGCTTCCATTGCTGGTTCACCTGGCCGGCACGGAGTGGAATCATCAGGCTGAAGCCCTTCAGAGGGATGTGGATCTCGTCTTTGATGGTCCCAGCGGCCGCATCGGCGTGAGCCTTTGCAACCGCAACCTGAGAAGCCTGTGGCGCAAGCTGCAACGGCTTCGCGGTATCGCATCGGGGGGTACCTTCAAGAGACTGGTACTGTTGCGCGACGCGAGGCTCCCGATCAGCGCTGGCGCGGTTCGGACGCGCCAACTCCGCGATGAGCTTATCAAGCAAGGTTGCCGGTGGCTCGATCCCTCGCCGGAGGCACTGGCAGCGCTCGATGCGCTGCGCAGCCTGCTAGGAGATGCCCAGGCGGGAGACCTGGCCAACGGCGGAGAAACAGTGGAACCGCAGACAGTTCAGGATTGGCTTGCGAAGCACCTGCCGCAGAGCTTGAAAGACGTGCTGGAGGACTTGCTGGAGGAGCGACCGGCGGCCAAGGGTGATGGGTCTGACCTCCAGCTGATCGAAGATATCACCGAGATGCTTCAACAAAAGTACGTCGTTACCGCCGCCGACATTGCTTCGGCACTTCACCATTCCGCTGACGAGGTGGAAACAGCGGCCCGAAGACACCCCGACAGGTTCGGCATTCTGACAGGTCCGCCTGCAGTTCTGTTTCACGTACCGGCGGGGAACATCGAGAGTTAGCAAGAGGCAGTTCTTATGGCAGTGGTATTGCAGGTCCGCGAAGTGCGTGAGGCGATTTACCAGGCGTCGGGAGGCTTGCAGGGCGCCGGCGAGGGCGAACCTTCGACTGCTCTGCTTGGAGATCTGTTCCACACAGTTTTCGCGCACCTGGTAGGTCCCGATCCGCAAAAGAGCTTCCGCGCGCCACTGGAGGAAGCGGAACCTGAGCTTGACCAGTGGCGCCAGGCATTGATCCGACATGCTTATCAGCACCTTGTTGGACCCGGTCTGCTGGCAGATCAAGCTTATTTGCACCGTTCCGCCGCTCAGGTGCTGACCTTCTGGCAAGCCGTTCAGGAGATGTGCGGCTGGCTGGCAGACACCCTCTGGCGGACACACGAACGCGGTCTTTCTGCTGCCGATTGGGGACAGATGATTAACGCCGAACAGCAGATTACCTGCGAGGTTCGTGAACCAGGCTGGACGGACACCGTCCAGCTGACGGGATGCGCGGACTCGGTCTGGACAATCCCTTCAACCGGAGACTGGTGCCTGATCGAACTCAAAACGGGCCGCACATCCCCTCAGGCAGACCTTGCGCAAGCCTGCCTCTATCACTTAATGCTGAGCAAGTCAGGGCAGGGCGCAGGCGGGGCCCTGGCGCTAATCAGTTTTGAACCGATGCGGCGCGAACGGCTGTTCAAAGCCCAGGAACTCGAGGAAGTTCAGGAACGGCTGAAGGCATTGATCGGCCGGCTGGCCGGAGTTCTCCCCGGCCGTTCTTTTCCTGCGCGGAAGGCACAGTTCTCGCAACCGTCGTTGCCCGAACACGTCGAGCTGGGCGAGCGGCTGGTGAGTACGCTCAAGGGTTACGGAGTGCAAGTGAAGCTGGACGGTCCGCCGATGGTCGGGCCTACTTTTCTCCGCTATCCTATCGCCCTCGGAAAGAGCGTGACGCTCAATGCAGTTGAGCGACTCGACCGCAGCGTCCAGGCTCAACTCAAGCTGGATGCTCCTCCGCGCGTCGGCCTCGAGGGACGCCGCGTCGTGATTGACGTGCAGCGGGCAGACCGTCAATTGGTCCGATTCTCAGAGATCCGTTCTCAGCTGCCGGCCCGAGAGCCGCTGATTGGCTGCGCGCAGGTACCCCTGGGGGTGGACATTGCAGGCCGGCTGCACATGGCTGACTTCCGGGAACCGGAGAATGCGCATCTCCTGGTTGCCGGAACCACAGGCAGCGGCAAAACCGAGTGGATGCGTTCGGCTGTCGCCGGCTTGCTGGCCACGAGCACCCCCGAGACACTGCGGCTGGTGCTCATCGACCCGAAGCGGAATGCATTTCAGATGCTTCAGAACTCCCCCTTCTTGTACCGACCGCTGGTCTATCCGGAGGACGAATCTGTCACCGCAGTCTTGGGAATCCTTGTCGAGGAAATGGAGGCGCGTTATCGGAAGATGAGTGAATCGGGCTCGGATTGCTTGATCGACCACATCAGGCGCCGGGGCGTTCCGGTCGCGCGCATATTCTGCATCTGCGACGAATTCGCCAACCTGCTCCAGGGTGACCGCGAATCGCGGCGCGCACTGGAGGAGCAAGTCCACCGGCTGGGCCAGAAGGCGCGCGCAGCCGGCATCCATCTCATTCTGGCCACGCAACAGCCGAGCCGGGAGATCATCAGGGGGCCGCTTGCGTCTAACATTCCCGCCCGCGTCGGGCTCAAGATGACGAGCGCGATAGAATCCCGCATGCTATTGGGAACCGGTGGGGCCGAAACGCTGCTAGGCCGCGGCGATCTGCTGTTCAAATGCATTGGGGATCCTATCCGCTTGCAGTCCGCATGTGTCCTGTCTGATGAACTCGCCGAGCTGGCTTCCACACTGAGATCGTAGTGTGTCGCATCAAAACCTGTGTTTTTTGCAGTTCTTGGTATCCTTGGTGTTCTTTGTGTCTTTGTGGTAAGGCATTTAGCGGATACCACAAAGATGCCAAGATCACAAAGAGCGCCAAGAAACACAAAATCAAAGGCCGGCTATCTTCAGCGAGTGGTGCATGCAGCGGTGCCCCGCCACCACCCGGCTGAACGATCGCTTTCTCGTTCGCACCGCTTGACCACAGAACATTCATCATGCATGGCTAAGAAGACAATCAGTCTCGAACTCGACGCCTATGAAAAACTGCGGCGTGCCAAACGGAACGACGGTGAATCGTTTGCCAGCGTTGTGCGTCGGGCTCCTGGGACGAGGTTCCGATCTCACCCGGCATCATCCTCGATGAACTGTTAGCAGCTGCACGTGCCCATCCTGAGATCTTCCTCTCAAAAGAGGATCTGGATCAGCTCGCCCGCCATAAATGAAGCACCCGTCGAAAGTCAGCCTCGTTGAGAATTTCGTAGACCGCCTCAACGTAGTCCATGCGCTTGGAAGTCGCCAATCCAGCGGACCCAGGGCAGATGCCGAGCCACTGAGCGGAGCAATTTCCTATCCCCGGTAATCATTTCAACTCCCTCTTCTTGTACAAGCGCAAGATATGCAGCGTCGTATGGAGAGATCTGAAGCTGCCGGGACATCCGGAATGCCGGTTCTGCCAACGGCGTGAAATCCCGTAAAGGTATGTCGAGGGCTTGAATAAAGCGGAAGGCCTTGAGCCCGGATGTTTCCGAAATGCGGCCGTGCCGAATTGCGACCTGGATACCGCTCAGAACCTCGTAAGCGAAAAGCGTGGGTGAAACCAGTTCCTGGCTGCCTTCCACGTAATCCTCTAGCAATCGTGTGGCCGAATCCGTGGCTTCTTCGTCCTCAAATTGCCATTTCAGCGCAACACTTGCGTCTACAACGAGGGTCATCTCTTACGGGTCCGTTCTGAACGCGCTAATTGTCTCATAGTCATTTCTATCTTGGGAACAAGGCGAAAGCAGCCTGGGAGATCGAAGTCGGCTGTGGATGTTGGCAGAGAAAATGGGGGCTGCCAGCGAATTGCCGGGACGAGTGGACGTTATCGATGGGTCGGCGCCCGGCAATTCGCTGGCAGCCCCCATTTCCGGGGCCGCGACGCGAAACATCCCCTCTTGCTCGCCCCCGGGTGCAACATGCAACGCCGCGGCAGGGCGCACCTCGACCAGACGCGATCCCGCAAGGCCATCGGATCCGAAGCGCTGGCGCTGGAGTTATCGAAGGAGGGCTGGCGCGGAATTGCGGGGTGGGCCGCGGGGCTCGAAAGGATCCGCCGCCTGGCAGCGTTCGCTTGCGCGGTGTCGCAGGATGCGATCGACTCGGCCTCATGAAGACGCCGCAGCAGCAGGCGGCGGAACACTTCCAGGACGGCGGAAGTGTCGAGCGAGGGCAGGGGTAGAAACTCTCCTTCCGGAGTGAAAACCCCATCGGAAATGATTGCGTGGGCATGCGGGTGGAAGTTACAGCCGAAGGAACCGAACGTCTGCAGAACCACTACACAACCGGGGCGAACGTCCTTGCGGTCAAACAGCGCCTGGAAGGTCTTGAGCATGGAAGCATACGCCGTTTGCAACAACAGACCGAGCAACTTGCGCTCGCGCTCGACGAGCCCGCGCAAGACGCGTGGGATCGAGAATGTCCAGTGGCGGTGCGGCACGGACGCGAGAATCTCGCTCGTCAACTTCTCCGCAAAAAGCACGGCGCGCTTGGCCTGGCAGCTTGAGCAAACGCCTCTGCTACGCCAACTGAAGGCCAGCAAATGTTCTGCACGGCACTTCGGGCAACGAAGCCGTGCGAAACCTCCTTGGAGCCGACCGCAAGTTAAGAACTGCTCCACGCAGTGCACGACCACGCGACGCAGCGGCCCCCCGAGCGGGGCTCGAAGAGCTCCTCGTAGGCCCGAACATGGCTGTCGAAATGGTCCTCGAACAGCCAGTACACGCTAGTTTTTTCGGGATGCCTGGGTCGATAAACCGCGGGCGAATCGGCGATTTGCAGGTCCAGGTGCAGCGGGAAGGGATCGGCGGATCCAGTTCCTCACTGTGCGGACGCATCGATCGACAGACAACTGTGGCACGCCACGGCAGTTCATTGACCTCCTGCAGCATGATGCCGCAACAGATCTGACTGCCGAGCGGGCATTTCGGCCAACTATTTTACCGGCCCGCTGGCCCGATGGGGTGGCCCGGTTCGTGGATCAGTTCGATGTGGCTTCGGCCCAGACCTTCCGCAACCACAGCAACTCCTCGTTGTTGAGGATCAGGCCGATGGCGTGGCCGGCGACGACACGACACGATTGCCAGTCAACATCGGAACCCTTCAGAACGGCAGTTAACCGCCGGCGCCGCCCGCAGCTGAGGCAGGCACGAAGCGCCGGCAAAGGACGGCTCTGCCCTTGATGGGATGGAGGAGAAAACCTAAGGCGTTGGGCCCGTCGCGCTCGCTGTATCGCTGGCCCTTCCCATCGTCGTCGTCCCTCCGACCTATCAGGCTATAACCGGGCTGCCGGTAGTTCTAGCGGGACACTGGCGGGCTACTCCTTTTGTTCTTGCCCTGGCGGTAGCAGCGCATCTCCTCATGTACGGAACGTCCCGTACCGCAAAGCATGCCCCAAAAACCTCCTCGAACACGCAGCAATCCACGCACTACAAGGCACCAAAAACATCGGGTGCCGCATTGCCGGGCCACAAACCACAGGCACCATCCGCGATCTTCTCAACAAAGCGTGGGAACAATTCTGGGCCGCACCAGACAAATACCACGAATGGGAACGCAACCTCATGGACCAACTCAAACGCACAACGCCCATCGCCGCGCAGCGTTGAACCGAAAGCGAGGCACTAACTCGGCGCACGACCCTCTGCGAATGCTTCTCCTAGCGGCGAGAGTCACAAACGGTAAGAAGCGTCCCTACTTCCGAAACTGCCGGTACCTGGTTGCAATCATGGACTGGTTCACCCGCTACGTGCTAGACTAGAAAGCTTCGGTGACGCTGGATACGGATTTTGCTTGTCGGGCTTCGACTGAACCCTGAGGAACGAGCGCCCCGAGATCTTTAACTCAGCCCAGGGGCACAGTTTACGAGCCGCGAGTTCACGGAACGTCTGGAGCGGGACGGAATCCGGATCAGCACGGATGGCCGTGGACGCGCGGCGGACAACGTGTTGCGGTTTTGTCGATAACGTTCCTCATGCTTTCCCAGCGCTCGCCGGAGACAAGCCCCTCAGGCGAAACGCCAAGATTTTCATCGAAGAGATGGAGGGCGATCTCGACGGCTTCATTCGAGCCGAGATGGTCAAACGCAAGGTTCACCTGGAAATCGTGCTGACGACCGAGAGTGCCGATTGCATTGTGACTGGGAACCTTCTTGAAAGAAAAGCGCAGTTGGCATGAGGAGTGGCTGAGTGCTAAGAAGGATCACAACGTTGGAAATATCATGATTGTCGACCCTAAGGAATAGTTCGTAGATGGGCTGGCAGGAGGGGATTATGGCCACTTCCCTTCGAAATGAAATTCACCACATTGCTCTGGACTGCGAAGTTAGCGGTATCACAAATTTGTGTGGTTGTCTGCCACCAGCTTTACCTCCCCAAAAGAATAGAACAAATATTCCTCTCCAATTGGGCAAAGTAATTCATAAGACTCGGCAAATACCAACGGGAGAGAGCTCGCGGCTGGTGCGCATTTCTTGTTTTGAACCAGATAAGAATTACGCTGGCTATCGGTTTGCAGTTGAATACCGCACGATGTCCAAACAGATCTCGGACATATTCATTTACCCCTTCTCGGGATCACGTTACTTCTATAGCTGCCATAGCTGCAAAAGAAAATGATCAGAGGCACCAATTCTGAGGCTCTTTCAAGAAGGCTGATATATATTCCTATTATACACAGCCAGGTCGATATGGGAGCCCTCCGCGAGTCCGTACGGCGGGCTACGCTCCAGAAGCTGGGCCAAATGGGATGGAAGCGGAAAGTGAATTTGATAGATGCAGGGTGGACCGAAATCGAAAAGGTCATCGATGGATTGGCACTCTGTTTCGAAAAAGCTCGTCTTTACCAGGATGGGCTACCCGTGTGCGGCCGGGAAGCTGAGATTGTTACCGAGCTGGCAAAAGCGGGAAGCCGCAACCATCAGCTCCTTCTCCGCTTGATGGAACGGGGTGCCATGATCATGGGGACCGAATCTTCGGAGCTTCTTGTTGAAGAGTATGAGGTAGTTAAACAGAACCTGGCTGCGCGGGATACCCTAAAGGCAGCCGGGGTCGCAGCGGGCAAAAAAGCCTTGAGTGATTCATTGCTTAAAAGGCGCGATCAATACATCGCCGAACGCATCAATGGCACTCTTAGGGCTGGCGAAACAGGGATCCTCTTTCTGGGAATGCTTCACTCATTGGGGAATTGGTTAGACAGGGATATCCGCGTAATCTATCCGATCACTCGACCTCCTGGAGACAAAGAAGATGACAGAAAGCGGCAAGCATGTCCTGATCGTTGACGACGATAAAGAAATTTCTGT
>Ga0315280_10001564_pt1 | contig 39038 bp, 42 predicted proteins | sample YL17G06_40_MG_FD_203697 | JGI IMG/M metagenome (GOLD analysis project Ga0315280, IMG submission 203697) | Sediment microbial communities from Yellowstone Lake, YNP, Wyoming, USA - YL17G06_40 | ecosystem: Environmental > Aquatic > Freshwater > Lake > Sediment | place: USA: Wyoming | collected... | reverse complement strand
GCCTTTCCGCAATACGTGTCTTTGGCATCCCTTGCCCATGCAGCTCCCAGCAAAGAGTGATCAGCGTGCTGTTTTGCATGTCCATGATTCTACATGGACTGTCGGATTTCTACGGAAACATTGCGGTTGAGTCACAGCAGGATGCTCGACGGGACAATGCGGAGGTGGGACACCCCGGCTATGGCAATCTAAGCGTCACCCCCACCGGGCAGTGGTCCGACCCGGTCACCTCCGGCATGATGAAAGCCTTGGTCACGGATGGCATCAGGTTCTTGGTGACGAAGAAGTAGTCGATCCTCCAGCCCACGTTCCGCTCCCGCGCCCTGGATTTCATGTCCCACCAGCTATACTGGCCGGCCTCCGGGTGGAACTGGCGGAAGGTGTCCGCATAGCCGCGGGCCGCGAACTTGTCCATCCAGGCCCTCTCCATGGGCAGGAAACCCGAGACCTTCTCGTTCTCCTTCGGCCGGGCCAAGTCGATCTCCTTGTGTGCCGTGTTGAAATCGCCGCAGATTATGATCTTGTCCTGCCTCTTCCTGAGAGACTCTACGAAGCTCAGAAACGCCTCATAGAAATCCATCTTGTACTTCAACCGGGTCTCGTCCTTCTTGCCGTTGGGGAAGTAGATGTTCAGCAAGACGAAGCTGGGGTACCCCGTCAGTATGACTCTGCCCTCGACGTCGAACTCGATCTCCTGACTGGAGAAGTCCTTCTCTACCCGCAGGGGCTTATCTCGGGTGAAAGTGGCCACGCCGCCGTACCCCTTCTTTTCCGGATTGCTCCAGTAGACGTGATAGCCCTCCGGCTCGCGCAAGGCCTGGTCCAACTGCTCCGGCTGGGCCTTGGTCTCCTGGAGGCAGAGGATGTCCGGCTGCTCCTTGTGCAGCCACTCCAGGAAACCCTTGTTGGCCACGGCCCTGAGGCCGTTGACGTTCCAGCAGAGCAGCTTCAGTTCTTTCACAACAGATCATCCCCCATCGTGTCAAAGACACGGCCAGTATATGGCGCGCTGGGCGGGTTTACAACCAGTCTTCCCGTCTTGTTGCGGGCAAGCTTCGCTTCGCCATCGCCACCCATCGGGGCGTGCAGAGGGGCGGAGCCCCTCTGCACTTCTTATGATCCCCCAAGAGTGGGGGCCAGGGGGTTGAAACCGACAGTGCTAGTGGGCACGGCCCACGCTATGTGACGGCGGTGGATTAAGCTTCGATCCAACTACCCTACGGTTCTGGGTTCCGCGGCCACGACGAAGCGTGGCCCTCCGAGGGCCAACATGGGTTCCCGCCTGCGCGGGAATGACGGAATACGTTCCGCCGTGTGTGTAGAGGGTCAAAGCCCCTTTGACTGGGGTCTGGGGGTGTCCCCCTTCGAGAACTCCCTGGAATCCCTCTTTGACAAAGAGGGACTGAGGGAGTTTGGGATCAAGGGGGTTGATCTGTGCTACCATTTACCCAGCACAGGCTGAGGAGAAGGAATTGTACGATGCCATAGTAGTCGGCGCCGGGCCGATCGGCAGCCACATCGGCGGGGGGTTGGCCCGCCGCGGGCACAAAGTAGCTGTTCTGGAGCAGCATGCCACCATCGGCAAGAAGGGTTGCTGCACCGGCATCGTGGGCCGGGAATGCGTCGAGGCTTTCCCCGTCGCCAGGCAGGCGGTGGCCAGAGAAGCCAGGGGAGCCAGATTCTTCTCACCCTCCGGCGCATCTTTCACTCTCCAGAAGGACTCGGCCCAAGCCTACATCCTCGACCGCCAGGCCTTTGACGAAGCCATGGCGGCGAATGCCAGAACCCAAGGCGCGGAGTATTTCTTGAGTGCCAAGGTCAAGGAAATCGCCATCGGCAGCGATGCGGCCCGCGTCGAGGCCGAAACCCGCGGGCAGACGTCGCACTTCGAAAGCAAGGTAGTGGTTCTGGCCAGCGGCTTTCACTCCGGGCTGCCGGAGAAGCTGGAGCTGGGCAGAGCCGGCGACTTCGTCATGGGCGCCCAAGCGGAGGTGGAGAGCAAGGTTGAGGAAGTGGAGGTGTACCTGGGCAGCCGCTTTGCGCCGGGGTTCTTCGCCTGGCTGGTGCCCATGCACCAAGGGCGGGCACTGGCCGGGCTGCTGGCGCGCCGGGACACTGGGGAGCACCTGGAGGCCTTTCTCCGGCAACTGGCCGATCAGGGCAAGATATCGCCGCTCCATGCTCCGGCCAGGTTCGGAGGCATCCCCCTCAAGCCACCACACCACACCTCCGGCAACAGGGTTATCGTGGTGGGCGACGCAGCGGGGCAGGTCAAGCCCACCACCGGCGGGGGCATTTACTATGGGCTGCTCTGCGCTGACATTGCCATCGATGTGCTGGATCGGGCGATCGCCGGCAACGACTTCTCCGCCCGGGCACTCTCGGAATATGAGAGGCGGTGGAAGAAGCTGCTGGCCAGGGAGCTTCGCATCGGCCGCTGGGCGCGCCGGGCCTTCGAGAGACTGAGCGACCGGCGGATAGAACGACTGTTCCGCATGGTGCAGGATAGCCAAGCCACGGAATCACTATTAAACGCTCCCGACTTCTCTTTCGACTGGCACAGCCGCCTGATCCTGAGGGCGCTGCGGCGCTTCGGGCCGAGGGCGGCTGTTTCACTGCTCTGGCCCAGATGACGTAGGGGCAGGCCCCCGTGCCTGCCCTCAAGGCGGCAACCACAGGGGGTTGCCCCTACACATTTCGGGGATTCGTCCCTGCCGGGGGCTTGGGGACGCGCTTCACCCTCACCCGGACCCTCTCCCATCGAGGGAGAGGAGATTGCTCTGCCCAAGGGTGTGCAGAGGGGCAATGCCCCTTCGCCGGGGGGTTGGGGGTGTCCCCTCAGTTCCAGGAACTCCCTGGAATCCCTCTTTGACAAAGAGGGACTGAAGGAGTTCGGGGCCAGGTGGTTGAAGAGGAGCCTTGACTTTCAACCTCAACTCGTGGACCATGTAGGCACATGCGACAACCAGCCAATCGCGGCAAACGCCAGGCGAGCGTTGGAACCAGGGTGCGCCTGGTCAAAATGGGGAGTTCGCGGGGCATCCGCCTGCCCCGCGTGTTCCTGGACCAGGCTGAGCTCGACGAGGAAGTCGAACTGGAAGTCCAGGATGGCCAGGTAGTCATTCGTCTGGTGCCGCGTCCGCGCCGCGGCTGGGAGAAGCAGTTCGACGGGATGACCGCACGCGGGGACGATCGACTCTTGGACTCGAAGGCCTTCAGCCTAACCGGTTGGGATGAGGAGAAGTGGGTATGGTAGTTAAGCGCTTCGATGTCTACCTGGTCAACGTGGACCCGACGGTAAGCGCCGAGGCCAAGAAGACGCGCCCGTGCGTCGTCCTCTCGCCGGATGAAACGAACCGGTTCATTGACACCGTGATCGTGGCTCCCCTGACCAGCAAGGGGCACCGGTACCCCACCCGCGTGCCCTGCCAGCTTGAAGGCAAGAACGGCCAGGTAATCCTCGATCAAATCCGCACAGTGGACAAGGTGCGCCTGGTCAAGAAAACGGGGCGGCTGGGTAGACCAACTCAAAAGGCCATCCTGGCCACGCTGGCCGAGATGTTTGCGGAGTGACCTTGTAGCCACCAGAGCGCTCCGGGGAGGTACAAGTCGGGGGAACGCGTTCTTCGGATTGATCCTATTCCAGAATAGGCACTAGTGCCAGAGCGAGGTCCTACCGATGACGGTGAAGAAGCGCCTCATAACGAAAGCTGCGGTATTCGAGGGCGTGCATTGCTCCGGTCTGTGGTTCAGAGATCCTTCATTGGTCACCGCGGTGAGTCTGCTCTTTGAAAAGGTACACATACTCAACCATCTTGAGTATGTGATCGACTTTGCAAACAGGTTTCGCCTCGAAATACCCTCGCAGCCCGGAGACATCGACGTCAAGATCGAGCCGCTTGGCGAATACGGCCCCGAAGAATCGGACCCCTTTCGTGAACTCACTCCGACACAACGAAGGACAGCTTATGCCTACCTGTTCAAGGCCGGGTCGTTCACTACCTTCTATTCGGAACTGTTTGGAGAGGTCTTCCAATGCAGCCTGCTGCAAGACAACGAACCGTGGCAAGTGGAGTTGCTAAGAAAGGGAGATCCAGGCGAGCTGAACACCTATCGTGTGAAGCCGAGTCCACTCATAGTATCTCTGGGTGCAAGACATGAACTGGATCAACTGGTCTCCCGTGGTGCAATTCCAATCTTGGGGATGAGCATACCGGGGGAGCATGCCGTGGCAAGCCAGAAGCGGCGGACGGCAAGGTATCTGGCCAGCCTGCTGGCAATGAAGTCCGTAGACCTTGTCCTACCTCAGACAAAACCAGCCCCCGCAGAGACAATCCTCGAAGCGAGACTGCGACTTAAGGACTATCTGCCTCCTTCCTGGTCCGGGATGTTGAAGCTGTCCTCTGGATTCAAGGCCCAGATAGACGCTGGAGTGTCAGAAGAGGATTTGCTTCGTGAATGCCAGGATATGGTGGACACCACAGTACGGCCAGCCCTAATAGATTTGACCCAAAAAATGCTGAAGGAGCGGAGACACTGGTTCCATAGGATACTGCGCCCAATTGGCAGCAATATGAAGGTCATGCTCGGAAAACCACCGCTGACAACTGCTGATTTGGCCTCTTCGGGTCTTGCCTTCGGAGCCAACGTAACCATAGACGTCGCCAACGAGATGCTCAGGGCAAATTTGACCTCTGAACCCTCGGGGCTTACTTTCCTCCTTGAACTAGAGAAATACATGCAGAAGGGTAAGTGAGCTTCTCTTCGCAACTTGTCATTGCCGGATGGACTCGCTAGTGCTTGACTAGAGCTCTGTCCAACGATGGAGCGTGTGCACCTTCGACGCTGAGCTTGGTCGTTAGGCCGCTTGCACACTGGGCCGGGGTGAATCATAAAGAAACACCAATGCAGACATCTCCCATTCCTCCCATTACCGCGCGGGGGGCAGGCACAAATATCACACACTCAACTGGTTCTGCGCGGCATGGGCAAGCTTCGCTCTGCCCGTGATCCCAGCTACATCTTCACGACCGGCGCGGCGCGCTCGATGGCCGAGTCGATCTCGAAGAACTCGCGCTCCTTGAAGCCGAAGGGCCTGGCGATCAGGGCGGAGGGGATGACCTGCACGCGGTTGTTGTAGTCCCGCACATTCCCGTTGTAGAAGCGGCGCGCCCTCTGAATGCGGTCCTCCGTGTTAACCAGTTCCTGCTGTAGCTTGAGGAAATTCTGGCTGGCCTTGAGGTCGGGGTAGCTTTCCACCACTGCCAGCAGCCTCTTGAGGCTGTCGACCAGCACATTTTCGTCCTTGGCCTGTGACGCGGGTGAGCCCTGGCTGGCCACGGCGGCGTTCCGGGCCTGGGTTACCCGTTCCAGGGTCTCCCTCTCATGCGCGGCGTATCCCTTGACCGTGCTGACCAGGTTGGGAATCAAGTCATACCGCCGTTTCAGCTCGGTATCGACGTCTGCCCACGCCTCGTCACAGTGATTGCGGCCCCGCACCAGCGCGTTGTACATGAAGGCCACCCACAGGATCAGCAGCAGGAGAACTCCCAGGACAACAATGACAACGATGGTCATCGAACTCATGACGGTCTACCTCCGGAGTCAATCCCTTTCAGCTCGCGCACCACGGATTCGGGCAGGTTATCCAGGATGCCGATCACCACCTTCAGCGCCGACCCGAATTCCCCCAGGGAGAACGTCTTGTTGTCGTAGTAGGCCATGACCTGGCTGCCCTGAAACTCGATATGGAAGCGGGGATAGGCCAGCATCAGCTCCATGGTCTTCTGGTTCAGGACATCGTATGCCCAGCGGCGATCGGGCGATTTGACGAAGAACTTCTGGCTGAACTCGGCGGACTCGAAATCGATGTCTTCAATCCCGACGAACTCCGTCACCTTATCGAGGAGACCCTCGGGACGAATGAAGAGGGGTTTGAGCGGCAGGCCGGCATCCACCACGAGGGCCGAGAAGTAGTGGTGGTGAGTCTGCCGGTTGCCCTTGCTGTCGCTGGAGTGCGTTTCGTAGTGGTAGTCGAAGCCACACATCACCCGTTGGCCGGAAGTTCCCACCATGACGTTGTAGGCGTAGCGATCTTCGCCTCGCTCCAGGCACTTGAAAAGCTGGTAGCGCAGCCACACCGAGTGGTCCTTCTCCGGGAGGAACTTCAGACCGTTGGCCTGGGCCCACCCGGCCATCTCCTTCCGGCGCTTGTCCTTCATCTGGCTGTTCCAGATGGCGAAGCCGATGGCGGCCGCGACGGCGACGATAATGATCAGAACGAAGAAGATCGGCATCAGCTACTCCAAACCTATGACATTCTCTCATACCTGTCTGGACAAAAACAACAGGAGTCTCGGATCTGGGTGGCACGGGCGAAGCGAAGCTTGCCCGTGATGGAGATCCCCAAGAATGGCTCTGAGATAGGCTGGTCATAGGCTTCTCTGATATGATGACGGACTGCAAGGATTTTGTACCGAGGTGGCTCTCTTGAACAGAAGAGTGAGGCACTTGAATCTGGAAGGACAAGCCCATGAACTCACCTTCTCCTGCTACAAAGGTCTCCCTCTGCTGCTCGACGATCAGAGAAGGGCTTGGTTCATTGAGGCAGTAGAAGAGGCACGCATTAGGAAAGGCTTCTCAGTATTCGCCTTTGTAGTGATGCCGGAGCACGTTCATATGGTCATCTGGCCAAACGATCCGATGTATGACACGTCCTGGTTCTTGAAGAGTATGAAGCAACCTGTCTCACGAAGGGTTAGTGACTGGCTCAAGCAGCATGATCCCGAAGAGCATGACAGGCTGACACATGTCCGCCGTGACGGCAGTAGGGAGTTTCACTTCTGGCAGGCAGGTGGAGGATACGATCGGAATATCATCGACCGTGTCACTCTGCTGCGCATGATCGAGTATATCCACCACAACCCGGTGAGAAGAGGACTGGTGGAGCATCCGACTGACTGGAAGTGGTCAAGCACATCCTGGTACGAGACTGGGGAGTGCGTTCTTCGGATTGACCCTCTTCTGGAATGACCACGGGCAAGCTTCGCTTCGCCCGTGCCACCCGAGATCTACGTCTGTGGTCCTGCCAACAGCCCGGCAATCTCTTTGGGAAGACCTTCAAGTGGCAGCACCTGGCTCTCGCCCTTGTGGCGCCACTTGAGCTCAGCACTCTGCGACTTCAGCGTGCGCTGGCTGACTACCACTCGGAGAGGCATCCCCAGAAGGTCGGCATCGTTGAACCTGACGCCGGCCGACTCCGTCCGGTCGTCGAAGAGCACCTCGACGCCCTTGGCATTCAGATCCGCGTACAGCTTCTCCGAGGCGGCCACCACATCCGGGCGGTCCATGCCCAGCCCGCAGAGGTAGACCTGGTAGGGAGCCAGCGAGAGCGGCCAGATAATGCCCTTGTCGTCATGGTCCCTTTCGATGACGGTAGCCAGCAGGCGGCCAATGCCGATACCGTAGCTGCCCATGACGATGGGCTTCTGCTCGCTGTTCTGATCCAGGAAGTAGGCCCCCAGCTTCTCGGCGAACATGGTGCCCAGCTTGAAGATGTGCCCCACCTCGATGCCCCGTGTGACAGACAGGCTCTGCCCGCACTTGGGACAACCCTGACCGGGTTGGGCCACAGCAATGTCCACCATCAGGTCAACCTTGAAGTCCCGCGGGTAGTTGACGTTCTTCACGTGGTAGTCCGGGCGATTGGCCCCCGCCACGAAGTTGATACCCTCGGTCACCGAGTCATCGGCCACCGTCTTGATGCCCGACAGTCCCAGAGGCGAGGCCGAGCCGGCCACCAGCCCGGCCCGGGCCACTTCGGCCTCGGTGGCCAGTTGCAGGTTGGTGCACTTCAAGGCATTCTTCAGTTTGATCTCGTTGACCTCCAGGTCGCCTCTGATAGCCACGAAAACGATCTGGCCGTCGGCGGAGTAGAACACGGCCTTCAGGGTATGGCTCTTGGGAACGCGCAAGAAGCCGGACACTTCCTCGATGGACTTCATGCCGGGGGTAGCCACCTCCTCCAAGGGCAAGGGTGATTCATGCGGCATCTTCGGCTTGACGCTCTGCGCCTTTTCCAGGTTGGCGGCGTACTGGCACTGGCCGCAGTAGACCACCTGGTCCTCGCCGGTATCGGTGATAGCTATGAACTCCTGGGAGTCCTTGCCGCCGATAGCGCCACTGTCCGCCTCCACAACCATGGTCGGCAGGCCGCACCGGTCATAGATCCTCTGGTAGGCCTGCTTCACTTTCTGGTAGCTGACGTCCAGGCCCTCCCAGTCGCAGTCGAAGCTGTAGAGGTCCATCATGTCGAATTCCCGGACCCGCAGCAGGCCGCCGCGCGGCCGGGGCTCATCGCGGAACTTGGTCTGGATCTGGTACAGCAACTGGGGCAGATCGCGGTAGCTCCTCACCTGGCGGCGGACCAGCTCGGTGGTGACCTCCTCGTGGGTAGGGCCCAGGACCATGTGGCGTTCCCGCCGGTCAACGACAGAAAAGAGGTTCTGGCCGAAGGCTTCGTACCTTCCGGACTTCTCCCAGAGTTCCTGTGGCTGCAGGGCCGGCATCATCAGTTCCTGGCCGCCGATCCGGTCGAACTCCTCCCGCACTATCTGCTCCAGCTTGCGCAGCGCCCGCCATCCCAACGGCAGGTAGGCATAGACGCCTGTGGCCACCTGGTGGATCATGCCCGATCTCACCAGGAGTTGATGACTGATGGTATCCGCTTCAGCTGGTGCCTCCCGCAGGGTCTTGGTAAACAGTTGAGATACACGCATAGGCTGATACTTCAGACTCCTTCCACTTCGCGCATCAGGGTCTCCAGGAAATCGGCCTCCTTCACCGTCCGCACGACTTCACCCTTCCGGAAAATGGCCCCTTTGCCTTTGCCGCAGGCGATGCCCACATCCGCGTCACGGGCCTCGCCGGGGCCGTTGACCACGCACCCCATCACCGCCACCTTCACCGGCTTCTCGATCTTGGCCAACTTCTCTTCCACCGCCTGGGCTAGGCCGAAGAGATCAACCTCGCACCGGCCGCAGGTGGGGCAGCTCACCAGGGTGGGGCCATGCTCCCGCAGGTCCAGGCTCTTCAGTATCTCATAACCGGCCAGCACTTCTTCCCGCGGATCGGCGGTGAGCGAGACCCGGATGGTGTCTCCTATCCCTTCGTGCAGCAGGATGCCGATCCCCACCGCGCTGCGGATTGCTCCCTCTCTCGGCAGCCCCGCCTCGGTGATGCCCAAGTGCAGCGGATAGACTGTCTTCTGCGCCATCAGTCGGTAGGCTTCGATCGTGGTGGGAACATCAAAGGCCTTCAGCGAAATCTTGATCAGGTCGAAGTCCAGGCTTTCCAAGAGGGTCACTTGCTCCAGCGCGGCTGAGACCATGCGCTGGACTACTGACCCCCGAGCCGGTCTCTTCGGCAGGCTGCCGGCGTTCACGCCGATCCGGATGGGTACTTGCTGCCCTTTGGCTGATTTCACGATGGCGGCAATCTGTTGCTTGTCACTGATGTTTCCTGGATTCAATCGTAACCCGTCCACGCCGGCCTCCAAGGCCGCCAGCGCCAGGCGGTAGTCGAAATGGATGTCGGCAATCAAGGGGACTTTGACGCGGCGTTTTATGGACCGGAGAGCCTTAGCTGCCTCCGCATCAGGTACTGCCAGCCTCACCAGTTCGCAGCCACACTCCTCCAGCTCCCTGACCTGCCTGACCGTGGCGGCCACATCGCGCGTGTCGGTCTTGCTCATCGACTGGACCACCACCGGCGCCCCACCGCCGACGACCACGCCGCCGATGCTTATCGCTTTCGAAATCCTGCGTTTCTTCATAGACCGGGAAAGCCCTTGCCGCTGATGATACGCGCGATGTCACCGTAGAAGACCAACACAAAGAGCATGATCATCAACGCTGTCCCAGCTAAGTATACGAAGCGCACCGCCTTCTGAGGCAGGCGCTTCCCGCGACGGATGCCCTCTATCAACGCTATCGCCATGCCTCCGCCGTCCAGCGGCGGAACCGGCAGGAAGTTGAACAGAGCCAGGCTGATACTGATGAAGCCGCCCAGGAAGAGCACGTTGGCAAAGCCCCCCACCTTCACCACCTCCACCGTCAGTTGGGCGGCACCCACCGGGCCAATGAATGCCGAACTGGGATCCTGCTTTATGAAAGGAATGGAGTCTTTAATGAGAGAGGGCAGATGTATGACAAAGCTTCCGGCGTCACCCAACGCCTGCCATGGTGAGCGCCTGTGCTTGTCCAATGTGGCCCCCTCGACCCAGTCAGTGGTCACGCCCGCCAGCGTTCCGTTGCTCACAGAACTGGATGGCAGAGAGACTATCTTCTCTTCCAACGTGTTGTCCTCTTGGACCCGCTCCAGCACCACATCGAAGTCCTCGCCGCCAGCCGCAGCCTCATTCAGTGCCTCAGAGAAGCTCTCGCGGCTGTAGACCCATTTCCCGCCCACGCGCAGGATAGAATCCCCAGGCTGTATCTCTTCAGCCACCGGCGAATCCGCGTCCACACTGGTCACCATGTCCAACCACGACGATAGCGACACACCCAGAATGTACCGGTCTCGTTCCTGGTCATACTGAGGCTGCACCGTGATCGGATCCAATTCAATCCCGCCCCTTTGCAGCACAACGGTCTTCGCCCTTCCCGGATTCGCATTCAAGGCATCTCCGATGTCTCCGGGCGCTGCAACAAGAGTGTCGTCGATTCTCAATATGACATCCCCGGCCTGAATGCCGGCTTGCTCAGCCACTGAGCCCGCTGCCACAGAGTGCACCATGACTCCTTGATTGCCGGTAACCCGGGTGGTCACCACGCCCATGTAGAAGGCAGTGATGAACAGGAAAGCCAGCACAACGTTGACCAGGGGTCCGGCCGCATAGACGCCCATCCTGGTCCACGGGCCTTTGCCAGCCAAACCTCCCTCCACAGTGGGATCATCCTCGCCGGTCGGTCTGACGAAGGCTCCTACCGGAATGAGGTTGATGGAATAGGTAGTGGACCCCCTCTTGATCGAAAACAGCCTGGGCGGAAAACCGATGCCAAACTCCTCAACAACGATTCCCGCTCTCCGGGATGCCAGAAAGTGGCCCAGCTCATGACAGGTGACCAGGAAGAACAGTATGGCCACGAATATGACGATAATCAGGAAAACACCCATGATCTAGCGACTTCTCCATTTCTCGGCATATCCCCTCGCCCAGGCATCAGCCTTCAGAATCTCACCCAGCGAGGGGCGTCCCACACCCCGATGGTGCTCCAGCGTGTCTTCCACTAATCTGGCGATATCCAGGAGGCCGATCCGGTGGGCCAAGAACATCTCCACCGCCACCTCGTCGGCCGCACACAGCACCGCCGGATAGGTTTCCCCCTTCTCTCCCGCTTCCCGCGCCAGCCTGAGACAGGGGAATCTGTCCAAGTCAGGCGGCTCAAAGTTGAGAGCCATTGTCTTAGCCCATTCCATTATGGGAAGCTGTGGGTTGAAATGCCTGTCGGGATAGACCAGGGCATACTGAATGGGCAGCCGCATATCGGGTCGGCTCAATTGTGCCTTGATCGAGCCATCGGCGAACTGCACCATGGAATGCACTATGCTCTCAGTATGAACCACCACGCTGATGCGGTTGTAGGGCATGCCGAACAGCCAGTGCGCTTCGATAACCTCCATCCCCTTGTTCATCAACGTGGCCGAGTCAACGGTCACCTTGCGCCCCATCTTCCAAGTGGGATGGTTCAGGGCTTGCTCCGGCGTAATCGCCTCCAGCTTCTTGGCCGGGTAACGCCAGAAAGGTCCTCCCGAAGCGGTGAGCAGCAATCGAGCTACTCTCTTCTTCTGTTCACCCTTCAGGCACTGCCAGATGGCACTGTGCTCGCTGTCCACCGGCCTTATCTTCACTCCGTGCTTCTTGGCCTCCGCCATCACTATCGCCCCGGCCATCACCAGGACTTCTTTGTTAGCCAGGGCCACCTCTTTTCGCGATCGAATCGCTGCCAGGGTGGGAGCCAGTCCCGCCTTGCCTGCGGTAGCTATCACCACAAGGTCGATTTCAGGATGGCAGGCCATTTCCTCTAGGGATACCAGTCTTGGCGAGGACGCGCGACCCGAAGAAAGGCTCCGTTGCAGCGCCGTTTTGGATCCCTGGAACGAAACCATCCGGGGCTGGAATTCCTCGACTTGGCTGGCCAGGAGGTTGGTGTTGCTCCCTGCCCCGAGACCGACGACCGAGAGCTTATCCCTGAAGACCCGGGCTACTTCAAGTGTCTGCTGGCCTATGGAACCCGTGGAGCCGAGGATGGCAATCCTCTTCAGTCCACCACCCATAGCACAAAATAGTATACGATAACACCCGTGAACACAAGGCTATCTATTCGGTCGAGGACACCGCCGTGGCCGGGTATCAGATTTCCCGAATCCTTCACGCCGGCTCTCCGTTTGAGAAGCGATTCCAGCAGATCGCCGAGCTGTGCCGCGACGCCGATGAGGCAGCCCACAGCTATCGCCTCAACGTAGTTCAGCGGCAGCGACCAATCGCCCAGACTCAGCAGGGAACGGAGCGCCAGAGCCGCGGCAACAGCCCCAACGAACCCCCCGATAGCACCCTCCCACGTTTTGTGCGGGCTTATCGTCGGCGCCATCTGATGCCGGCCCCAGGCACGGCCCACAAAGAAGGCCGAGGTGTCACAGGCAAAGGTGGTGAACACGGCTAGAATGACCAGTTCTCGTCCGTGGTCAAGCTGCCTTAGCGCCACATAGTGGCCCAGCATCCACCCCATGTAGAGGGTGCCGGCCAGAGTCCAACCCCAGCTCTGCAGCCAGTTGTCCCGGCGAAAGATGACCAGCCAGATCAGCGGCAGAACGGCCGCCGATGCCAGCAGTGAACCGGTGGCCCAGTCCACATCAAAAAGGGCAGCCACCACGAAGAGAACTGCCCAGATGACCCCGAACACCGTGAGCGGCCGGGCTCCGGCATGGGTCCCCAGGCGGTAGAATTCTAAAGCACCAAGAGCAGCAGCAGCACCCACCAGCAGGATCAGCAGGGGGACCTTTGGGAACCAGGCGGTTTCGACGCTGAAATCAAAGTAGACGAAGGTCAGGAGAAGTGGGATGCCTACGATGGCCGTGATAACTCTCAGCTTCATCTACAACCAACACCGCCGCCATTTGCCGACATCAAGTCCCGAAGTTGCGGGCTCTCTGGCTGTAGGCCAGCAGCGCCTTCTTGACCTCTTCCGCATCGAAGTCCGGCCAGAAGACGGGCGTGAAGTAGTACTCGCTGTATGCCGATTGCCACAAGAGGAAATTGCTCAGCCTCATCTCGCCGGCAGTCCGAATGATCAGGTCGGGGTCCGGGAGCCCCGCCGTATACAGATACTGGCTGAACAGCACTTCATCCACCGCATCCGGCGACATATTATCCCTGAGCATCCGCCTGACGGCCTCCATGATTTCGGCCCGACCTCCGTAATCGAACGCCACGCTCAGGGTCATCTTATCGTTGTTCTTGGTCAGTTCAATTGACTTGAGGACCTCTTCTTGCAGTCTCCCAGGCAGCCTGTCCAGTCTTCCCAGATGGCGCAGCCTGATGCCTCTCTTGTGCATCTCCTTCGTCTCCCGCCCGATCACGCTGGCCAGAATCTGCATCAGTTCCTTTACCTCGGTCCTGGGGCGCTGCCAGTTCTCCGTCGAGAAGGCATAGAGAGTGAGGTACTTAACGCCACTCTTGCCAAAGGCTTCGATGACGCGGCGGATGTTCTCCGTTCCAGCGCGATGCCCTTTGAGGCGGGAAAGATGCCTTCTCTCCGCCCACCTGACATTCCCATCCATGATGACGGCCACATGCGTGGGAATGGGGCTGATTTCCGTCTGTTCAGTCTGGGTCGTCATTTCCTTAAGATGCAGCTTGGCCGGATGTCTGGTAGAGAAGTCCTTAACATTATCAATGCGCCATGGTCAGCGAAGCCAAGACCGGCAACAGGCCTTGGCTAGACCTCCATGATCTCTGATTCTTTGCCGGCACCCACTTTGGACACTTCCGCAATGAACCGATCCGTCAGCTTCTGCAGCTTGTCCGTGGCGCGCACATTGTCATCCCGTGAGACCTTTTTGTCCTTCTCCAACTTCCTCAGCTCCTCCAGCGCGTCTCGTCTCACATTGCGCACTGCAATCTTGGCGTCTTCTACCCTCTTATGCACCACCTTGACCAGTTCCTTCCGGCGTTCCTCGGTGGGAGGTGGTATCACCAGACGGAGGACCTCGCCGTCACTCATGGGGTTGAGCCCCAGGTCGGACTTCTGGATGGCCTTCTGCACATTCCCCACAATGCTCCTGTCCCAAGGCTGGATCAGCAGGAGCCTGGCCTCCGGCACAGATATGGAGGCCAGCTGGCTCAACGGGGTATTGGTGCCATAGGCCTCCACCGTGATTTGATCCACCAGGGCCGATGTGGCTCTGCCGGATCGGATCGTCTCCAGCTCCCTCTTGAGGACCTGGACAGTCTTCTGCATCTTGTTATCAGCTGCGAGAAGCGCGTCGTCAATCATCCTTTCACCCCCGAAGAAACCAAGGTGCCAATTCGCTCCCTGGCTACTGCTCTTCTTATGCTGTTGGCCGCGTGGAGATCGAAAACCACTATGGGCAGGTTATTCTCCATGCACAGTGAAAAGGCGGTGGCATCCATAACGTGAAGCCCCATATTCAGAGCTTCCCGGTGATTCAGATGTTCGAACTTCTTGGCTGAAGGATCCTTGTTCGGGTCGGCGGTATAGACGCCATCAACTTTGTTCTTGGCCATCAGCAGCACCTCTGCCTTTATCTCGATCGCCCGCAAAGCTGCCGCCGTGTCTGTGGTCATATACGGATTCCCGGTCCCGGCCGCGAAGATCACCACCCTCCCCTTCTCCAGATGGCGAATGGCCCTCAGGCGTATGTACGGTTCGGCCACCGATTGAATGGGGATGGCCGACTGCGTGCGGGCGACCAGGCCCTGCTTCTCCAGGGAGTCGTGCAAAGCCAGGGCGTTTATGACGGTGGCCAACATTCCAGCGTAGTCTGCCGTCGCTCTGTCCATACCCCTGGCAGCAGCATCAGCCCCCCGCCAGATGTTGCCTCCCCCCACCACAATGGCTACCTGGACCCCGGCCTCCGTCACTTCTTTGACCTGCTTGGCCACCATCTTCAGAATGGCATCGTCAATCCCAAAATCACGTTTGCCCATGAGAGCCTCGCCGCTTAGCTTCAGCAGGATTCGCTTGTAGTTTGTGGAAGGCACATTCATAATTCCGCAGTCCTCCTGTCAACAGATTTGACTGCCCTGGTCAACCCGGAAAGGAAAGGCCGCCGCTTATGCTGAAAATCTGTCCTGTGATCTGTTTCGAATCCTCGGAAGCCAGGAATAGCGCCAGTTGCGCAATATCGTCCGGCTTGTTTATGCCGAAGGGCATCCGCTCCTCCGCCTTCTTGAACAGGTTCGCCAAGTGGGTGTCCTGCTGTGACGTTGCCATGTCATACCCTGGAGTATCCTTCGTCACCGTGGTGCAGATAGTATTGATGCGTATCTTCCATCGAGCTAGTTCCTGAGCCAACACCTTGGTCATGAGCACCACCGCCGCGGCCGCACCACCAATCAGGGACTCTCCCCTGGTAGGTGTCCTTCCCGCATCCGTAGTCACCATGATGATTTTACCAGACTGCCGGGCCATCATGTGATCCAGGGCAGCCCTCACGACATGCAACCGCGTAAAGAGGTGACTGCTGACGCAATCGCCATATGACTTCGGATCTATCTCATGGAACGGCTGGGGAGGAGGGCCTGCTGCCGCGCCATTGGCGACCAGGATGTCAATGTGGCCGAATCGCTGCACGGCATTATCGACCATGCGCTTCACATCCTGGTAATCGTAGAGATCCGCTGGCTCAAAGTGGGCTTCGCGGCCCAGGGCTCGGACGTGCTCCACCACTTCCAGGGCGGGGCCGGGGGTTCGGGCGTTGATGACGACAGAGGCGCCGTTTTCGGCAAACCTAACAGCTATGGCCCGGCCGATCCCCTTGCTGGAACCGGTTACCAGAGCTACCTTGCCGCTAAGGTCTGCCTCCACAACTCGTCGTACTCCAGAGGTTCTGGATGCTACTTGCCAAGCTCGAATCTGGCGAACCGGCGCACGGCCACCTTCTCACCCATCTTGGCAGAGACATCCGCCACGATGTCTGAGATTCTTCTGGACGGATCCTTAATGAATGGCTGCGCCAGGAGACACACTTCCTCGGGATTCAGTTTCTCCCCCTCGGGAATCTCGACGGACGAAACGAAGCGCGGGTCGGTGGCCGCTACCTGCAATGCCAAGTCGTGAACCAGAGACTTGAATTCGTCAGTGTGTGCCACAAAGTCAGTCTCGCAGTTCAACTCCACCATCGAGCCTATCCGTCCCCCGCCATGAACATAGGCTTCAACCAGGCCCTGAGAAGCCACTCGATCAGCCTTCTTCTCGGCTCTGGCCAGGCCCTGTTCTCTTAGTATGTCACATGCTCGACCCACATTGCCTTCGGCCTGTTGAAGTGCCCGCTTGCACTCCATGACGCCGGCGCTAGTCTTATCTCTCAGCTCCTTTATTTGTGTCACTGAAATCTCCACTGCGCTTCTCCTCCTCAGGGCTAAATGACAACGACTCCAGGCTATCGATGGCTTCTTTGCCGGCTATCTCGGCACTCTCTTGCTCCGCCTTCTCCAAGGCTCTCTTGCCTTCTAGCACCGCATCCGCCATCTTGGTGCACATCAGCTTCACCGCTCTCACTGCGTCGTCGTTGCCTGGAACAGGGTAATCGATCTCATCCGGATTGCAGTTGGTGTCGACTATGGCCACGATGGGCACACCGAGATGCTTGGCCTCGGCCACCGCCAGCCGCTCTTTGGACGGATCCACGATAAAGAGCGCGCTGGGGAACTTGGTCATTTCCTTGAAGCTGCCCATCTGGTGATTGAGTCTCTGGATCTTCCTCTCCAGCTTCAGCACTTCTTTCTTGGGCAGGCGATGGAAGAACCCTCTCGTCCTCTGATCTTCAAGATGGACCAGGTAGTCAACGCGCGATTGGATTACGTTGAAATTGGTGAGCATACCGCCTATCCAGCGCTGATTGACGAAGGGCATACCGCATCTCTTCGCTTCCTGTTCAATTGCCTCTTGAGCCTGCTTCTTGGTGCCGACGAAGAGTATGTCTCCTCCCTGCGACACCAACTCGGTCACGTACTTGGAGGCCTTGTCCAGCAGGTTTATGGTCTGCTCCAGGTTGATGATGTGGATACCGTTCCGCTCGATGAAGATGTATTTCTTCATCTTGGGGTTCCACCGGCCAACCTGATGCCCGAAGTGCGCCCCAGCCTCCAGAAGCAACTTCACAGATACAACGCTAGTAGTGGCCACTTGTTCCGTCATTTCACCTCACAAAATATACCGGCTCAGATTCTCGTCCTTGACCAAGCTCCCCACCTGTTGCGAGACGTAATCGGCGTCGATCACGACCCGCTCTCCCTTCCTCTCCGATGCAGTGAAGCTTAAGTCCTCCACTAGTTTTTCTATTATGGTGAAAAGCCTCCGAGCGCCGATATTCTCCATCCGTTCGTTCATCAATACTGCCAGCCGGGCTATCTCTTGGATTCCGTCTCCGGTGAACTTCAGTGAAACCCCCTCGGTAGCCAACAAGGCTATGTACTGATTGGTGAGAGAGTTTCGCGGCTCTGTCAGGATTCTCTCAAAGTCATGCTGAGTCAGTGGACTGAGCTCCACTCTCAGCGGGAAACGCCCCTGAAGTTCGGGGATGAGATCCGAGGGCTTGTTCTGCGAGAACGTGCCGGCTGCAATGAACAGTATGTGCTCAGTATTCAATGGGCCATAGCGTGTCATTACGGTGGTGCCTTCCAGTAGAGGGAGCATATCCCGCTGCACGCCCTCTCCGGACACATCCCGGCCCACGTCGATCTTCGGTCCGCACAGCTTGTCGATCTCGTCAATGAAAACTAGACCATTTTCCTCCGTGTCGCTAACGGCGCGGTCCACAACCTGATCGAAGTCCAGGAGTTTGTTCGCCTCTTCTCTGACCAGAATCCGCCTGGCTTCCTTGACACGCACCTTCTTCTTTCGCTGCCCGCTCCGGCTTCGAAAGCCCCTGCTGGAATCATCGAACCACAGGGTGTCACCTTCCAGTTCCATGTCCAGGCGGGGGTCAAAAAGCACCCCACCGGGTTCTGAGTCAGCCACTTCGATTTCCACGAACTGGTCTTCCAGCTTGTTGCTCGCCAAGAGCTTGGCCAGCCGTTCACGGGTCACGGCAGACAGCGGGCCGCCGCCAGTCAGAATCGGGGAACTCTTGGTCATCCTGGGGCTGCTCACGGACGCTTGCTGGCCCTTTTCCACTACCTTCCTGCCCCTCTGAGTCATCTGCTGGTAGAGATAGCCCACGATCCTGTCAGTGGCCAATCGCTCGGCATTGCTCTCCACCTGCTTCAACTGTTCGTGGTATACTTTCCTGGCACACATCTCCACCAAGTCATGGACAATCGACTCAACATCGCGCCCAACGTAGCCCACCTCGGTGAACTTGGTGGCTTCCACCTTGATAAAAGGCGCGTTGATCATCGCTGCCAGGCGGCGCGCTATCTCTGTCTTGCCTACCCCCGTCGGGCCGATCATCAGGATGTTCTTGGGAATGACGTCCGATCGAATCTCCGGCGGAAGCTTCCGGCGTCGCTCGCGATTGGATAGCGCGATAGCTACTGCCTTCTTGGCTTCCTTCTGACCAACAATATATCTGTCTAATTCTTGAACGATAGTTTTGGGTGAAAACTCTCCCATCCCGACCTCCCAGAGGCGGGTCTACGCCACGGTAGAGTCTAGCACAAAGGGGGTCTTAAGGCAAGGTAAGTGATCCGGCCGCCAAATTGACTTGGAATAGGACCTATGCTAGTATCGCTCAAGGTCAGGTCAAGCGTGTCGGCACTTAGCGAGCTTTACAAGGAAATAGCCAACTGCCGCCAGTGTGAGCTTGCCCGGCAGCGTACCAAGGTAGTCCCCGGCGAGGGTGCGGAGGACGCCGCCATAGCCTTCATCGGTGAAGCGCCGGGCTGGCATGAAGACCAACAAGGGCGCCCCTTCGTCGGACCGGCCGGGCAGTTCCTCGATGAACTCCTCGGCTCGATAGGCCAGAAGAGACAGCAGGTCTACATCTGCAATGTGCTGAAGTGCCGGCCTCCGGGCAACAGAGACCCCCTGCCAATGGAGATCAAGACCTGCCAGCAATGGCTTGACCGTCAGCTGCAATTGCTCCATCCCAAGATGATTGTCACGCTGGGAAGGTACTCGATGGCCAGGTTCTTCCCTGGGGAGACCATCAGCAAGATACATGGCAAAGCGCGAAAAGAGGGCGGCCTCATTTATTTCGCCATGTACCATCCGGCTGCGGCTCTGCATCAACAGAAGCTTCGCGAGACCATCCAGGCTGACATGCTCAAGATCCCTGCGCTGCTGGCCGAAACGGAGAAAGCACCGGAGACCAAGACGGGTGACAAACCGCAGCAACTCAGCCTGCTCTAAAGGCTGTCTGGTGCCATCAGTGCATCGCATCTAGCGGCCAGGTACAAGAGACGATGGAGGTAAAGCTACCGCACCATGCCACGTAGAGAAGGAACAGGCAAGTCCGAAGGGAACGGAATAGAGACTCCGCAAGGCTGGGCGCTGCGGGCTGTTTGGCTGGTTCTTGTAGGTGTCCTTCTCTTCGTTGCGTGGAACCATCTCCTGTTGGCGCTGGGGTTAGGGGTCCTGCTGCTGCCGGTGGTAATAGTCGGCTTGACCATGATGTACTGGTTGCAGCGGCTCTCCCTGCTCTGGGAACGCTGGAATACATGGCTCGGGGCTCTGGTATTTACCGCTGCACTCCTCGGCTTTCTGGCCTTCTTCAAACCGGCCAACATGGGGATGCACAACCCCTGGGTGGGATGGGACGACGAAATGCAAGCGTCTCTTAGGAACACCACCTTGGGCGGAAGCTGGGGCGAGGCCGTTATCGGCGGTAGGAATCTGGCGGATTCCCTGCACACGGCATTCGGGGTCTTTCGTATTGTGGGTCTGATCATACTCGGGGCAGCTCTAGCGGCTCCGCATTGGGTCTGGGATGCAGTGAGCAACTGGCTAGCCAAGGCTGTCCCTCTCTTCGGGCGAATCGGGCGGAAAGCCAAAGATACCGCAGGAGGTGCAGTCGACCACTACTCGGAGAATCCGCTCCATGAAAGAGTCCTCAACTGGTTGAAGGAGCGTCACGTCCCACTGATCTCCAATGCTATCCATCCCCGCGAGGCAAAAGAGAAGAAAAAGCGAGCGTCCAAGACTGTCAAGGAGTCAAAGATCGTGGCAGCAGATCTTCCGGCCGCCACCCCCGGCGAGTGGCACCTGCCCAGCATTGACCTGCTAGACGAGACCCCCAAGGCCGAACTCAACAAAGCCGACATTGACAAGAGGGCCAGATTGATCGAGGCAGCGCTGGCCAGCTATGGTGTGGACGCCAAGGTGGTACAGATAAACCCAGGCCCGGCAGTCACCGAGTTTGGAGTGGAGCCTGGGTGGGACATTAAGTACAAAGAAGTCAAGGAAAAGGATCGCTATGGCAATCCCAAGGTCAGAAAAGAAGAGGTATCCAGGACCCGCGTCAAGGTGGAGCGCATCACCGCTCTGGCAAATGACCTGGCCCTGGCACTCTCAGCTCCTAGCATCCGGATGCAGGCCCCCGTGCCGGGAAAGGCGGTGGTGGGGATCGAGGTGCCCAACACTGCCACCGGGCTGGTCTCTGTTCGCGAGGTGCTGGAAAGCACCGCCTTCAGGCGACTGGGCAGCAGATCACCGCTGGCGATAGCACTGGGCAAAGGCACATCCGGCGATATGGCAGTGGCAGACCTGGCCAAGATGCCGCACGTGCTGGTGGCTGGAGCCACCGGCAGCGGCAAGACAGTGTGCCTGGACTCCACCATAATCTCTCTGCTGATGAACAACACCCCTAAGGAGCTGAGATTCATCATGGTCGACCCCAAACGCGTGGAACTCATCGCTTTCGATGGGATACCGCACCTGATGACCCCCGTCATAACCGAAGGCGAGAAGGCAGTGGAGATACTGAAGTGGCTCACGCTGGAGATGGATGGCCGCTACCGCAAGCTGGCCCAGTTGAGGGTGCATAACATCGACGCGTACAACAAGAGCAGCAAGGTCCCCAAACCGATGCCCTATATAGTCCTCATCGTGGATGAACTGGCCGACCTCATGATGTCCAGGTCCGATGAGATTGAACCTCTGCTCTGCCGTCTGGCTCAGATGGGTCGGGCGGTGGGGATCAATTGCGTGGTAGCCACCCAGCGACCCTCGGTGGACGTGATCACCGGGCTAATCAAGGCCAACTTCCCTACGCGCATCAGCTTCGCGGTGGCATCGCTGGTGGACTCTCGCACCATCCTGGACATGATTGGCGCGGAGAAGCTGCTGGGCCGGGGCGACATGCTCTATCTCTCAGCGGAGCTATCCAAGCCGAAGCGTCTGCAAGGGTGCTTCGCTTCACAACAGGAGATCGAGAGGGTGGCGCGTTTCTGGGCCGATCAGGCAAGAGCACAACCCATCGAGGTCCTCACCTATGCTGGGGAGCAGAGCACCAAGGACCCACTGCTCGAACAGGCAAAGCAACTGGCGAAAGACCACAAGCAGATATCAGCTTCCTTTCTCCAAAGGCAACTGCGCATCGGGTCGGCACGGGCAGAAGAACTGCTGCGGCAACTCCAGGAGGCAGAGGCAGGTGAAGCCGCCAAGCCACCGGAACCCGACGAACCGAAGAATACTTGAACTTCGACCCGACGCTGACCTGCCTGGAGCCGCCCCCGAAGAGAAAGTCGCGCGATGCTTGGCTGCACGCTACAATATATACAGAACCTGTTGCACAAAGAGGTGTGAGTCACCCCAGGGATGTGCAGGGGGGTAGAGCCCCTTTGCCGAGGTCTAGGGGGAATGTCCCCTGGCCTCAATCCGAGTCCACCTGAAGAGGGTGCAGGGACTCGTCCCTGCTAAGGGTTTGGGGGTGTCCCCCAAACCCTTTCCCTACCCCCAAGATTGGGGGCCAAGGGGTTGAGAGTGGTTTCGGCAACAGGCTCTGCAGTCAGATTTTCAGGAGGCTCATCAGTGGAAAAGGTTCTAACAGGCATCAGGGTTCTCGATTTCTCTCGCTGGTTCGCCGGCCCTTACGCCGCCACGCTCTTGGCCGCCATGGGTGCCGAAGTGATAAGGATTGAGAGGCCCACCGGCGAAGAGGAGCGGAACTTCGGGCCTTACGCGCCCACCGGAGAGAGTATGCTCACTATGGTGACTTTGGCCAACCGAAGGGGAGTCACCCTCGACCCTCTAAGTGAAAAAGGGAGGGAAATCGTGCAGCAGCTTGTCAAGAAGAGCGATGTGGTACTGCACAGCTATGTCAGTGGCTCGGAGGAAGAGAAGCTACTCAGCTATGAGTCACTGAAGAAGATCAATCCAGCCATCATAGTGGCCAAGGTCTCCGGCTTCGGCTCCTGGGGGCCATACATGCACCGCCCCTGTTTCGACACCATCGCCCAGGCTCTTTCCGGCGCCATGAGCTACACTGGCTTCCCGGAGACCGCCCCGACGAGATCGGGCTATGCCTGGGTGGATTTCAGCACCGGGGCCCACTGCGCCCTGGGCATCATGTTCGCCCTTTTCCATAGGCAGAAGACCGGCAAGGGGCAGTTCATAGACGTGGCTCTCCTGGATGTGGCTGTCGCTTGTGTGGCCGGCCTCGCAGTTGCCGCCGAGTACAAGGTCGGGGGCATGGTCCGGGGGCGGCAGGGCAATGCCAGCTATTACAACTTCACGGACTGTCTCAAGGCCAAGGATGGATGGGTGATGATCGGCCTCGCCGGCAATCCTATCTGGAGAAGATTCACCAGGGCTCTGGGAAGGGAAGACTTGAAGGATGACCCCCGGTTCGTAGACGACAAGCACCGTTTTGAAAACCGAAAGGCGATTCGGGCTCTGATAGACGAGTGGTTGAAGGACAAGACCGTCGACGAGACCATGAAGCTACTGGACAAGGCACGAGTGCCGTGTTCCCGCGTGAACAACATCGATGAAATGGTGAACGACCCCCATGTCAAAGCCCGGGAAATGCTCGTCGACATCCCGTATCCCGGCATCGGCAATGTCCCGGTACCGGGCGTAGTCATCAAGATGTCGGAGACACCGGGAGCCATCGAGCGGCCCGGCCCTAGGCCGGGGGAGCACAATCAGGAGGTCTACACCAGTCTCCTAGGCTTCACTCCACAGAAGTTAGCCGAGCTCAAGTCAGAGGGAGTCATTTGAGAGCCGGTTGAGGGGGATGTCCACCTTATGCCTCGAGCCAGCCGGGGGGGGAAACCCACGCAGGATGCGGGGGGAGGCCGTCAAAGATGATAGGCCCCTCACCTGCTGAATCCTGGGTGACCAAGGGCAGCGATTGCTCTGCAAGCGCCGGAGGTGCGCCTGATGCCCCAGGCGCACCTCCGTGAGTGCTGATCTGATTGCTTAGGCCCACGAAAGCCAACCGCCGATTCCGTACAGTTGCCTGTCAGTTGACTTGATAGGTGACTTCGAGCAGGAAGTGACGGTCCATCGCGTATCCAGGCTAGAGTAGAACAAGGCTCACTTGTCACCGTCGTATTCGTCTTCTTTGAGGATGGGGCCATGGTTGCCTTTGCTATCAAGTGCCCATTCTGAATCATCTCATGCGTAGTGGAAGGGGTATGTCCTCTTGATAAACGGGTATGGCGAATATAGAATAGGGTGGTGAGATCGATGAGCCTTCGGGCAACAGGCGATCTCAGACTGGTTTCTCGCGAGCCCGTGGCGCCGAGAGGCATGCCTGCAGGGCCACTCCCGGCGATGAGACCTAGGAGGATTGGATGGAGAAGGGGACTTGGACTGTTAAATCCGGCCTGGCCCAGATGCTGAAGGGTGGGGTGATCATGGATGTGGTCACGCCGGAGCATGCCAAGATTGCTGAAGAGGCCGGAGCTTGTGCAGTGATGGCGCTGGAGAGAGTTCCAGCGGACATCAGGGCGGCCGGCGGTGTGGCTCGCATGGCCGATCCCGACGTGATTCTGGCTATCAAGAAGGCCGTGACCATCCCAGTGATGGCCAAGTGCCGGATCGGTCATTTCGTGGAGGCGCAGGTCCTGGAAGCACTCGGTGTCGACTTCATAGACGAGTCTGAGGTGCTGACGCCGGCCGACGAGTCCTATCACGTCTGGAAGCATGATTTCAAGGTGCCATTCGTGTGTGGCTGCCGTGATCTGGGCGAGGCCCTCCGCCGGATTTCTGAGGGCGCAGCGATGATCCGCACCAAGGGTGAAGCCGGCACCGGCAACATCGTGGAAGCGGTGAGGCACATGCGGGCGGTGATGGACGCCATTCGCAAGGTCGTGAACATGCCCAAGGAAGAGTTGGTGGCAGAGGCGAAGGCGATGGGCGCGCCACTGGAGTTGCTGCTGGAGGTTCAGAGGATTGGCAAACTACCGGTGGTCAACTTTGCGGCTGGTGGTGTGGCTACCCCGGCAGATGCGGCGCTGATGATGCAACTGGGAGCTGAAGGAGTCTTTGTTGGCTCTGGTATCTTCAAGTCCAGCAATCCTGCTGTCAGGGCCAAAGCCGTCGTCAAGGCCACCACTCATTACCGGGATGCCAAGATCATCGCTGAGGTCTCAAGGGGTCTGGGCGATGCCATGCCCGGACTGGACATAAAGTCCATCGCCAAGGAGGATCTGCTGGCGACAAGAGGTTGGTAGGGCGCACTCTATGATTCGCACCTTCATACCGTTGGACGTTGTTGATCTGTTGGTGGCAGGCAGGGCGCTGTCCAACAAGGCCAAGACGAAGGACGGCGTTGGTAGGAGGGATGCGAGGCTCAGCAGCCTGGCCAATATCGTGGGTGACTGGTTCAATCCTCAGTTGAGGCCGTGTGTTTGGGTGTACGCCGAGGGCCTCTCTTTGAGGGGTCTGGCTTCAGTGAGAGACCGCTGCAGCTCACATGCCTGGGAGATCAACCGCCTTCTGGTCGCTGATCAGGACCGCAACTGCTGCCTCAACCTGTTGGAACACGTCAGCTCGGTCGGCGGACAACTGGAGATCGGGAGAATCTTCCTTCGCCTCCCCGTGGACAGTCCCCTCTTGAAAGCTGCGCAAGAGAGTGGTTTCTTGCCCTATTCCACTGAGCATCTCTATTGGCGGAGAAGAGCTGATGGCAACGAGACCAGAAGCGGGGCCTCGCCCGCATCTTCGCCACGCCGCAAGAAAGCCGACGACGAGTATCGGCTTTTTGAGTTGTATCTCAAGTGCGTTCCAGCGCATGTCCGCAGAGCTGAAGGGATGACCTACAAAGAATGGCAATCCAATCGGGACAGGAGTCTGGGGCAAGAGTGGGTCTTTGAGAAGGGTGGTGACCTTGTCGGCTGGGTCGCCATCAACACCGGCCGCCACTGCGGACAGCTAGACATGCTAGCGGCGACCAAGGATGAGATGCAGAGTGTCGTGGAATACGGCCTGGTCAGTCTCGGCGACTGCCACCAAATGTACTGCCTGGTCCCGGATTTTAAAGGAGCGTTGCTGCGGCTGCTGGAGGACCGAGGGTTCAACCGTGTGATGACTTACTCGGTACTGACGAAGGAACTGCTGGTACGGGTGGCGGAACGCTATGTGATGCCAGCGGTGCCTGCCTGAGGAAGCGAAGACGATGCAAAGAAGAATTGTGGATGATTTGGATGCCCTGCTGGGCATACTCCCGCCGTTTGTGTCTGAGCCGTTGCGACACCAGGAAGACCTTACTGATCTTCTTGAGGTCGTAATGGACCTGGGCCGCCCGCCAGAGGCCAGGTTTCCCACTCACGAGGTGGTGCTGAGCGAAAAGGAGGTTGTCCAGCAAGACCTGGAATACGTGGCGTCTCGAATTGGCGCTTTTGGCGATGACAACCGGGCTGGCATCGAACGCACCCTGCACCGGATATCGGCGATTCGCAACCGCAGAGGACAGATAGTGGGACTGACCTGCCGGGTGGGCAGGGCAGTGTATGGCACGGTGAAGTTCATTGAAGACCTGGTCCAATCCGGAAAAAGCATTCTGCTGCTGGGGCGTCCCGGCATTGGCAAGACCACGATGCTGAGGGAGGTAGCGCGCGTCCTCGGTGATGAACTGAAAAAGCGGGTGGTGGTGGTGGACACGTCAAACGAGATCGCCGGTGATGGTGACATTCCTCACCCGGCGATAGGACATGCGCGGCGAATGCAGGTGCCCACACCCACGATGCAGCACGCGGTGATGATCGAGGCGGTGGAGAACCACATGCCTCAGGCAATTATTATCGATGAGATCGGCACTGAACTGGAAGCAGCGGCCGCGCGCACCATTGCCGAACGCGGTGTCCAATTGGTCGGCACGGCCCACGGGAATACTCTGGAGAACCTCATCCTGAACCCCACGCTGTCGGATCTCGTTGGAGGCGTGCAGACGGTTACCTTGGGCGATGAAGAGGCCAGGCACCGGGGGACGCAGAAATCGATTCTGGAACGCAAGGCACCCCCCACCTTCGATGTGGTGGTGGAGATTCAGGATTTCAACAGAGTGGCGGTCCATGCAGACGTTTCTGAGGCCGTCGACGTCTTCCTCAGAGGCCAGCCGGTGGCTAGAGAGGCTCGCTGGATGGACGAGGACGGGGCCTTGCGAAAGAAGGAAGAGAAGGTGCTTCCGTTCGCCACTTCCGAAGAGCCGCTTCTGAAAAGGAAGGAAGCCAGGGAAAACGTGGCGGTGCCCAGGATATACATCTTCGGCATCAATCGAGCCAAGTTGGAACAGGCGGCCAGGGAGAGGCAATCTGAGATCAGGATTGTCCCCGGGCTGAAGGAGGCGACTGTCTTTGTGACGTGCAAAGCCTACTATCGCCGAAAGCCGCAGGTAGTGAGGGATGCCGAACTGGCCGGGATACCGGTGTACGTGCTGAAGAACAACACCATAGGCGAGATGAGGCAGTTCCTCGACTCTCTGTATTCCAACAGGCGAAGAATAGATGATGTGGGGGTAGCCCTGAAGGAGGCCGAGGAGGCCATAGCCCAGGTCATGAATGGAACGGAATCGGTCCAGCTCAACCCGCGCAGTTCCTACGTCCGCCGATTGCAGCATCTGATGGCGGAGCGCTCCAATCTAGCCTCTCGGAGCACGGGCAGAGACCCGCAGCGTCGAGTGGAGATATTCAGGGTCATCTAAGGGGATCTCTTGGCGCTGTTCATCGTATTTGAGGGTGGAGAAGGTTGTGGGAAGAGCACCCAGACCAGAGCTCTCTACCGGCGCCTTTCCAAGGATGGCTTCCGAGCCGTACTGACGCGCGAGCCCGGCGGCACCAGACTGGGCGAGCGGGTGCGGCGTCACCTCAAGCAGACCGGCGAGACACGGATTTCACCCCTGGCGGAGCTATTCCTGCTGGCCGCCGCCCGGGCACAACTGGTGAGAGAGGTGATCCGTCCTGCCTTGGGGAGAGACGAGACGGTTATCTGCGACCGCTACAGTCCTTCGACCTTGGCTTATCAGGGATATGGTCGGGGGCTCGACATGGATGCCATTCGGGCTGTCAACGGTATGGCTACTGACGGCTTTTTCCCCGACCTGATTGTGCTGCTCGATATCCCAGTTGAAGCGGGTTTGGGCCGGAAGAAGTCCAAAGAGAGAGATCGTTTCGAGAGTGAGAGCCTGGCCTTTCATGCCCGTGTGCGCCGCGGGTACCTGGAGATGGCCAGGGCTGATCCGCAGCGGTGGCTGGTAGTGGATGGTCGACTGCCGAGGAAGGTGATTGAGGAGACGATTTGGAAAAGGGTCAGTGTTCTTCTCAAGCGGGAGTTGAATGGATGAGCCGCCGGAAGGTGGCCGTGGCTATGAGCGGCGGCGTGGATTCCTCCGTGGCTGCTGTCCTGTTGAAAGAAGCCGGGTACGAAGTCATCGGCGTCCACATGAAGTTGTGGCAACACAGGTCTCGACCAGACGATGGCTCACGCTGCTCCAGCACTGGTCAGGATGATGCCTGCGCGGTCTGCCAGATACTGGACGTCCCGTTCCATGCGCTGGATTTCTCCTCACAGTTTCAAAGGCAGGTGGTCGATTACTTCTGCCGTGAGTATGCTCAGGGCCGCACACCAAATCCCTGCGTGGTCTGCAACCGGTTCATCAAGTTCGACCTGCTGATGAAGGCGGTGGAGTTGCTGGGAGCGGATTGCCTGGCCACCGGGCACTATGCCAGGATCGAGGCCTCCGCCGTAAACTATCGTTTGCTGAAGGCGGCGCGGCCTTCCGTCGATCAATCGTACTTCCTGTACACTCTGAAACAGGGGTTCCTGCCCCGTCTGCTGTTTCCGCTGGGCGAGTACAGCAAGGCCCAGGTTCGCCAGATGGCCGCGGAGCGCGGCCTGCCGGTGGCCGGGAAGCCCAAGAGCCAGGACCTGTGCTTCATCCCGGACGGTCGCCACCGGGATTTCCTCGAGCGGTGTGTCGATCCTGCGCCGGGAGACATTGTGGACCCGGAGGGGAAGGTGCTGGGCCGGCACCGGGGCATCGCCTTCTACACGGTGGGGCAAAGAACCGGCCTCGGCATAGCCACCGGGCAACGCCTGTTTGTGTTGAGGCTCGATCCCGTCAGCAACACGGTTGTTGTTGGCCCGGAGGAGAACCTCCTGGCCTCCGGACTGAAGGCCAACAACCTGAGTTTTGTGTGCGTGAAGCCCCAGCGCCCCTTGGAAGTGAGCGCCAAAATCCGGTTCCGCACACCAGAGGTGAGCGCCCGGTTGAAGGTCTTCACTGAAGAGGCGCAGGTCCTTTTCGATCAGCCGCAGCGGGCTATCGCCCCCGGCCAGGCGGTCGTCTTCTACCGTGGTGACGAAGTCCTCGGCGGTGGTATCATCGAGGCATCATGACGAAGTTGCCCACCTTCGACGAGGAAGCGAGACTACAAGCCCGGGGCTTCCGTCTCGTGGCGGGGGTGGATGAGGTGGGGCGGGGGGCCCTGGCTGGCCCGGTGATGGCCGCGGCGGTGATTCTACCCCTGGGGGTTGACTTCCCCTGGCTGGGGTCCGTGCGCGACAGCAAACAGCTGTCTCCCAAGAAAAGGGAGCGTGTATTCGATCTGGTGCAGCGTGCTGGCATACCCTTTGGTCTGGGCTCAGTGCCACACGCGACCATTGACAAAGTCGGCATTGTCCAAGCCACGCGGATGGCCATGGCTCAAGCTGTGGACTCACTGCCATCGCGGCCGGATTTCCTCTTGATCGATGCGCTGTCTTTGCCTGAAGTGGACCTGCCTCAGAAGGGCATAATCCGGGGTGACCAACTCTCGCTTTCAATTGCCTGCGCCTCCATCATGGCCAAGGTGAGCCGTGACCGCCAGATGACGGAGTTTGATGGCGTGTATCCCGGGTACGGACTGGCTCGCCACAAGGGTTACGGCACCAGGCAGCACTTGCAGTCCCTGGGCCAGTTGGGCCCCTGCGCTATTCACCGCAGATCGTTCGCTCCTGTCTGGGGCTTGAGCACAACATGAATCGCAAGACCCTCGGCGAGCTGGGGGAACGGTGGGCGAGGGAATACCTCGAGCGGAATGGCTATCGCATCCGCGAAACCAACTTCCGCTGCCGCGAAGGCGAGATTGACATCATCGCCCAGTACAAGGACTGCCTTGTCTTCGTCGAAGTGCGAACCAAGACCGGCTCGGGATTCGGCACACCCGAGGAGTCGGTTACTCCGGCCAAACAGGAGAAGCTGGTCTCAGTGGCCATGTCCTATCTCCAGACCCACGATGACCTGCCATCGGAATGGCGCATTGATGTCGTGGCGATAGAGGTCAGTCCGAAGGGACGGGTGGCCCGCACGGAACTGATCCAGAACGCAGTGAACTAGCCCGGCAAAACAGAGGGGGTGTCAACTCAGTGGGTAAGTGCCGAAGGCCGGGCTCGAACCAGCACGGGGGTTGCCCCCCAACAGTTTTTGAGACTGTCGCGTCTACCTATTCCGCCACTTCGGCTGGAGCGGAAGAAGGGATTCGAACCCTCGACCTCCTCCTTGGCAAGGAGGCATTCTAACCGCTGAACTACTTCCGCTTGTTTGCCCTATGAGCAACATGCGCTGAAGGGGTTGTTGCTTCGGTGCTTTGGAGCATCGTTCCAAAGGCTGACGGACTTGTCGTAGGTGGACTCTTCCAGCACCTTGGTTCCTATTCTACAGATTTTGTCCAGTATCTTCAACGTTGGCGTGGCTCTTGGCCAAATGAGCGCGGCCCCACCGAGTGTCCCTCACTGGTGGGGCCGCGCGTTGCTTCACAATTCCAGTCTCTACATACCGAACATGTTCAGTAGAGATTGGGAACCACCCTCTTTGGCATTCTGTGCCTCAGCGGGTAGCTCGATGGATAGCGACTTGTTAAAATCCGTGGCCTGCATGCTGATAGTCAAGGTGATGTCCAACCCACCGCTATTCGCAGTTTCACCAAGAACCTCAGGAGGGATGTGGGCTGACAACGCTATCTCGATCTTCGTGACGAAGGATGTGTCTTTGGCCACCCACACCTTGAACGACAGGTTACTTACCAGGTTGGCCAAGTTGGGAACCTCGTTATCAGTAGAAGACTGCTGGCTCAGCGTCTGCTGTATGGCGGCAATGTCTGGCGTAAGTTGCACCACATAGCAGTTGATGCCATCCACCTTCTCATTAGGCAAGTACTCTGCCTGTGTGGACTGCAGTATGCTGTTGATGAACTGGGCATTGTCCGGAGTGAACCAGAAGTCCATTGGCAAGGCAGCCTTGGTCCAATTGTCAGTCGTTCCGAACGCGGTCGTTTGCGTGTAGGAGCAGTTGTCGACCGCATACATGTCCATTGTCACCGTTGGCACCGGATACGCATTGTACGTAATGTCTGCGGTAACGTGTGCTTTCATCTTCTTGTTCGCCCAGTCGAAGTCACCGTTGGCGGTGCCTGTCAGGGCGACATTCAAAGCAGAACCACTCAGCGTGCCTTGTGCAGTTGCGTCAAGGGTGATCTCCACATGGCTGCTGGTTACTCCAGCCTGAGCCGCCAGGGAATCCTGAACAACCTCGTCAGCTGAGACCTTGGTCTTAGAACTGCCGCATCCGACCAGTGCCAGAACGGCCAGTAGCACCAGTATGAGTACAAACGATCTTCCTTTTTCCTTCAACAATTCCCTTACCTCCAAATGCATATTCAGGCCCTTGAAGTGTGCCTTCCCCAGTCGACCTCTCGACTGTCATGTTCCCGTCATGTTGTCGGTGCCTCTTCAGGCCCTGTCGATCAAAGAATATACAGTGGGAGAATAACGAGCATGTCTCAAGTCTTCCGGTGATTCTCACAAAATCCTCTCGGGCAGAGTTGATGGCGGGTTTCGAACGCAGGGCGGTTCGGCCCGTTTACGGAATATGGCATGAGAAAGGGCCATCTTTGCCTTCGCTGTGGAGACTTACAGTTGAGCTGCAAGGTTCATTCGGTACGCGGAGGAGTGTTGACTGCACTAGCCACGTTGGTTTTCTTGGGACGGCGTGGAGAAGTCAATTGGACGTCTACTCGTCTACGGTCAGGGCCCAGATCAGGGCTATGATCCAACCGATGACGGTCTATCCCAGCAGCACGTTGACGAGGATGGGACCCAGCACGTTCTTCTTGTGTCTGGCCAGTACGATGATGGTGGGCAGGAAGTATAGAGTCAGGCTCACCAGGCCAAAGAGAATGGAGGATCCAGGGAACCACGGGGAGGGGACGTCCAGGTGCAGGCGAGGAGTTGCCATCACGCAGCCAGAGAGGAACACCGCACTGGATGCGACAAGCAGCACCAGAGCTTTTCTCATGGATTGACGACTGTCGGCATCAGCTGATCTCTGCCTGATAGTATAGCATTCTGAACTCATCTAAAGGACTATGACAGCACCTCTCGGTGTTCTTCGATGTATCTGGCGGGACAAGATGCAGGCGCGCCAAATTGTATACGGTTTTCTCGAGACGGCGGGGTTGCCATGCCTGGGTCTCTCGACGTTGGAGGTATCTACTGTTTGGGCACGCGGATATTGCCGGATACCTTTATCGAGAAGGCGCCGGTATCGGGATTGCCGAGATCGGCCAAGAAAGTGACTTCTCTGCCGTCCTGCATTCGCAGAACCAGAGGTCCCATGCCTCTGAGCTGTCTTTCTCCCTCCTGGACGAGCACGTGACCGTCTATCAACCTGCGAGCTTCGCCCTGCTGGTTCCCCACACTAGGCAACTCCTGTCTGGTGCGCAGGCTATAGTCCACCTTGGCGATACACTCGCCCCGACTGAGCACCTCGCCGGTTCCCTCTGCGACGTCGATGGTCTTGTATCTCGGGCTGGTCATCTAGATACTCTCCTGGTTCTAGCGGTACCCCGTCACTATCGGTCTCTTGTCTGCCTACGAAACTGCCAGTCTAGAAACGGCCGCTCAGCGCTTAAGCATGTCCCATTCTTCCAGCATGGTAACTACCTTAGTGCTCTTCTTCTTCCATTTGCCATCTTCTTTGACGTACTCGTCTTCGTAGAAGGCATAGCCGCGCCGCCTGATGTTCGGCTGCATAACGATGTAGTCATTCAGCCACCACACACCAGTCGCCGTGGATTCGCCGGTCAGCTCAATCTCGGGTCTTTGTCCCACGTGGGACGTGATCACGCTATCTGCCCCTAGGCTGCTCTTGAGGAACTGGATTATGGCCTGTCTGCCTTTCAGCTTGATGTCCGGCCCGTAGTCGGCTGTGGCCCCTTCTGTGAAGACCTCGTCCAACTCCTCCCAGAGTTTCCGGTCAACACAGCGCCAGTATTTGGCCTTCAGCTTCTTGATGGCCTCAATGTCCTCTAGTTTTCTGACTCGGGCCTCAATCTCTCCCAACGGATTCATGTCCACCTCCTCTCAAAACATGTGGCTTGTGTGTTCGTCCGGGACGGGTTGTCTTGCCTGTGATCATACTCTCCATCTTGGCGGCCGATGGTAGGCGAATGCGACCTTTGATCCTACATCAGGTGCATGATCCTCATAGTCAGATAGCTGGCGGCGGTGTACAGGATAATGCCGATCACCAGCGGCGGCCACAGGCCGAGCCGAGGCATGAGATATATGACTGCGCCGATGTAGAGCATCCAGGCCGGCAGCAGGTAGACCATGCTCTTGGCGTACGACAGCGCGCTTTCGGATCCGCCGCGCCAGTAAACCGTGCACAACGTGACCACCGTCAGGGCGGGGAAGAACGCGATGAACGCGGCCAGTGCACCGTTGGCCCGACTGCCAAAGTACGTCACCAGAGTGACAACGGTTCCTCCGACCAAGAAGTAGACCGGGACCAGCTTGAGATCCATACCGCCTCCTGTAACTCCTGATCAAAAGCAGTGAAGGCCCTTTGAAGACGTCTAGTTTTCCAGCGTGAACTCCCATCGGCAATGAACCTCGTCCTGGCTCTTGCGCGGGCCTGCCCGGAGGCACTTCACCCGTATGGCTGGGTTGACTGGCCTCACATACTCCCTCATTGCTTCGTGCTCCAACACGGTACAGATCCAGTTCAATCGGGCCGTGTCTCCCGCCTTTTCAATCGCGTTGAATGCAGGACAGTAGTGGACGGTGAGAATGGCATGGTTCTTGTTCTTCAGATCGAAGTCATACTTGTAGTAGCCCTGGGCAAACGACCCCATCAACTGAGTGACCTTAACGTAGGTTTCCACGTCGTTCCCCTTGATGTGGGCGGCTTCCATGGCCCATCCAGTTTCGTACTTGCCGATCCTTTTCCAGGTGGACAGCAGGCACTCTTTTTCCGCGTCTTCCCCCAGTCTCTTGCGGACCTCTTCCGCCCAGTAGCTGCCAAGCACGTTCAGCTCTCTGGAATAGGCCTTTAGCAACTTCACCAGTACCTCTTTGGAGAAGTCCTCATATTTGAGGTTCGGAATGTAGGGCCCACTGTAGTCTTTGAGCTCTTTCATCTTGCTACCCCCGGTCGTGGATTCTGCTTCTGCCGGATACTGCCACCAGCTCGGCACAGACGCTGCCTACATTATAGGGCGGCGTCGGTGGCTAGGCCAGTGTGGGATGCTTCCCGCTGGGAGTCTGAGGGTGTCCCGTAGGGGCGCGATGAATCGCGCCCTTGCACGAGTTCCCCCAAGAATGGGGGATCAAGGGGGTTGAAAGAGGGTTGTGAGACAGCCTTCTCAGGGCTGCACGCCGCCGTTTCACAGTCTCAACCTGGCCGGAGTTCCGCGTTGCCCGATGGCCACAGCAGCGCTTGATGTTCCCTTGCGGTATTGATGCGCCTGTATGGCTTTCCAGCGCTGGCCCTCGTGCGCTCCTGCGGAAACCCCGAGCGGTCCCGCTTCTTTCGGCCCTGCAGTGGCATTTTCGTTCGCGAAATGACATTCCTGTTCTTTCATGGCTATTCTCCCATGATATCATCATAGTATCCGCTGCTGTCACGGCGGCTTTGCCTGCGCGCCTAGCCGATTACGTCCCAGGCGCCAACTGGAGGAGAGAAGACTCATGGTCGTGTCTGTGGTCAAGCTTCAGGAGCCGCTTGAGTCTCTCAGGCAAGCCATAGAACTGTGCGGCGGTTTAGAAGGAGTCGGAAGAGACGACAAGATACTGATTAAGCCCAACATCTGTCTCTCCGAGTGGATGCCGCTCTATGGTATGGTGACCACCACCAGCGTGGTGGAGGGCCTGGTGCAACTGCTGGTCGAGCAGGGCTGTCATGATATCTCCATCGGCGAAGGTCCAGTTGACGTATTCGGCCTGAGCATGCACAAAGGTTACCGGCGGATGGGGATCGACATCATAGCCAGGAGATACGGAGTCAAGCTGGTCGATCTCAACCAGGGCCCTTTCCGGCAGGTGGATCTGGATGGGCGCAGAGCCCAAATTGGCGAGGCGGCTTTTGAGAATGACTTCCTGATCAACGTGCCAGTTCTGAAGACTCACAACCAGGTCAAGGTGTCCCTGGGTTTCAAGAACCTGAAGGGCTTCGTCAGCCCAGCGTCCAGGATCAAATTCCACGGAAAGAATCGGTTGAATCATCTGATCTGCCTTCTCAGTGAGGCGGTCAGGCCAGACCTGACCATAATCGATGGAACATACGCGCTGGAAAGCGGGCCGGACACTGTGCTCGGCAAAGCGCACCGCACGAACCTGATGGTCGCCAGCCGGGACGCTTATGCCTGTGATGTCGTGGGCGCAACCCTGCTGGGGATCGACCCGTCGGAAGTGGGCTACTTGAAGGAGTATGCCGAAGCTCACAAACTGCCCTTGGGAGCAGCCGGGATCGAGATCAAAGGGGAAGAGAATATACAAGCTCTGGTCCGGAAGCTGGATTGGAGGGTCCACGTGGCGGAGGAACTCTTCATCCCGGCGGGGATTACAGGGTTGTCCGTTCCACATCCGGGTGAGACTCTCTGTTCGCGCTGCTATGCGGTATTGGGCTACTCACTTATTGCACTCGCGAGAGACAGCCCAGGCTCGGACTTTGGAAACGCCCTCATATCCTGCGGCAAGGAAGCGGGCCCCAACCTTGGCGCCCGGAGCGTTGTTCTCTATGGAGACTGTGCGGCCAAGGGCAACAACGGACTGAGAGATGCTTACCGCGTGGCGGGATGTCCGCCCAAGATGATGCATAGCCTGTTCGTGCTTTGGAAAGCGCTTCTCAGTAGGCCGAGGATGCTGAGGGTCATGCCGATAAGGTTGGTGAGACTGGCTGGAATGAAGATGGGGATCTACACTGATTCTCTGCCCAAGTGGGAGCGATACCGCTCAGGCGAATTCGACCCCAACCACTTTCGGGCAAGCGGACAAAGGGGCACTCGGATATGAGCGAGAGCGGCGTCCTGGCCATCTTCGGACGCCACTCTATCAACGGAAAACCAACCCTACCCGGGAATGACTCTCCCTACCACTTCTCGATCAGACGGCCCTGACTGTCGTTCATCTTGCCTGCAACGGCGAATATGAAGTCAATCAAGGCCCATATCTCAACAGCGCCCAGAATGAAGAAGCCAACGACGACGAGGCATAGCGGTATAGCTATGATGGTGAGAACCAGCATGACGATCGCGGTTCCGGTCTTCCCGATGTAGAACCGGTGGGCGCCAAAACACCCAAGAAACCAGGCAAACAGACTGGTTGCCAGCCTGGACTTGGGCGAGATTCCTGCCCCGGCCACTGGTGTCTCCTGTCTTGCCTCCGCTTTGGCCACCGGAGCGCCACAATTGGAACAGAAAGCCTGGTTATCTGGGGTTTCCTTGCCACACTCGGGACAGAACATTACCTACCCTCCTCCATCTTGCAGGATTCTGCGTAGGGGACTCATGGTCTTTTCCAACGCAGTCAGCGAACGACGCACTGCTTGTGCCATATTCTAGGCTCGGACACGAAATTGTCAATAGGACCTTATGCCCAGGATCGTCGCTTGATGGCATGCGGAAGGCGGGTATGGAGGATGCCTCTTGGGCTGCCCGCTTGTCGATACTGATCTTGGCTGTTAAACGAACACCACCGCGCGGTCTTCTTACTTGGCGCTTGGGGTCGGCAGTCGAACCCGGTTGCCTAGCCCTCCTGATCTGTTTCGCTCGAAGGCTGGGCCTTGAACATCCTGATGCCCAGGGTCGTTATCCTCCCGGCGACGCTCCCCATCACGAAAAGGAAACCGATCGCCACTGCGTAGCCAATCCCCTTCAATGCACCTTCCCATTCGCCTTCCGGCGCCGGGATCAACTTGCCGAAGTCAGCTACTCGGTCGGGGGTGAGGAATGCCAGCAGAGCCACGACAAAGGTAACGAGCAGCAGCAATATCCCCAGAAAGAATACAACTAGGCCTAAGATACTTGCCTTCTTTGCCATGTTGCCTGGCCTCCTTTCTTGTTCTGGAAGCAGCATTACAGGAAACTTTGGGCAAATGGCGGCAAACCCTGTCGGGCTCCTTTACTTCATTTTCTTACGCTTGCCAGTCTTGGGCTGGCTGATCTTGGCCTTCGCCTGCTTCAGTTCAACGTTGCGCTTGGCGCGGAACCATGATGGTGTGCGGAAACCTTTCATTATCTGCTTTGCCTTCCTTCTGGTACTGGCAGTCTGATGCGAGATTATAGCACTCCAAACGCCTGAAGGAGCAGCATGGCCGCCTGAGTATCCCCCAAGGGCTTGCTATTCAGGGGTTTGAGCACACCCGGCGGTATTAGGGGCACGCCACTCAAGGCTGCTCTCTGACGGGGAGGCCACCGTTCGATGGTGGTGTCAGGCCCTAGGGGGAGGAGTGAGAGCTACCAGGATGGCAGACAAACGGCCAAAACGGAACGGTCGGTGATGATCAGCAGGGCCTGCAGAAGGGTAGGCTCATGAGGGAGTGTGGAATCTACTTCTTCCACATCTCTTGCGCCCAATCCGGTAGCCAGGCAGGTGGCGACATACGAAACGCCTCCTCAGCCGAGGATTTATAGAGTCCGTCCATTTTCTCGACCAGCCACGCGTGAGGTTGCAGCCTGATGGCGAAGATGGGATTCGCGATGTCATAGCCGCCGTTGGTGGTCTTCGCCGAGATCGTCAACTCGAACAGGTTGGGTCTGTCTCGCACTTGTATGTATACCGAGTTGTCTTCAAACACCTTCACCTTGTCCGCGGGATTACGGCTCAGTTCGTCCCTGCTCTCTGTGGTGGTCAAGGCCACGGCGGCATCAATGATGTTGATGATCTGTTTGTACATCTCGCTGTACATCCTTCTCCTCGCCCCCGCTTTCTAGCGCAGCATAGTCGCTGATTGCCGGTTATCAGAGACTCGCTCAGCCCGGAAAACAGAAACCGACCCTTGTTGGGTCGGTTTCACTATTGGCTCCCCGCTGCCCAAGTGACCATATACGGGCAGTGGCTCGTTGCCCCCTCTGAGCTAGGATCGCGATCTGTCCTGACCTAGTGATGTCTCCTTGCTATCTTAGTCGTACGAAAGGCGCAAAATCCTGCGCAGAGGCTTACGTGCACGAGGCATGCGGCCGCTGGCCGACAGGCTGGCGGAAGGAAGGACGGGGCTGCAGGGTGAGGCCAAAATGCAGAATGCAGGTCGCGGTATGTTCTGAATCCTTGTGAGGCCGTTCCCCTTAGGAGTCACTCAAAAGAAGAAGCCCGCGCGACACTGATTGGCGGGCTCCCGTAGGTTAGAAAGGGGGGTGACCTGTCTAGCCTGCCATTATTATTACAGAACTTAAGGAGTGTGTCAAGCAAAATATTGCACAAAGGCTGAACAAGTGTGTAAAACACTCTATTCGCCCACGCGAAGCATGCCAACAGAGATGCGGCTTCAGCGATTCGTCTCAGCCCAAACCGTACAACTGTCTCGATGGGGCATCACCGGATGACTGGGCTATCGCTTGGAAGCTAGCTGCTGGTAGGCGTGCTTCACTCCCTTGATGTAGGACTCCCACTCCTGGAGTGCGTAAGTCTCCATGTCCACATAATCGCGCATCGGATACTCCAGGCTCAATCGTGCTGCCTCCTCTTGGGATTCGACGTCGAGTATGGACATGATGCAGTTCCATCCCGGCATCACGTGGACCTCTTTCATTTTGTGGGCCTTCACCAGCTTCTCGGTGAAAGCCACGGCCGCGGCCATCAAGACCATTCGCCTCTCATCGGGCAGCATGTAGTAGATGTCCTTCGTCTTGGTGATAATGAGGTACTTCATACCCTTCCTCCCCTCCGCACTCCTCCAAGATTTGCCGGGTATAGATCGTGCTGGATATGTACGCAGATTAGTGCCGGAGATGCCTGGTGTCAATATGCCGCTCTATTCTCCGTAAATATCCGACAGTCTGCCTCCTTTGAGTGGTCTGGCATTAGAGGTGGCCTCATACCTAAACCCAGGTGAGGTCGATGATAATGATATCTCTGGAGAAACGATTCCACCAT
>Ga0315280_10001563_pt1 | contig 39041 bp, 43 predicted proteins | sample YL17G06_40_MG_FD_203697 | JGI IMG/M metagenome (GOLD analysis project Ga0315280, IMG submission 203697) | Sediment microbial communities from Yellowstone Lake, YNP, Wyoming, USA - YL17G06_40 | ecosystem: Environmental > Aquatic > Freshwater > Lake > Sediment | place: USA: Wyoming | collected... | reverse complement strand
GCCCTTGTAGTCGGGTGACTTTACCGTTCAACGGCCACCGACGTATCGAGCCCCGAGGTCAATGGCTCAAGGGGAGTGGTTACCTCATTTCTCAGAACCGCGATATCCCTGTCGACTACTCACATCACGTATTCATGAGACCCTATTGTTGAGAACGCCTCGAGCACTCGACATTCTTTTTCGATGAAAGCGAGCAATTTCTTGCGGTCCGCCCTGTAGTTTTCGAATTAGAAGCGAAACGGAAGACGAGCTAGTTTCAATGATGCAGCAGCATGCGAAGAACATGCACCAGATGAACCTGTCAAAAGACGACGTACTCAAAATGGCGAAGACCGTTTAGAACCTTGACAGGTCCCCGTCTTTTTCTTCGAACCGCACATGTCTTTCGGCGATGGAATTCACCAATGTCATCCTGAGAAGATGCGCTAGTAGGCCAAGCTAGGCTAGAGAGTCTTTTCATAAAATCACAGATTTTCGATCTCTAACTAGGCTCACCGACGGCTCTCCCGAAGACTTAACTTAGATTTCAACACGTTCTAATTGACCAAATCGAAGGTGCCTAACGGTGGGAATCTACATCTCCTTCGCGGTCGGCATTGCTCATTTTTCCTCTGGGAGAAAGAGGCTTGAAGATCATGTTCATGAGATTAACCAGCGACTAACCCTACTTTCAACCCCTACCAGAGTGATCGACTGGTATCATTCTACAGGCAACCTTGTAGCCAAAACCCCAAAACACAATCGCCGGGAGATAGCTGACGAACTATCACTTGCCTTAGGCGTACCGTGCACGGTTCTGACAGCTGATGAAGTCATATCGTGCATTTCCATCGCGGAAGAGGCAAACAGCCCACCCGCTGATGCTGGAATTCGCTGGAAGAAGGGAATCGCCTTCGAAGTGAAGGGCAGGCCGTGTACAGTGGATCTGAAGCCTACGCCTCGTGCAGTGTTCTTTCGCATTAACGGCTTTACGCTGGGCGTGAACAAGAAAGAAACGCTTACTGATCAAGGAGCCTTGAACAAGGATGATCGGGTCGCTGGATGGGGAGACGTATCGGATGATGTCGCAAAGGAAGTCGGCGGCTTATGGACTGCTCGCAGCCTAGTTGGAGTAAAGGGTGTCGTCGAGAAGGCACGTAAGCACGTCAGCTGAACTGGTTTCGCTTGTTGACTTTTGCCGACCGAGGCTTTTACGAATCAAGCTTATTATTGGAAAGCAGAGGGGTAGTTGGTTCTTGGCTCAGGCTTTGTGAGGAGATGCGGCCGTAGTCTAGCCTGGTCTAGGACATAGCCATTAAGCGTCCATTGGCCTTCCAAGCCAACGACCCGGGTCCGAATCCCGGCGGCCGCACCAAAACTACGTGAACGAACAATTCACGTTCGGGCCTTCCAGTCTAGTTCGAAGACAAAACGCGTACTGTTCAGTTTTGAATTGCTCTCCTGCGTATCTCTTGATTCGTAATTGGAGCTTGAATAGCTGCACGGAGCTGTTCTATGCCCTATTGCATCTGCTAGCAATCGCGATTTGGGAGCCAGTTAGGTTGGTGGTGCCGAAAAAACTAGACGCGGACGACTTCCGTAACTCGGGCTGATGTCCATGACAGTTCTCAGACCAGGGCAGATCTACAAGGAGATCGTTCTTGGCGATGGTAGGGAGGCAATCCTGAGAGCTGCCAACTGGGGAGATTTCGACGGACTTCTGGGATTCATCAGTGAATTGGTTGACGAGCGCGCTGAGATACTTAGACCCACGAAACCTTCTCGAGGCGAGGAGGCTGAGTGGCTCGGTAGGCGATTGGCCGCAATCGAGGAGAGCAGCTTGGCCGCGTTGGTTGCAGAGATTGATGGGCAGATCGTCGGTAGCTCGGAGGTGGAGCAGCGGACTCCGCAATTTCCAGAAATGAGTCATGTTGGAGTCCTAGGGATAGCCATCCTGAAAATAGCGAGAGGGGTCGGGCTCGGGACGGCGCTGATTGAGTCCCTACTTCACCTGGCAAGAGAGATGGGTCTGAAAGTGATCATACTGGACATGTTTGCAACGAACACTATCGCAAGAGGGCTCTACGAAAAGGTAGGATTCAAAGAGGTCGGGAAAATACCCAAAGCAATAAGTCGAGACGGAAAGTACATCGACCTGATCCGTTTCGCAATCGAGATCTAAGAGAGGATTCGATTCGGCCATCATCCGATTCACATTAGAGCCGTTGCCTCGCCAGCGGGGCATGGGTGCACTATCGGAGCAGAAGTTGTCAGCTGAGTGACCCTGCGATAGGATGAATTCTGTTTTCTTCACGTCTGGTTTCAGATGGCCACCTACAGGATATGTTCGAAAAAGGCACCTCTTTGTTCCGAATGTGTATGCCGGCCAATACAGTAACTGCAGATCGTGCGCTCGTCGGTGCGGAGCGGCGCGAACGATATAGGGCTGTAACAATTAGAGTTGCTGAACCATTCAGACATCTCTGCGTGCAGGTCGCGCGAGATCTTGGGTGGCAGCAGGCCGACTTGCTTCGTACGCTGGTGTCCATAGGCGCAACCTTCTCCTTCTTGGCCGGCCAAGATGCAAACCGAGTTAAGGCGGCCACTGATCTGTTGGGCGGCCTGAAACTTATGGCGCCTTGGTCCGGGTACGGTCGAGGTGGTCGCCCATATGCAACGAGGCTTCGAGGCCGCGATTCTGAGCTCGTAACAATAAGCCTGCCCCGATCTCTTTGCGAGTTGGTCGGCATTTACGCCGAGATGCATGATGCTTCACGCAACGAGACGTACTGCAAGCTCTTGCAACGAGGACTCATCGCCTTCGCCGAAGCGCAGGCTTCACTGCTGAAATCTTTCAGAGAGACCGAAGAGCCTCCGAAGGCTAGCTCACACTAGCCCGTATTCAGTTCGTTATTGGCGCTGGAACGTGGCATCGCGTCATCGGTGTTGATCTCTCTTCGTCTTCGAGCGGCCACGAGTGTGCAGGACTTCGTAGATGCATATCGTCACAGTCAACGTGACTGCCAGGAATGAGAACTCTGGTACGGCTATCATTGAGTTTGGGTCCGATGTTGTTGTGGAGGCGGAGTATGAGCCGTTACCTGCGAAATCCGCGCGGAAAAAGTAGGTTCCGGTGGCAGGAGGCGACCAAGTAATGGTGAGTTTTCCTGATGCGTCGGTGGGCCCCGTGGTGATTAATGTCCAAGGACCAGCGGGATTGGGACCGCAGTATATCGAGATCGGTACCAGGGACGGCTGGGTTGACCGTGGCCGTGATCACGCCTGTTCCCGGAGGTGACGTGCTGATGTTGACGGTCTTTGTCTACGGGAATTTTATGCGCAAGAGTTCGAGTAGTCCTGCTAGGACGCCGAGTATGAGTCCAGCGAAGAAGCCTCCGCCAATGAAGAGGCTGACGATGGCGGTTGGAAGAATAATGAACGCTGCTATGACTCGGAATCCGAGGAGCATCAAGACGAATGCGCCTATTAGAACTATGCCGAGCACTACGCCGAGTATGAATCCGAAGTAGCCTAGCGATGCTACCCAAGGCAATATTGCGATCCAAGTGGTGAAGAAGTCGGTGGAGAGTAGGGCTACGCCGTTGAAGAAAATCAATCCTGCAGCGACAAGCACGAGGGACGCGGGGAACCACCAGAATCGAGCTAGGAATGTGGCTTGCGAGAAAGGCCCAATGAGTACTCCGCCCGGTGGGATATTTCCATAGGCGCCAACATGAGCCATAGGCGAAGCCGGCGCCATTCCTTGCCTGGGTATGGAAGTGTGGTAACAGTTTGGGCAAAGAGACAAGCCTAGGTAAGGTTTGTTGCATGAATAGCAGATTGGTCGCCCACATCGGCTGCAGACCATGACTGCCGGCAGGCTTGAATGGTAATAGCAGGTGCTTGGCAAACTGAATCAACCCGCGGTAATAGTGCTGTAAGGGAAACGCTAGAGTCGGTCGGACTTGATGGTTAAGAACAGATTAATGTTAATCAGACGCAGATTTCGATTCAGGAATGCAATACACTAGAAGGTATAAGAAAACCAGCGTCCCTACGAATTCGGACCGGATACAGCAATGAAAGAAGAGGAGAGGATGACGGCATCCAGTCAAGCGTCTAGATCCCTAGTAGATGGTCTACTGAGATGACGCCGCCGCCGATCACCGCTAATGCGAGGAGCGCGACAAGCAAGATAAAGTCCAGCTCCCAGCCGCCCGCGAATTTCTTCTTCATCTTAACCAATGACAGCCAAGTAGTGGAAAGCATCCACAAAGCCGAGAGCACTGCAATGACCGGAGTCAATAGCCCAACAAGCAGGAGTATTCCTCCGAAGAATTCCACTATGCCAGCGAAAAGACCGAAACAAGAGGGAATCCCAATGCTCTTCAACCACTCACCCGCGCCCTTTCCACCTGATTTGAGTTTTGGATATCCGTGAACGATGAAGACGATTCCCACGAGCAGCTTTAGCAATACGGAGGCGACGCTCACGTGGACACCGAGTAGTGTTTCAAATGCCAATTATCTCACCTCCAATAGTAACATTTTGTAACTAGGCGAGGAAAGGTAACTATTTATACTTACTCTCGAACGCTTTACAGCCAGAAGCGCAACGGGAAATGTCGAAACGAGAAATCTGTCCTGTCTGCGAGACAGCCCGCCTGCTCGGCAAGAAATGGGAAATCATGGTAATCCGTTACCTGCTCGAAGGACCCAAGCGGTTCGCAGAACTCAAAGCAGCAATCCCCGAGGTCTCGTCAAAAAGCCTTTCAGCAACATTGAAGCAGCTTGCGGCAGACGGAATGATCCAGCGCCAGGTCAACTCCACCTTCCCAATCTCGGTCGAATATTCTCTAACCAAGAAGGGACGCGAAATGAAGAACGTAATCGAAGCGATGCGCCACTGGGGAGAGAAATGGGTCCTGCCGACGGTTAAGATCCGATGATTGACGCGTGAAGGATTCCTACGGCCCTGCGAATCCGCTAAAGGGCGTATTCATCTACCACCCCAGGCACCAATACCCCCTCAGCTCTCCGCACGTACGGTCGGTAAGCACGGACCCCCCTATAGGGGCGTCCAGAGAATATGGAAACCTGAATACCTGCTGTGATAGGCGGCATGACACGGGCGCTATGCGGCCAACGGGAATTTTCTATTCCTATCTTTTTTGAGAGACCGTACTTGCTCGGGTGACCGTTCTGCCAATTTGGTCAACCGCGCAAGTTCGCGATGTGGTCGTCGCCTAGACCGGGGGAATCGCTGTGGAGTCACTTCTCTCCGATAGGTCGATTGGAATTCATCGCTCGCGCGCAGTATCTTCTAGGTAAGTCAGAATGCTCTTCCAGATTCGACCTTCTTCCCGAAATCTGTTTTCGAAATTGTTGTTTTCGATAAAGTCTTTCAATGCCTTTTTCGTTGGCTCATCATATTCGCCAGTAATTGATCCGTGGTACACTCCTAGTTTCTTGAGGTTTCTCTGTAGAGTGGTTGCGATTCGGCTATCGATCGTCAGCAGATTTCTCGGATCTTCTCTTGAGAGGAGGGTCATATCATAGACACTGAATACGCGTTGTAATTCCTCGATGGGCTGTTCATGGTCGTCCACGCGGAGGTCCACATACTTGTCCGTGAACTCCATGTATCCTCCCTTTTCTCTGACAACCATAACTGCGGCAGATTGTTGGCCTCGTCGGTCTCCGCCTGCCGCCTGTCCAGCTGACAGTGCCGCCAGGAGCCTGTCGACCAATTCACCAGATGTGCCCGTGAAAGTTGTTGCCATGGATTTGACAACTTGTGGTCCAGCGAGAATGTTGCCCTGGCAACTGTAACCTTCTCCAATTACATGTCCGGCCCACTGGTGGCATTCCGCTCCAGTGTGAACGACAACATGACCCTTCGCGTCGACTACTGCAATTTGGCTGATCGTGCTGAGCGGGTCTCCTTCAAGCAATGTGTGAAGTGTCTCTGCTGCCGAGTACCCGCGCTCCAGTAGTTCAAGGCCTCGTTTTCCGTGGGATACATTGCTCCCCGCTTGGACGGCTATTGCTCCTGCTCCTGCCCTAAGCCATGGAACCGTTGCGCCGGCTGCTGGGAATTTTGATTCTACGGCAATGCCGAGGTCCGCGTTTTTTGAATCAAAGGCGACTATTGAAAACGTCGTAAGACTGACACATCCCGTTTCGGGCGGGAAAACAAATAAAGGAAGAAAAAAAGTGGGTCGTCCTAAGGATTAGGACGTCACATAGGAATAGCATGCGTAGTATGGCAGAGTGTTCACGTTGAAGAAGTACCCTCGTAGGTAGGAAGTTGTGACGCTAAATTGAAGGACATCGAACGTGTAAATGTACATCACTGCCTGGTTGGCTATGATTTCCATTTCATTGTGGATTCTGAGTAGCGATTGAACGTCACCGTTTCTATCGGCTTCAAGGGCTTGATAGAAGAGTTTGTTCAGGGCTGTGACGTTGAAGTTGTCCCATTGAGGCATGATGCCGCCGGCGTAAAAGATTGCAGTGAGATAGTCCATTATGTGGTTGTAGTCGGCGTACCAATCTGCCGTGTACAGGTCGATGGCATGTTTGGAGGCTAGGGTGAACTGTTGGCCACCAGGGATGTCGGCAACCGTGAAGGTTAGTCCAAGATTGTCTCTTGTCGAGATGTCATTCAAGTTTGAGGTTATTGTGGTTAGTATTTTCTCGTTCACGGTGTCTCCGGTCGGGTTGTAGAATATTATGACCTGGGGCTTCGTTGGACCGAAGGAGTTGTCGATCATTCCAGGTTGGTACGGATGACCGTTCATGTCGACGAAGTGAGTCAGCGGGTTCTTTTGCGCGTCCACGAGTAGCTGTTCAGCTTTCGCGAGGTCGTAGCTGTAGATGGGTTTCACGTCTGGACTCCATGAACCTGGGGGCCCTAATGCTGGGAGGACTAGTTCATTCTTCACCACGCCGAGCTTGTTGTTGATGTTGATGTTAGCGTCTGTGAGATTTACGGCACTTGCAACCGCCAATCTGAACCGGATATCGGCGAACGGCTGGAACTTCCTAATGTTTCCCGTGGCATCAGTTACGTTTGTTATGAAGGGGAAGTAGAAATTATGTAGTGTCGGGAAGGGCCCATAGATTGTGACGCCCGGTACGATTGAGACAAGTTTCCCGTTGTTCATCCATTGATCTCTGTCGGCTATTGAGTAGATGTCCGCTGGGGTCATGTAGATCCCGCTAGCCTTGCCTCCTTCTAAGTCAAGAATTCGGGTGGCTAGATTTGGCTGGTACACGTAATCGATGGTCTTTATGGAGAGCGTTATTGGTGGGCCACTCCATTCCTTGGCTCCACCCCAATAGTTCGGGTTCGCCTTCATGACGATTTCATAGGTTGTTGGGTTGACACTGTCCAAGTAGTAAGGTCCAGTACCTGCCTTCGCTCCGTTCTGGGGCATACTCAGGTAATTCATGGACACCTCTCCGTGACCAGCTATGTGATTGAAGTAGCCTGTGTAGTCTATGTCGTCGGGGCCGCAAGCAGATGTCTTGCATGCGGCTGGGAAGTCATGCGATACAACAAAGGATGGCGAAACAATGCCAGGTGTGAACTCGGATCCGAGCAAGTAGTCGAATTGTGTGGTTGGGTTCTTGATGTTAACGTTAATCGTGTATGGGTCAACGATCTCTATGAAATTCAAAGCAAGAACCTTCTGAACCCAAGCCGGGTCGTAGGGTTGGTTTGGTGTATAGTAGCTGAACAGGCTGGCATCGAGCATCTGTTGGATGATCCACGCTGATTGTGTTCCGTGGGCTCCCGTACCAGAGGTTCCGTCAATCATCAAGACTCTATTGTAGCTGAACCAGACAGCCTTCGCATTGAACGGCGTGCCGTCCTGGAAGGTTATGCCTTGTCTGAGTTTGAACTGGTACTGGATAGGTGACACTTTCTGATAGCTTTCTGCGAGCCATGGAATTACTTCACTGGAGCTGTTTCCATTGAACCGCAGTAGGTTCTCGTAAACTTGGGCTTCGATCTCAGAGTCAAAGTTGAAGTATGATATGGCTGGATCGAGGTACTGAAATGAATATCCGCTTTCATAGACATATGTGGAAGTCTTTACGAAGTCTGGAACAGGACCTTGGGCCATGGTAGTTGTGGTGACCGTGGCTGGGGGTTTGGCGCTGTAATAGTAGATTCCGACCAGCCCGGCTCCGATGATTATTACAATTATGGCAAGCGCAGCTGTACTTTTTGCTACCGCTTTACTGTTCATTTCGAATTTTCTCCTGCAGACAGGAGAGAAGAATCCTGTTATGAGGCTTTGCAATGCACATTTCGTACAGCATATAGTGTTAGTACAACCGTTCTTGCTTCCTTGTGCGTATAACAGAGTCGCACGTGGAAGCTTTCCGAAGTGAGCACTTAACAATTTCCCGACAGGTGAAGCCGAGGCAACGGCCTAGCGATGTGGTCAACGCGATTGGAGTGAGCTACCGTTCAATTAATGTTGCGAGCTCTCATGCATCTACAGGTAGATCCTGCAGAATAAGCAGAACCATCTGTTGTTTGATCTCTGCATGCAACCGCCGCACGCAGGACACTTCGGGCAGTTACGGGAACCTGTTGCAGGTAGCAAGGGCAAATCAAAATCTGTACCGTATGCCCAAAAAAGGCTTGCCGTAAGAAGAGAGGTGTGAAAAAGTAGAGATGGAAAAGGCCGAAAGTTGAGGTGATAAGCCCCCCGGGGGGTGATAACACCCTTGAGCGAGCTTGCACCATCCTCCATTTGCGCGCAATGATACCAACGCAAATTGTTTTCTAGCCTCAGAAACGTTGCCATTACCTTGAGGCGCCTCAGCGAACATGCGAGTGCAAGAGTCTTCCAGCGGTGTTCGAATGACAGTACACGTTAAGCCGCGCAGTGCGGAGACAAAGCTGATCATCGAAGCAGACGGAGAAATCACTCTACACGTTACTGCGCCGCCCTTAGAGGGTAAGGCTAACAAGGAGATTATCAAGTGGTTGGCAAAGAAATTCGGAAAATCCTCTTCTCAGGTCAGGTTGATTGCAGGTCTTCATTCAAACGTCAAGATCATCGAGATACTTGATGTCAATCGAGCTGAAGTTGAGAAGATTCTGGGCATCTGGGTTAACCCGCCTGGTGGAGCAATCAGAGCATGAATTTCTATGTCACGCTAACAACCAACTGTAACCTTCGATGCAGATACTGCTATGGGAAGTCGTGCGAAGATTTCGGAAGCGACTTTCATGACCTGACCATTGATTACTCTGTTCCGTCATCGATGACCTACAATGTCGATGCATTGCAGGACTTTCTCAAAAGGGACAAGCAGACGGTTCTGATTTTCTACGGAGGCGAACCGCTCCTTAGACTCGACAAGATCCGAGAGATCATCGATGCGGTTCCCTCCGCAAGATTCGTTATCCAAACCAACGGGCTCATGCTCGATAGATTAGAGCCAGACTACCTGAACCGATTCGAATCCATCTTCGTCTCCCTGGATGGCAATGAAGACGTAACCGACTACTATAGGGGAAAGGGAACGTATCGGAAAGTGGAGAGCAATTTACAGAAAATTTGTGACGCCGGATTTGAAGGCGAGATCGTCGCCAGGATGACAGTTGAAGAAGCCACCGACATCGACGCGCAGGTTCTGGCGTTGATCAAGAACAATGAGTTCCCAATCTCGTCTGTTCACTGGCAGCTGGACGCGTTGTTCTGGCAGAATGATTACCCAAAACGAAGATTCGCCGATTGGGCCAAGTTCAGCTACAACCCGAGACTTGGAAAATTGATCCGAGCATGGGTCAACCACATGAAAGACAGAGGAGAGGTCTGGCGATTATACCCATTTGTGGGCGTGATGGAATCACTGCTTTCCGGAGAATCAACGCATCTCAGATGCGGAGCAGGATGGTGCGTCTTCAACATTCAGACCGACGGCAACATCACTCCATGCCCAGTAATGGGCGGGCTGAAGGATTTCTACCTAGGAAACATTAGCGAAACGTCTCCACTAAGATTGAGAGATTCTGTGTTCGTCTCAAAACCATGCACTTCATGCGAGATCTTGCCAATCTGCGGAGGGCGATGTCTATACGCAAATGCCACCAACCTCTGGGGAAATGAGGGATTCAGGCAGGTTTGCGGGACAGTCTTCAGTTTAGTCGAGAGGTTGCGAGAAGTGAAGCCTGAGATAGAATCCCTCATTGAACAGGGGGCGATTCAACGCAGGGATTTCGTTTATCCGAAATACAATGGTTGCGAAATAATCCCCTAGTCGTGTGCGCAAGAAGCGTTATTGAGTTACCGCGATTGGCTGATGGCTAGGGAAGTCAAGCCGAGTGTAAGGAGAACAACGACACTAAGTCCGATGTATGCTGCGGGACACTGAGAACCAAGGATCAATGGATACGATTCGGACAAGCACTTGCTGACATTGGTCACCACTAGCCAAATCCCAGCGCCGACCAGCACGATTCCAGGCAAAGTCAGGGTCAGTCTCCTATTCACTGCTCATACGCCTCTTTGCATCATGTGATCAATTGATTGGTAACCGAAGCTGAAACTGGCTTGTTGTCCTTATCCCTTGACAGTGTTTTTCTCTTGTGCCAGTCCGTAGGATCGGAGCATCGCAGTCATTCTCCGTGATGAAAGCGCGAACAACAGCGTGGAGCCCAGGATCCCTATCGCGACTACGCTTCCGAGAAGGACTCCTAACCATCCGACTTGAATTGGCATGCCAAACAGGAAGCTTAGGTAAGTTCCCACAACCAGCGTTACTGCTAGGATTTCTAAGGTGACACCGAGCAATACCCTGGATCTTCCTCGATTATTGGCCACTTTCCAAGCCACGAACGTGGCGATGAAATTGGCGAGCGCGCCGCCGAGGATGTCAACGGGGCCTAGGCCTCCGAAGAAGTTGGCTACGAATGCGCCTATGGATAGGCCTATGATCGCAGGCCAGCCGAACAGGATCGCAAGCGGCAGAAGCGCGTCCGCAATCCTCACTTGGAAGAGTTGAAAGCTTATCGGGGCGAGAAAAACTACGCCCACCGCATACAGTGCCGCTAACACAGCGGTCAGGGTTAGATAGATCGACTTCTTACTTCGCATTTGTTTACCTCCCGACACCGGGGTTTCTCTGGCGCAACGGGTGGGAGGCCCCACTCACGCGCCGCAAGCCTCCAACCCATTGTAATGTAGAATTAAGTCTTACCTCTATCTTCGGGAGAAATCTGAGATATAAGAGAAAGTCAGGTCAAAAGTTAAATGCCTGGCAAAAGAAGACTTGCCCGGTAAGAGCAATTGACTCTGACAGTTGAAGCGACGGTTGGAAAGAAGTACGCCCTGTACCTTCCGAAAGCGATTGTAAAGGCCCTCAATCTGAAGGAGGGGACTCATGTGCTCCTGAGAGTATCGGGAACATCTCTCATCTTAGAAAATGTTCATGACCCAATCCAACTGGCTCTCTCCGGTACAAAGCTCGCTTCAATCAAGCCCGAACAAGTGGAAGAAATCAGCCTTGAAGAGCAGCGAAGAGGCTCTAAGAGTTCTACTTGACACGACGTTCATTCTCCCAACGCTGGGAATCGACGTTGGACGTGAGATCTCGAAGGCCTTTCAGAGACTCGATGAGATCCAAGTCGAGATTCATTATTCGCGATACAGCATTCTCGAATCGCTTTGGGTGGCTGCTAAAACGGTTGGCCATCAGAGGCATTTGCAGGATCGAATCGAGCTTGGGCTTAGGAGTGTACTGAAAAGCCATCGGTACTTCAAGGTCGACGAAGAGCCAGTAATCTTCATCGAAAGCCTGAAGCTGTACGGACTAGGCCACAAGGATATTGTGGACAACATCCTCTATGCATGCTCGAGTTACTTCGACCTCAAACTTCTGACCGTTGATAAAGAGTTGAGAAAGTTCGTTCGTGACAATGGTCTTAAGGACACTCTAATCTTCCCGGATCAATTGGACTCTCTTTGACGACATGCAAACTGGAGCCCCGTTGAGTTGAGGGTTCGTTCGGGGGATTTGAAAAAGTAGAGTGGAAAGAACGGCCTGATCTAAGAGTTCGGTTCAGGCCGATCTTTGCATTAGCTTCTTGCTTTCCTCAACCAGCTTGGCACGTGCCTGGTCGTTTCCTAGAACGCCTGCGACTACGGCGCCGATGGCGAACGAGGCGAGAGCAAGAGCGAATTGTTTGGATTTTCCGTTCATGTTTCCATTACCTCCTATTGATGTGTGCTTCACTCACTCGGAACCGGGTGTTAGGTGGTTCCTGTGATTCCCGATAGGTGAACAGTTCAAATAAGTATATTAATGTTCCATTTACGGAACATTAATATACCATCAGTCGCGTATACCGGCAAATCGGCAGTCAGCCGCTTGGGACAAGAACCAAGCAACCACACAATCGCGTCACGAAGAAGCGCATGGTCGAGTGACACCACCATCAAACACGTTCACCTGACATGTCCCACGACCGGGCTGCAGCACCCCCAATAACGAGGTGAAGAAGCCTTGGTAAAATGTCTGAAATGTGGCGGCGAAGTCGCTGGTCCAGCGAAAGAATGGGATATGCATCCCAAGGACGGACGAGGACCTGCTCTTCATATCCAACACTACTCATGCCCGCAATGTGGCAAAAAGTTCAGGTTAGCGACCAAACTTGTCGGTGCCTAGCTATGAGCAAACTCGTCCGCCCATCTTTCCCTGATTTTCTCAACTAAGAATCTTGTTAGACAACGTTTTTGTTTTGTCTAACACCTTCAGCCTGATCATACGATCTAAGTTCAGTCTACTAGACCGGCGGGGGCTGAAGTCTCCTCTTCTCCCTAGGAAGAGCACACCACTTCAGGAAAACTTCTGACGGCGGATTATTCTCATACAGTTGCTCACGCCTAGATTCCAGTAGGTCGGGTTTCACGCCCAAGTAGTCGGCTCCGGTTAGCACGCGATGCCCAGCCTTCTCGGCCATGTCGAATATGGGTTTGGTTCTGTCTCTCCAGTTCTCCGAGCGCAAAACATGATGTTCAAAGATCAACGTAGGAACCTTGGCGGCCAGCTCGCATCCATTCTCGATCCCTTTCTGAATCGAGGCTTTCTCAACCTTGTATCCTTCCAGGTAGAGAGGAGGGCCTCCAACAATCGCAAGATCGGGCTTCCCTTTGATTATCATTCGCGCGGTTTGTTTTGACATGGGACCTTGAACGTCAGATGCGTGAAGCATTCTTTCACTACTCGATTCCACAGTGGTCATGATTAACCATCCAAGTTCACCCTGCTCCTCACCATGCGGGACGGGCGGCGATATCTTGACTTTCGTAGCTCCATACTCGAAGACCCGGCCATCCGCAACTTCACACTTACAGCCGATCCTTTTGAGGAATCGTTGAAACATCCACCCTCTTCTACGTTGACTGAAGTTTATCGCATTACGAAAATCCTTCGCAAGAACAACTTTGTCCCTGTAGATTTGTTCAGATTCCTCTAAGCTGCTTCCCAGCCAGACGGGGTCACTGTAGTTGGGCGTATGATGATCATTATGATAGTGAGAAACAACAATCACATCCGCCTTCCTTGCGTACTCTCTGATTCTCGCTCTGCACTGCGCGCGCGCTTCATACTCGATCGGATGCGGGAGTTTCTTGAAACGTGGCCCTAGCGCGACGCCGGCGTCAATGAGGATTCTCACACTTGGCGTTTCGATGTATGTACACATTGAACGAACGCCCAAGCTCTCGAAACCTATCGGGATTACTTTAAACGCCAGCATGATTCAACACTCGATCTTCACTAATCTTCCTAGGAAAGCTCACGTCACTCCAGTGGAGCATGTTGCTTGCAGAATAGTCTTGGGGATACACAAATTAGCGAGCCTACACGCAATTCTCTTGGCGGGCGATGACGAGTCTGGCCCAATTGATTCCAGGTGAGATGGATCTTGAGTGCGAGAGCCCGCAATCACACATATCCCGTCGGTATTGAATAGCGTCTGGCGTTGTTGGGTCAGGTTTCAAAGTCTGTTGAGTTGTTGCGGACTGAAGTGGAGTCACATGCTGTCCGAATGCGGCGACGATTGGCCGAAGATCTCGTGGACTTCGATGTGCATCAAATTGAGCTCGTCCACAGCATTCGCTGCTTGTTCGGCGGATTGCGCCTGTTTGCTCTGAGGCGTTTACTGAAAACACTCGTTCTCCGTGAAGGGCGCTAGGTCACATATTGAACAGAAACCGACGAGAGCTGCGTCTGGGTTTGGACAAGGTTTGCAGGCATAGCGTTTCTTCGGCACATTCTCGATTAGTTCCACTAGTGCCAACTAGAGGACCATCCACACCAGAGCAGGGTAGGCAGACAAGGGCATAAACTGCTGTATGATCGCCCAAGTCAATCACGACGAACTCCCCTCATTCCCGAACCGGGCATTAGATTGCCGGAGCCTGCATTGGCGACTACCGTTCTCACCGATTGTCGTTCAAGGAAACATCTCGCTATACGTTTAGAATGAATTGTTGTACAAATCAAGAGGGATGTGGGTAGATGAGGAAAGAAGGATGGGAGGGTAGACACGCACGGTTAGGATCGTAGGACGTGCTATTCGGGCATTAGCCAGAATTCGTTTCCATCGGGGTCTTTGAACATCGCGTAGGTGCCCCATTCTTCCTTGGTCGGCTTGACTGTAAACTCGACGCCCTTGCCGCCCATTTCTTTGTACGTCTTATCGATGTCGTCGACTTGGAAGCAGATCCCTGTGTTGCCTTTCTCGAGGGGAGTCATTTCGCACAGGTGCAGAACAGGCCCAGATCCTTTCGGCGCTACTGTAACCCAATGGCCTTCCTGGGCGCGTATTTCTAAGCCCAGCTTTTCCTTGTACCATTCGGCGGATTTGCTCGCATTCGATACAACTACAGCCACATCAACAATGGATTTGATCATTGATCCAACCTTCCGATTGATCGCAACATGCAAGTGTTAGATTCTCTAACCTGATTACTTAAAGCATGATGTGATATCTAGACTTGGGTACGCGATGCGATCATTCAGGACCGGGAAAATCCCATCAGACATTCTAGTCCGCAACGTCTTTCGCTACAGAGGCAAGAGGGATCCATCAGTCCTGTTAGGGTCTTCGATAGGCGAGGACGCTGCGCTGGTATCTCTTGGTGACAATGTTCTCGTCCTTAAGACGGACCCGGTGACCGGCACAACCTCGGACATAGGGTGGCTGGCAGTTCACATCAACGCCAACGATATTGCCTGCCGGGGCGCCAGACCACGATGGTTCCTCTGCGACATACTCCTTCCCGAGAAGTCAGAAGTAACTATGCTGGACGGAATCATGAAACAAGTAGACAGAGCTGCAAAAGAGATAGGGGTAGCAGTTGCAGGCGGGCACACGGAGGTTACGCCAGGACTTGGAAGACCGATCGTTGTTGGCTGCATGGTCGGGGTCACCAAAAAGAAGAAGTTCGTGACGTCCAACGGCGCGCGCCCTGGCGACGTCATAATCATGACGAAGTGTGTTGGTATCGAAGGAACATCTATACTTGCAGCAGACTTCGCTCACAAGCTTCGCACAAAGTCCAACGCGAATCTAGTGACGAAAGGAAAATCGCTTGGACGATTGATCAGCGTAGTCGACGATGCCATGACCGCGGTCAGCGCTGGGGGAGTACGAGCCATGCACGATCCCACCGAAGGGGGTTTACTACAAGGCATCTGGGAGCTCGCCGAGGCATCCAGGATTGGCTTCCACATCCACGAATCGAACATTGACATTCGACCTGAAACTAGGCGAATCTGTTCCATACTGGGCGTAGATCCATTGAGATTGATGAGTTCAGGTTGCCTCCTGATAGCCGCCGACAAACGAAGAAGCAATTCAATCCTGCAACGATTGAAGAAGAAGGGAATTCATGGAAGCATCATTGGCACATTCACGCCTCGGAGAATGGGCAGGAAACTTGTCAGGCATGATGGCACTATTACTGAGATCGGCCCCTCGGAGCGTGATGAACTCTACAGAATCATAGAGGCTTACCATGGCTGAGACTCGGCGGAACCATCAATCAGTTTCACTTGGCTCTCTTGCTTTTATCACGTAGGCAACAAAAGCACATAAGATCGGGACGGTCTAAGCCATGCCGAGAGTAGAGGGGGCTCTCCTTCAATTGTCTTCAGATATTGTGAAGGAAACGTTAGCGAGGCCTACCGTATTCAAGGATGAAGGGCCCCTCTCGCTGGAATTTATGCCCCCCACGCTTCCCCACCGCGACGAACAGATGCGTTTCCTCACTCAACTCTTCCGATTCTCACTTGAGAACCCATTCTCCATCAGCCAACGTGTCCTCATAACAGGCGACGTGGGAACTGGCAAGACGGTTCTGACGCAACGTTTCGGGACGGATTTGATCAAGGCCGCAAAGAGCCGCAAAGTCAACCTCCAATATGTCCATGTGAACTGCCGCGAAGCGAAAGGCAGCTTATTCATGATAATAAAACGGGTCTTGACGCAGTTCGAGCCCGAATTTCCGAAACGCGGCTTCGCGCCAGAAGAACTTCTCCACACCCTAATGGACATGCTCGACGACAAGAATATGCACCTCATACTCGCACTGGACGAACTTGAACACCTGATTCGGGTAGAGGGTCAGACGCCAATCTACAACCTCACCCGCATTCAAGAAGAACGAGTTGGCAAACCGATACGGCTCTCACTAATCTGTATTCTTCGTGAACTCGAATACCTACAACAACTCGACAAGAGCACTCTTGACACTCTGCAACGGAACATCGTTAAACTCGACAAGTACAGTCCTCCTCAACTCACGTCAATACTCGAAGACCGCATCCAGTTAGCCTTCAAAGAAAACACCGTCTCCGATGAAGCCGTTCAGCTTGTAGCGGATATTGCAGGCCAGAGCGGTGACGCCCGGTACTCTATTGAGCTTCTCTGGCGTGCCGGTAAGTACGCTGACTCGGAGGACGCAAAACGCGTCTCCGCAGACCACGTGCGGAAGGCTGCTGGAAGCGTTTATCCAACTTTGCGAGGCGAGTACATCGCCGCCCTATCGCCCCACGAAAAATACATGCTCCTAGCCTTGGCGAGAGTTCTCGGAGAGTCACAGGAAGCCTACGCCAGCATAGGCTCCGTGGAACGCGAGTACAAGGCGGTCTGCGAGGAATACAACGACGAACCAAGAAAACACACGCAGATCTGGAAATACGCTCGCGGCCTAAGCGCCATAGGCGTAATCGCAGCTTCAAAATCAGGTGAAGGCGTTCGAGGAAAAACGACACTACTAGGTCTTCAGAACATACCCGCCTCGACTATGCGAGAGCAATTGGAAGCAGCGCTGACCAGTACGCGGAAAAGACGACCAGTAAACTAGCTAACCAATCGTACTTACGTTACACGTTTGTCAAAGGCCTGGAATCCCAGGCACCATGCCTTTGAGTGCCGTAGCGGCGAATGCGAGGCCAAGGAACGCCAGGACAAAAATAACTATCACCAATATGACGACCGCCAAAACTGCTATTACAATTGCCTTGACCCAACCCACCCCAAAGAAGTGCTTGATCAACAGAAGGATAACGACGAGTTCAATTATGATTGACAGCCAGCCCATGCTGCCCAAGAAGAAACCGATGATGTCAGTGAGTATGACTGCCGAAATAACAGTCAAAATGCCATGCCAGTACGTAGCCTTCGGAGCCCCAAGAGCCTTACCCGCGAGCCAAACGAAAATACCGCCAATTATACCGGCTATGATTAGATGAATTATAGTGCCTAGAATATCTGCCAACTGTCCTGTGCTCCGCGAGCGATTAAACACAATTAGAATATAACCTTTCTACCGGAGTCTTCTCCTACCTCATCCATTATGACGCGTAGGATTCTTTACGATACTGAACTGTAGAAGACCGTTTTTGTGCGGACGTCAAGATTTGAACCGGCAATCTTTCAGAATAGCTAAATCCCTTCCCACAAACAGGATTATAGGGAGTCATGAAAGTTCCATGCGCCGCTTTTCCATGGTAGATATCTCGCCGAAACAGGTCGTAACGCGTGAAGCTACGGCGATCGGAGAGATCAAGTTAAGAACTGGGACAATTTCTCGATTGAAATCAGAGAAGATTCAGAAGGGCGATGCGATTGCCGCAGCGGAAGTTGCGGCAATTATGGCAGCGAAGAATACTTCGAGTATTCTTCCGTTCTGCCACTCGATTCCAATAACAACCATTAGACTCGAGCACTCTTTCAGCAAGAACCTCCTTAGAGTCGAAGCGTACGTGAAAGGGCAAGCCAAGACAGGCGTGGAGATGGAGGCATTGACGGCAGTCTCGACCTACCTCCTCACGATCTGGGATATGACGAAACAATACGAGAAAGACAAAAGAGGCCAATACCCGACGACAGCGATCACTTACATACGAGTGAAAGAGAAAATAAAGCGAAGATAGATGAGCCGAATCCCAGACCTCCACAAGGCATCGTCACCAAAGACCCTGGGAATCTACATCGTTACATGTAGCACATCGAAATTCAACGAGCTTTCCACAGGCACGAAACCTGAAGACGCGTCCGGCGACATAATCGAGAAGCTCGCTTTAACGGCGGGTCACCGCATCGAGGGCCGCAAACTCATCTCGGACTCAAAGACAATGATTCAAAAGACGGTGAAACAAGCCCTCGCGACGAAGACCGTGGACGCAGTAATCATAACCGGTGGGACAGGGTTGTCTCCGCGAGACGTCACGATCGAAAGCACAGCTCCTATGATGACGAAAGTGATCCCCGGGTTCGGGGAATTATTCAGGAAGATCAGCTATGACGGAATAGGTGCAGCGGCGATGATGAGCCGAGCTCTGGCGGGTTTGGTGAAAGGAAGAATGTTATTCTGTCTACCCGGGTCTCCGGATGCCGTTCAGACGGCCATGGAACAGTTGATTCTGCCCGAGTTAGGACATATGATCCGAGTCATCAGAGAGCACCCAGAGACGAACAAATAGACCTCAGTTCGCTCATCATGACCGTCATTCATTCGTGCTTGACCCGACGACCGTGCCTAATGCGATGTGTTCTGGTTCAAATCCCGTTGCTCGCACTACTCGACTCGCACACACTATGAACGACGACCTATTGATTGCTGGATAGGGGATGCCCTTTACCTTCAGAACTATTTGGAGACCCTTTTGAACCGACGTAAAGCTCCCTGCGATTTGGGATGTATGATTATCAGATGTAGCAGTCGGCCGAAAACTATCCATCCGCTTATTGACTGAGACCACCTTGAGTGGATATGAAGAGCAAGTTGAGGGTTGTCGAGGTTCGGAAGGATAAAGCGATCGAACTCCCCGACAGCGCTATTCCGATAAGACTGGAACCGGTAATTGAACCCACGGGACTCGTAAATCCCAAACCGTCCACGGAAAAATTCATGCTTTACTATCTTGAGAAAGAACGCTGAATCTAGCTTGGCATCAACGTTCCCTCTGACCGAAGACACCATTCCAGAAACATGAGAAGGAGGTGAAATTATGGTTAGAGTAGCGCGCGAGATGGTGGTGAAGGCTGGCGTAAACGTTGATCAACTTCTCGACCTACTGGTCAGAAACGCGGCCGCGGAATTAACAACATTCTACTACTACACAATTCTACGGTGCAATCTAATCGGATTGGAAGGAGAAGGAATCAAGCAACTCGCTGAGACAGCGCGAATTGAGGATCGCAATCACTTCGAAGCCCTCGTCCCACGCATATACGAACTTGGCGGGAAGCTTCCAGACGACATGAAAACATTCCACGACCTTACTGCATGTCCCCCGGCCCGGCTGCCCAAAGACCCAACCGACATCAAAGCAATGTTGACGGTGCTGGTGAATGCTGAAAGATGCGCAGTAGCCGGATACTCACATGTTTGCAACATAACCGCAGGCAAAGATCATCGCACATACGACCTATCCCTAGCAATTCTGAATGAGGAAGTGGAGCATGAATCATGGTTCAGCGAATTCCTGGGAGAAGGTCCATCAGGCCACTACATGCGGCAAGGCGACACATCACCATTCGTATCAAAATTCCTAAAGTAGAAGTCGAAACACAGGCATCAGTCCATCCGCGCTATCCTTCCTCTTTTTCTCGACTACGGTTTTTCGTGTGGGTAGGTCAGATGTGGATCTTCACGCAACTTTCAGCGTAGGTTCAAGTCTTCTTTCGCGATCTGGTTCGCTTGACGGGCTTTTGCTTTGCCAGTGCCGGTACCGCTGGAATGTTCTTTTCAATGTACTTACTGTACGTGTTGGGATCAGCCAAGCTCTCGTCGCATAAGCAGAACTTCAGACCAGTGAGTATGTGTGTTGGGCAGCTTTCGACAAACTCACATTTCGCGCACGGCACTGCTTTCGCGTCAACGTAGCACTCTTTGACAATCTCGCTCTCCTCTTCGCTAGCGTTCGCTATTTGTTCGGGGCGCTTGAAGCGTACGGGCTTTGAGATTATCTGTGCTACGCTTTCCTCAATCGACTCCAAGTTATCCAGTCGTCGGACAACGAATCTTCCACTTTTGCGATCGTAATTGAGTCCAGCACGCATGAGTTGAATGAATTTGTCCTTCCCCATGTAGGGCAACTTGAAGCCTGAGGGGTCTAGGAGTTCTTCAGGCCCCTTGAGTGCCCGTTCCGTTGTTGCTTCAGATAATAGGAAGTCTATGTCCCGCTCCTCAAGTTCAAGGCTCATAGCGATCATTCTGCCCCTATTCGCATCTTCTCGAAAAACGGACACAAGTGATGGTAAGATATCTGTGAGTGCCTTTCGTTTGGAGGTATGGCATGCTCTGCCAACCCTAGCACAGACACGATCCAGCTGCCAAAGGCGGTACTGGTAACGATCAGCCACTTTCTGTGAGACTCTGGGTGCTACCTCTAAGGCATGTTCCACATCGTTGTCAACTTTCTCGGCACCCACTGAAGCCATCTCGTTGATAACGAAAGGCAATAGACTCCAGTTCGGAACTTGGTCTCGCCGTGGAATATTGAAAGGGGGAGGCAACATACCGCGGGAACGATTTGCGTTTATTCTTCCGTATCCGATGTCGGCCCTTGATACCGCTTCGTATGCTTTGGCGAGTTTGATGGGCGTAGTGTACACGTATGGCAATAGGTCATGCAGAAGAAGCAGCATTTCGTCACGGTACATCGGTATCTCTGACTCTCCAAGAATCCTCCGTGCTTCACCCACGCCCTCCGAATCAAACAGGCCTTTCACGGTCGCCACCTCGTCGAGCTCCCTCGTTCGGGAAGAGACAATGGCCGAGGTCCCGTTTCCCGCTAGGGACTGAATGTCATTGACTGCTGACCGTATGTCTCCGTGACTGTTCTCAGCAATTGTCCTGACCTGTTCTTGTGGAATGGATTTGCCTTCCTTCGTCAGTATGTGGTTGATTAGGGCCACGAGAAGTCTAGGGCGCACCTCGACGAGTTCAATCACGAGACAGGCTTTCAATAGGTCAAGGAAGCGGTCGTTATCCGTATTGTTTGCAGTGAGGACGAGTGGAACGGGTGACTTCTCGATGACATCCAGAATCGCTCCCAGGCCGCCTCGATCTTCGCGTCCAAAGACACCATCCACCTCATCTATGAGGATGAGATTCTTCCGTGCGTCTTCCGAGAAGCTGTCTAGAGTTACGGAGGTTTGCGTGGGTCCAAGAACGGCCTCAATGGTCTTCTCCGTGCGGACGTCGCTTGCATTCATTTCAACGATCCGGTAGTGGAAATCATTGGCTGCCGCCCGAGCAAGTGATGTCTTACCTATACCGGGTGGACCCACTAGGAGGCAAGCGGTTTTCGCCGATTTATGTTTCCCAGTCCATTGTCCAAGCCATTCCTTGAATTTTGCGACTGATTCCTCGTTTCCTAGTATGCTCGCAGCGGTTGTTGGACGATACTTCTCCGTCCAAGCGACGGCTTCGGACAAGCGGGGTCTACTTTCTCCCAATCAAGCTTAGCTGAGCTAACATTGCGCTGATTTGTATGTCCTCGTTTGCTCCCTGAGTAAGTCTGAAGTCACATTCCCCAAGCGCACGAACAACATCAACTTGCCCCTGGCCGCTCAGTCCGGAGATGCGGACGGCCTCTCGGTTTGCTCCTCTGATTATCTCGCGCCCGCTAAGTCCATGCTTGCCCATCAACTCGTACATCACATCGCGAGCTTTGATGAATTCGCCCTTCAGAGCAAGACCCAACATGTTGCGGATCAATTCATTCTCTGCGACCGGAACAACCTTCTCCACAATCGAAACATCCAGTTTAGCGCCTTTCGATCGAATAGCGGCAACCTGAAGATAGTTAATGGCGCTACGCAAATCGCCTCCGGATAGCTGGAAAATCCGCTCGACGGCCTTCGGATCAGCGTCCACGCTCTCAGCTTTACAGACCCTCAGCAAGTGCTCAACTGCGTCTTTCTCGTCAAGGAGCCTGAACCGAAACACCGAGCATCGACTTTGGATCGGCTCAATTATGCCGCTTTGGTAATTGCATATGAGAATGAATCTACAGGTTCTCGATGACGTCTCCATAATTCTACGTAGAGCCGTTTGAGCGTCCCTCGTCATTTCATCTGACTCGTCAAGGATTACTAAACCGAATTGAACGCCTGATGGAGTTGCCTGGATTATCTGAGAGAAACCTTTGATTCTCTCACGCACAACACCAATGCCACGCTCGTCGGAAGCGTTCAGCTCCAGGACCAGCCTTCGAAAGTTTTCTCCCATTAGTTGTCGGGCGATGCAGAGAGCAACTGAACTCTTACCCGTGCCCGGCGGACCTGAAAGCAAGAGGTGAGGCATTGTCGAGGGCGTATTGAGGAGCGCTTTGATGCCTTCGATTGTCTCCTTCTGATTGACTACATCGTCCAGAGTCTTCGGTCTATACTTCTCGATCCACATTAATCCAGTTTGAGTTGACACTTCGATTCTCTCCGTCCAGTAACTGAACTCATTTCCAGTGCAGCAAGTCTAGCTCAGTCCTTGAAAAGTCTTGGCCCACCAAAATCGAATGGAGAATACTCGAACGGTAGAGCGGGTGGGATACTTTCATCCACCTGTCGCAACGCCAGTCACTCAAGATACTTCCATAGGAAATTTCGACTAATTAGAATGAAGAACTCGATAGAGGACTTAAATTCCAGAGTTGGGGGCGCTAGAGAGCTGGTGGTTCATTCTTGGCTGAAGTTTTGATGACAGTCGACGACATAGACTTCGATTTCGAAAACTCTCTAATTAGAGTGGTAGTTACACGTGAGATCCCCGAAATGCCGAGAATGAGCAAATTATCCACAGTTAAGGTGGGGCAGGAGACTGAAGTTCCATATTGGGCTGCGGGAGAACTTGTTAAGCTTGGATATGCAAGATTCAGAGAAGAGGATGTTCTCAACTACAATTCCCTGTCGAAGATACATTGGCGCGAGACGATTCCTGCATCTCGACAGATACCCTCCCTTCAGGCGACGTTCTACTGCATGCTTCGACGCCACCTAACAGAACTCAAGCAGGCAAGCAAACAGGATCAAGTAAAGCTGCGTGAACTGGAAAAAACTGAAAGTCTTGTGCGGGACATTGTGAATTGTCGGATCAGGAAAATAGTCTCGCTGGCTGCATCTCCCACGCCCTCTGAAGAGCTTATCCAGGGATTGACGCATGAAGAGCGCGCCCTCTACTCGGTTCTGAATAAGACGGTTCATGAGTGGAAGTTGAAACTGCTTGAGGAAGGGTTGTTGGCTTGACAACGCTCCAGAACCCAGAGGAGAAGTTTCAGGACTTCCTCCGATCCTTTAGAGCTGATGACGAATACAAGTATAGAAAGAGGCTAGGGAATGTCGCATTAGCAGGCTCAAAGTCTCTGCTGGTCGACTTCGAAGATCTGATCGCCCACGACCCTGACCTTGCGCGTTCTATCCTCGACAAGCCAGACGAATATCTGGAATATCTAGACCGGAGCGGTTGGGCACAGCTCAAGATCGAGGACCCCGAATACGCTGAGGTCATTAAGCGACTTCGCGTTAGGTTCAGGAAACTCCCGGAACGACATAACCTTCGCAAGATAGGATCAGAGAACATAGGCAGGCTTCTGCTTATTGACGGAATAATCGTGCGTTCGACATCGGTTAAACCACTCCTGATCAAAGCGGCGTTCCAATGTCGCAAATGCAACGCCATGAGCTACGTGGAGCAGGCTGGAACGTTGATGCGTGGACCGGGCGTGTGCGCTCACTGCCGTTCAAAAGTATTCGAGTTCATGGAAAAGCAGTCCACCTTCATGAACTCTCAGGAGATTCGAATTCAAGAACGACCTGAGGATCTACCTCCCGGCCAATTGCCCAGGGCAATGGACATTCGATTATCTGAGGATCTCGTGGATATTGCACGACCGGGCGACCGGGTCTCAGTAATCGGAATAGCTAGGGCTCAGCAAGAGTTCGTTGGGCGCAAAACTCGACTCAGAACATTCGATCTCCTACTCGACGCAAACTACATTGACGTTGTTGGCAAGGAAATTGAGGTCGTCGAGATAACCCCCGAAGACGAGAGGCTGATTCGCGAGCTTTCGAAGGACCCGTTCATTCATCGCAAGCTCATAGCGTCGCTAGCTCCATCGATCTACGGCTACGGAGACATCAAGGAAGCCGTCCTATACCTACTATTCGGAGGAGTACCAAAACACCTGCCGGACGGCATCACGATACGAGGCGAAATCAACGTCATGCTCGTCGGCGACCCTGGTGTGGCCAAGAGCCAGTTACTTCAGTATGTTGCCAGAATCGCGCCACGTGGACTCTACACAAGCGGGCGCGGTACCACAGCAGCGGGTCTGACTGCCGCCGTGGTTCGTGAAAAAACTGGAGGTATGATTTTGGAAGCGGGCGCCTTAGTCTTGGCTGATAAAGGAATCGCCTGCATCGATGAAATAGATAAAATGCGGCCAGAGGACAGGGTGGCGATTCACGAAGCACTGGAACAGCACACGGTAAGCGTTGCCAAAGGAGGCATAGTGGCAACCCTCAACGCTAGGGCAGCAGTCTTGGCTGCAGCTAACCCCAGTTTGGGCAGGTATGATCCCTACCGGAACATTACTGATAACATCAGTCTGCCTGTGACGCTGTTGTCACGTTTTGATCTCCTGTTCATCATGAAGGATGTCCCCGAACCTGATTCCGATAGTCGAATGTCAGATCACATTCTCACTCTGCACCGTATGAAAGCTCCTCCAGAAGAGCCGCCTCTCCTGCCGGAGATTCTTCGCAAGTATATTGCATACGCGAAGCGAATTGAACCGGGCCTTACTGTAGAGGCGGTCAATGAACTCCGCCAATACTACCTTAAGATGCGCTCCATGTCAGGGTCCACGGAATCACCCATCGCCATTACACCACGACAGCTAGAGGCCCTAGTTAGACTGGTCGAGGCACGTGCCAGAAGCTTCCTCAGAGACAAAGTTGAGGTAGAAGACACACGGGCGATAGTTCGATTGATGACACTATCCCTCCAAGACGTGGGAATCGATACTACAACAGGCAAGATCGACATTGACGTGATCATGACCGGCAAACCGAAGAGCCTTAGGGACAAAATGCAGGTTGTGCTTACCACGTTCGCTGACTTAGAGAAGCAACTCGGAATAGTCGAGGACTCAACACTATATCAGGCGCTGTCACGGAAAGTGGACATTACAGACGATGAAGCAAGACGCCTAGTTGAGCAGCTGGTCAGAGAGGGAATCCTTTATTCACCTAAACCAAATCACTTGAAGCGAACTGCCGCCTGACGGAAGTCTCTCACCATTGCGGATCGAGGAGCTACCTATTCCAGATTCTGTAAAGGCAGTTCTGTCGAAAGCTGGATACGATACGCTCTATCCCCCGCAAGAGGATACGATCAAAGCCGGAGCCCTAGAAGGCAAGAACATAGTCCTCGCAAGTCCAACTGCATCAGGGAAGACGCTGATCGCTGAACTCGTCATCCTGAAATCCATTCTTGAGAAAGGCGGAAAGGCACTCTACCTCACGCCCCTTCGAGCGCTTGCTAGCGAAAAGTACGAAGATTTCCAGAAGTATGGAACCGTGGAGAAGAGTCCCGGTAAGAAGGTGCGGATTGCAGTTACTAGCGGAGACTATGACAGCTCCGACATCTATCTAGCAAACTACGACATAATAATCTCAACCAACGAAAAGGCAGATTCCCTTCTACGCCATCGCTCGCCGTGGATAGCGGACGTATCTGTCGTTGTTGCGGACGAAGTACACTTGATCACGGAAGCAGATAGAGGACCGACTCTAGAAGTCGTGTTAACCAGACTTCTGAAGATCAACCCTCACATTCAGATCGCCGCATTGAGCGCAACGGTCAAGAACGCAGCCGAGATGGCAGAATGGCTCAACGCAATTCCGATCACGACTGAATGGCGACCAGTCCCTCTCCGCGAAGGCGTATACTATGATGGAGAAATCCAATTCAAAGACGGCTCATCCAGACTCATCTCGCGAACGGACATCAACCCAGTCTTCAGTACTGCACTCGACGTTGTCAGCGAAGGCGGCCAGGTACTAATCTTTGCTGAGACTCGTCGGCTGGCGGTTGAGATGGGGAAGAAAGCCTCCGCCCTGTTGCGCAGGCAGCTGCCCAAACCGGATAGGAGAGGCTTGGAGAACATTGCTCAACGCATTCTTTCGACCGGCGAGAGAACACGGTTGAGCGAGACACTGGCGGAACAGGTTTTGAATGGAGTGGCGTTTCACCACGCAGGTCTACCGGGAGGCCACCGAAGGATCATTGAAGATTCCTTCAAAACTGGGCGGCTGAAGATTCTCTCAGCCACACCGACCTTGGCTGCGGGCGTTAACCTCCCTGCTAGGACAGTTGTGATCAGCAGCTATGAACGCTATGAACCAGGCTACGGGCGGTACCCGATCTCAGTGCTAGAGTACAAACAGTTTTGTGGAAGAGCAGGCCGACCGAAATATGATAAGTTCGGCGAAGCCATATTAATAGCTAGAACAGAGGACGAGCAGGACTATTTGCTCAAGAATTATGCGCTCGCCGAGCCGGAGAGAATTTGGTCGAAGCTGGGAGCCGAGAAGGTACTCAGGCCTCACGTGCTCGCCACTATCGCAACGCGCTTCGCAAACAGTGAAGAAGGCTTAGTCGAATTCTTCGCGAAGACCTTTTACGCGTTCCAGTACGATCCAAAGATGATCAAATCAAAGCTCAGAGATATCCTAGCGTTCCTGAACAGAGAGCAGATGGTTGAGTTTGACGGGGAGGATTTGAAGGCAACCAAGTTCGGCCGCCGCGTTTCAGAACTTTACATAGATCCAGTCTCCGCGGTAATTCTGCGGGACGGACTCTATACTCGTGCGAAAAGCGTGACTGAGGTTAGCTTTCTTCATCTAATCTCAAGAACGCCTGACATTGCACCCAGATTGTATCCTCGTCGTGGGGAAGATGAGATGCTCGACCTCTTCGCCAAGGAGCATGAGGACGAATTCATGTGCGAGGTCCCAGAATTCTACGGGGACACCAACGGGATTACATATGAAGAATTTTTGGCTGAGATCAAGTGTGCAAGGGTTCTGTATGAATGGATCAACGAAACCACCGAGGATGCCATACTCGAAGTGCACAAGGTTGAACCCGGCGATATTGTGCGGATGGTTAACACGGCGCAATGGCTTCTACACGCAACCTACCAACTCGCTGAACTATTCGGCCATAAGGACCTACTGAAACCCACTTACGAGCTTCAAGTCCGCTGCGCCAAGGGAGTAAAACCCGAACTCGTACCCCTAGTCGAACTGGAAGGCGTAGGTCGAGTCAGAGCCCGAGCCTTGTACAATGCGGGCTACAGGACGCTGGAAGAGCTAAAGCATGTCTCAATAACGGACCTGATGAATGTCCCAATGATCGGCCCCACTCTCGCAAAGAAGATCAAGGAACAAGTTGGCGGCATCATAAAGGCCGAAGAATGGGAGAGACTGAAATCAAAGTCGACTGAAGTTACTGAGCAGAGCCTTCTGACAGACTATCGTGAAGACGAACGCTGAGAACAGGTACCGAGAACTCGACTTCCCAGTAATGCACGACGATTTTTTATGAACTCCAAATCCATTGAGATTTTGTCAGTACTTAGCTTAGCATTGCTTAGCTTGGCAGACCTCGTTTGCGTCGTTCAGCTATGGTTTTCTCGACTGCCGCGTCGACAAGCTCCATTGACATACCAATGTACAACTTCGGATCGAGAGCCGCCTTCACTTCATCCTCCGTCAGATACTTGCTGACGGTCAGATTGCTCAGGAGTACGTCGTGGAAACTCTGTTTCTTGTCCTCACTTTCGAACACCACTTGCTGCAGGAGCCTGTGCGCTTCCTGGCGCGGTAATCCTTTCCGCACGAGAGCAATCATCACTGACTCGGACATCATTGGATCCTTGTATTTCGCCAGATTCTCAAGCATGCGATCCGCTTTCACGCGTAAGCCGCTGAGAATTCGGGTCATCGAATTCAACATGTGGTCCATCAAAATGAAAGCCTCTGGAATCACAAACCTCTCAGATGCCGACTGCGAGAGATCACGTTCATGCCATGTAATAACCGACTCAAGCGTGGGAGGAACTAGGCTCCGTTCCATCTTTGCTAAGCTCGAAATATTCTCGCTCCGCCAAGGGTTTTTCTTTTGAGGCATCGTGGAACTTCCGACCTGCATTCCGACTCTGAATGGTTCTGCTAATTCGTCGATCTCGGGCCGCTGGAGGTTTCGTATCTCCGTAGCGAACTTGTCCATTGAACTCGCGATCATCGCGAATAGACAGATCAACTCCGCGTATCTGTCCCGCTGTACTATCTGACTCGTGACTTCCGGTACGCCGAGCCCAAGCCGTTTCATTACTAGATCCTGCACCTGCCGCGCGTTCTTCCCCAAACTAGCCATGGTTCCTATTGCGCCGCTCATCTTCCCGACTAGAACCCGTGGCTTGCATTGATCTAGCCGTTCAATATGTCGGCTGGTCTCTCGCAGCCATACTGCGAACTTGAGACCAGCAGTCATAGGTAGTGCATGTTGAGCGTGAGTTCGCCCGATCATCAAGGTGTCACGATGGCGTTTTGACAGCCCGATCAACACCTCCTCGAGCTTGTCGAGTTTCGTCGAGATTATTCCGAGTCCTTCCCTCATCTGTAAGGCGAGTCCAGTATCAAGTATGTCGGAAGAGGTGGCGCCGAAGTGCACATACGCGCCACTCTTCCCTGAGACACTGGAAAGGACATCGACGAGCGCCATTATCTCATGGTCCACAACCTTCTCGACTTCGTGAACATGATCAATTGACACGAGCTTCGTCGAGGCGTGTTGTTCAATCTCTTCCGCAGCCTCGCGCGGTATGTCGCCGACTTGCGCTCTCGCCCACGCAAGGGCTGCTTCAACGTCAAGCATCTTCTGGAAACGATTCTCCTCTTCGAATACTCGACGAACCTCAGGGCTGCCGTAACGACCCGTGTCGATCGGTAGAATGGGCAAACTCAGACACAGAAAACACCATACAGTCACAGTTCATATAAAAGCGCTAGAACACAACCAGAACGACAAACCTTGGGAGCTCTCGTAGGCGTCTTCACAAAGCAGCCTGACGACACACGAGGGCTCATTGAACACATGCTCAGATCATTGCGACACCGAGGTAACCAAACAAGAATCACAGTTCTGGAAGATCCAAGGCATAACGAGATAGGGATCGGATACTGCGATCATTACGATCCGGATTCGCATTTCATGGAATCTGCGGGAAAGACGCTTGCTCTTAACGGTTCTCTCTACATGAAACCCGAAACTGGACAGGGGAAATACGTCCTACGCAAACTCATCTCGAAATCGAATCCGCGAACAGCCGTTTCAAACATAATGCGTGAGCCCGGTGTATTTTCAATTCTATTCAGTTATAGGAAAAGTCTCTATGCTTTTAGGGACCCGGTAGGATTCAAACCGCTGTTTTGTGCACACAATCGACGGCTAACTGCCTTTGCATCAGAGAGAAAAGCACTCTGGAAAATAGGATTGACAGACGTACAAGGAGTTCCACCAGGTCAACTCTACAAAGTCAATTCAAACGGAACGTCGGAGTCGGTTTTGACTCGCTTCTCTCGCACCTCCCGCAGCAGCACTCTGACGATGGAACGCGCCTCATCCCTACTGGCAGGCTTGTTGAGAAAGTCCATCCAACGCACAGTGAAGAATAACAATGGAGTTGCCGTCGCATTCTCCGGCGGACTGGACAGTAGTCTAACGGCAGCTCTAGCGAAAGAGACCGGCGTCTCAGTGGAACTCGTTACCGTTGGCCTTCCAGGCGCCGTGGAATTGAGCTCTGCTGAAGGCTATGCCAAACAGATCGGCCTTCCGCTCACAATGGAGACATTCAGCCCAGACTCTCTTGCGGAGTATTTGCGCCGCGTAGTCTGGCTGATCGAAGAACCAAACCTCATGAAAGTCAGCATCGCCATCCCCCTTCATTGGGCTGCGGAGGTGGCTGCACGCCGCGGATACAGAGTGGTGTTATGCGGTCAGGGAAGCGACGAACTCTACGGCGGATACTACAAGTACGCAAAGACCTTAGATAGTCGGGGTCGAGCGGCACTGGAATCTGAGCTGTACCGAAGTGTTGTTGAAAGCTACAGTGTGAACTATGAGAGAGATGATCAGGCTACTGCGCCATTCGGAGTTGAATTGCGCACGCCATTCACAGATCTGGATGTGGTCAAGTTTTCTTTGACGATTCCGTCTGAATTGAAAGTGAAGCGGGAAAATGATTTGATGAGGAAGTGGATCCTTCGAACCGTGGGTCAGAATCTTGGGTTACCTAAAGAAATTGCTTGGCGTCGCAAGAAAGCAATTCAGCATGGAACAGGTGTCGAACATGCAATTCTCAAACTCGCTAAACGAGAAGGCTTGATGCCGGATGCTTACTTGGAGCGAATTCATGCGGAAGTCATGACCGTGGAGTCAATGCCCTAGGTTGCGGAAAGTCGGTAGTAATCGATAAACGTGAGGAAGCAAACCCTTAGCTGGCGAAGCTTTGCGACCAAGCGGACGTTGTCCACGCTGCGGATACGTGCTGACTTACGATGGTTACAGGTACTATTGTACGTTCTGCGGCTATCCTCGGACACATCCGAAGTTAACCAATGCTCTGCACTCTCTGGAGAGAAACGTGAGAGCTGGGATTCAACGTGTTCACGATGAGTTCAGGCCGAAGACGCAGCGGTACGTAACCTACTATCCCGTCAACGTGGTTCTGCAACAGCCATGCGCCAATTGTGGCATAAGCTATCCAAGCCAGGTCCAGGTCTGCCCGAGTTGCGGAGCACCCCGTTCGACGACTCCACAGACTGCGCCACCTCCACCGACGACTACAGAGCCGCGCGGTCTCGACGGGCGAGTATTGGACTATATCGTAGCTCGGGAGGGTACAATTTCCATATCACAAGCGGCCCAGGATCTCTCGATCAACCAGACCCTGCTTCTTTCAACTATAGAACGGTTGAAGGCAGACGGATTTCTGAATCAAGCGTCGTGAAGATACCGCAACCTGGCTGGTGAGTTTGAAAATGCGAATTGCGCTAGACTTGGACGGCGTCCTAGCCGATACAATGGTCACGTTTTGCAGGATCCTCAATGCGCGACACTCGACGCGGTTCACTGTCGACTCATTTACTCAATGGAATGCATGGGAGATAGCCGGCATAACCGTAGAAGAGTTCTTTCGAACGCTTGACGGAGCGTGGCTCCAATGGCGAACCATCCCTCCAACTGAAGAGAGGCTAACGGACAAAGTGGCACTGTTGAAGGAGTTCGGGAAAGTGGATATTGTGACCGGCCGTAGCGAAGAAACCGTACCGTACGCTAACCTATGGCTCCAAGAATACCACATACCTTATGATAAGTTCGTGAGAACGGCGAGCACAAAGGCGAAAGTGAAACTGAACTATGAAGTGTACATCGACGACTCGGCCGACCTCATGTCGCTCATAGCGTCCAGATTGGACAGCAAGGGCATCCTCTACTCACAGCCGTGGAACAGAAAATCCCCAGAAATGCCCAGGATTTTCAGAGTTGAACGGTGGGAACAGATACCCAGAGTTCTAAAGAGACTGGCGGCTTCTAGTACATGAGAGCGTGCATACATACACGAAAAACGGTGGGATTGTGCATTCCCACCTAAGCTTCCATCGAATACAATTCAAGTAAGGTGTTTCGCGCTCAACTTCCTAAACGCTTCCGTGATTTTGTCGTAGAATGGGGTTGCCTGTTCGGGTTGGAAACTAATGATCACGATAAGGTTCTCAATGCGGTAGAAGATCAACAAGGCGTTCTGGTAGTGGGCGGTTATGCCCCCAACATCTCCGAGAAATGGGGTTAGTTTGTTCACTGAGTCAACGATTATCTGAGGAATTATCGACATAAAGTTGCGTTCCGTTTCCTCCGAGGTGAGGGATGGGACTCCTTCGCGCTGCTTGGAGGCCAAAATGTGATATTCGGTGTCGACGACAGCGATGTAGCGGATTGTGGATTCCGCCTTGAACATTTCATGAATAAACGCTTCTGCATCCATCTGGAAAGCGCCCAAGACCGGTTCTATAAGTATCGAGATGGCATTTTCCTACAATGCTTAATTTTGGAATTCTGTTGGCGATACATGCATTCTGAACTGGCATGCAACTCACGTTACCTCGAAACCAATCTACCTCGTAATTGATTACTGCGCTGGTCGTAAATGACATCGGTAACTTCATGCTCCTTCCCGAAGAGTGCGCTTAGCGCCCCTGCCCAATAGGAGAATACTAGTGCCTTTGCAGCGCCATCCGTACCTACTACGGCAGGATTATCAGTTTCCACAGTAACTGGATCTGAAGCAGACGCTGGAACCTTGATTCTTGTAATTCCCATGCCAGAGATGCGATCTTCTTCGATAAGGCGATCAAGAATCTGTGAAACAGAGTGCTGCGGATTCTCTCGGCGCATCTCCGCAACGTCCTCCTTCCCTTTCCGGGTCTCGTGATTGCTCATAAGAACCTCAGCAACCTGCTTTCCCACACAACTGTCAAGATGACGACACAAGGCCTCCGCGTCTATGGCAACATGCCGCCGCCCCAGAATGAGAAGTTCGCCTCTCTCAGACACAAATTCACTCAATGTAATTCAGTCGCAATGTTACAACGCATGGTGACTTGTATTCAGGAGTTGCCGTTTCCAAGGCTGAAAATAACATGATTATTCTTTAGATTGAATTCCTCACCAGATTCGTCCTTGCGTAGGACAAGTCCGGGTTTTAGCGCATTACTGCTTGAACTGGGATAGGAAGTTCAACGTCTTGCTCCATGCGTCTTTTGCGGCTTGTGGGTCGTGTCCTTCCCAGTCGGGGCGGTGGAAGGCATGCCGTGCGTTCGGGTAGAGGTGTACGTCGACTCTCTTCTTGTGTTTCGTTGCTGCCGGGAGAAGTTGCTGAAATGCCCATGGAGTTACGCGTTCGTCCTCTGATCCCAACATGATTACTGTCGGCCCCTTAACGTCCTTCAGTTTCTCAGCATCCTCTATGAGCCCATAGTAATCAACGCAGAACGCGAAATCGGAAGCGCAGGCTCCGAGCAGCGCGAACCCGCCACCCATGCAGAACCCCCATAGTACCAATTTTCGCGCCCGAGCCGATCTTCTCTCTCAAGAGCTGGAGGCCTGCTTTCAAGGCCTCTGTCATATCATGTTCCGTTAAGGAGGAGCGAAGCTTGAACCCCTCTTCGAGAGTGGCCGCGGATTTTCCTCGACACATATCAACCACGGCAGCCCAGAAACCGTTGCACGTGAGTTGTTCGCCAACCGATTTCGCATAATCGCTGAGCCCGAACACCTCGTGGACAACGACTACGCCTACATTCGAACTTCCGGGATAGATGATATACGGCGAGCCATTGACTTTGATCTGTGACATGTTAACGATCCTTGACCTGCATTAGGGGACCGGAATTTTCATCTTTCCCTTGAGAGGAACCTTGCTCAAGCTCAAATAAGTAGCGCACAACATGATTGCGACGAATCACATGAGCCTCGATGAGATTCTCAGTCGACTTCGATCTCTCTCCAACCCTGAATCAGTTGCCGGCATGGCTCGTTTTGGCATCAACCCGAAGAATACGTATGGAGTCTCGATTCCCTCGTTAAGGAAGATAGCCAGAGAACTTGGAACGAATCACGACTTTGCACAACAACTCTGGGCGTCAGGAGTTCATGAAGCCAAGATACTCGCAGCCATGGTCGACAACCACGAGAAAGTGACCGAAAGCCAATTGGAAAGATGGGCTAGAGACTTCGATTCCTGGGATGTCTGTGATCAATGCTGCAGCAACCTCTTCGACAGAACCAGATTCGCATATCAGAAGGCAGCGGAATGGAGTTCACGAGAAGAGGAGTTCGTCAAGCGAGCAGCTTTTGCTCTAATGGCAGCTTTAGCCGTGCACGACAAAGGCGCTCCTGACACGAAGTACCTGGAATTTCTTCCGCTGATCAAGCGCGGGTCACTAGACGAAAGAAACTTTGTAAAGAAGGCTGTGAACTGGGCGCTTAGACAGATCGGAAAGCGAAATCCTCACTTAAACCGGGCCGCAATTGCCACAGCAAAGGAAATTTACAAATTGGACTCCAAGACCGCGAGATGGATTGCTACTGACGCCCTTAGAGAACTCACCAGTCCAGCCGTGCAGAAGCTTCGTAAAGCAAAACGAAGTTAGGAAACCTGTTTCCATTTCACGCTGCATCCTACAGGTTGAGTCTCAGCCAACTGAACCGATCTCCCCGCTACCACTGCGTCCAAGGCATCTCGAAGATAGTGGTCTTTAACGGCGCCTGGGTCATCGTAGTTGTCGTCTATAGCGCCGTGATAACATAGGACGCCATTCCCGTCAAACAGAAAAACTTCAGGTGTGCGTTCCGCACCGTAAGCCCGAGCAACATCTTGGGTTTCATCGCGTAGGTAAGGGAAATTGAAATGCTTCTCATTCGCTCTTTCCTTCATCTTCGAGAAGCTATCATCAGGATATCTGGAGGCATCATTTGCATTAATGGCAATTAGTTGCATACCCTTGCCCGAATAATCTCCCTGTACCTGCACCATGCGATCCTCCCATGCGCGCACGTAGGGGCAATGATTGCAACTGAAAATAACAGCAATCGCATTCTTCCCTGCATAGTCATCAAGAGAGTGCTGCTTGTCGTCGACGCCGATCAGCTTGAATGGTACCGCCCTGTCGCCGACTTTGAGATTCGCCGTTCCATATCCCAGCTTCAATCCGATAACCGACGTCCTTTATTCATCTTGCCGCTGCATGTCCTTTGCAGCACGCACTGCTCTGCGGATCATCATAGTCGACGGGAGCGGAGAGATACGGCCGTCTTCCAGTCGGTAGGCACGGCACGTAAGATTGTAGTGTGGATTTGCTAGAGGAACGATATCGTGGCCGTCAATCAGGATGGTTGGTGATCCAGCGAAGCGGAGTCTCATTGCTTGCTCTTCAGTCTCCACTTTCCCAATGCTAATCTCAGCATTGATTCCTTCTTCCTTTAGCACTTGCTGTAGGCGGCTTAGCGCCTCCTCGTGCGACGGGCAGTCCTCGGAATACAGAAACTGAATTTCCATTTTCATCACCTTAGGCGCTTCAAGCTAGGAGATGCTTCACTTAGTTGCAGCTCGCTCCAAGATTTCCTTAGTCAATTCCTGCTTAGTCTTGCCGTCAGTGTCTATGCCGAGACTTTTAGCGGCAGTAATGATTGGATCTTGTTTGATCTCGCTGGTTAGCAGAATGGGATTGATGGGTGTAGAGGTCATGCCTTTCGCAGCTTTGTCGAATTCTCTCTTAGCTTCACCGATGGCTTTCGCCATTTCGGGGAGTTTTTGTGGACCCCAGACGAATAGGGCTATGAGTATGAAAACTATTGAGAGCGCCTCATACCCTTCAATTGCCAATTCCCATCACAATTGTTCCCACCTTGGCACGCCGATAAAAGGAGTGCCTCGATCTCTCCTCACATCCACAATTGCCAAGAATTGCAGCCAACACGCTACATGGAAGATTCTTCTCCAAAACGTCGCCCGCAGTCTGCGATCTAACTGAGTTTTCTTCCGCAGTTTGAACACAATATACTGGTAGCTGGATTTTCTGTTCCGCAATTAGCGCAACCGACTGAAGATAGTGTCTTGGGTTTCAGTATTGCTTGCGCAGACTGGGCTTGAGGGTGTGGGGAAGCGATCGGGGCTCTGCGATCTCTCAATGCCAGCGCGCCGAGGATCATGCCTAGCAGTAAGGCGGAGACGACGTTTGTGCGATTCATGTTCTTCAAACTCGATTTCCATGCATTCGAAACTTAGTTGATTTCAAGAAAAAGGGGAGTTCCAGGTCAGAGGTGCGAAGCGTACCTACTTGGCCTTGAGTTTCTGCGTGTATGCGTCCAGTAGTTTGCTTGCTTTCCACAGGAACATGACGAGCACAGCTACTACTGCGACTCCGAGAATTGTGCGAATTACTAGACCTGCGAAAAGTAGCCCAATTGGAGTAGGCAACTTATCCACCTCTTAGACATGCGAGACGAATTTCCAAATAAAAGGCATTGTGAATGAATCATACAGACGCATCATGGACTAAGACTTCCGCGGCTTTCTGGTGTGGAAGTTGCACTGAAGGGAATGAGGAGGACAGTTTAATTCCCGTCCTCGAGATCGCATATGATTGATCATAATGTCAACTAAGAAGGCGATTCTTTCTGAACCAGGCAGGGAATTAAGACATTGAAGAAGGGAGTTGTGCGACGGCTTTGAAGAACGAATTTGAGACGCTCAGCCTATACGGAATTTCTATCGCGTACCCAAAGACAGCAAGGCTTGAACTGAACCGGAAGTCAACTCGTGAGCTAGGAGACGTGGTGTTTCATTTCGACCGTCGAGAGAAGATAGTACTCTCTTGGGGAGATCTTGAGGAGGCGAGAAGACACTACGAAGATGCCAACGCGCAGGCCGTCGCGAGCATAGAGCGAGCCAAGAAAAGCCACCAAGTTAGGAACATGCAAAGCGTTGAGCGAAAGGATCTCCCGTTGCATGGTCACCAGGCCGTGTACAACCATATGCGATTCGAGGTTGTTTCACGTGGAATTCTAAGAGAGCGGAAGATCGCCGAGCAGGAGACTCATTCCGTCCACCTTCATTGCCCACAATCAGGCCGCTTCTATGTCCTTTACGGCTCCGCTACAAGTTCTCCTGACGTATCTGATCAACGCTCAGCTTTACTTGAGATGGTGTCGAGCCTCAAGTGTCACTGAGGGCGGGCTCTAGATTTTCTAGCCGGATACGAAGAGTCTGCTCTTCACCTTTTTCTCGTCGATGTTAATTATGACACCGCGCATGATGCCTTCGCCGTACTCGCTTCCAGGATTGTAGCAGACAGTTCTCCCTATCTTCGCCTCTCCTCTGGCTTCGTGTATGTGCCCATGAAGGCCCATCAGCGGCTGATACTTTTCGATAGCCTTCCTGACCGCGGTGCTCCCAACGGGAACTGTTTCCATTCCTGCTCCAGGCACGATAACCGGCTTGAGGTCCTTCCCTAGTTTCGGAGCTATGTCAATTCCTGAATTGTACGGAGGACAGTGAAAGTTGAAGATGCAATTCATCATTTCTCGTACTTGGGAAACCTGAGCTTCAATTTTCTTTTCCAGTTCTTCCTCCGTGACTTCTCGAGGACTATCGAACGGTGTCGGATTACTGAATCCGGAACTCACCATTTCATGGTGATCGTCTATCGAGACGACTCTTCCCTCCGGATTGACCACAACTTTAGATGAGTTCAGTACGTCGTCGATCGCGAAGGAATCGTCATTTCCGGGTGTCATGTATACCTTCAACTTCACATCCTTAAGTCGTTCTTCGGCTAGGTGCATCCATCGGTCTAGAGCGCTCACCATCACTGTTTTAAATAGAGCGTCGACTTTGCTTGGGTCCTTGTTGAGCTCTTCCATCTCTTCGGCGTTTGTGTGGTAAGGATAGAAGCCGTTATAGCGAATATTGAATTCGAGTTTGTCAAGTTCCTCTTTGTTGCTAGCGACTATGTGAGTTCCTAGCAGTTTGGCTCGATATGTGTTCTCGTCGAGCTTAACGATGGGGACGATCATCTTGCCAGTTATGTCGCCGCCCATTATCGCCACGTCGGCCTTGTACATCTTTGCAGCGTTCAGAAACTTCAGGAACACTGTCTCTGAACCATGAAGGTCGGTTGTATAGAGAATTCTAGTCAGCATGACCTGTTACCTCAATATGTCACCTGAAGGTTTCGTCAACCTCGTTGTACCACTTCTTCTTCTCTCCGACTCTTGCCCGCATCTTGAACCTCATGCTCTTTGGTTCACTTTCAATACGATTGACCAGCCGGTCAATCTTGGAGCTTACATTGTCCTTGTCGCTCTGCGGTATGGCATAGCCGTCGAGCAGCAGTTTCGTCTTCTGCAGATTGTTTGTCACGGTGTGATAGAACCCCCAGTCATCGCAGAGTACTTTTGCAATGTAATCCTCGTTGACAACATCCTTGTCTGATGATCCAAGCGAGTGAGCTCTGACGAGGACTATTGTGTCTTTGATGTCTTTCTCGTTGATGTGATGAATCTGCATCTTCTCCAGCAGGATGTCGGCAAGAGAGATGGTCGGGTGATCCACTTCGAGGCGGTGAGTGAAGTCGACTGTGTGGCTCATCTCCAACTTTTCGAAGAAGACGTCTATGTGAAAGTTGCCGTTGCGCTCCATGTACATCTGCCTGTACGCCCAAATGGCGGGCGATCTTCGGGCGCGAGGTTCAGGTGTGATTCCAATACTCTTGAAGAACGGTTCGATTTTTGCACGGTCCTTCGAGTAACCCATCACGTCGAGGTCTGTGAAGTCGGTTGCTCCTTTGATCCTTTCAAGGCTTTGATGCAGGGCCGCGAATTCAG
>Ga0315280_10001562_pt1 | contig 39064 bp, 38 predicted proteins | sample YL17G06_40_MG_FD_203697 | JGI IMG/M metagenome (GOLD analysis project Ga0315280, IMG submission 203697) | Sediment microbial communities from Yellowstone Lake, YNP, Wyoming, USA - YL17G06_40 | ecosystem: Environmental > Aquatic > Freshwater > Lake > Sediment | place: USA: Wyoming | collected... | reverse complement strand
TAACAAAAGCAGGAATACCAACACCAAGAATACGAACCCCAAAACTAAGAAAAAGCCAAAAATCCACGAAAGGCTGGCTAATCATATCCGTCTTTCTAGTCCTAACCGTTTGGACATCAACAGGACTTTTCGGATTCTACCCAACAATAATCGCAAGCGGAAGCATGACTCCAGCAATGAAAGTAGGCGACATAGCCATAACAGTATCAACAGACACATCCAAAATCCAAGTAGGAGACATAATCCAATACTGGCAAGGACAAGAAATGAACATGCACAGAATCGTAGAAATCCGCCAGACAGAATCAGGAGAACAGTTCATAACAAAAGGAGACGCAAACAATGTGCCAGATTCAGACCCCGTATCAGCAGACCAAATAAGAGGAAAACTAATCTTCTCCATACCAAAACTAGGCTGGGCAAGCATAGCACTCAAAGAATTCTTCGCCAACACATACACGTTCATAATAACCTTGCCTCAAACAATAACCAACACAGGAGCATCAATAATAAAAAACGGCATCTACATAACATCCGCCCTTGCGCTTACCGCTTACTCATACTTACTCTTAACATATAAAAACCAACGAAAGGGAGGAAAAAATCCAAAATGAATAGACAAGTGCTGGTCGCATTTACAATACTACTACTGGCACTAGCAACAACAGGCATCACATACTCTCACTGGATAGACACGGCGAGGGTACAAACCACAGTAAGTATGGCTAAGCTCGCAATCTTCATCCAAAACCACAACACCACACAAACTTGGATAATGTCACCAGACAATCACACACTAGAACTCAGCGGCACCATAACATCAAGCCAATCCATCTGGACTGGAATCATAATCAAAAACAACGGCACAACACCAGCAACAATCACATACACAATCGCAACAAACGACACAGAAGCAGAAAAGTGGTTCTCAAACCAAACATACTTCTACGGACCATACCTAGAAACAGACGACATATCTGCAGTCTGGGATAAAGCAGCAACTATGCCACCATCTGGAGGACTATCAGCACCACCTGAACTCCCTGCCAAAAACAAACTCGTAGCATGGCAAGACATAACGCTTAGCGGCACCTGTCCACCAGACGCTTTCACAACAATTGAAATAACCGTAACCTACACAGCCACATTCTCATCATGGACAGACACAGTCTCCGTCATATACACCCTAACCTACTCGCCATGATAAAAAGGAGAAATGAAACATGAAAACCAAAATATTCGCCCTAATCATTCTCGCGATAATAGCCTTAACCTCGATAGGCTATAGCTACGCATGTCTGAACGGTGGAGTGCAAATAAACTGTTACCCAAGCTGCGACTGTAACGTTGTCTTCATAAAAGTAAGAACCTACGACAACGAAATCGAAAAAGATGTCGGAAAAGTATACGCCCAAATATCATGCGACGGAGGCACAATACAAGTATGCATAGACAACTCCTACCCATGCTACAAGGCTTACATAAACTTCACAATCAAAAACAAAGGCAGCTACCCAGTACACATAGACGAAGTAACAATCCAAGACTATGACAAAACAGCACTGGAAATGGAAATGATCAACATAATCGCATGCACATGGATAAGCCCATGCGAAACCATAAGCGGCTTACTAACAGTCCACACACTACAAGAAGCACAAGAGTGCCACACGTACACCTTCAAGGTAGTAATAAAATTCTCATGCCAAACAGAATATCCACGCACAATAGGCTTCTGGAAAAACCAATTCGACAAAGCACTCTGCAAAAACGGAAAACCACAAATAGATCAAACAACCCTCGAGCAATACCTAACCCTAATAAACAGCCAATCCAAAATCTTCAGTTTCACAGGCTCACGAAGTCAGAGATTCCAACAAGCACTAAACATATTGAGCCCATCCACAAACGCAAATATGAAAGACAAACTCAAAGCACAACTCTTAGCATTATGGCTAAACTACCTGGCAGGATGGGCCGACGGCTACAAGCTCAACGGCAAAACCGCCTGGCAAATAATTCAAGGCTCAGAAAACGCACTGAAAAACGGACTGACAAGCCAATACGAATACTGGAAGAACCTCTGTGACGACTTCAACAACCTAGGAGATTAATCGGCTCCAACAAAACTTCCTCTATTCTTTAACAAAACTAAAAATAACCCTACAATAATGAAGTAAAGCATTTTAGAAAGAACCATTATTTCAATAGCATACAGCCTAGGTCGCACAACACACATGAAAAAACCAGAAAAAACCACAATTCTCCTCTCACTTTTCACAATTTTAACCCTCATCTCAATCATAACCATCTACACAGTATACCAAACTCCCACAGAAGAAACCACAACAAACACCCTATGCACATACACCAGCACAGCCAACTACGACTACACAGCAATACTAGAACACAACACAATCTACAGCAACATAACCATACTAAAATCAAACGAAGGCACAATCTACACAAAAATAACAAGACAAATCAACATAACCCTCACATACACATTCGACGCAACCCTACCAGCAGACACCACAATCACCTACCGCCTAACACAAACTCTCAAAACAGGAACACTATCACATCAAATAAACACAACAACACCAACAACTACAAACCAAACATTAATCCGAATTACAATCCCACGAATCATTAAAGGAGAACTAGACCCAATAATAACAAAACTCGCCGCAGAAACCGGAGTCAGCACATCAACATATTATTCCATGGACATAACACCCACATTCACAATATCAGCCAACGCCACCGTCGGACAAATCTACCAACTTTTCACGCCAACCCTTACAATAGAATTTCAACACACAGACCAAGGCGACATAACAACTATAGGAGACTTATACCAAACCAAAACAGGCGAAATAACAGAAAACCAAACAATAACTCGCCAAGACATAATAAACCAACGCTACGAATCATATATATTAATCACATTATCAATCGCAGGACTATTCTTCTCCTCGTACTTTTACATAAAAACCAAACCAAAAACAGAACAAATCCTACTAGACAAAATCATAGCCCCATACAAAGACTTAATAATCGAAGCCAAAGAACCACCAAAAACCACACCGGAAACAACAATAATAAACGTCGAAACCATACAAGAACTCGCAAAAACAGCAGAAATCCTAGCAAAACCCATAATCCTAACACGAAAACCCCAACCAACCCTCACAATAATAGACCAAAACACCATATACCAACACAAACCCTAATTCTGCACAACAATCCGCCTCTAACAAAGCCTTTACAATTCTCTGGGTTCAAGGTTTGAGAGTGTGTTTTTTATGATGCTTCTGGGGTTTCGTTTGGGTTTAGATGAAACTTTTTTGTGGAAGATGTGGGTTATTGTTCTGGAACATTTGTATAGATGTTATGTAGAATATCGTTTAAATACTAGGGTTTCGATTTGAAGGGTTGAGGAAGGAGAAGTCGAGACTGACCTGTGAACGTTGGTGACAAGGTGAACGTTAGTAGTAATGTTTTCGTTTCCGCTCCTGTCAGGGAGGGATTGGTTTAGTGGAGTCTGAGAGTCGGGTTGAGCGGGATGCGTTTCGGAGCAAGCTTAAGGAGCAGTGGGGGCTTCTGTGGACGGAGCGGTTTGATGATAGGGTTAGGGCTGAAGGAGTTTCTGTTCGTGATTACCCGTTGCTTTTTACAAGTCGCGGCCACGTTATATTTGCAACTAGGGATGCTAAGGCTCCGAGTTTTTCGCAGATAATGGAAGTTTACGCGTCTCAGGGCCTGGTTTATTCTCCTGATCCTGATGTTGGCGGATGGGGCAAGTTCGTTCGGACTGAATTGAACAGGGCTGCTCATTCGAGAGCCAGAACCTATGTTAACGGTCAGTCCAAGTGTGAGAAAGAGAAGCAGCAATTGAAGAAGGGCGGCAGAGGCTGGCTTCACAAGTAGCACGTGTGCCTTGTCTTAGGTTTCAGTGTTTTCCGCTGTTCTGTTTGTGTTTGGTTGTGTTCTAGATGGCTAAGTACAGAGACGGGCTGCGTATCATAGCGGATGTTCTGCATGCTGCTGGCAGTGGTACGAAGAAGACGCGGATAATGGGTCTTGCAAACTTGAGTTACAGGCTTTTGGAGAAGTACTTGGGGAAAACGGTTCAGACTGGTTTCTTACGGTTGAACGACGAGGGCTATGAAGTTACGGAGAAAGGTCAGGCTTTTCTAGAAAAGTACAAGGATTTTTCTAGTAGATACTCGAAGTTGGAGAGCGAACTTCAAAGCGCTATATTTGAGAGGGAAATCTTGAAGAGAATGTGTCAGCCTTTGGAGAACCGTAAGCTCAAAACGGTGGCTGGGCGGAAACGCTAGGTGAAAAGCGTGTGTTGAAACGGGTTTTGAGGGCCTCTGTTTCTTTCTTGTTGGTTCTTGCTTTGGCGGGTCTGTTTTCGCATAGTTTCTTCATTGTTCGTGGAGTTGATGAGGCTTCATCGAGTGTTGGGGAGGCTGATGTTGCTGTTCGCCAGGCTTTCAACGCTACTTTGGATGCTGAGAGGGCTGGGGCGAACGTTTCTGGTTTGATTTTGAGGCTGAATGAGGCTGGCGGGATTCTGGCGGAAGCTGAAATCGCGCTTGGAAACGGGAATTCAAGCGAAGCTGCCAGCAAGGCTGGCCAGTGTATCGGAATTGCTCAAAGTGTTAAGAGCGATGCTGATGTTTTGAAGGCGTCGGCTTTGGACGAGGCACAGACGGTTTTTTGGGCGTCTCTCACTTTTTCTGTGGTGAGCATCACCGCATTTGCCGTTGTTTTGATGCTTGTTTGGCGCTGGTTCAAGCGCGGCTATGTCAGGAAGATGTTGGGTATGAAGCCTGAGGTGGCGTCTGATGAAGCTTGAAGACTATAAGATTGTTTTTGCTGCTGTAGGGTTGATTGGCGTTTTGATTCTTGCTTCGCCAACGCTGGGCTTGGTGCTGCATTTGCCGGGCGGTGAAAAGTTTTCGGCGCTTTGGGTTTTGGGTCCGGGCCACATGGCTGAAGACTATCCGTTCAACGTTACTGCTGGCGTGAGTTATTTGGTTTATGTTGGTGTTGGCAATCATATGGGTTCTTCAACGTATTATGTTGTGTATGTGAAGTTTAGGAACGAGACTGAGCCTTTGCCTAACGTGACAACTGGGGCGCCGAGTGTTCTTGCGCCTCTGTACGAGTATCGTATGTTCCTTGAGGACAATAGCAGCAGCGAGGTTCCTTTGACTTTTTCGTTTTCTAACGTCTCTTCGGTCGGTGGCCAATCCACCGTTGGAAATCTTGCAATAAATGGTGTTCCTTTTGGTGTCGATAAGTCTGTTTCATGGGATGCGGAGAACAGCGGTTATTTTTATCAGCTTTTCATGGAACTTTGGATTTACGATCCGGCGTCAGATGGGTTCAGTTTTCATAATCGTTTCGTCAGCCGTTGGCTTAACATGACAGCTTCTGTTTGACATGTGGTTTATTGTTCTAGAAGTTTGTTCTAGTAGTTTGTTCTAGCATGGTTTAAATTCGGCGATACCAGTGTTAGATTCAACTGAGAGGAGAAGGCTTATGGGTTCTCGTCGTGTCTTAGTGCTAGTTGCGGCGTTAAATGAGGAAGAAGGCATAGGCTATACCTTGGCAGAGCTTAGAAAAGTGCTAGACCCCCCCGCCTTTCTTGTTATAGATGGCAACAGTACGGACAGGACGGTAGAGATTGCGAAAAATTTTGGAGCCGAGGTTTTGATCCAAAAAGGTAAGGGAAAAGGCAATGCAATTGCGCAGGCTATTATGCATGTGAATAGTGGTTTTGAATATGCTGTTTTCATTGACGCTGACTTCACTTATCCATCGGGATATTTGCCTGAGATGATCAGGATTTTGGAAGAGAATCCAAGTGTGGGTATGGTGTGTGGGAACCGCTTTGGAGATGAACTGAATCTGGGAAAGCTACATGACATACTCTATTTTGGGAATAGGCTGCTTGCTTTCGCGCATAACTTCTTGAATGGAGTAGAACTCGATGACCCATTGACGGGTTTGAGGGTTGTGCGTTGGGAGATATTGAGAGGTTGGAAGCCTAAGTCTAGAGGTTTTGACATTGAGGTTGAGCTTAATCATCAGGTCGAGAGGAAAGGCTTCACCATTGTGGAAATGCCTATAGAGTATCGGCCTAGACTTGGGGAGAAAAAGTTGAAGCTGAGGCATGGTTTCATTATTTTGAAGAGGATTCTGGCTGAATCTCTAAGTTGATTCTTAATCTGAATCAGACGTTAAGAAAACTATTTTATACGGGGTGGATCAAAGATGATTTTTAGAGCCGTGAAAACATTTGAGGAAACGCGTATTAATTGTGGCTATGTTCCCAGCTATTGCGTTTCTGTGGTCTGTCGGGTGGATATTAAGCTGTATTGGTAAGCGGTAAAATTTTCCGATGATTCCTGTTTCATAGTTTTTGAAATTTAAAGGTGTCGAGATGAGGGGACTTTCTAAGGTCTTGGTGACTGGAGGCGCCGGGTTTATTGGTTCCCACTTAGTGGATAAGCTAATAAGTAGAGGCTACTCGGTTGTTGTTTTTGATAATTTTCACTCGGGAAAGATAGAGAGTTTCCGTGAGATTTTGGATCGAGCCAGCTTTGAAGTGATTGAAGGCGATATAAGAGACAGGAAAGCTGTGAGAGAGGCTATGGATGGTGTTGACGCTGTGGTTCATTTGGCGGCGTTGATTGATGTTAAGGAGTCTGTTAATAATCCCTTGGAAACTCATGATGTCAACGTTAATGGGACATTGAACGTGTTAAATGAGGCCGTAAGAAGCGATGTTCGAAAATTTTTGTTTGCGTCCTCGACGGCGGTTTATGGAGAAGGAAATCCGTTGCCGCTTAAGGAAGAACACTCACTTAATCCTATATCACCTTATGCCGCGTCAAAGATTTCTGCAGAGTGTTATTGTCGAGCGTTCAACAATTGTTACGGGCTCGGTACTGTCATATTAAGATACTTTAACATTTATGGACCCGGACAGAAGCATGGCGCTTATAGTGGCGTTATAACTAGGTTTTTACAGAGTGCGCTAGAGGACGAGCCCTTAGTTGTGTATGGGGACGGAAAGCAAACCAGAGATTTTATACACGCGGATGACGTGGTAGACGCAACGATTCTAGCCTTAGAAAAAGCCAATTCAAAAGGCGAAACTTTCAATGTGTGCACCGGTAGACCCACGGCGGTAAATGAGCTTGCAGAAATTGTAAAAGAGGTTATTGGAAAAGATTTGAAGGTAATCTATGACAGACCCAGAAAGGGCGATGTAAAGAACAATTATGGAGATCCGTCAAAAGCAGAGAACATCCTCGGATTTAAAGCTAAAACGAGTCTGAGAGAAGGGCTAGAACAACTGGTAAAAAGCTATTCCAGTTTTTGTTCTTCAACTTAAGGAAACGATTTCGCCTTTTTGGTTATATTTTGCGATAAATTGAAAAGCTAATGTGGACTGTATATGAGATTTTCTAGAGTTCTGGTAACTGGCGGAGCAGGTTTCATAGGTTCGCGCGCGCTAAGTCTGCAATTACGCATGTAGATGTGGAAGAATAGACTGGTTCACCTAAAACTTTGAGTTGAGGGTCGAAAACTGTTGAAACTCTTTTTCTTAGTTTCGGCTAGAGATGAGATGCATGTTGATGAGAAAATTAAAGAGTTGAAAGCTTTAGGGATGCCTTATTTAATTGTGTGTGGTAGAAATCTTAACTATCCGAAAGTTGTTTATCGGCAGCCTCGAGGAAAATATGACGCTATAAATTTTGGTTTCAGATTTATTCCGGAGGATACGGATGTTGTGGTTCTTAACGATGTGGACACGAAGATAAGGAATTTTGAAGCCGCATTGCAATGTTTCAACCGTGGAGATGCTGCCCTTGTTTTTGTGAAGGTGTGTGTGAAAGAAGGTCCTCAAAAGCTTTTCTATAGTATCCTTGATCGCATAAGGCGTAGGCTTCTGATAGCTGCTAGTGGCGAGTTGATGTTGATAACGTATGATGTGTTGAAGAGGATTATTCCAATTAAGCCTTGTAAGGCTGAAGATAGTTACATACTTTTTAAAGTTTTGGAGTTTAAATGTAAGGGCGTTTTTTGTGAAGAGTGCAATGTGGAAACGAAAAGGACTAAAACTGCTGAAAAAGAAGAAACCTACAAGAGAAAAACGGTCAGCGGCATATACCAAGCTTTGGCTTATACGAAACCTCCACATATTATAAAGCTGTTTTACGCTCTTTTGCCATTCGCTTGTCCGTTACTATTAGTTTTTGGAAAGAAAGGCTATTTTTGGATGAAGGGAATCTTGTTTGGTCTAATCGACTATCTGCATGGTGATCGAACTGGATTATGGCAGCCTACCTATATGGAATAAAGGATTGCAGAGATGTTTAGAAAATTCTAGTTTGTTAAAAGAGTAAGAGCGGTAGATTAGATGAAAATTCTTCAAGTGTGCCCGAAATATTATCCATCCATAGGCGGGGTTGAATACGTTGTTAAGTCTATAGCTGAGAGGCTAGTTAGGCAAGGTCATGAAGTCATTGTCTTTACAGGTGAGTCTAATATTCATGAACCTCACGAAGATAACTTGAACGATGTTCATATAGTCAGATGGCCAACATGGAGTCCCAGCAATGCTTACCATATACCAAAGATGAGACGGAAGCTAGAATCCGTGCTGAAGCGTACTTTCACGGACGTAGATGTCATCCATATACACAACATTCACGCTGTTACGGCATATTATGCGTGGAAGGCTTGGAAGGAGTCTAGACGAGAATGGGCTAAGCTCGTCATAACACCTTATTATCATGGTGGTGGGCACACTCTTTTGAGGAAAGCTTTCTGGTTTATGTGGGGGTTTTACGTGAGGAAGATGCTGATGGATGCTGATGTTGTGCATACTGTATCGAAGTCTGAAGCTCAACTAGTGAAGAAAGACTTCAATGTAGATGCTATACCTATTGAGAATGGAGTTGAGGAGTTTGTGCACGATGCTAAGTGGCAACCTAAGGACTACGTCCTTTGCGCTAGCCGCATTGAGAGGTATAAGAATATTGATAAACTAGCTAGAGTCGTGTCACTTCTCAATAAAGAGCACGGGTTTCGGTTGAAGTTCTTAGTAATCGGTAGCGGACCATATAAGAGGGAACTTGAAAGAACGCTCAAAAACATAGGGATTGAGTATCAGATAATGCCATTTCAACCTTTCGAAAACTATGTAGAGTTAATGTCGCAGGCACAGCTTTTTGGTTTGCTCTCGCAGAAGGAATCTTATCCCCAATCAGTAAATGAGGCCAACGCTATCGGCGTCCCTGTGATAGTCGCTAGACCTTGGGGTGAGAACTTTGCAGGTAGGAGGCGTACCTTGATAGTGGAATTAACCGATGTAGAAATAGCACAGAAAATCAAAGACTTCCTTAAAACCGTGCCGACGGAGTCTGTATCAGATATACCTACTTGGAGTGCTGTCACAGAAGTATATATCGATAGACTTTACAATCTTAAGGGATGATTAGAATGTCAAAAGGCAAAATAGCTTTGGTCACAGGCGGCGCAGGGTTCATAGGTAGCCACATGGCTGACAGATTGATACGAGATGGATGGCACGTAAGGATCATTGATAACTTCAGTACAGGAAAACTAGAAAACATAGCACATCATAAGTCCAACTCCCATGTGGAGATAATTCAAGGAGATCTCAAGAATCTCGAGGATTGCTTGAAAGCTATCAAAGGCGTCGAGGCTGTGTTTCACTTTGCTGCAAACCCGGAAATACGAATAAGCACAATGCGTCCTGTAGTGCACTTTAACGAGAACATAGTTGCAACATTCAACCTCTTAGAATCTATCAGGGAAAAATGTGACTCAACATGTCTGGTTTTCGCATCTTCCAGTAGTGTTTACGGGGAACCCAAAACCATACCAATAGGCGAGGACGCACTAATGAGTCCAGTCTCAGTGTATGGAGCAAGTAAAGCAGCATGCGAGAACCTAATACATGCTTACAGCACGCTCTATGGGATACGGTCAGTAGCATTAAGGTATGCTAACGTAGTGGGACCACGACTGAGACATGGAGTACTATTTGACCTAATCATGAAACTCAAAGGGAATTCTAACGAGTTGGAAATTCTTGGGGATGGAAAGCAGATAAGGAGCTACATATACATAGATGACGCTATCGAAGCATCGATGACTGCTTTTAACAGTATAGGCGAGCATTTTGAGTTGTACAATGTAGGAAGTGAGAGTTGGATCATGGTAACGGAAATAGCAGACGCCGTTTGTGAAGTCATGAACTTAAAACCAAGATATATCTTCAAACCAATGCTCCATGGCGTTGGATGGCTTGGAGATGTGAAGAGAATTGCCCTGAAGGTCGACAGGATAAAGAGCTTAGGATGGAGACCAAGATTTGATAGTATGAGAGCCATTGAAATGACTGCAGTCTCACTTTCAAAGGAGCTAAACGCGACGAATAGCATTAGTCAGCTTAGGACAAGAAGAAAAGGTCGTAATTATTCTAAATGGCGTTGATTAGAAGAATTTAATGGTTTAGAAAGGAGAGTATAAAGGCCACAGCATTTAAAGGTTTTACCGAAGCTGAATGCCCGCATAATTCTTGAGGTTGTTGGTAGAGGGGATTACAACAGAGTTTGGTCAAGCTTGCAAGAAAGCTCGACATAAAGAACACAACGAAGAATTTTCAGGAACTACTATTGATATTTGAATGAAAATGTCTTAATTCGCTTGACATCTGTCAATAACACGTTTCCCATTTGATGGAATATAATATGGTGAAAGGAAAATCTTGCATATAGCATTAGTAAACCATGAGTTTCCACCAGTCGCAAGTGGAGTTGGCAGTTATGTTTTTGATTTGGCTAATAACTTGGCTGCAAAAATGGACGTTACCGTAATTACAGGAAATTACGGAAATAAAGACTTGTTTGAGGATAAAAACGACAATCTACATATATATAGACTTGCTACGCCATCGGTGGCACCTAGATTTGTTTGGTTTCAGTTAAAGAATAGAAAAAAGATTGGGAAAATCCTAGAGAAAGATAAAATCGACATTTTTCACGGGCAGGGAACGGCTTGTGCCTTTTTGTTAAGCGACAGTTTATTTAGATTGCCCAAAATTGTAACCCATCATGGTGATCCAAAGCAGGACTTCATTCAATTTTATGAGAGCCCGTTTCGATATAAGATCTCTAGAGAGCTTTTGGAATATGGCGTTGCATACCCCTTGTGGTACTTCCTATCCAAGCGCGAGTATATCAGAGCGGATAAAGTGATAACATTCAGCCATTTCGTAGCGAAAAACCTCCAGAAAACGTTTGGTGCACAAAAAGACATCTGTATTCTACCTCAAGGAATAGATGTAGATAAGATTTTGACAATCAAAAATAAAGAAAAAATAGCGAATGATAATAGCATCTTTTTTTCGGGTAGGCTTGTCTGGAGAAAGGGTCTAGTGTTTCTTTTGAAGGCATTTGAGCAAGTCCATTGTGAAATCCCAGATTTGAAGTTGAAGATATTTGGAGATGGTCCACTAAAAGGTATCATTCAAAATTTTATCAAGAAGAAAAAACTGGAGGAAAATATCGTTTGTTATGGATATGTACCTTATCCAAACTTAATAAAAGAAATATGTAAGAGCTATTTTAGTGTTCTTCCATCTTTATTTGAGGCGGCCAGCATAATGATGTTAGAGGTTATGGCTTGTAAACGTCCGCTAATCGCTTTTGACCTGCCTTTCTTGAAGGAGCATTTCAAACATATGTACAACGCATATTTGGCGCCTGTAGATGAGAAGAAATTAGCTCTATCAATTGTGGAGTTATACCATGATAAATCGCTTAGAGAAAGATTAGGTGAAAACGCCTATCGTTACGTAACGAATTACCACAGTTGGTCAAAACTAATTAATGAATATATAACAATATATGAGAACCTTTGTGGTTGCTAGATTGGTTAATAGTATTAGACCCCCAGACATCTCAACCGCCCAAACTTGGCCCATAGCATTCAAAGTTAAATAATCTTCATTCAGTAATCCTGTAGGTTCATAGCTGACAGGCACAAGGTCGTAGTACAAAGCGCCTATGTTACGGGCTTTGCATATATCATAGAAATCTTGCGTGTAATTCAAGGCGTTGGGAACATTAACGTTTGCGCCCATCTCGTCCCACATTACCTGCTGACCTTTATTCCTCAAGGCTGATGACTCTCCATCTATGAGATTTGTAAGTAGCTGTTTGGCATTTGCAAGGTCTTGCGCGGTTCTGGCATTCCAATAGGCTTGCTGGTCCGGCAAATAGCTTGGCGGATAATTTCCGTCATAAGCGTAGTAGATGTGGCGGCTGTAGATTATGTTCGAGAAGGGCAACGGGTTTGCGGCGAAACCGTAACTTGTGCTGTCAAACAGGTCGTTAAAGGGGTCGTTCCCTACGATAATTACCAAGTCAGGCTTAATCTGTCTCCAAGCGTTGATGCAGTTTATGCAGAACTGTCTGTAGTAACCGAATGCTGTTGCTGACGCAGTGGTGTACGTGCCGCCGTTTGACGGTTCGTTCATAACCATAATTGCGTAGGGCTGAAGTTGCTGGATTATGGAGCCCCAACCGTTAATCCAAGGAGTCTGTTGACCGTTGTTGTTCATGATGATGTCAAGTTCCTCTTGATAAGTCATAGCTCCAACAGACGCTGCTACTGTCTGAATCATAAACTTGAGACCTCTTTGGTCGCAGTAGGATTTCAAGTTGGCATAGTATCCCGGAACGGTAGAGGAAACGTACATGGCTTCACGCCAAATGTTGGCTCCAGAATCCGCTACAAGATTTACTAACGCCTGAATATTAACTGGATTCCCGTTTCTATCGTAAGCCCACGCTGGATGCCCTACTCCCAGCAACATAGTTGAAGTATATGATATTGTTCCATCTGATTGAATTGCTATATTGCTTGCAACGTTTCCCTTTACTGTAATGTTTCCAAGCAACGAAGGGATGAGGAATGCTGCGAGAAGAAGGATTGCAATCGGCAACGCAAATCTGTGACTCATCGTCATCTCCTTGAAATATGATGCTGTAAAGTGTCAGCACGCCTGCCGCTTCCAACGTTACCCCAAGAGAACCATGAAAGACGAACCACGTGCAACAAACTCATCTGATCCACCAATGATGTTCACATGTATGAGGTCGTATTATTTAATAAACATTGCCATGTTGATGTTCAACAGGTATACACATGTCGTTAAGTTGATTAGAAGCATTTAGCCCATTCCAACGCCTTAGCAAGAACTTCCTTGACCCTCTCGTCCTCAACCTCACTCAAATCTTTCTCTTGTTTTCCCCCATCCTTGAGGTTTTAGTCGCTTTCTAAGTCCTTCTTATCCGTTCCGCCGGTATTGGAACGGCTGCGAGGTTGCAGGCTTCTGGTATACCTTTAGGGAAGATCTTGTAGAAGCGGGTGGAGTTCAGCTTCTCCTTCTTAAAATGTTTAAATATTTTCCTTAGAGACGGAGTTTTCTTGTTTTGCTCATAACATTTTTTGACGTATTGAATAGTTGCCTCTTACACAGGCGCGCTCTATTTTATTTCCTTTTGTTTTTTCAGCTAAAAGTAGATGCTTGGGACATGATAATCGATGTGTATACACCCGCGGTTTTCAGACAAGATAAAGCGCGCGCTTGGAATACATAATATGTGCGGGTTTATGAGCAAAACTTTCTCCTAGGATACGTATTGACAAGAGGTCAGAGTAATGACCATTACAAACGGAGACAAACCGAACAATTCCCGAGAAAGAAAAATTCTTTGGGTATCTCCTCTAATTTTGGACATTCACTTTCATAAGACATCTCAGTTGGAAATGTTGAATAGTCTGGCGAAGCGAGGATACAATACCCGCCTCGTATCAGTTCACTCCCAGAATGAGATCAGAAGCGAAAATCCGCAGGTACGCATAACCTCTATTCCTTTAAGATACGTACCCATAATTTCACCTATTATGTTTGCTGTAGTGGTGTTCTTTCTTCTTCCCTATCACATTATTGTCTCAAAACCAGACTATATAATTACCGAACCAGACATCTCTATTTTTGGCTTCGCATCCGCATTTCCATTTTCCATGTCTAAGAGGATGAAGCTTATTTTAGATGTTAGAAGCACGCCCGTAGAGACTCGTGGTTTTAGGGGTTATCTGCAAACGCTTTGTTTTACTGCATCTGTTCTTATAGCCAGAAAGTTCTTCAACGGCATGACAATCATTACCCCTCTCATGAAAGAAGAAGTCTGCAAAAAATTCAACATGGACCCAAACTTCGTCGGAGTCTGGTCAAGCGGGGTCTCCGCCATACTTTTTAACCCTAATAGTTACGTTTCTGAAGGCAAAGAATTAAGAAGAAAGCTTGGACTATCAAAGAAATTCGTCGTTCTTTATCATGGTGCGTTTTCTGCAAATCGAGGATTAACAGAAACCATAGAAGCCATGCGTATAGTGAAACATGCATACTCTAATGTAATTCTCTTTCTTCTTGGAAATGGGCCTGCAGCTAACTGCTTGAAAGACTTGATCAGGATGAAAGGGCTTCAAGATAATGTAATTATTCACAATTCAGTGGAGTATGCAGAAGTACCGAAGTACATTGCAATGTCTGATGTGGGCATAGTTCCGCTGCCGAACCATCCATACTGGAGGTTTCAATGTCCATTAAAGCTGCTGGAATACTTGGCTATGAAAAAAGTGGTCATTGCAACAGACATTCCCGCTAATCAGTTAGTGATCGGTAGAGAGAAATGCGGTGTCTATATTTCGTCGATTGAACCAGCTGAAATTGCAGAAGCGATAGCATATACCTACGAAAACAGAGAAAAGCTTGCAGGGTGGGGAGCATCTGGGCGAACAATTATAGATGAAAAATATAGATGGGTAAAGAAGGCAGAGAATCTGGAGAGTTACATGTTGTCCATTGAGAATTGAACTGTATCAGGTGACAAGTTTGGAAAAGAGCAGGTTTCTGCTGATTCCGTTTTTCATGGGCATAATGCTTATTGGTTGTGCGTGGTACGCAAGCTACCCATTATTGATTAATTCCACAGTTGACTTTGTTTTCAACCATATATCCATTCTTTATTGGCTCAGTCTGCCGTTGTTGTTAGCGTCGATGTATTTGATGACTATTACGTTCAAAAGTAATTCCCTGAAGTTGATAATAACTATCGGCCTAGTAATCACCATGTATTCATTGTCATACTTCTACTACATGCTACCTGGAAGCGATTCACATTATTTTAGAGGCCTTACAGAATATTTCATCAGAACAAAAGACTTGGATCCTTCAAAATCAAGTCATCTCTATTTTCAGTGGCCCTCTTTCTTCTTGTTAGCCGACATGGTAACTTCTGTGAGCGGGATGGAGTTAGCGCATTTCGAATTTTTACTGTACACAATAATAGGCTCTCTATTTGCTACAGCCCTGTATGTATATGCTTCTAAAGCCTACAAGAATGGAGGCTTCTTGGCAGTAGCGGCCTTTTTCATTGCAATGTTTTATTTCTTAAACTATCAATGTGTTCCTTTTTCACTTGCGTTTGGGCTTCTTCTTCTTCTGTTTATGCTGGAAACCCGAAAAAAGAACTTTAATTTGATATTGACAATGATGGTCCTTTTTACAGGTATGTCATTTGCTCATGCATTTGTTTCTCTGTTTTTTGTCTTATATTTGCTAATACGATGTATTGTCAATAGAAGCAAACAATATGGGCGCCTCTTCTTACTGACTTTAATCATTTATCTCGTAGTACAAGTCACCCAAGCGCCGCTTTCGTTCATAAACAATATAAGGAGCGTGATAACTTTACCTTTCGAATACTCTAGTATAGTCGAAGTGACACTGACACCTATCTCCGTTCCAATGGATGTCGTGGCCCAAATGTTTTCGAGAGCTGTCACAATCACAACCGTTATGATATGCCTTGCCGGCTTTACTATCTTGGTAATCAAAAGAAAAATGAGGGACCTCGACAAAGCCATTTTCCTCACCGGGGCGGTCTACTCCGCTTTTGGCATCATATTTTCTACTCTCGGCTCACGTGCAATTGCAATCGTTTTCATTCCGATTTCTCTAGGAGCGCCATATCTATTTGAAAGCAGATTCAGACCATATATGAAACCGCTTTTTTTGGTTTTGTTGATTCTCTTCGCTTTTATCCCGCTTCACAGTTCGTTTTATGAGTCACAAATAATGTTTCAGACAAAAGAGGCCTATCAAACTGAAAACTTTATGTTAGACAATTACAATTGGACAAACCCTAGCTTTATTCTTGCCCACTGCAGAGTGGTAACATATCTGCAAACCAAACAGCCTAGCCTCGCTAATTTTGAGGATGACGTATATTCTCCACTTTTCCCAAGGCTAAAAGAGTATGATACCATAGTTTACACGGTAGGTCTGGGCAAGAATCTCTTGAGGTATAATTATACCACAGAGAGAATACTTTATGAAGAAAAGCTTAACGTAATATATAACAATGGTTTTTCATTCGTAGCGATAAAAAGTTCAAACTTCACATGGGCGCCCACACGATAATAAATCATGGTACATGCGCTCGCGTTCAAACAAGGCCACACATTTGTGGTGAATATCCGTTGAATGTCCTATGTATATATCCTGGAATGGATAAACAGAGAAATGATAACGCCTTCATGCTTATCAAACTTCAAGACAAAGGCGTGAAATTGGCAATCATAGCAAGCAAATCCTTGGGGTTAAAGGGAACAGGGCAATTAGGTTTCTACGAAGACATGGATGGTATTCCAATACATAGGCTATATAGGCAACATATGGAAATGTTTCTTTTCCCTTATACAAAATTGAAAGAGATTCTGCAAATAGCCAAAAGTTTGAAGCCTGACCTCATTTTTTGCTCTCAAGAACTAAACATGCGGCTAGCCTTGATACTTCAAAGACATTTAAAAATACCAATTCTGCTACTAGTCGAAGACGCAGGAAGTATTCTTTCTGGCGAAGCATATAAAAGTTTAAAGACAAAGTGCATGATGCGTCTACTTGGAATTCCAACGGGACCAAAGTTCTGGTCATGGCTTTGCCAAAAAGCCTCTGTCCTAATTACATGTAATCCCAGGGACAAGCAGAATTTGGCCGAAATCTCACGATATGAAAGGCCAGTTTTTTATCTTCCTTGGCCAACACATATACCTGAAGATTTGAAATATCCATCTTTAAGGGAAAAACATAAAGCCGTATATGTAGGTTCCTTGTATCCATTCAAGAACACTCAAGAATTTAAGTGTACATTACCACGGATTTTAAAAGAGACTCGTACAAAGGAATTCATTGTTGTAGGGCCTGGTCCGCACGCAAAGATTGTAAAGAATCTTCAAAAAGAGACTCTTGGCACCGTAAAATATATTCAGCAATTGCCGAGAGCAGAAGCCATGTATTTGATCGCGAGCAGTTACTATGCCTACACCCCTGTGATTAAAGGGGGGTGGGGATTTATAGGTGATTGCTGGAGTATGAAGACTCCGGTTGTCATGACGCATAATGACAACTACGTAACCAATAACGTGAATGCGTTAGTCGCTGAAAACGAAAATGCTCTAATTCAAGAAATTAACCGTCTGTATGAGGAACCTGAACTTTATAAGAAATTACAGAGCAATGGTTATGAAGAGAGTAAGAGACGGAGAGCGGAAATAGTTGGCAACGAGTTATACACGATATTCACAAAGACTATTGAAGGTGTTTCAGCGAACAAACAGTAGGATACATACTAATGTTGGAAGAGTGCGCGTATGTTGATTGAACTTTCTTGACTAGGAAAAGAGCAACAAATTCGCATGCTAAAATGTGATCAAATTGAAAGTCTGTTTGGTGTACACATCAGGTATATCTACAATTAGAGGTGGCGGAATAGCTTGTAAGATAAAGAACATTGTCAAAGAAACATGTAGTGAAATAGACTATACTATTCTAACAAGTATTGAAGAAACTGAAGAGGCTGATGTAGAATTTTTCAATGATCTTGGGGTCGATATCAAAGGGATTTCTCTATCTAATAATTCTATACTTGACTGTTGGAGATTTTTCAAGTGTGCCCCAGACACAAAATTTGATATAATCCACTTCCACGAGTTGCCTCTCGCATGGGATATTCGGTTTGGGCTCTCACTGGGATTATGTCTTTTGAAACCAAATTTCAGGAACACGCCCCTTGTATATGAGCACCAAATTGCTACCGTAGGCAGCCTGCATCTACTTCATCTGGCATGGCAATATACCATGCTTAAAGCCCTATTCCCCCTATGGGATAAAATGGTAGTGAACTCCAAATACATGCTAGCTGACGCATTGAAACTTGTCCAACCCAACTCGGAGAAGATTAAACTTGTACGGCCTGGTATAAACCTCAAAGAAATCCAGAATTCGATCCCGCTGAGTCTTGACGGTATTTCATTGCTTTTTTTCGGTCATCTATCACGCGTAAAGGGAATAGATATTCTTATCAAGGCTTTTCACAAGGTTAGTCAGCGCAATCGAGAAGTTCATTTACATCTTGTTGGAGATGGAGAATTGAGAGGATTTTGTGAGGATTTTGTTCGAAAGGAAAATCTTAATGATAGAGTGCATTTTTGGGGGGCTCAGCCACAAAACCTTTTGTTTCGTATGATCAAAGGGGCGGACATTTGCGTTTTACCGTCAAGAAACGATGCAGGACCTTTGACGCTATTGGAGGCTATGGCTGCCGGAAAGCCAATCATCACCACACGCGTAGGAGGAATTCCCGAGTTTGTGAAAGACGGAAGAAACGGAATAATAGTTGAGCCTGAGCCTGACCAACTCGCGAGGGCTATAGAATTTCTGTTGGATAACTCGGATCTTAGACATAAGATTGGAAGGAATAATTCTCAAGACGTAACAACGTACTCCTGGAAAAAGGCATCAAAAGAATACGTTAGCATATATGAATCGTTAGTTAGATAGAGGAAGCGAATTGGTGTTTTGAAATATGGATAATGAAGAAAAGGACTGCGCGAGACATGCAAGCTCCTGACATTACTTCAACTTGTATGAAATAGAGAGTGACAAGCAGGGCTTACAGATGGAGAAGAATATAATTGAATAAAAACATCAACATTTTGATCTTGAATCCGCCAAGTCCTCCACTCTCATACGTGCGCGCGCATCTAATGCCCATATCCATTAGGATTCGGCAAAAAGTGGACACATGGATCTCCAAATGATATTGTTGACGAGATAGAACATCTATGGACCCGCGGCTTTAAAGGGTTTTTACTCAGAGATCAATCATTTCCCATGAATGCGTTATTGCATGTTTCGGAACAACAACCACTAGACAAATTAAAGAGTACTATCAAAATATATGTGAATATAAATCGTGAGTTCGAGTTGGAACAGATGAAGCGCAAGCGCATAAGCTTACATAGGATAGGAAGGAAGTTGATAGAGAAAAGATCTTTATTATTATTGACAACTGTTTTAGTGTTTTCCAATGTGGCACTATTTCCTATAGCATCTATAGAAACAGAAGAATACACCCAGAGATATGCTGATGCGCTAGTTTTGGTTAATTCTGCATCTCCTTCAGTTTCAGATTTCGCGAATTACATTAAACCATATCTCGATTATTTTGGCATTCCATACTCGACACTCGATATATCGAAAACGGAAATTCTTTCTGACGTAGCAGATCACTCTCTTATCATAGTCGGTCATAAAAATTTAGACCCAACCCATACGTACCTCAGCTCTATAGAAGAAGGATACATTGTAGATGCTGTCAGCGATGGTTTGGGTTTGGTAAACTTTGATAACATCTTATCACAAGCTCAAACAACTATCCAATTTAGTTGCGCAAATGATGCTAACCAGAACCCTGTCTATAGTACCTTTACCGATCCAGCAATGCTGAATCCGTCTGATAACAATTGGGACGAATTCAATTGGGTTCCCCGTGGTTTCCCAGGTGTGTTTGCTGATCCAAGAGAAAATCCGCCTATCATGAAATTTCATGCCAATGTTCCCAATGGTAAGTACGAAGTCGTAGCATGTCTTTATCTTTATTATGACGGAACTGACAGACACTCTCGCTATTTCTACTCTTTTTCAAATGAATCATATCCAAGAGATAGGTATATTGACGTAGCTCACACAGTTTCCAAGGAATACGAAGAGTTCAACTTGGGAATAATTAATGTCACTGATGGAAAATTTGCGTTGTACACTGATCACGCTGAGATGCTGATGGGTACTCCATACTACTATGGGTGGTTCTGGATTAAACTAGTCCCACCTTTCTCGACGGGTACGATGTATGATTATGTACAAAAAATCTTTGCATTCGATTACACATCGTCAGTGCCAACAAATACGATTAGCCTTCTTAATTATAGCGCGCCCCTTGTTATCAACTGTTCGGAAAACAATCATCAAGAACCTGTTCTGACAACCTTCACTGATCCTTCCTTGCTTAATCAAAATGATGGAAATTGGGATGAATTTTATTGGGACTATAGAGGTTATCCAGCAGTCTTCGCAAGTACCGCTGAAACAAATATTCTTCAATATGGAATGAGATTCTATAGTTCGGGTATCCCTAATGGTGAATATAATGTTGTCGCCAACCTCTATGGCGCAGGCCACCTTACAAATCATTATAGGTACTACTACTCCATAAATAAAGGACTTGAAGCGTCCATAGACGTGACCCACCGTGAATTCCGCGAATTGAACATTGGAAGAGTTAATGTCACTGATGGAACATTCGAATTGTATACCCGTGGTGCTGATTTGATTGAAGGTTCCGATTACTTTTACGGATGGGCTTGGATCAAACTAGTTCCAACGGCAACACTAAGTCATTTTATTACAGGGTTGCAACCGCCTGGAAATACAATTACTACGTACTTGGAGTTCGCTCCTACTGGAGTAGTGCCTAAAGCGCCAGCAACCACTTTGCTAATTGCTGGATCTAATCCTTTGTTGGTGGTTACCGAATACGGTCAAGGCAGAGCAGTTCAATGGACATCCTACGAATTCCTAAACTGGAATATATTAGGATACTTCAAGGGTTTAGACGACATCTTTTGGAGAAGCTTTGTCTGGGCAGCTAGAAAACCCTTCGTGATGCAGGGAATGCTTCCTTTCGTCACGATGCGAATAGACGACTGTGACGGACCATACGACTACATTGATTATATGAATGGCTTCATTCCGGTAATAGCCGCTTTTATGAGTTCGGGTTCTAAGAATCAGATGGCGGCATATGTTAACGATGGAAAGGCAATCTGTGCAATACATGAACGGACGGTCAACGACTGGGGCAACATAGATACTGAAGCTGAGGCGAACGCGTATTGGGCCCAATCTGACGAGTTTTACTATAACAATGGCAACAGTTTTCCCATGGCGAAATCTTGGCATCCACATTATTATGAAACCGGAGTTGCGCTAGCTTCTGGCATGAGAGCTAGAGGCATAGAATTCATTAGCAGCGAAATAGACTTTGGAATGAGCTTTGGAGACCAGTTCAGCTACAAAGCGGGACCATATATGAAAAATCAACACCCTCTGAGTGGTCATTGCTCTTATGTTATTGCCGATTCGTCAAATGTACACCAAGACTTCTTCAATGTCTTCAGTAATCCATACGGTTACTATTCTGAACTGTCTGCTGACTGGTTGGAAGTCGGCGGAGGGGTCACAGGAATCACACAGGAGGCTATAACGCGAACTAAAAGGTCTCTGAACAGTATGACTTTCGCTTGCTTTTTTACCCATGAATATAATGTTGAATCATTAGGGTACACAAATTTCGGCACGATCACGACCAATATTGTCAATGCTATAGCCTCATACAATCCTATATACTCCGACTTCGACACTGTAGCTAGGTACGTAAGAGCGGTTGTCGGAACATCTGACATCTCATCCGCCGTCTATGACGCTACTTCCCAAATCATCTACGTTACTCTGATGGGCAATGCGGACGTAGAAACCAAATTCTACCTGTTCACAGAGGAACACGGACAGATACAGAACAAATTGATAAACGTGCCGCCTTTTACGGGCACAATAACAATCACAGCATATCCTTAACTCATATATAGTCATGCACCTCAGATTGTGCTCCTAGAACCAAAAATTCAGGTTAATCGAGGGATGGATTGTCTTGTCGGAAAAAACTCCTTTATACAAACCTCAAAATGTCGTAGGTGAAGAGGTATTAGACGCGATTCGAAGTGTGTTGAAATCTGGATGGTTGACAATGGGTCCTAGGACTGAAGAATTTGAAAGGGTCTTCGCCAGCTATATCGGCTGTAAATACGGAGTAGCAACAAATTCTTGTACTTCAGCGTTATACTTAGCTCTGGATGCACTGCAACTCGCGAGGGGCGCTCAAGTTGTGGTTCCTGTTATGACTTTTGTTGCAACAGCAAATGTTGTAAAATGGATTGGAGCCGAGCCGATATTTTGCGACGTAGCAGAGGATGGAGAAATTGATACTGCACAATTGGATGTGCTTCTTGAATCCAACGACAAAATCAAATGTGTAATTCCAGTTCACCTTTATGGATTTCCATGCAACATTAGAGAGGTTCATCGTTTAGTTAAAAAACATGGAATAAAGATGATAGAAGATTGCGCTCAATCTCATGGCGCAACTGTTGGCGATAGAAAAGTAGGAAGTTTTGGTGAAGCGGGTTGTTTTAGCTTCTATGCTACGAAGAACATAACAACAGGAGAGGGAGGAATACTCGTCACAAGCGATAAGAGGATCAGAGATAGAGCTTTTTGCATAAGAAATCAGGGTCAAACAAAAACTCCAAAAGAGAAGGCCACTGAGTATTGGTACGATGTCACTGAACTGGGCTTCAATTTTCGACTGGGCGAAATTGAAGCCGCCATAGGAATAAAACAAATGGAAAAAATTGATTCTATGATAGAATCTAGGAGAGAAATAGCTAGAATGTATAAGGAGGAGTTGGAAAAAATTGGCGGAATTGAAATGCTGCATGATCCTGAATCCGATAGCAGCCGTCAAGGCGTTTATCATTTGTTGGTGGTTAAAGTAGAAAAAGAGTATCCTTTAACAAGAGACAAATTGTATCTGCATCTACAAAAAAATGGTATAATCGTGGGAGTCCACTATCCACCTTTACACTACTTTTCATATTATAAAAAGATTACAAACTATAAGAAAGGAGATTTTCCCTGTGCAGAAAGACTTTATTCAAAGATTCTATCTCTTCCAATGTTTCCATACATGAAAACTCAAGAATTCCAAAAGATAATAAAAGTCATCAAAAGCAAAGCATCGCCCTAAAAAGAACTGAACAATAAGTGTCATTTCTGTCCAGTTCAGATGGAGGTCTTGCTGAGGAAAAGAATAATGAAATTTTTCTCTTATATCAAGAGCGTTATTCTCAAATACAAAAAAAGAAATGTTCAATCTTTGCGAATGCGAAGGAAAAACTTGGATTTTCTCGAAGAATTAGCTGTTCCTTCAGGTTATCAGATAAGGACATACCGAAGAGGGGACGAGGAGTCGTGGGTGAGAATTATCGAATCTTCTTTCGGTCATGGATACGATGCGTGGCATCCAAATATAAATGAGATAGTAAATGATAAAGAATTTGACCCAAACAGTTTATTCTTTGTTACTTATCAGAATAACCCTATTGGAACCGCTTGCGCCTTGCGAAGATCCCCCAACGGACAAAATGTTGGATACGTTCATATGGTGGCAGTGACTCCAGAACATCAAGGGAAAAAATTAGGACGTCTCCTTGTCCTTTGCACGTTGCATTACTTCAAAGAAAAAGGCTTTCATGAAGTGGTTCTCAACACAGAAGACCACAGACTTCCCGGAATAAAAACCTATCTTGACTTAGAATTTGAACCTGTCTATCTGGGATCAGATCATAGGCGACGTTGGGAGGCCATATTTGAGAATCTGAATAAATTTAACAAAAGAAAATCGCATGCAGGCAACCTTACATTTTGACATTGTCAAGATTGTAATCATGCATTAATCTTACATTAGGACCATCTTGGTGATCGTATCTTTGAAACTACAAAACAGATTAAGGCCAAAAGTTAGCATTGCGATGACCTCCTACAACTATGAAAAGTATATTGCTGAAGCAATTGAAAGTATATTGAACCAAGTATTTCGTGATTTTGAGCTAATTATAGTAGATGATTATTCAAAGGATAAATCTAGAGAAATTATTGAAGGATACGCAAAAAAAGACGAAAGGTTGCGATATTTCTTTCATGAAAGAAATATGGGGTTATCTCGGAGTATTAATGATGGCCTCTCAATGTGTTTGGGAGACTATATTGCCCTTATAGATTCTGACGATAGCTGGGATGATAGCAAATTAAAACTTCAGTTAGATATTTTTGAAAGAAAACCGAACATAGACGTCGTATATACCGACGCAACAATTATTGATGAAGACAGCGCGCCGACAGGTGTTAGATTCAGCCAAATATGCCACAGTCAGACAATCTTATTTGTGATAATGAGCTTGCTTAAAGGATTGACAAATATTGCAATATTGCCTGAATTTGAAGGAAGCCGTTCAGGGAAAATCTTTGAAAATCTTCTTCGCAATAATACCGTATGTAAATCCAGCGCAATTTTTCGCAGACAATGCATTAAAGATGCAACTTTTGGGGAAGAACTAAAATTCGTTAACGACTGGATTTTCTGGCTAGATCTCTCAAAAAAACATGAATTTTACTACATACCTCAGCCCCTAACGAAATATAGAATACATAAAAAAAGCGTTTCACATATAATTCGTTCAACTGAGATGAAGAGAGACTTTGAACGTGCCTTCATGATTCAAAAACAATATTCATTTCTACTTCCAATAATTGGTAAGATTAAATTTATTATCATTTGCAGATTGCGTTTTGTAAAAAACTTTGTACTTAGTCGTCTCAACAGAATATGAAGTGGATGTAGCAATTATAAAATAACTTTTGCATTGAATTCTAGTGATACAGATCAGGAATTTCTGGCGTCATAAGAGCACATTACCTTCAAGCTAAGATGTATCATGTTCAAATCTCAAGAATACTCACGAATGCGAATGGCACACCTTGAAAATCATGAACATTTGGCTATCCTTTCGGCTATTGAAATAGCACTTCTCAGTTTTCGCTATGAAGATTATCTCAGTTTGGATTTGAGCCTATTTATAAAGAACTATGTCTCGCGCGCGCAAAGGCGTTGAAAGGCAGTATTCAAGAAGATGGATAGAGTGCACTAGCAGTAAAAACATTATATGAACGTAATAGCTAAGTCTCGGTTAGGGTGTTTAACTATGAAGGGCGTTATTCTTCATGGCGGGTTTGGGACAAAACTCAGGCCCTTGACCCATACGGGTCCAAAGCAATTGATCCCGGTGGCGAACAAACCGATCTCCCAGTATGTACTAGAAGACCTCAAAAACTCGGGTATAACTAAGATAGCCATAGTCCTCGGAAATGTTTACCAAGAAAAAGTGAAAGAACACTACGAGGATGGACAAAAATTCGGGGTAAGCATCCAATACATACAACAAGATGAACCGAAGGGAATAGCCCATGCCGTAAGCCTGTGCAAGGAATACGTAAAAAACGAACCCTTCATCGTCTACCTAGGCGACAACCTAATAAAAGGAGGCATAAGCACCTTTGCCAAAAAATTTGGAAGCTCAAAAGACGACGCCATGGTGCTTCTGTGCCAAGTAAAAAACCCACAGCGGTTCGGCGTAGCAAAAATCGATAAAAATGGAAAACTTGTCCAGTTAATAGAGAAACCCAAAGAGCCGCCCAGCAACTACGCCTTAACGGGCATATACTTCTTCAAACCTCCCATCTTTGAAATGATAAAAAGGCTGAAACCATCGTGGAGAGGCGAGCTGGAAATAACAGACGCCATCCAGCTATTGCTGGAAAACGGCTACAATGTAAGCTACCAAATCGTTCAAGGCTGGTGGAAAGACACAGGCACGCCGGAAGACATTCTGGAAGCCAACAGATTAGTCCTAGACGAATTGAAACCAAAGATCAAAGGAAAAATTGAAAATGAATGTTCAGTCCAAGGCAGAGTCGCCATAGGCAAAAACTCTCTAATAAAAGAGAACGCCTTAATCAGAGGCCCAGTCATAATAGGCGAAAACACAACCATAGAAGCCAACGTTTACATAGGACCCTACACCAGCATCGGAAACAACTGCGCCATCAAAAAAGGCGAAATAGAAAACTCCATAATAATGGACAACTGCGCCATAAACATAAACGAAAGAATAACAGACAGCATAATCGCGCCAGGTTCAGAAATAACCACCAGCAAGAACACGCCCCGAGGAAAAAGATTCATTCTAGGCGAAAAAACATACATTGAACTATAAAAAGTGAAAAACATGCTAAAAGGAATAATGATTAAGCCACTAAAAAGATTCAACGATGAAAGGGGCTCCTTCACAGAAACCCTCAGAGAAGACTGGAAAGACATCCTCGCCGAGGAAAGCCCAGTCCAAACCAACTTTTCCGCAAGCTATCCAGGCATAATCCGCGCTTGGCACAGACACCTGAGGGGACAAACAGACTACCTCATAGTCCTAAAGGGCGCCCTCAAAATATGCGCTTACGACGAAGAAACAAAGGAACTGGACGAAATAATCGCAACGGGACAGGACCTTCAAATAGTTAAAATTCCAGGGCACTACTGGCACGGCTTCAAAGTCGTAGGCGACGAAACCGCTTTCCTCGTTTACTTTACTACGAGGCTTCACGATTACAAGAATCCCGACGAAGAACGAAGACCATGGAATGACCCAAAAATAGTTCCAAAAACCATAAACGGTAAGAAAGACGACCCGAGAGCGGGCAAGGCTTGGGATTGGAACCATCCACCTCACAAGTGAAAAATCCATGAAAATCCTTGTAACAGGCGGATTAGGCTTCATCGGAAGCAACTTCTGCAGATACGCCATCACAAAACATTCAAACTATGAAATAATAAACTTGGACAAGATAGGAATAGGTGCCAATCCAGCAAATCTCAAAGACCTAGAAAACGAAAAAAGGTACAAATTCGTTAAAGGAGACATCCGCAACTCAAATCTCATAAACAAATTAATCAAGCAAGCAGACGCCGTGGTGAATATAGCAGCGGAAACCCACGTAGACAGAAGCATAGCTTACCCCTCATTATTCATACAAAACAACACCATCGGAACCTTCACCCTCCTGGAAGCCATAAGAAAATACAACAACCAAGCTAAACTTGTCCAAGCATCAACCGACGAAGTCTACGGTGAAATACTTGAGGGGTCATTTATGGAGAAAGATGTACTCAAACCATCCAACCCCTACTCTGCTTCGAAAGCTGCAGCAGATATGTTTGTAATGGCTTACCGCAAAACATACGGCCTAAATCTGATCATCACAAGATGCACAAACAATTACGGACTATATCAGTTCCCCGAAAAACTAGTACCAAAAACAATCATTAGAGCCTTAAAAAACCTACCGATACCAATCTATGGCTCTGGAGAAAATGTTAGGGATTGGATTTATGTACAAGACCATTGCGAAGCTATAGAACTCGCCCTAAGAAAAGGGAAAGCAGGCGAAGTTTACAACGTATCCGCAGGAAATGAAATCTCCAACTCAGATATTGTCAAAAAAGTACTTGATCTATTGGATAAACCAGAAAGTTTAATTACTTTTGTAGAAGATCGACCGGGACACGACAAGAGATACAGCCTAGATTCATCAAAAATCAGATCCAAACTAGGTTGGAAACCAAAATTCTCCTTCGAAAAAGGCCTAAAAGAAACTGTTGACTGGTATGCCAGCAACGAATGGTGGTGGAAACCCTTAGCAACAGAAAAAACCCTTCACCCGATGCCGTGGAAATTAAGAGGTATCCATTGAAACTACTAATCACTGGCGCAAGCGGCTTACTGGGGTCAAAACTATCCGAACTAGCCATAAGAAAAGACTGTGAAGTCTACTCCGCGTACAGTCAACATAAACCTCTTCATGGAACACCCACACAGTTTAACATTTCTGATAGAAAAGGGGTCGAAAAAGTATTTGAAAAAGTAAAGCCTGAAGCCGTGGTGCATTCAGCATCATTAACTGATGTGGATAGATGTGAATCAGAAAAAGAACTTGCTTGGAAAGTAAACGTAGAAGGAACAAGAAACATCGCTGAATCATGTAAAAGACACCAAGCACTCCTCGTTTACATATCCACAGATTACATTTTCAATGGAGAAAAAGGAATGTACAAAGAAGACAACGAGCCCGACCCGATAAACTATTACGGACTAACTAAATTGAAAGGCGAAGAATATGTTAAAAGCCTACTAGAAGATTATTGTATTGCAAGAACTAGCGTTCTCTACGGTTCGGTTCCAGCCACAGGCAAAACAAACTTTGCGTTATGGCTGTTGGAAAAGTTAAGGAATGGCGAAAAAGTGAGAATCATAACTTACCAATGGAACTCGCCCACGTTGAATACTAATCTAGCTAACATGGTTCTAGAGATCGTGGAGCGTAAGATCAAGGGAATTTATCATCTCGCTGGAGCCACACGCATAAACAGATACGACCTCTCTCATTTGATCGCCCAAACATTCTGCTTGAACACAAACCTAATAATACCGAGCTTATCCAAGGAGTTTTCATGGATCGCTAGAAGACCAAGGGACTCCTCACTCAACATTGAAAAAGCTCAACAAACACTAGAAAGTAAACCTTTGAAAATAGAACAAGCACTAAGGAACTTGAAGAAGGAAATGCAATACCGCCGCAGATAACAAAACCAGTTTGAGGAGTTTATACAATGGTTAGATTTATCGGAAGAATCACGAATTTCTTGTGGGCGCACATCGTACTACCCCTAAGTAAACCCAAGGAAATCGTGCAAATGCATGCATGCCACGGTTGATGCATCTAATGATTTATTTAACTTTCGATTGCGAAGATTTCATAAACCTCAGGTCAATGTTTACTTTACGTCGTATCTTGGAATTATTGCAGATATACGATATCAAAGGCCTCTTTTTCATAACTGGTCACATGGCTGAAAAGATCAGGAACTTTCCCAAGATTTTTGATATGCTTAAGAACCACGAGATAGGATACCATTCGTCTGCTCACTCAGTTCGCCCAATTATTGTTGAATACACTGATGTAAAAGATTATTCTCTGGCACGCCAAATTTCGCTGAAGAGAGAGACATCTCACATCAATCCCTTAACTGGTAAATGTGAAGGGAAGGGGGGAATAGTTCTGTTGAAGGCTCTTTTTCCAAATAAAAATGTGAATTCTTTCAGAGCCCCCGGTTTTTGTTGGTCTCCGCCACACCTAGATGCACTGAAAGAATTGGGCATACAATTTGATTTTTCCACCAACCTTTCGCCAACATCTATCAGCTATAGAGGCCTGACTTTCTATCCCTTTGCTAATCTAGTTAACATCATCGACATACTCAATTCCATAAAAGTTCTTAAAGCATTGATAAGGTCCAATACTGCAGTCTTGCTTTTCCATCCAAATCATTTTGTTAATGCTGAGTGCTGGGACACACCCTATTTTTCAGGTAATCCCAAAAGACTTTGCCACGTCACACCAAGAAATTGTAAAGACACAAAAGATATTTTGCAAAAATTCGAATTGCTTTTAAAACATTTTAGTTCCCTGCAAAAAATCGGCATGCTTGAAATTACACCTTCCTTAGAAAAAAGTAGAAATGAACTGGCCTTCACAAAGGAAAGCGTAATTAAAGCCTATCAAATAAGCATTAGTTGGGCCAAAAATTCTTTTGGTTACAACCCGAAGTTTATACGCAAACACTTCGAAAAATTCTTCGGTGTATAGCGAAACATCAAGTAACGCTAGCTTCTAGGAGATGAAGAGAATTCTTAAAGTAAAAGAATGCAATGAATTTCAAACTTTAAGGGATAGATGGAATGATTCTCTAAATACAAGTCTTGACAACAACGTGTTTTCTACTTGGGAATGGTTGTCAATTTGGTGGGAACACTTTGGAAAAGGAAAGCAGTTAATCATCTTATCTGTTGAAGATAAAAACGAAATTTTGGCTATAGCTCCACTCACATGTTCTAAGCATAAATTCCTTGGTTTTGGCAATTTGAAAAAAATATCCTTTGCAGGATCTCCAGAGTCAGATTACAACACTTTTATTTTGAAAGAAAAGAAAGAAAAGTTTTCAGAATTGATCTTTGATTACTTAAACGTACATGTTGATTGGGATTACTTAGAACTAGAAGACATTCCTGAAAAAAGTGCAACCATAGATCTTTTATATACAGCGCCTGTGAAAATGCAGTATAAATGTTGGGAGACTGAACAGAATGACATGTGCCCCTATATTTCTCTTCCCAATTCTATGAATGCCTTCCTAGCAGGCTTATCTTCCAATATGCGGCGAAACCTAAAGAGATACTCACGAAAACTAGGAGAAAAATGCCGACTGGAATTAAAGAACTACGACGAAATTGGCTCAGTCAAAGAAGCCATGAAAACCTTCTTTAGATTACATCAAATGAGATGGGAATCAGAAGGCGGATTAGGCGCTTTCAATAGCCCAAAAATTCGTGGCTTCCACATTGACATAGCCAAATGCTTTGCCGAAAAAGAATGGCTTGACCTAAACTTTGTAACAGCGAATGATGAACCCATCGCAGCCACTTATGGTTTTGATTACAACCAAAAAGCTTACGTCTATCTCACCGGCTGGGACCCCACGTATTCTCACTACATGATCGGCAACTTAGCCCACATGTACAGCATACAAAAAAGCATACAAAAAGGATTAAAAGAATACGATCTAATGCGAGGCGATGAACTCTACAAGCGGTTATGGACAAAAAAAGCCAGAAAGAATTTCGAGATAAGATTCGTCCAAAAAGGCTTTTCCTCAAGAATATACAAATGGCTAACAAAAAACACTAAAATCGACTTCCTATTTTCCAAGCTTGGCATACCTATGTTGCAAGATGAAAAGATTTGAATCAAAACGCTAACATTTTGATATTAAACCCTCCAAGCCCTCCCCATCTAGATATCTGTAGGGATTATGCAGGGGGATTCGGTGTAGCTTGGCACACAAAAAGAGAAGATTATGGGCAATCAATGAAACCTTGTTTTCATCCGTTTCTACCTTATGCGGCTGCAGTTCTCTCAGGCGAAATCCTGACATCATATTTTTCTCCTTGATTGAACTCCCATCGCTAAGAAAAATGCGCCCGCACGACTTGGCACTCCTAACAAAAGTTGGTGACCTTGGCATAGGCTTTCCACCACAATTCTTTAAGTTCGACGGAAAAGTAGACGCTAGCGACTTGGTTTTGTTCATAAAATGCTACAAAGGACTAGGACCTAGACACCTAAATATGAAAATGAAGACAATTTACTGTTAGAAGGTTATAGAAATGCGCGTATGCGCGCACAAAGGAAGTTCAAAATGCATTCAATAGAAAAAAGTCATAGGATTCTACTTGTAAACCCACCTTACTATAGATTATACAAGAGCACATACACATATAACAAGTATCCGCTGTCGCTTGGTTATTTGGCGAGTACGATAAAGAAAGAAACAGAATGGAACGTTATGGTTTACAATGCTGACTTTGCCGTTGGCTCGGAGACTTGGTCAATCCGCTATCTTTCTGGTCCAGGATTCAAAAACTATCGGAGAAACCTAAAAGATAAGTCTTGCTCTGTGTGGGCACAAGTGAAGTCTACAATTGCTGAGTTTAAACCAACTATAGTCGGAATCTACTGCTGTGCCCCCAATTCGGCATCTGCAGCGACAGTTGCAAGGATGACCAAAGAGATAAGCAACAGAATCATTGTAGTCGTGGGAGGGCCTCACCCGACCTCAATTGGGAAAGAAACACTCCACGACTTGAACATTGATGTAGTTGTGAAAGGTGAAGGAGAACAAACTATTGCTGAACTGTTGAATACAATGAAGAACAATGAATCATTTGATGGCGTCAAAGGGATTATCTACAGAGCTGAAGGTAAGATTATTGAAAACACAAACAGAGAACTCATCAAAGATTTGGACTCTCTCCCCTTTCCACATAGATATGCACGCGAAGTACTGAAAGACTATGAGAAGTACCCCATCTCGGCATTTAGTTCTATTCTTTCCACAAGAGGGTGCCCATATAATTGCTTTTTCTGCGGATGCAGATGTGTATTTGGCAGGAAAACAAGATTCAGATCAATCGAAAACGTCACAGATGAGATAAAGTCCTTGCAGAAAATGGGTATAAGATGGATCGAATTTCTTGACGATTCTTTTGGCGCCAATAGGCAATATGCACACGAATTGTGTAATTCACTTATTAAAAAATGCTCCAGAATACTTTGGGAGTGTGACACTCGCGCAGATTTGGTTGATGAAGAAACAATAGCTCTCATGAAAAAGGCTGGGTGCCGCTATATTCACATAGGCATTGAATCAGGCAACAACCAAATACTTGAGAAAATGAGAAAAGGAATCACTATTGAAAAGGCGATTTCCTCTGCCGAAATCATTAGAAGACATGGAATTAAACTGCGTGCGAATTTTCTAATAGGAATTCCCGCCGAAACAGAGCAGACCTTAAAAGACACATATGAAGCAATGAAAAGAACAAAAGGCGAGCTGGCCTATAGTATTTTCACTCCTTATCCCGGGACTGAGGCTTCTGAATACTGCAAGAAAACTGGGCTACTAAGAGATGGTGACGATATATCACTTTACAATCATCAAAGCCCAGAAAACTGTTTTTGTGAAAATATAAAGAAAGAAAAGTTTCGCCAACTCGCATCAGAGATTGAAAGATACGTGGATAGGCGAAACGCAATACAGAATCTGAAGGATATTCTCTCCTTGGACAGAGTCATTTTCGCGCAATATTTTAGGGCTCTTCGCAATCCAAGGTCTCTTGCATATATGGCTCATGCAGCGATAGGGCAACTTAGAGGATTGTTTGCGAGCCTCATTAATGCATCGTCATTTCATAACCAGGCAAGTAAGGAAGAACAACTAAAAACACAAAAAGGACAACCAGCATAATGTTTAAAAAAATAGTTTTTCGAGGTATTATTAGTTGAGACGGCAAAGGCTGACCTCGACTTCTCAGTATCCTGACATGATCTTCTTGTAAATAAATGAAACCTCTTATTTATACCAAGAAACAAGTGACAAGATGTAGCGCGCACTATTCTAGAAATGCGCACGCAAAAATCCTCAGTTAACGAGGTTGACTCATTGACCAAAAAGCCAAATAAAGATTCAACGATTGAGCAAAGCATACTAGCGTGCGCTAGGGAAATCAAGAAGCTATTTAGCAACGACAAATACAACTTGCTACTCTCCGTACCTCTTCTCACAGTTTTGCTGCCCTCACTCATCCACTTTCCTCTGGCAGTACCATCACTGCTTCTGATTCCACATTTAGCCTATTCAGGAATTTTCACAGCATCCCTGCTCATCCTTTTCATGTCCGCATTGAAACGTAAGAACAAAGCAGCAGGCGTACATGGTCAAGGAAGGCACGAATCAAGAATTGCGCCAGAGTCTGGATCTGCACCTATTTGATTATTCGTTCTCTCAACAGCGTCTTCCAATCGAAGTTTTTCTTTATACAAAGATTCGATGAGATATTGGATTGCTTGGTCTGAATGAGACAAAAGAACTGGCCCAGTCCAAGCTATGTAGCCGATGGCTCCCTGATTCGCAAATTCCTTTGCCAGCCAACTGTCGCGAGCTCCATCACAACCCATCGCTACAACGAGAGTACCATTAAATCTTCCTGCCATAAGTCTTTCTATGAACCCCCAATTCACAGCGAAAACAGGTTCGGAATCGTCTGATGCATAAGCTTTTTTCACTAACTGATAATACTCTTCTTCAGCGTATTTTCCTTCTGAATATGGCTCGGAGGTAAAGAAGTAAAGATCGTTACTGCTTGATAGCGCACTGTGCATCCGAAGAATCACAAGTTTATAACCGCTCTTCAACCTCTTCAAAAAGTCAACTGTCACTTCATTTCCTTCATAAATGTCAACCCTGAAGCCGGCTTCTACAAGAGTTCTGTTAAATGATCTCGAGAAATTGAGGTTTGGATAAGTGCTATACAACGCATCAATCAAAGCAACCTTAGGAATATTGTCCTCTGAATTGCCATTCGTTTCAACAATTTGCGGGCTAGGACCGCGCGCGCTGAGACTGCTGACTAGATAGTAAGAGAATATTACGGCACAACAGAGAACTATTGCCAACGTAACTGCGGTGGAAACTACTCTAAATTTTTCTTTACTAGCATGGACTTTATGTTTGATTCCTTGAGGTTTATGCTTGCCTCGTGTATGTCTCGTAAAGCGGGACATTTTGTTCACAAGACTAGCCTATTCTGCGCTAACTTTTTCTAGAATACCAAATGATGGGAACCGTGACAACCATAGCTAACGTCAACGCAGTGGCTATCCATGCTAAATCTATTCCCGGTGTAGTGGAATCTACTACACGTCCTCCAACTCTAACGTCCTTATATATTCTTACAACTAGGTGGCATTCATTGTTGCCATAACCATCGATCAAGTCGACGAGTCTAAAGGTTAATGGAATACCACTCCCAGTCAAACTGATACTGTAGGTATGACCCGTATCTCCGTTGCTGAAAGGACCCCAATCTACGTCTTCTCCATTGATCCTAAGAAACGAATGACCATCAGGCGCGTGAAGATGGCTTACCCAATCCCATAAACTAGAGTTATCAGTCGTGTAATATTGCGCGTCAGCTTCCAGATGAACTGAGTAATTGTACCACCATATCTCTTCCGCAACAATGCGATATTGTCTCCCATAGTCTAATACTGGAGAGACAACCTCTACTCCAGTGCTGTATACCCACGATTCCCATATAAGAGTCTCAGTTGCCATAACTGGCGACACAATAACCGTTGACACGACTAGCAGAAGCAGTATCGACGAAAAGGCAAGAAACGCTGTTTTCTTATAGACGTTCATGAAACCACCTCATATACTGAATCGTATTCTGTAAACAATTATAAAGGATTTGCGGTATGCAGGCGCCAAATTCAAAAAAAGGAGGATAAGCATGACAATCTATTGTCAGGACTCAAAGAAACCAGCAACGCTTGAAAACGTAGCAGCAACCCTTCAAAAAAGTACGGAGGAAAAAATAACCACAGAACAACTCGAGCAGAGGCTCCAAGAACTAGAGAAGACAGGCATCATAAACAGTTCGGTATACAGCCAGAATGACGAGCCAATACAAACGTGGAAGACATAAGCGATTAAGCAGACTTGGTAGCGAACAGAGCGAAAAACCACAGAAACTTTAAGCTTCATCACATACTCCAAATCACCAAACTAGATGCAACAAAATAGGAGGACACAAAGTGCGGATAAAAATCGATTTTGCACAAGCACTGAGCATCATAATGCTCACACTGGGCACTATAGCCCTAACAACCTCCATTATGTTCATATCAACGATATTGGCCTTTATAGGACTAGGCTTGGTCTTCTGGGGAGTAATCCTCATCTACATCAGGCCCGAAGAATACACGAAAAAAGTCCTCCTAGAAGCAGCACTGTCACCTTCACTAGCAACATTAAACCAGATGATACAAGAGTTCTCTTACAAAGGAGACGTAACATACTTGCCACCAAAGTACTTCGCAGACCCAGAAACCACCAAGATATACATATCAAAACATAAGGACACAAGCCTCCCGACACCAGAACAAATCCAAAAATACGAAAACCAACCCGTAGCAAGAACCCCACAAGGCATGCTACTCACACCGCCAGGCATTCAACTGTCAAAACTGCTCGAAAAATCACTCGGAACAACCTTAATCAGAACAGACCTCAAAAACCTACAACAGAACCTCCCAAGACTCTTTATTGAAAATCTGGAAATCGCTGAAAACCTAGAGATACGAACAGAAGACGACATAACAAAAAGCATCACAATCCACGCAAAAATAACCAAGCCGTTCTACGGAGACACGTTCAAAGAAGCAGAAGAACCTTCACAACTAACTGGCTTAATAGGCGGTCCAATCTGCAGCGCCATCGCCTGCGCATTGACAAAAGCCACAGGAAAACCCATAGTAATGGAAACATTTCAACCATCCGAAGATGGCAAAATAATCGAAGCCACTTACCGAGTTCTGGAAACAACGGAACCCCGAGAACAAACTGAGAAAGCCCCTACAGAGGCTGCCGAGGTTATTAAACTACATCCTAGCCGTCTCTCGAATGTGGCTGGCTTGTTCCTGATCGCTTTGGGATCGACCATTCTTGTTTGGGTCGGCTGGTTAACATGGTATGATATAACTACTTGGAGTAAAGATCTCATCCTTATTTTCTTCGGCTCCAGAACAGGCGAGACTATGAGTCTAGGAATAGGTATGAGAGTAATCTACTATTTTCTAATAGGCTTAGCACTCCTTTTCTCGGGCTTAATCATGTTGGTTCGAAGAAGACGAAGAAAGGTGTAAAAATGCAGTTCCCCCTATCTTTTTGGGACATAAGTCTATGGCTGGCAGTCACATCCATCATTCTACTCATAACCTCAGAACTCATCTCACCATACTACGGAAAAACAAACCTACTCATCAACAAGAAAAGACTACGAAACGTAGCACTAACTGTCTCAACACTCTTCCTCATAACAGTGGCAATAAGAATAGCTACCATCATAATCAGCCCATGAAACGCAAAGAAACACGAAGACCAGCACGCTTACAACCCACATTCTGCACAGCGACGAACTTGAAGGCACGTCTGGATTCTATGCAGACGAAGATTCTGCAGCTATACGTACCTCTACTGGAAACGCTCTTTCTTACAACAACGAAACAACGTTAACATAGAAGCGTAAACCCTAAAGCCTTCACAGAACTTACAAGCCGATAGCCAAGGAGCCAACACAATTGCCCAAAAAACCCACCGAAGACGAACTAGACCAACAAATAATCCACACTGTTGAAACAGCAAAACCAGAAAGTGTTCAACAACTAATCGACCAAGTGCAAGCACTGTCATCAAAATCCAAACAGGAAATACTAAATCGAATAATGCACCTGCAGCAAGAAGAAAAAATCCATCTCAAACCGCCACAAACGCCAACCCCAGAAAAACTCACCAGCTACCTAGGCTCAAACCACGCCCGCTGGTACTGGGTCACAATTACACTCACCATAGCAACAGCCATAGTCGTGTTCACCGTCCCAGAAGACGCTTTCCCACTGGTCTACGTAAGATACGTCCTAGGAATAATATTCATCCTGTGGCTGCCAGGCTACGCCTTCATAAAAGCCCTGTTTCCACAAACCCTCCCCTTCACGCGTGCATTAGCGCACTCTCTTGGAACAACCGAAAAAAACCTAGACACAATCGAGCGAGTCGCTCTGAGCCTCGGCATGAGCATAGCTCTCGTCCCCATAGTGGGCCTACTCCTAAACTACACGCCATGGGGCATACGCCTAACCCCAATCGTTCTAAGCTTGACCACGTTGACCTTAGCTTTCGCCACAACAGCCATCGCAAGAGAATATCAAATCAGAATCAAACAAGATGCATCGCGAATACTTATTCCAGCTTCATAAAAGTCTTAACGACACACAACACTACTCAACCCTTCGACGCCAAAACTTCACATGTGAAAAAACATGCGCAAACGTGTAATCACGCTACTATTCCTGCCAATCGCGGTGTTCCTTTGGATAATCGGATGGATAATGCTCTGGACAGGCTCTCACAAACAGCAGCAAACCCAACAAACCCCAGCCAAAACGACTTCCGAAGACGACTTCATCACAATAACGGCCATGATACCTGAAGAACCAGAGGAATGCGAAACATAGTCCATCCTATTGGCAGCTGTTCAGCTAACACACCTGAAAAGGCGGCTAGCGCGCATGCCTGTTCCTAAATTCGTTTGCAAGATAGTTTGTGCTTCTACATGCGCTAGAAACGAAGTGTTGCGTTGAACTTTTCAACTATTTCTGCCAGGCTGTCCGTTCTTGTGTCTGGACCCTCGAAGATGGGGCTGTCTTTCATCCCCTTGCCTTCAGCCATCTCTTGGTTGCGCTTGCGTTCCTCTTCAACCCAGACGTCGGGGTAATAGTAGAGATGGAAAGCATCTTTTTCCTCCTTGACTTCCCACGAACACAGTTTGTCTCTTTCGATTCTGAGCTTCACCATCGCCACCTGCTGCAGGTCCTTCTTTTTATAGAGTTGTCCCTTCTGTACTTTGCACAGAACTGCACAGTAGGACGCTTTCCGCGCTCGTGCATCCCAGAGAGCGATTATGTTGTTAGATTTTAATCTCCGACTTCTTCCCAGCATTTTTTCACCTAAAAAGAATTAGCGGTAGAAAGCTTTAAGCTGTTTGATCGCTGTTCCTACCTTGCTTCATGCGTTTCCTGCAGAATTTCCCACTTGTGTCCTTGAAATCCACGTTCAGGTGTTGTTCTCGCGCGCGCTACCCTACAGTGCTCTCAGAGGGTTTCAGGCTTGGACTGAAGACGTATACCCCGACTAGCGCGCATGCCTGTTCCTGAATTAGGTTTTCAGTGGGCTGCGGTGTTGGTTCTGTTTTCCAGATCATATTTGGATCATATAGTAGACCGAGGGGGTAGGCTGTGAGCACACAAGCAGAAGGCTCACAACTCAACAACCAAACCATAAGACAGTTAAATAGGTTCTGGCCACTTTTGGACAGACTCTGAAAGGATGGAAAGCCGTGGAAAAAGCGCAGGAGATAGGCAAGACCTCGGTCACTGGAAGCTTCCAGCTGCTCATAGGCGTGGCCACGTCCACCATAATCATGGCCGTCGGAACCGTGTTCTTGACGAGGTTCTTGGGAAAAGACAATTACGGCTTGTACACGTTGTCTATGGCTCCCAGCCTCATGA
>Ga0315280_10001561_pt1 | contig 39067 bp, 40 predicted proteins | sample YL17G06_40_MG_FD_203697 | JGI IMG/M metagenome (GOLD analysis project Ga0315280, IMG submission 203697) | Sediment microbial communities from Yellowstone Lake, YNP, Wyoming, USA - YL17G06_40 | ecosystem: Environmental > Aquatic > Freshwater > Lake > Sediment | place: USA: Wyoming | collected... | reverse complement strand
CATTCAGCTTCCTAATCCTTTCAGTTCGCTCACGAACCATCTCTTCCAGATGCTCAGCATATCGCCTCAGTTTATCCTCTGCCTGTCTACGTTCTGTTATGTTGCGGCTCCCAAGAATGAATCCCGCGACCTCGTCCCTTTCATTATAAAGAACGTCTCCAACGACTTCTAACAGTAGATACTGACCGTTTGCGCGGCGAAAACGGACTTCCATGCGCGCCGTGGACCCGTTGTTTAGAACAGATTGAAGGGCTGTACGAGCGGTCTTCAGATCGTCCGGATGGATCATATCGAGAAATGGCTTTCCCAGCAGATCTTCAGGTTCATATCCCAGTAGGCGCTTGTGTGACGGACTAACATACTGAAAGACGTGCCTAACGTCGATTTGACTCACCAACTCTAATACATTCTCGGCCAGTCGGCGGTACCGAGCCTCACTTTCTCGTAATTCCTCTTCTGCATGTTTTCGTTGCTCCTCCCTCTTCGATAGTGTCAGTGCAGTTGAGAGAAGGGCTACTAACCGCTCGAAGACTGCAACCTCTTCGTTTCCGAAAATGTCCGCCTCACTTGACCACACAATCAGTACACCGATGATTCTCTCCCCAAACGTCAACGGGAATGCAGCAGACGATTGATACCCCAATGCAACCGCTTCTGAACGCCAAGGTATGACTCGCGAATCCTTCACGATATCATTACTGCAGAAGCATTTTTCTTGGAGTAGAGCGGTTCCGACGACCTCATTGTTGGAGGCCAGATCGTCAACTGTGACCCGAAATTCATTGCGAAAGGAATCGTTTCCGCCGTGTGCAGCGACGAACCTTATGTCCATATTCGTTGGATCCGAAACACCGATCCATGCTGCTTGAAATCGACCTTCTTCAACCAGAATACGGCATGTCTCATCAAACAGTCGTTGTCTGCCGTGCTCAGAGACTATCGTTCGCCCTACTTCACTGACTACGTCATGAAAGCGGATAAGGCGGGCAAGTCTCTCTTCCATCTTACTGCACTCCCCTATCCTTACTCTAGTGTTTCAACTGGGACAGTTTGCAATCCCGTTCGAAACAATTTGACCAAGTTCCTAACCGCATGGATCTACCACGTGTGTTCCCAAGGGGTTCTTGAATTCTGTTACCACCCTGACTGCACAACTTGCCCCTTCCTAATAGGTGGATGTAACGCACGAAAACACAAGCATTAGCTAACCCAACAATTCACGGGTTTTCGTTCTTGGCCGCCTTGCCGACTTTCGTCTGTCACTGGCCGCGAATACTGACTACAAAGACTGCGCTAAGATTACGAGAGATCAAAACTCTCACGCTGACTTGAGAGAAAACGAGTCTATGCGATTTAATGGGCACTGAAGAAAGTTGTCGGGTTTCTTAGATCAGGTTGTCTAGATTCTTGTTTACAAAGGTTGAAATACGGTAGCCGTCCACGCGGTATGCCCTGCATCGACGTTTCCATCGGAAAGATACACAATGGAATAGGATTAACGAAGTTAAGGTGATTCTGGATCACTCTTTCGCGCGGCGAACTGGTTGTAACAACGATGGTTACGATTCCATATATCCGGGTACGAGAAACAGAAGATAGCATTCAGATCTGATCTTCTGAGGGATAACCTCTGGAGCTGCAAGAAATCATCCCAGGACCTCCTCACACGGACACTGGAAAATCCAGTCATACAGGTAGAGAATATGGCATACCCGTCTTGGACGATGCCCTTCCTGATGGGCTGCCCTCTCCGTGCGCAGTCCTAATTCTTGCAGACCCAGGTGCTGGAAAGGAATTCCTGACGACAGAAATGCTTTCAGCCCATCTTGGGAAAGGCCACCAAGTTCTATGGGTGTCTCTTGAGAATTTTGCTGAGACGCTCCGAGACATGGTTGACTCAGTGAGTATTGCGACACAGAATAACCCGTGGAACGGGAGGTTAGCGTTTGTTGATTGTTACTCCAGCCAGATCGGCGTGAAGAGTAGGGAGAGATATAGTGCCGACCCGAACAACCTGCCAAACCTAAGCATAGTGACATCGGTAGCGATTTCCGAAACCAGTAAGGAAACACGCCTTCTGGTCGTGTTAGACTCCTTGAGTTCGCTCATTCAGAAAGTAGGGGTGAGGCCGGCTACTGAGTTCTTCAGGATGCTAGTGGCAAAAACTCGAAGCCTAAACGCCGATTTTCTGGCTACCTTGAACAGGAAAGCCTTTACTTCGGAAACTCTGGCTTTGTTTCAAGAGATCACGGACTGCGTAATCGAACTAACCGTCAGAGAGAATCACACAGACATCGACCACTACCTTAGAATCTGCAAGATGCTTCGACGAAAATACAATTCAAACTGGATTCCGTACCAGATTGATTCAGAGCACTGCGTGCTGAGGAAGATGCATGAAGACATAGCGCCTCCCAGCAGCGTCGACCACAAATCAATAACGCGAAATGGGTTCAGATGCGAAAACTCGTTGTCTGATGAGCCGCCCACATTAGATGCGAGCGATATCGGCGTGACTGGCAGTCATAAGAAACTCGATGAGATGTTCGATCCATATGGGAAGACTGCTTCACTTCAGGAGTCCGAGAGGTTGGCTGCAATAGGCCAGACAGTCGCAATGATCGGGCATGACCTTCGAAACCCATTGCAGATTATGGTGAACAAGATCTACTTGGCCAAGAAAGAGGCTGAAAGCTCACCTAACGAACTGCCTTATGAATTCTTCATGGAACTCGAAGAGCAAATCGAACACATGAACGGAATTATCGCCAGTCTTCAAGATTACAGCAGATTCGAGCCTGTGTTTTCTGAGACTGAACCGAAGCAACTTGTCGAGAAAGCACTTGCAACCCTGACCATCCCGGAAAACATCGAGCTGTTAGTTGAGGTCTCCGCTGACATCCCCAAAGTGATGGCTGACCAACGAATGATGAAGAAGGCTCTGGCAAACATTATCAAAAACGCGATTCAAGCTATGCCGGAAGGAGGCAAACTCATAATACGTTCCGCTAAGGTGGGCGGCGCTCTTTCAATCATTATTCAAGATACAGGTATCGGAATCGCAAGAGAAAACCTTGCTAGAATCTTCTCGCCGCTTTACACGACAAAAGTGGATTCCACCGGCATTGGACTTACGATTTCTAAACGATTCGTGGAAAGCCACAACGGAACAATTGAAGTCGAGAGCGAGATCGGGAAGGGCTCCATTTTCACAGTCAAGCTGCCCCTCAGGTAGATGGATTCAGCGTGGAAGAGAAGAGAATTCTCATCGTGGATGACGACGAAGCGCTACTTAGAAGCCTTGTAGCCATACTCCAGCCCGAGGGGTACGTAGTCGACACGGCAAGTACCGGGGAAGAAGCGATTGCAAAGACGAGCATGAGATCCTATGGCTTGATGCTGGTTGACATTGAGCTGCCTGACATGGAGGGGACGGATCTCCTGCAGCGGCTACCCATTGACTCGGAGGATACTGCAAAGATTGTGCTAACAGGTCATCCGAATATGGATAAGGTCGTTACGGCTCTATTTCGAGGAGCAGACGCATATATCCTGAAGCCAGTATCACCAGGCGAATTGCTGAGGATCGTCGAAGAGAAGTTGACGATACGGAGCAATTTCAGGCGCATGAATAGGAGAAAGGTTGCAGACTGGATCGAATCGCGTGCGCAGAAAGTCTGAACAGCGATTTGTGGGCCTAAGAAGTTAGAGAAGTTAGAGGTTAGATCTAGTCTGCGCGGATGTTGGTGATTTCTCGTCGTATCGTTCTTGCTTGTTTGAAGCGGGATGCCACGTATTCCTTGAGCTTCTCCTCTGTTAGGCCCTTCTGTTTATCCTGCTTCATTACTTGCTCTCTGACCGTCTTGAGGAGTTTCTCTGTGCTCATGGGTTTCGTTAGATAACCATCAACTCCCCTGTTGATCGCTTCGACCGCGTTGTCGAGGACTGGAAATCCCGTCATGATTATCTTGATCATTCTCGGATATGTTTCCCTCAATAGCGTTAGCAACTTGGTTCCTTCTATGTCAGGAAGGCGGACGTCGATCAAAGCCAAGTTGTAGAAGTTTGCCTCAGATTTCGCGATGGCTTCCTCGCCATTCTCAGCCGTTTCAACCACATAACCCTCCTGCTGCAGTATGACTGCCATGGTACGCCTTATGGTTGGATCATCGTCAACGATCAGAATCCTGGCTTTCTCAGGCATAATCTATCTTCTCCACAGATCGAATGATATGGAATAGGGATGGGTCAATTTCATGTCTTCATCTTTACGAGCGCCATAAAATGCGATGTATGTAACAGCCTATCATGCAACGCGCCAATAACTTCATTCAAGTTCCTTAAGCTCAACGCGATTAGAAGAAAGATCAATTCCCATTCGTCCGAATAAGGTGATGGCATCGTGGGGTATTCGGGACTATTCGTCGACGTTGTTGATGAGGGATTGGGGGTACTAGGGATAGTTTCTAAGAGCATGATCTATGAAATGCTTGAGACCGATTACGCGATGCAAAAGGAAGAGATTCCAAGAAGGTTCGTTGAATTCTCAAAAGTTCTAAGGGACGGCATGGGATCAGCAGTTGACCCGCTGCTGGAATTCATTGTTGAAGGCTTCTTCCTCAAGCTTCACATGGAACCACCAAAATGGACAGATCTCAACGAAGGCATCCAAGCCGTAGGACGGATCCTTCGAGACAACCTCGCCGAAGAGATCCCACTAAACCGATAGAAGCCTATGATATGCAAAGCCAGATGCCCTGCACCCCGCAATATTTTTTTTGACGGAGCGCCCTGAAATCACCCTCTACGGCCAAAACGATAACAAAACTGCCGCCGTTCAGAAGATCATATGCCGGTTTTTTACGGTCATTTACGCTTATGGCGGGCCCGCGGGGATTTGAACCCCGGACCCCAGGCGTCTCCCGCTCTCAAGGAGCGTTTAGAGGGCCTGTGCTTTTGACGCTCGAACCTCAAGCTCTATCCAAACTGAGCTACGGGCCCGCTTCATGACTAGAAGGAGTTCTTGCTTAAAGTTGTGGTAGTAGAAGTCACGGTGAAATGTCGGCAAGAGTCCTCAAGAAACGAAATCGGATAATCGGAATCACTATACAGATTTCTTGGGATATCTAGCAGGAGCCCTCAACGGTTCAGGGCCCGGTGGCAGAATTTCCTCCAGAGTATAGTCCGATAATCCTAGCTTGTACTTCTCTGCGAACAGGATCATGTGGTATGGATCTTTGTACGGTCCATGAACGCGGGCGAAGGGATGGAGGGATGCGTCGCCATTGACCTCCAAGGATCGAGAGACGTTCTCCTTGAGCAATGGTTTGTCAGCTAGCAGATCAAGAGTGGCCTTGTCAACAGCAACGATGTCTCTGGAACCGAGTATACCTAGATCTGGGAGGATCTGACCTGTTGTGAATCCCCAGCAGTCGCAATATTCCGTAATGTTAGTGGCCACGTTTATGAAAAATCGCTTATCCTCTTCGAAATGTGAGAGTACAAATCTCGCTGCTAAGGCGTTTATCTCGACGAACGATTGGAAGTTCTCTGGGTTTACTTGCAGGCAACCATCAGTGTCAGCTGCGATACATCTCATACATTGGTTGCACTGGTCGAATTCGATTCTTAGCTTTCTGTCCTTGTACTGAATACATCCGAATGGGCAGGCCTTCACGAGCATCTCAGCGTCCTTTGACTTCTCGCTATCCCAGTACTTGTCGTACTGCATTGTCCGATGCATAGCCCACCTTGTCTCTTGAGTGAAGCAGCCTAATGCGAGATTCTTGATTGCTGCGCCGAAACCTATACTGTTATGGCCCTTCACGTGGGATATGTCGATGAGTACGTTCGCATCCTTGACGTGCCCGGCCATCTTCAGACTCTTCAGACCTTTGTAGTTGACATCGGTCTCGACGTAGTAATCATCAGCTGGGCCCGCGGCGGGCATTAATGGGCAACCTAGAACCTCGGGCGTGTAGCCCCGCTTCACCGCGTCCGGATATTGCTCCATTATGTCGACTAAGTACGGCTTTCCGCCACCGGCCTTTACTACACTCACTAGTCTGCCAATGAGGAAAGGGTGAATGGTCGAGAGGCCAACATTCAGCCCCAAGTGCGCTTTGATTACAACATTCTTGTCCTTGACCGAATTCCTGATTTCCAGCTTCTCTACGATCACGTCGAATTTTCCCACGATAGACTGTTCAGGAGTTGGCGCGGAGGTTCTAACTGACCCGAAGTAAACCACTGGTTTGGATGGCATCTAGCTTCGCTACGGTTGTGTTGGGAGCTTTGGTGAAATTGCTTGTGTTCATTTTTCAGCTTCGAAAGGGAGTCTCAGGGGTTCATTCGATGAAAATCGCAGGACGGTAGGGTTCAGCAGACTTTGATCTGCCCTTCGGATCGTAGAGTTTCGGGTCGTCTTCACTGTAGGCTTCGACTTTGACCTTGAGTTCTTTGGTAAAGAAAGCCTCTGCATTCTTGAAGGTTGCGAGTTCGTTGATCTCGCCGATTTCGAGTCTTCGCTTTCTCAGTTCAGTCGGCATCGTTCTCACTTGTTTGATTATCTTCGCGGCGAATTTCGGCAGGTCTTTCGGAGCAGGCGACTTGGCTGCGATCATTTCTCTGATTAGGCCATCGATGGTTTCCGGGTGAGTTTCCGCTCTAGTAACGGCCTCGTTGTAGACTCGCCACTTCCATTTGGCTGCGGTGTAGTAATGTACCTTCTTCGGTGTTATCTTCGTGGTCGCAATTATCTCTTGGGTGTCGTCGAGTGTTTGCTTCACTAGGTTTTCAAGCTCGTCTGATCCTGCGTCAATTTTCGATTCGTCGAACTTTGGCCATTCACCGATGGACACGAAGTTCTTCTCACCGAGCCTTTGCCATGCCTCTTCCGCGACATGCGGCGCGAAAGGAGCGAGTAACCTGATCCACGTTGAGATGAAAGTCTTCACGGTGGCAGAATCTGGTTTAGATGCACGTCTCTCATACCACCTGAGGTCATTCCAAATGTCGTACATGGCTGAGGCTAATGCTGTTCGAGTCTTGAGCTTCCCTACAGCGTCCGAGATCAACCTAGTCTTGGCATAGATTCTTCCCAGAAGCCAGCTTTCCAAATGACCATTAGATGCATGCTCACTCAAGCTCACTGAGTCCTCAACTAGGTCGATAAAGGACTCCAATCTGGCCTGCATCTCACGAGCATTGTCCGACCTCCAATCTGGATCGTCCATCCCTTCCGCCGCTAACAGAATTGTACACCTAACCGAATCGGCTCCATAGTCCTCGCAGGCTTTCCAGAGTGGGACGAAGTTGCCTTGGGATTTGTGAATCGGCCGGCCTTCCAGTGACATGAAACCGTTCACTCCAATCGCCCGCGGCCAGTATCGCTCGTCGAAGAGCGCTACGTGATGTAGAATGAAGAAGCTCAGGTGATTTGCGACCAAGTCCTTGCCTGAGTTGCGTAGGTCAACTGGATACCAGTACACAAACTCTTCTCGAATCTTCTCCAGGACTTCCTGATCGATTCCAATTTGTTTGCTCAACTGCTCGGGTTTCCCGGAGTCGTAGAATATGAAGTCGAAAACGTCTGGCGTCAGTTGCTCCGCTTTGATCATTCCAGCGTTGACGAACTTGCTGACCATATAGTAAGCCATGTAGATTGTTGAGTCGCTCAGTGTTTCAATTAGCCAATCAGGGCTCCATGGCAGCAGTGTTCCCAGGCCGGTTTTGCGTGCGCATGGCCAGTCTTGTAGCCAGTCTATGACTCCTTCGAACCAGTTTCTTGCTTCATCGGGGTAGAAGGACATCTTCGATATCGCCTTGTGAGCGAGAGCCTTCCAGTCTGGGTCAGAGTACTTTAGGAACCATTGACCTTCTAAGACCTTTGCTACGCATTCTGTTGTGCACCTACATATGACGGGTTGGGGGAGTTCGTACATCACATCGACGATTCCCTTGCCTTTGAAGTCGTTGATCAGGACCTGCTTAACGTCTGCAACTTTCTTTTTTGAGTATGGTCCGCATATGTCCTTCAGGATTCCTCCGTGAAATTCCGCTTTGTAGATCTCCTTCGTCGCCTCTTCAGCTCTGAGATCAGTTTGGTCGCGAATGCCCATTCGATCAACGATCTCGATTGCAGGGAACTCGCCGTAACCGTCAACGGATATGAGTGAGATCGGCTTGATTTTCATCACTTCTTCAGCAGTGACCGCGAATTTCCCCAGTGACGATGGATTCCTCTGGACATCTCGCAAAGCGAGCCAATCGAAGGGTGCGTGAGCCGGAACACTGTAGACCAGACCCGAGGCGTTCTCTGTGTTAACGAAGGTTCCCGGCAAGATCGGCAATTCACGATTCTGGACTAAATCGACGCATTTCCTTCCGACGAGTTCTGCACCTTTCAGATGACGACGCACATTGACCCTTTTCAGTTGGTTCTGCAGCTTCGCAGATGCCGTGCTGCTAACAATCCACAGCTCACTGTTCACGTCGGCCTCAACATAGTCACCGTCAGGATTAACCCAGAGGTTCGTGACCCCGTAGATGGTTTCTGGCCTGAATGTAGCGCACGGTAGGTACGTGTCGCCCATCTTGAACTTCATGAGGACGAATTCCTCTGGCCTGACGCCTCCGCCTTCCAGTCGATCTGCATCTCCTGTCGGACTTTCATCCTTTGGGCACCAGACCACGGGATGTGTGCCCTTGATCACGTAGCCACGATCACGAAGCCTCAGATATTGCCACACGATGAACTTACTGAAGGCCTCGTTAAGCGAACTGGTATAGAATTCTCTACGCCAGTCGATCCCCATACCCAGTCTCTTTATGGCGTCGCGGTTCACGTCGGTGTAGTAACGCGCCATGTAAACGGGATCAACGAACTTCTTCAATTCATCTTCAGGCACGCCATCAACTTCTCGGATGGGCCGAATGAAATCTTCATCCCCCATCTTGATGCGTTCGGCGGCGCCAGCCACTGTCTTTCCGGTCCAATGCCACGCCCATGGAAAAAGGACGTTGAAACCTCGCATTCGCATATATCGAGCATACACATCGATGCGGGCGGCTGTGAAACCGCTCCCAACATGCAATGGACCACTCATATACGCGAACGGAAAGGTGACGAAGCATTTCGATCTGGACGGATCAGGGTCGGCCTCGAAGATTCGCGCTTTAGCCCATTCACTCTGCCATTTCTGATCGATTTGTTTCCAGTCAACAGGCATCATGATCACTTAGTTACCATACCCGCGAGCGTGGACTCTAAGGTCTTGAAGACATCGTCCGCGGCTTTGACGTTCGTTCCTCCACCTTGACCGAAGTATTCCTTACCGCCTCCTCCGCCACCAACTATTGAGGCGAGCTTTCCAGCGAGTTTACCCGCATGCACTCCATGTGAGATTGCTTCCTTCCCTGCGCCCACAAAGATTCTTGCCGAATCCTTCACTAGGACGAAGACGGTTACAGTGTTCGGCTCCGTTTCCACTATCCTGTTATTGAGCGAGACGATTTCGTTTTCCTCTCCCGTAGTGTATTTTGCTTGACACAACTTGACGCGCCCAACTGGCTTTGATGAACTCAGCAGTCGCTTTGCTTCCTGTTCAGCCCATTCTTTCCCTAGCTCTTCCAAGCGTCTCGATAGTCGTGTTCGTTCCTCAACCAGTGTTTGCACATATTGATCGATTTTCTCTACTGGTGCCTCCATCACGCTTGAAATTCGGTGAAGCGTGCTTTCCTGTTCTTGAAAGGCGCGTAGTGCTTGCGAGCCGGCCGCGAAGATGATTCTCTCGACGCCATCTTGGATTCGTTCAGTGCGCAGAATCTTGATGACTCCGATCTGGCCGGTTCTGGTGCAGTGGGTTCCGGCACATGCTTCGACGTCCCAGTCGTCGATCTTGATTATTCTCAGTTCTTTGCCTGGAACCACGCCGCCCTGATACAGTCTGTAACCGTACTCTTGCTCAGCTTTCGCTCGCGGAAGCCATTCTGATTCTACCGGTATGTCCTGCAGAGCTGTCTCTGTGGCTAGTCGTTCTATTTCCCGTACTTGTTCATCAGTGATCCGGTCATAATGCGATATGTCTACTCTGCTCGATTCAACACCTTTCTGTGCGCCCGCTTGCCACACATGTTGACCTAGCACTCTACGCGCGGCTCCAAGAACCAAGTGGGTACCCGTGTGATGGCGCATTAGACTGATTCGTCGGTCCCATTCAATTGAACCCCGGACTGTTATCCCAACGGCAAGCATTTTTCCTTCTACCTGATGGAGGATTACTCGCCCTACTTTTTGCGTATCAACAACTTTGATCAGACCAGTAGGGGTCTGCAAAACGCCTATGTCGCCTGGTTGGCCGCCGCCTTCTGGGTAGAAGCATGTCTGGTCGAGAACCACGAACCTGTTGTCGATTACGGCGGTTACTTTTGCTTGGAATTCTCTTTGAAATGGATCCTTGTAGTACAAGGGCTCGGTATCGGGGATCTGGGTTACCTTATCTTTTAGGCTGGCTGTGGTATCGGATTCCGCTTCGTCTGATGCGCGCCTTCCCGATAGGTGCTTTTGTGCTACCATTCCGTAGAAGTTGCTTGGCGAGTTGACTTGCACGCCTAGCGGCTCCGCGATTTCCCGTACTATGTCCGGGACCATTCCGTGTGAATCGTACAGCTCGACTAGTGTGTCGGGGGGTACTGATGTCTGGCCTTTGGTTTTGAGGTCGACTGCGATCTTCTTGACTAAGTCTGATCCTCGTTCGAGTGTTCTCTTGTACTTGGACTCTTCAGATTTGATAGCTTCCTCGATTTCATGCCTCATTTCGCGTAACTGAGGGAAATCATCGCTCCAGTAATCCACCTGCGAGTTCAGGATATCGATCATTTTGTCTTCAATACCGAGTTGGCGGAGCATCCGGTAGGTTCGCCGAATTAGAAGGCGCGCTAGATAGCCTTCCTCAACGTTCGACGGCACAACCCCTTCGGACAGTAGGAATGCAATGACTTTCGTATGATCAGCCACAGCCATCGCACTTTCAATCGGCACAAGCGACTTCTCAAGTTCACGCCAATCTACATGAAGAATATCGGCAATCTTCTTGCGTGCGTCAACTCGATCGCCCCCCCTTTCGATGTTCATGTAGCTTGAGAATGGCACAACTTGAGCAACCAACTTCTCGTCTAGGTTAACGCCTGCCAGCTGGAAGACTCTGTCCAGTACTGGGCCGTAGATCACTTGGAAGGCGCTGGGTTTACCTTGGCTCAACCATGCCCATCGTTCGATTCCGTAGCCAGTATCAACTGTTCGAATTGGAAGCTTGGTCAACTGATCGCCTTGGACCTTGTATTGCATGAAGACTAGGGTTGAGATCTCTAGCCCTTCGCAGAGGCACTCAAGATCTGGACCAGCATTTCCTCCTCCAGACCAGAAATGTTCCTTGTACAGAATTGAATCGGATTTCAGTCCCAAGCCTTCGGTTGCTAGTTGATGGTGATATCTGATCGTTTGGTCCATCCAGTAGACTTCCTTGTCCGGATAGTTGAAGGCGTGGGCGCCACCCATTTCGAACATTAGGTCATGTCGCCCCAACGTTGGGCCTACGTTGTCTATGTCGGTGAATCTGATTGAGGGTTGGCTAACTACGAGCGGGTTTGCTGGAGGAGGCATGAGCCCTTCCGTGACGTAGGGTTGGAAGTCGTAGATCGAAGCGCCTACTAGGAATACGTCATCTCGCCAACGTGCTACAACCGGGTATGGCTTGATCCTCTTGTGGCCATTCTTCTCGAAGAATGATAGGAATAGTTCACGCATCTCATGGACTGAGTACGGTCTCTTGGCCGGAGACTTGCCTATGAACGAGTATTGGACGCATGGGCTGTCGCCGCAGAACCTTTCCTCTGGCCTTTGAGTCCAGAAGTGGCTTTTGCAGCACTCGCACTGTTTGCGGATGAAACCGTTCTCTTTGAAGAACGGGACGGCGAATTCTTTCTCATTAATTTCCATTAATCCATTCCTCCAGCCGACAGGTCAGAACGAAGCAGCTTAGACTAGAAAGCTATTTGCCCGCTCCTCTGTCAGCGAGGTGCGAGGGCAAGGGCAAGAAGCAGAAGCAGGTTGTTCGCTACCATCGAGGCCCGACTCGTGTTAATTGATTCGTGGTTCTGGTTGATATAGCTTACCGAGCGTAGGCGGGAAGGTCTCGGGGACCCCCAGGTGGGTGCGGTTTCTTAACCTGAAGTATTACGGTGAGCTTGGGATTTGTATTACCTAGAAAATTGGGGATTTTTCACTGTGACGGGTCATTGTGCTCACTTTAGACCCCAGCCGGCCCAAGCCGTGGCTAGGGATAGGATTGTCATGTTGATCGCCAGAGGCACCGATCTAAGGTCGAATAGGATCACGGTTGGGATACCGCAAGCCAAGCCGACTATAATGCCCCCTGCTATTGCCTCTTGGTAACTTCCCTTGACCAACTTTACTGATGCCCCCCGCCCAAACACCTAACGCTAGACCGATAGTTGAAAAGACGATGTACATGTTGGACTCGAATTGGGCTCCGGTGGTCTGACTGGCGAGCGCAGCGACCTTGAACAGTATGTCAGTCACAATCCAAGCAATCGCCGGCCACATAACCGCCTTAACGAGCTTGCTTCCATTAAACGACAGTACTCATTCACCTCCCAGATTTGCAGTTTGCGAAGGCACTCACTGATTTGGTATATATGGGATGCGAGACTGCGGATGGATATCCCTGGCGAGTTGCATCATCCGAGATGGGTCCGCGGCTGAAGTTGGGTCATGGCTTGGCGGAAGAATCAGATTTGCTAGCCCTTTCGCTTGTTGGAGCGACCACGACTATTCCGTTCAGAGAACTCCCGTGCCATACCTTGTTTTCCGCACCAAGATTGGTGAAGGTCGTACAGTCGCTTTCCTTCTGCGTCGTTGGTGAACTTGGCGCCGCAACGACATACCGTGTATTCCTCGGACATACTCTTGGACCCGACAATTGACTTGCCATCGCCACTAAAAAGTACAGATTATCCCACAGCGAGTCACGGCGACATTGTACTCAACGTAGAGAACGTAAGATTCGAATAACGTCCAGTCTAGGCGATTCAGTTCGACTAAGGACAAAAATTCTAGAAAGGATAGATCAGAGAGAAAGAAACGTTTTTCGCGGAAGCATGAAGCGTAGGAGGTTAACCGAAGAGGGCACCTAATCCTGCTAGGGCTTCTTCTCCCTTCTTCTTGTCTTCTTCTCCGCCTTTCTTCTCTTCCTTCTTTGCTTCAGCTGGGGCTGCTGCCGGTGCTGCAGCTACTTGCATCGTCTGAGCTGCCTTGAGCGCGTCTTCAATCTTGACCTCAGAGAGAGCCGCCACCAACGCCTTAATTCTTGGCTCTTCTGGTTTAGTGCCTGAGGCCGTCAGAACCTTCTTCACGCTTTCCTCTGTTATCTTTTCGCCAGCTGAATGAAGCAGCAGCGCTGCGTAGACGTATTCCATTTTCTTGACACCATGACCGTTGAGGGTTCGTGTGCTTACCGGGGTCCCTCTTTTCAACTTTTTCCTTCGCTTGGCGCGAATGCTTCAGGCTTGACAGCAGAGATCGCTGACGATAGGGCCGTCATGTTTGCATAGGCCTTCTGAAGGATTCGAGGGGTTGTCTCCTTTGTCAGGAATCCCGCTTCAACACTGACTGCAACTGCCTGTCGGTAGGCCTTGGAGATTATGGCGGGTGCAGTTTCTGGAAGCATCATGTTGGTTTCGACAGCTACCCCGAAAGCTAATCGTGCGGCGGATGCGAAGTCGGCCTTCATCTGATCTAGGTCGAAAGCAAGATCGTTCGGTCCCAGCACCATGCCGTTGTCGTATGCGTAGGATAATGAGAGCCCGGCTTCCATGGGTTTCATTCCCAATTTGGAGAGTAGTGACGCCGTTTTGGTTGAGATTGCGTCCCCCTTCTCCGCGACAACAGTATCCTTCGCGACAAAAATGCTACCACTCTCGATGCGCGTCTGTACCTTGGCTTCATTGAATTCACTGATAACCGGCCCTGGCTGTAACCCTGTGTTGCCCGCAGGTACCACGATATCGCTGCTGGCTATGTCGCCGCCTTTGGCTGGCACTCTGACCTTGTTCTTGCTTAGGAAAAGTATGAGTTCGTAGGGGTTCATCTTGGTGAAGATCAGAACCTTGGACCCGATAACCGCGTCAGCAAACTTGCCGATGCTCTTCTTGTCAGCTTTTTCAGCTGCCTTCCGCAAGATCGTGTTCTTTGCAACTGTGAGTTCAGCCTTTCCGCGAAGCTTCTTGCGGATCTCTTGAATCTGAGATGAGCGTACTTTCCGTAGGTCGGCTACTGCCACAACTGGATATTTCTTGAGAAGTTCAGATAGATCACTGAAGATTTCTTTCTTCCATACGGCGACTTGACGTGTTAACATCAATTATCACTTCGTGATGGCTACCTTGACCGGTTTGCCCATTGTCGGTTTGATGAGGATCTCTCCGATGTTCTTGAATCCTCTTTCCAGCTTCTCTTCAATTCGCGACTCAACAGCCTGGATATTTTCGACGAGTTTCTCGTCAGGCATGCTCTCGGTCCCAATGCGGCATTGGAGAACAGGTTGCTCTCGCATCCTCACTCGTACCATCTTCCTGTGCGCTGAGACGATCTGGTCAATCTGGGCATTGGGCGGTACGGGAGTGGGCATCTTACCTCGCGGACCAAGGAATGAACCCAGTGCTCTACCCACGAGAGGCATCATGGGTGCCTCGGCAATGAAGAAGTCATAATCCTGGGCCAGTTTGCGGGCAGCCTTCTTGTCTTTGCTCATTGAGTCCATCTCCTGTCGACCCAAAAGCATGTCAGCGCCCGCAGCCTTCGCTCTTGTCCCCAAGTCACCTGAAGCAATAACGCAGACTTTCAGCGGATTCTCAGGAGGATTGGGAAGCGCGATAGTCTCATTGATTCGATTCTCAGGTTTCTTCAGGTCGACCTCGCGGAGCTTCACAACCAGCTCTATTGACTGAGAGAATTTTCTCTTGGTCAGATTCTTGCGTAGCTCACCGAGTGCCCTAGTGACTTCATCCTTAGCCAATGGCAATTAAGAGCACATCTAGTCAATTTTCGAACGCTCCATGCCCCCTGCCCAATAAAAACGTTTCAGAAAGGAGTCACGCGCCGCTACCTTCAGATTAATAGCAGACACCACTGTCAATAGACGAGGTTGTAAGTCGTTTTGTCGGAACCAAAGAAGTTCAGAATAACTGGCGAGATCAGGAAGGGGCAGACGCACATCCCATTTTCAGTGGAATTCAGTGCCATGAAGGAGCAGCATGCCCTCGAACGCCTCTACGCCGACATGGGTAGCAGACACCGCGCTAGAAGATTCGAAATCAAGGTCGACAAGATTCAGGAATCCAGTGAAGAGTCAGTTCATACTAAGGGATAGAGAATGTCGACCCCGCAGATGAGCGAAGAAGACATTGTAAGACAACTCGCTACGGAAATCCGAATTCTGGAAGGCTCTGTGGCTGCTCTCCAATCTAGGTTGGACATAGTGAGAGCCGCCATAAACGAGGTGACTTTGGCGCACACTACACTCGAAGGGTTCAAGAAACTGGAGGACGGAGACTCTACTCTCGTACCCGTTGGTGCGGGATCCTACGTTAGGATGAAGATAGCGGATTCCAAGAAACTGGTGATTGGAATCGGCGCGGGTGTGGCGATGGAGAAAGATGTTGATGGCTCAGTCGAGGAGTTGAAGGGACGACTGCAAGAGCTTGACAAGGCCAGGACTGCAGTACAGCAACAACTAGGTCAGACCATGACGCGCTATCAGCAGGACCGTGACGCGCTTGAGGAACTTCTCAGGCGACGAAACTCAACCGCGAAGGCAGCAAGATAGGGCGGTCCAATACTACCGGCCCATAACCCCTGCTTTTCTGACAAATCTACTGGCCCCTCATCCGTGAGAAAGAACATGTTCGATAAACTGAAATCGGGAATCAACGGGCTTGTTCAGAAGATCTCTCAAAAAGAACTCTCTGACAAGGAGATTTCACAGATTCTCGACGGATTCACACTAGAACTCGCCCAAAACGACGTCGCATATTCCGTTGCCAGACAGATCTGCGACACTCTCCAAGCCAAATTACAGAGCGTAGAAGTCCGACGCTTCAGCGATTCCACATCACCTGCGAAAGATGTGCTCCGACAGGTTCTGGGAGAGCTTCTGCGAGGAAGCGGAGAAGAAGCCTTCTTCACGGTTCTTGACGCAAAAAGGAACGAGCACAAGCCAGCCATAATACTCTTCGTGGGAGTCAACGGTACCGGCAAGACAAGTTCCATCGCCAAAATCGGACACCTCCTCCTGCGTAGAGGTTTCTCCGCTGTGATGGCTGCCGCAGACACGTATAGGACCGGTTCAATCGAACAGATCGAAGAGCATGCCCGCAGGATTGGAATAAGAACCATAAGGCATGACTACGGCGGAGACGCGGCAGCAGTTGCTTTTGATGCAATTAACTACGCAAATGCCAACGGAATCAATGCCGTACTGATCGACACAGCGGGCCGAATGCAGACGAACAAGAACCTTCTCGAAGAAATGAAGAAGATTGCGCGAGTGGCTAAACCGGATCTGACGGTTCTGGTCGTGGACGCGTTGACGGGAAATGATGCAGTGGAGCAGGGGAAATCGTTTTCGCAGGCCGTGAAAATAGACGGGGTGATAATGACTAAACTCGACGCGGATGCGAAAGGAGGCAGCGCGATCTCAATGGCAACAATTCTCGGGAAACCAATCTTCTTTGCGACAGTGGGACAGAATTATGAGGACCTCGTGTCCTTTGAACCAGACAAGATTGTTGACAAGATGATCGGTTAGAACCTTGCCCGTGCTAATCGTGGCCTCACGCCGTGACGTGGCGGCTCAGAATATTGCACAACGACTAATCCGAGACCATGACCTACAACAGATCTCCGCAGATCTGTTTCAGAGGAATGACGTTTTCCTAGAGCATGTTGACTCAGATGGCGTTCACACGGAGACCCTTGGGGTCAATTTCAAACCCGAGGCCGTGATCTTTGCGTCTAGGCACAGGAGCGAAAGCGGCGACCCAACATTAACTGTGCACTGGTCTGGGAATCCGACCTCCAGCGCTGAGCTTGGAGGTACTCCGAAGAGCCTATCGTTTACTGATCCTCCAAGACTTCGCAGTGCATTGTTGGCTTTGGATGAGGCACGCGAGGCGAGAAAAATGAACTACGCCGTGACATTGGAAGCGACACATCACGGCCCCACGGAACTCGGCGTTCCAACTTTGTTTGTGGAGATTGGTAGCAGTGAGGAACAGTGGAACGACCCAGAGGCTGCAGCAGCCGCTGGTCACGCAGTGTGGACCGCGGCAACGTTACCAAGTCCGGGCAAGGTAGCCGTAGGTTTCGGAGGAGGACACTACTGCAACAAACAATCCCTAGCCATAAGAAAAGACGGTTACGCCTTCAGTCACGTGTTCTCGAAATACTTCTTCGAGGAGTACGATGAGAAGATAGTTCGCATGGCGTTTGAACGGACTCGGGGCGAATGTCACACGGCGGTCATTGATTGGAAGGGAGTACGCGGCTCCGACAGAGCGGCTCTGCTGGATACTTTGAAGAGTATGAATATCGAAATTGTACGCGTCTAGTTCAAAGGTTAAAATAGCGGACTTTTCATTTCAACCCATCTGCCCAATCGGATTCAGATAGCTCAGAAGGATTTGGATATTGAACACTCGTGAGTTTATTGATTCAACAAAGCGCTTAGTTCACGTTACTACGAAACCGTCGCGCGATGAGCTATCACTGATGCTGAAGATAAGCTTCCTAGGGGTTGTGATAGTTGGCTCGCTTGGATTTATTATCAGAGTGCTCTTCCTATTCCTAAACTTGCTCCCACAACCCACAACCGGAACCGCAGCCGGAGCTACTGGTGGATGAGCGAAGAACGAAAGATGCTCATTTACGCCGTCCGTACCACCAGCGGCCAAGAGCGAACGGTTGTGGATCTGATCTCCTCACGAATAGGGCTGAAGAAACTGCCAATCGTGAGCGTCCTCGCTCCAGACGTGATTAAGGGTTACATTTTCGTCGAATCAGCAGGACCACACTACGTAGACGATTTGATCGCTGGGGTGCGTCATGCGAGAGCGCGGACTAAGGGAGTCATTTCACCGGAAGCCCTTGATCGTTTCATAGTCACTAAACCCGTCATCGAAGATCTCCAGTCAGGAGATTCAGTTGAGGTCATAAGTGGTCCGTTCAGAGGCCTGAAGGCTCGCATTACCAATGTCGACAAGTTGAAGGAAGAAGTGACGATAGAGCTTCTCGAGGAAGGGTTCGCAACACTTCCAATAACCGTTCACGCCGATTATGTGAAGTTGATAAGCAGAGGAGAGACATCGGAAGTTGGGCGAGAAAAAGCAAGTTGAAGCATTACTCAACGGCGGGGAAGTCAATGCGGGTCCGCCTCTAGGACCGGCACTCGGTCCGCTGGGAGTCAACGTACTTCAGATAGTGAATAGAATCAACGAGCTCACCAAAGCATACGCTGGTATGAAGGTTCCAGTCCGCGTAGTAGTTGACGTCGAGACCAAAGAATTCGACGTGGAGATTGGGACACCTACAACGTCCGCCTTAGTCGTCAAGGAGCTTGGCATTCAGAAAGGATCGGGAAATCCGAAGGCAGAGAAGGTTGGCAACCTCACTGTGGAGCAGGTTGCAAAGATTGCTGGCATGAAGATGCCGAGCAGCTACGCGAAAACGACGAAGACTGCGGCTAAGGAAGTTATGGGTACCTGTGTGAGCTTGGGCATCACAGTGGATGGTAGAGATCCACGAGAAGTCCAGAAAGAGATTGACAAGGGCAAATGGGACGAAGTTTTTCAGAAAGCCAGTTAGAAAGAACAGACTTTAGGCGAATTGCCTAGACGCCAAGCGTGCGAGTTATTTGCATAAGCTCCGCACCGCGCGTTAACGGTCCTACAACAGCCCCCTTGGAGTTTGCCAAGATTCCAGAACGAACGAAAGGAACACCACCATTAGTGGTTCCTAGTTCAACGTCCACTTTCAATGCCGACTCCACAACAACTCGCTCCTCGTTCAGGGCAGTATGAGCGATTATGGCACCTCGATTACTCGCAATACCAAGAGCGCCAACCAAAGGTAACGTCCCAATCTTCGCTTGGACTGGTTTGACTTGAAGCTGTTTGATAATGGCTGTCACAATTTCCTCTGACGAGTCCGGATGGACTACTGCACCGAAGTCATTGGCCAAGACCACATTTCCAAGAGCAGTCCACCGACTGTCAACGACTGCCACATCCGAGAATTCACGGATTCTATCCAATTCATAGTCCTGAATTATATGCGGAACAAGCAGACCATGGGAATTACCGGTGACGAGCGCGCCAACGAGAGTTGACCCGCCTATAGTGGTCTTACAGACGTCGACGCCCAAGGTTTCCGCAAACTGATTCATTTTACGGTTTGTCAGACCGGGAGGCACGATTACGAGTTCTTCGCTGCAAAAGGAGTAAACGCCTATGTTTGGACTGCCGAATACGTCAGCTAGGATGACAGCCATTCCTAGGTTCCCAACAGGTCTGCGACGACAATCAAGCCCGATCTAAGCAGCCTTGGCCGGATAGACTACGACCTTTCCTTCCTTGTCCTTTACGGCACGAATCTTGACCTTTCTCGGAGGTTTGTTGATGCCTCTCCCCCAGATCACGGAGTTTACCTCGTTGCTTATTGCAACCTCCTCAGCTTTCATGTGCCTTGCAACAAAATCCCGAACATCCCTCACGGCTCTTGGCGCTCTCTTTCCCCGTGGTGTAACAACCCACACATGGCGGAGAGGGATCGTGTAGATTCGCTCCTCAACAACCTCTATCTCTTCTTCTCCTGCTTCGCCTTCTTCCTCTTCAGCGGCCTCAGCTTCCACTGGTTTCTTTTCTTCGGGTTGCGCAGCCGCTTCTTCCGTGACGGTCTCTTCAGTCGTTTCTTCAGTGGGTTCAAGTTCCTGCTCCTCTGAGGGAGCACTTGCTGCCGGTTCTTCTTTAGATTCAGATTCACTCATACTTCTCACTTAGCCTCAAGCTTTCATCTTAGTTCTACGCCAATGTCGTCTCTTGGGATGGGTTCTGGTGTGACCTTGCGTCTTAGCGATAACCCAAGTTGGAACAGCCTTTCGGGTCTTAAGGGCTCGTCCGAGCCTTCGTTTTCGAGCTGTGGGCTTATTCCTTGCCATGAGTCATCCTCTCCTTATTTTAATCTCTTTCCGCTGTGATTGGAGTCGCGCTAATGCTTCCTTAAGTTGATTATCAGTTATCGGGACGCTTATTCTGCCTGCCTGCGCTAGCTGAATCAGCTGCAGTTCGATCTGCTCAGCGAACTCAGGTTTCACCATTCTGATATTTGTCAACCTCTGTCTCGCCTCGGGAGTCATTATCTGTTTAAGGGCGGCTTGTTTCTGAGCCTCAAACTGTCGCCTAGACTCACCTTGTCTCTGCTCATCAATCGCCGCACGTTGAAGATCTGAGTATCTCCTTCTCCTGAGTGCCTCTAATTCTTCGTCAGAGTACTCATCATCATTACTCATTACTGTCCTTCCGCCTTTGCGGTCTTGAGAATGTCCGCGGCCATTCGATTCAGAAGGCTCATTCCCTCAGCCGTTAACCTCCTACCTCTCTTCGCTTCAATGGAGATGAAGCCAGCTTTCTGAAGCTGTTGCAGTGGTTCTCTTATCGCTGAGCCACCGGCAGATCTCGAATGCTCGATATGTGTTCCCTTGCGAAGTCTACCGCCAAATTCCACTCTAAGACGAGCAATACCGACCGGGCCGTGGAGATACGTCTTCCGCAGAAGTGAAGCACAGCGAACATACCACCAGTCATAGTTCGCGGGAGGACGCTCCTTATGCGAACCAGTCTTGGCGGTCAATGCCCACACTGGCGGAGCCACCTCACCTACGTTCTCCTTCAGATACTTCGACAGTCGGTCAATTAACGTGTCTGAAGGGACATCGAGTGGGGTTGGCATTGAAGTTCCATCCGGTGATAGAGTGTTCAGGTTAGAACCGGAGAGCCCAATATAAGTTTAGTTTACCACGATGTGCACAGTCGATCTCAGTTCATGAGCTTAACCCGCTTTTTATCTTCTGTGTGCTCTCGACGTTTGTAGAGTGAGAAGGTGTGACCCATTACTTCGATCAGAGTAGAGTTAGTTGATGCTGCAGCTTTCTCGGCCAGTTGGGTTGTCTCGGTGCTGGCTAATGCGGATTTGTGGACTTTCAACTTGACCAACTCCCGTGTCTTCAATTGGTTAGAGACTTGGCTCAGTAATTCCTGTGACACCCCATCCTTGCCAATCCAGATGGTTGGATCGAGACAGCGAGATCGTGATTGGAGCCGTCTCATTCTCTTTTTCTCGAAAGTCGCTCCCTCACTGTTGGAAATCGCTTCTTCGTTCCACAATCGAGGCAGGTAATTAACACCACTGTCCCGAATTCCGGTCTAGTTCTGACGCGGCAGTTCTGGCCTGGGACCAGAAGCCCCCCGCATCCTTTGCAGATGAACATCTTGTCCCGTTTTGGTATCCGGACTCCGGCTTTCATACCGACTTGGCGCGCAATTGTAACATAACGTTTGGAGAGAGATCGATCCTTCGGAAAGGTTTTCCTGGCGAGTCCAAGAAGGATCGCGATTCGTTCCCGAGCAATTTCCTTGATATTGCCACTGTTTCGCGCCAATTAGCCGACCGCGTTAGCATTGGATTAGTGGACTTGTAACCTTTTTGTGGGTTGATGGCAGGACTGATTGGTGAGACGAAGCCGTTATGGTGTTAACGTTGGTGATCGCGGAATCAGCGCTACAGCTGGTTCCAGAGGAGATTCAAACGCATCCACAAATCAAGCAGTACGCGAAGCGAAGACAAAAGGCACCGGGTGAAGTTCTCCTCGATAGGGCGTTTCATAATGTGGCCATGAGAAAACTTAGTAGAGTCCACTATCCGTTGGCCGTGGAAAGAATGGGGCGACCCGACATCATTCACAATACACTGCTCCAAGTCCTGGAAACCCCTCTGAACTGGGAGGGGCAACTTCGAGTTTTCGTTCACACGCAAGACGACCATGTGATATGGCTAAATCCGATCGTGCGACTGCCAAAGAACTACACGCGCTTTGTTGGATTAATCGAGCAATTGTACCAGCAGAAACAAGTACCAGACAAGCATGATCCTCTTCTACGGCTTGAGCGGGCGGATCTGCCACAGCTCATTCGGCGACTTAAGCCAACAAGGGTTCTTGGCTTCAGCATATTGGGTCAGCCCCGGCTCATGCGAAAGGTGGCTGAGCTGGCGGGTGGAGTCAAGGAGCCAATGGCGCTGATCGGAGGATTCCCGCGAGGACATTTCTCGGACAAGACGCGAAGAGTGATCGATGAGGCCTACGCTGTCGATAAACAGCCCCTGGATGCCTGGGTTGTGGCGGGGCGTTTTGTTTATGACTGTGAATGGGCAATGGGCATTGCTGAAAGCCGCCTTAGATCCGCATGATTTCAAGTGAAGAACCCATGAGTGATGATGCAGAGCTTGAGAGATTGAAGCGACAACGGTTGGCTCGAATGCAGAAGTCGCTTTCGGACAAGCAACAGCAAGCCCAAGTCGAGTTGGGGAAGCTTGAGCCAAACAAGGTATTGGAAAGAGTCTTCGTGGGTCGCGCGTGGGAGGTATATCATGCGGCGCTACAGCAGTATCCGCATATAGCGGTTCAGATCTTCCGAGAACTCGCCGAACTCGTTCAGTCAGGTCAACTACACGAGAAGATTACCGGGGAACAGCTCTTTGGGCTGCTTCGACAGATAGGACTAGACGTGAGATTGGAGACGAAGATTCAGGTTCTCGAACGCGGCGAACTCAAACCACTTGCTGACAAGTTTCGTGGCAATTAGGGCAGACCGCCCTGAGGCAATTGCTCAGTCTTATGTGGCTTCCCATCACCCGGATCAACGAACTTCTTTCCGCACTTTTCGCATCGCCAAGCTTCGAAATCTTTCAAGTGTGAAGGCGCAGCACTCTCCAATCGAACATCAAGTATGTACCTGCCCACGAAATCCATTGGGAGACTGCAGTTTGGGCACCTGATCGCTACTCACCTTCGAAAAGACGCGTTCAGGCTGACAGAGCCTTCAGTTGGGAGGATCTGGATATGCTGTTTGTGCCCATATCGGTTCGAGGAAGTGAAACCTCCCGGGTCTGATATTGAGAACAAAAGTGGACTGAACTGTGCGGTTTTGCGTGTTTTGGGTGGGGGTGGGGGGGAGGGCTATTTTCTTGTCCAGAAGTATGACTTTTGAGTTAGGTCTTGTATTACGCGAATTCCCAGTACAATTGCGATTGTGCATACGCGCCAGATTGAATCAGTTATTCTTCATGCATGTCCCAGGTAACAGAAAAATAGCGGTCAGTGGTGGCAAAAAAACCACTGGAGAGCTCGTGCTGATAGGAACGGTTGACCTCTGGCGGCTCACTTTTTCATTAGGCTGAAGTCTAGGCCGATCCAGATTATGCTGGCGACGAAGATCACTATGCCTGCGGCTAGCCATGGCATGTACTGATACGAGTTCCCCACGTACAACCAGTAAATGTCTGCGACGATGATGATTATTCCCATCAGGATTGCTAGGTAGGATTTTGTATTACTCATTCTAATCTGATCAAGAAGCTGAATTTGTTCGTTTAAATGCCTAACCCTAGTGTAACGCGACTGTTGACAAGCGCAAACGCCCCTCGAATCGTCTGCTCCGAACCCTTAAGCTTGTTCTCGGAGGAACGTTGCAATTCGCGAATTTCGTAGGGAATCCAGACTAGAGAAATGGAGACTCGGGCTAGCTCCTACGTTGTCGTTTAAGACTGTCAACCAGTCGAACATTCAGCTCGTGACGTCAGATCTCAATTGAGTGTAGGATAGGGAACCACAGTTCTCCGAGCATGTGGAGAGAGCGGGCCGATTAGACTTCCAACTTAATCTCGCTTTGAGCGCTTGCCTGCAATCAGAACGCCCAGAAGGAGTCCAAACAATAGTGCGCCTGCTAGCTTTCGACCCATTCCTATTGGGATGAAGCGAGTCTCGGTTTGCGTTATCTCTAAGACACCTGCCGGTCTAATCGTCAATCCTGCGCCTCCGCCTCCGCAAGCCTGCCGGTCTCTCTCCGTTTGTTCCTTCTCTTCGCCCTTCTTTCCACACGAGCACATGCCGAAACCATAGGAGACTCTGGCTACTGGGACTATGGTTTTCCCATCAACTTTGATTGGCTCCCCATAGACGGTCTTGACATTTGCGGAAGTCTGTAGCTTTTCAACAATTGATTGCACACGTTCCGGTATACTCATTTCAATGCCTCCTGATTCCAAGACGTACTAGGTGAATACGTCTCGCCTGTGCTATCAGGTTTCCGTCTCTCGTCCACTACGTTAAGCAACCCCCTATCAAGATCGAGATTCCAGCGATCCGGGAGGGCCATCGTATTTTTCGATCAGCATGATTGCTTATGGCAACATGCGCGTTCGATGTTCGTAGCGACACTGGGATTCTCAGTTCGGTGCGATTTCCTTGAGCCTCTTCAAAGCCGCGTATTTTTCTCCTCCATCCAGTCGAGCTTTCTCGATTAGGTGGCTGAGGTGCTGGATGGTCTGGTCGTAGGATGGACGGTCGACGGGGAATGGTACGCCATCCTTACCGCCAAGTGCGAATGAGAACTTGACAGGGTCTTGCCAGCTTGGTTTCGCACCGTAGATTATCTGCGAGACAAGCGCGAGGGCTCGTACTGCTCCTGGCCCGATGCCTTGTACGCTTAGTAGTTCCTCGTAGTTGGTGGGCTGGAATTCGTAAGCTCGTTTCATAGCGTTCCAGTCAATGTGCCTCGGCATGTTTAGGACTCGGCTTGTGTAGGTTCGGTTGGGCGTTTGATCCATCCATTCCGTCAGAACCCTCTGCCCATCGGACCGTATTGATAGAACGTCGTTCCTAAGCTTCCCAACCCCATCTTTCACCAAGTCGACTGCTACTCGTCTACTCTCCTCGCTGTTCTTTGAAGTCATGTCGAGAGCAGTTGGTCGGGTAGCGTTGCCCACGATGGCGTTATGTGGTTCAACCACAAAGCTGCGAACATGTTCGCTGAGCCAATGATATCGGCGAGCAGTCTTGTCCCGGGCGTCCAATCCCTGCTGTACAACAGCCCACTTACCCTCCACGGTCATGAAGAACGCGTGATGGTAGAGCGGGTACCCGACCTGTATGGCCGCGTTGTCGACCTTAGCCGCCAGTCGACTTGCGTGCTCAAGCCCCTCAACCTGTTCTTCAGACAATTTGAAGAACGATCCGTACTGGTGGATCTCCGTAGGTGTCTTCTTGGAGCGTCTTCCTTTCCCACCACAGACAGCAACACCAGTAAACGCTGGGTCAACCGCTTCACGTAGAACTCCGGTCAGTACGGTCGTGACTCCAGAACTGTGCCAGTCGTAACCGAGGACGCATCCAAGAGACTGAAACCAGAACGTGTCCGAGAGCCGAGCCAGCAGCTCATCTCGCCCATACTCGTCGATAATTACCGTGACAATTTCAGCGGCAAGGCTCTTCATACGGCCGATTAGCCAGCCCGGTGCATGACCGCCATGCAATGGTAGCACGGCCGATCCAGATCTCTTCATCACAGTAATCAATCAAACTTTGTCGTTAATTACTGTTCGAGGTCCCTTCAGGATTAACCTGATAGCTATGCATCAAGCTTCAACTCAGCTTACTTCGCGCACTTGATCAGGAGACCTCTCAGCCAATTATCGAATACACACTGGCCGACCCGCTGGTAGCCTTTCGCGTTCAAGTGGAGCCCGTCCGCGGAGTATTCATCCAGGAGCCTATTGGTCTGCGGGTCAGCGGTTGCCGCGAACACATCCACGAACACTATGTCTCTCTTCTCTGCTTCCCCGCGTATTATGCCGTTGAGGCGTAGTCTGGGAGGGATTAGCTCATCGAGGCCGAGTATGGATGGAACGGTGCAGGCTATCGGGCCTATGCCTTGGTTTAGAGCAGTATCGTACATCGTGTTCAAGTTGCGAATGATCATCGCTGGATCCAAGTTCCAGCCTAGGTCGTTGGTTCCTCCGAGGATGATTACATAATCCGGTTTCTCTTCGATGACATCGCTCGAGAATCTTTCAAGCATGCCGGAGGTCAGATCACCGCATACACCCTTGTTTGCCACTTTGACCTTCAGCTCTGATTGATGTTGATCTAGGTGCCCCTGAGCTAGGAATTCCAGATATCTCGGATAGGATGCATACTCATCAGAGTCTGAGTCGAATTCGCTATCACCTACAGTCAGACTGTCTCCGAACGCAATAATCTTCAAAAGTACTCATTCCCATGAGAATGTTTCACCCGACGCCTATTATGATCGCTAGGTCGACACACGAGCAAGTAGGCCAACAGATGTCTTGCAGAAATGCGCTGTGACACACGTACCTTCGAGCCATGCGTAGAAACTGCGGCGAGCACGTGCAATTTTGGGTGCGCACCAGCTTGACCACACATAAGAACCAACTGACTACACGTCCAAATTTGGCCATTGGCACCAATAGAGCCACAAGCCGAAGTTTGTCGGCACGATTTCGTCGTCTATTACTAGGATGCGTTTCTTCCCCAAACGGGCAGCCATCATTTCCGAATCGGCAGCTTGATCGTGAACGTCGACCCTTCTCCGAGTTTGCTTTGGACCTCTATTCTCCCGCCTTGGGCTTCAGTCAGTCTCCTGCAAACGGGCAGCCCGAATCCTTGCCCCTTAGCCTTGGTGGTGAATAGCGGCTGGAACAGCTTGTTCATGTCCTCCTCAGGAATTCCGATACCCGTGTCTCCGAAGCTGAGAGCCACTTCTTCATCTTTCTTCGACACTCCTATTCTCAGTTCTCCTCCCTGAGGCATGGCTTGAATAGCATTCGTTATCAGGTTCGTGAATATTCTCTTCATCATGCCAGTGTCGACCATGACTCTTAGTGGAGAATTATAGGGTGTGAAGATGATTCTAATGCTCTGTGGCGTATCCATCTGCGAGAGGGTATTCTCAACATATGCGTTAATGTCAAGTTCCGTGAGTTCGGGTTTCAATGGTGCGGCGTAATCCTGTAGGTCCGAAACGATCTTGTTCATGTACCCAACTTGCCCCTCAATAGTTTCGAAAGTCTCGATCAAATTGGACTTCATGGAGGGATCCAAGTTGAATTCGGGCGAACTTCTGAGCTCCTTCTTAGCGAGGTAGAGTGCACCGACTATGGCTTGCAGTGGGTTACGCAAATCATGACCCACCATTGAAGTTGTCTCCCCGATCGTCCCCATACGCTCCGCGTTGAGAAGGCGTTGCTCCAATCTCTTGCGCTCCGTAATGTCTCTGCAAATGAGTATCCACCCTACCAGATTACCACCTTTTGTCAGAATCCTGGATTTTGAAACAGAAACTGGAATGACGAGTCCTCGTTTTGTTCTGAGACCTATTTCGAAACTAGTAGAAGTGCTGTCGCGCAATTGAGCTTCCATGATTCCGGGATCTTGCGAGAGAGAAGTCAGCATCTTGCCCACAAGCTCCGATGTTCTATACTCAAAGAGTGTCGATGCAGTCCTGTTGGACGCGGTGATCTCCCCCCTTGAGTTCACCAAAAATAGGGCATCAGGCATCGTTGAAAGAATATCCTCTGTCGCGGTGCTAGCTGTCAGAACATAAGTGCCATGTCTCCATACAGCGTATCCTACTAGAAAGAAGCCGAGAGCCGATGTGGGCATTGTCAGATCTGGAACGTCTATTGAGAAAAGCAGCAGAACGCCATAAGAAATGCCTGCAACCATAGGGATAAGAAAGCCAGAAAATACGTATACCACGCCGGTTTTCTGTTCAGGTGATTTGGCATTGCGATATCTCCCCATTATGATGAATAAAGCTGCAACCGAAGCAAGTACTCCCCAGAGTAACTCAACGTATCCAAAGGAGCCGGTATAGTAGTAATCCCAACCCCACGGCGTCATCACGGGTTGATAAGGCGTAGCGAGAATTTCGTACAATGCAAGAATGATTGGCGGGGCGTATACCGATGAATAGAGGATGGGTCTGTTGACCCTAAGGTTCGAGTATAGTATGGATATGTGTAATGCGACGGCCGGGACCAAGTACCAGGAGGCGTTCAGTCTCATCCAGAATAGTGCCTGATGAACGTCATTTGCCTGAAGGCATTCGAATTCTGTAAATCCCCAGAAGAATAGAATCCAGGCGAATACCATAAGAATTCTGTTGATAGGATGCGAAGGACTTCTTCCGTAGAGCAGTATTCCGGCTATTATGCTGAAGAAAGCGGAAAGCAGGACCACCGCAGCGAACGGAATCATCCCTTCTGCGCAGCTCCCTACAAGGCTAGGAATGGTTACGAGTGCCTAGTTTCACTAACTTCCTCGTCAGTCGATAAGAAGCAGTAGCACGAAATAGGGATTGCTGGACACGTATGTGACCGCGGACCTTGCAGCATGGTCTAGCTTGTAGCCTAAGATTCTGATACTATTCGGCTCTGCTGATCGTGTGCTACCGACCTATTCGAGAACCTTGAGATAAGGGGCCGGAAGCTTCCGCTTTCTAAAAGGCTCAGTCCTAAGTTCTGTAGTATTTCTTTGCCATCCGTTTCATGAATCGTTTCGGAAGCTTCGTTTTCATTTCATCGAGGAGTTTGTAGATGGAGGGGTAGTAGGCGCAAAGGTCGGTTAGAGTCATGATGCCCATGAGTAGGCCTTCTTGTGTTATGGGGAGCTTCTTGATGCCTCGCTGGATCATGAAACCCGCAGCGTCGCTCACATCCATCTCCGGCTGGCCGCAAATCAACGGTTTCGACATGACCACCTTAACCTGAGTATCGTCAGCACTCAATCCAGCCGCCAAAACCCTAGCCAACAGGTCTCGTTCCGTCAGAATCCCAACCGGCCTACCTTGATGCGTTATTATCAGGCTGCCGATTTCTTGCTGAGCCATTCTACTCGCAGCCTCCTTCACAGTAGCCTCCGTACCGATCGATTCAACGGTTGTGTTCATCAGTTCCTTAACAATCAACCCGGCAACACTGCAATGAACGACTCAAGCCAGCGATAATAGCACTGGTCTGCTCCCCAGTGACGTGCATTATCCAGATCACGGACATCATCCACAAGACCGAGAGGTGTTACTAGGGGACACCTCGCCGGAGGATGCAAATCTGTTTGTGGGTTGATTGGTGCGCAAACACACAAAATAACGCCGCACGACTACGGTTCAATTTTACTTGCTCGCACCAACGATTCCACACACACCACGAACAGTGGTTCATCGTTGGTGATGGATAGAAAGGGTATCCTCACGGAACTTGTCTCACTCTGTCACCGTTCCTTATGTGTTGGTCTATGCTTATCTTGGTTATCTGTTTCTCATCAACAAGCAGTTCTCTGCGAACTTGCATGCCTTGAGTGATGGCCGAGATAGCATCCAAAGTAACGTTTCTGACGTCAGTGTTCTTTGCAATGGAAAGCTTCTCTTGGACGTCAACAATCTCGACTTCCGCCTTCGGTATCTCAAGAGATCCAAGATCGTTTCCATGTGCGTCGAATATGTGACGAGTTTCTTCATAGACTACGAACCTCATGCCTTTCTTGACGCCTTGCTCATTTCCGATATTGAGCACAAGGCCGTCTTCGAGGATCCCAGCGACCTCTCCTCTGAGAAGAGGTTTCGGAGAACTCATTGTCTATATCCCCGCACACTCGAAAAGTAGTTGCTTTTGTGAGTTAAGGATGTTGATGGTAGCATGGAGCAATACTGTAACAAACGGGTTCACATCAAATTGCTCGTAGAAGAACTCGGTGTAGTCTGCCGCCATTCTCGTCTTTATGACATATGCATACGTCTTCGTCAGTGAACTGAAGTCAAGCAAGAAACCCTGGGTGCTGAGGTATTTGAGAGCCCCAAACAAATCGGTATGGCCCACAGGAATCCCTTTGGCCAGTTTTTTGGCAAGCTTCTCATGAGCCAGACAGCATGCTATCTTGCAGCAGTTCTCAATCGAGAAGAAAAGCTGAGATACAGAAGCACAGAGTACTCCATTTCGAGCTATCCATAGATTTTTCTCTTGAGTCTCCTTCTCGCCCGGGGTCATTGTCGTCAGCTCATAGGAAATCTCAGCTAGGTATGGATACAGTGTTTTAACAACCAACTCAACCTTGTAACCGGCGAGTTTTCTGTAGAGAACGAGCCTGTTGAGGTATGGGTCTATCAGGTTATCCTTCCTAATGCTTGGTTCTACAATGGACCTAAACGCCTGGATGAACTTTGTGTCAACTTTCCCTCGGCTTGCCAAGTAGCTTTGCGAGTACAGTTGAAAACATGACATCAGTTCCAAGAAGACAGACCCATTGACAACATTCTTGAGCGTTGTAGGGCTGATTGAACTGGCTATCTCCTCACACTTGCCTAAGACCTGCAAGATGATCCGCCTGCACCCGGAGCATTATCTGAGGTGAGATTTGAACTCATTTTGTGATGCAATGAGTTCAGGATGAGATGGCTGGCCATCACCAGGGGTATCGAATCTGGCGATCCAGCTGATACGTTAGATACTTTCTTTTTTGGGGGGGTGCGCACCATTAAAGGCACACACGTAAATCCCCTCTACCATCTTCGATTACTGTGCTGACGGAATCTCTAGTTCTGCATTAAGCTCGAGCTGCGCTTCTCAGCATTCTGCTTGGCTCTGACCTTGCCAGTAGAAAGCCAATTATCGATGCCAAATGGTGTTCTATCGAGAGATTTGTCTAAGCGTCAGAGCGACCCACTTGATAATGCGTTTCTCTTCCTGCTGGGTTCATTGAGTCTGTTTTTTGGACTTCTAAACGCGACATTCGGCAGCAAACAAGGTCTACTACTCTTCAGTCCTATGATTATCTCAGGATTGTTTTACTCATTCTACGTGGGCTACATTGAAGGAGTAATCGGGACCATGCCTTTACAGAGGATCAGAGGGTGGATCTACTTCTTTGGTGGTGCCGTTGCTTACACGTACATGCTGGTGATCGTCGTCTTTCGGGACTATCTCAAGGCTTTCGATTACATCTCGACGCCTATTGCATTTCTGGTTCTGGCCGCAGGGGCCTTGTGTACCCGACACTCAACAAAATGGGTTCTAAAAGTGACAGAGACAACAATCACTCCTGAAATCCGGGGAAGCCTCTATTACTCTGGGTTCGCGGCCTTCGCTCTTTCAGCCTCAGTGTTCTTTCTGGAGGAATTCGCTAGACTCTGGCTTGAGAGAAACGAATTTGCTGATCTTATGCATCTATTTCCGTCGGTAATTTTTTTTCTATTATTCATGTTCCTTCGATGGATGTCAACAAAGTAGTATCAATGGTACGCACACACACAAATGCCTGAAACGACGGTTCAATTTGTGATGCGCGCACCAGCGTACCCCACACCTCTACTGGTGCGTGAACCAGAGAAGCAATTTACGGAGACGGTTCACTACCGGGAATCGAAGCGGATCCTCGACATCATGGATGTGTTAGGGGTGAAACGGGGGCCCATTTCCAGGAATCGGGGGTCCGATTCAAATCCTTTCTTCGACCGTTTGGGTCTCGCTATTGCCGCTCCGTTTCAATCTTTCCGTTGGTAGCCTGAAGCGAAAGGCTTCTACCGGTGCGCACATACACAAGCAGAAGGTACCAGTGAATAGATAGTCAGTTCTGAGTTAGCATGTTCTGTCACTAACATGCTAGTTCGCAGGTAGGAAAAATAGAAGCAGGTTTTCGTGTGTGTGGACGCATTGGTGCGGCCGCCGGGATTTGAACCCGGGACCCTTCCCCAATCCCACAGGGTAAAAGCAACACCGACGCCTACACCGCGCCTCCCATGCTGTTGGCATTGTGACCATGAGGCTCAACAGATTCGAACGCTCGATGACGGGAGCGATGGGAAGCTGCCCAGCTGCTTGAAAAGCACTATAGGGCGGTTTGCAACTACCTTCAGTTAGACTGATGCACCCGACCCCGTCGCGCCGCGTTCATGGAGGTTCGCAATGGAGGCGTACCAATGGACTACATCGAGATCACATCAAAGCTCGGAAAGAGGATCAGGATTACCGATTCCTATTGGGAATATATCGCTCGCGTCAAACACAGGGAAATGGTTGCTCTCAAGGACGCAGTTGCTAAGGCTCTCAGGCTTCCATTTGAGGTTCAGAGAAGTCAGAAGGATCCGAGCGTTCACCTGTATTATGGACGGTACGAGGACAAGATGCTCTGCGTAGTAGCTAGGCACTTAAATGAGGAGGGTTTCATTATCACGGCATACTTAACTCGTAAGATTGGAAGAGGCCAACTCGTATGGAGAGGCTAGTGAGAGCGTATTACGTCCCTGAGATGGATACTCTGGATATTTGGCTGGACGAACCTGACAGGGAAAGCGAGAGCAAAGAAGTTGGCGACGGAGTCATTGCAAAATTGGACAAGCACGGGAAGATCATCGGAGTTGAGATTATCAGCGCCTCGAAGACAGGCCGAGAGCAGCTTGCCAATTTGCCCGAAAACATACGAAGTATTTTGATGGATTCGATGGAAAAATTGGCGATAGCCGCATCACGCATAACCCGAAAGTAACCCATTGAGAAATATCTGTTGAGAATTGGAGCAGTCATCTGAATAGCAGCGGATGCTGATAATCAGAGAGAAGCAAAATGGGGAGAATTGGTTCGTTCCCGAATCGTATGGGAACCAAAGGTAAGGAAGGCTAAGGCGTGTTGTGGCGGGCCCGCGGGGTTCCGACACAATTAGCTGTTCTGAGTTTGGTACTGGTTCCGCCGCTTGGCTCGGGTTCGGGTCGCTATAGGCCCGAAACTGGAATCTAAATCTTATCCGGGATCGACGAGCCCCTCTGGGACGCGAACGAAGGCAGACGCCCAGAGGATAAGGCATCTGAGCCCTGAAGCGGCGCTCACCAATTTCAATACTTGTGCGTTCCTATGTTGTAAATCCGAAACCGCAATTGGACTTCAAGATGCCAAGCTGCAGATGACACTTAGGAAAGATTTTCTTCGAAAAATATTGGCTCTGGAAACACTTCTAGAGCCAGCTCAGTCAGATTGATCGTCGGCGTAATTGGAACTTCTGGTGCGAGTGGCACTAGGGCTCAACATGCTGTGTCCGAAGCAATAGTGACTAGAATGGAACAATGTCGCCGGGACTACGACACAACTTATTGTGCTGGAAGACTCCTGCTATGGCCCTCAGTTTCGGCAAGGTACGGATTCCATACGGACCTTGACACTGTCTACACATTAACGTCTAGATGGTGCGGCCGCCGGGATTTGAACCCGGGCGTCTTCTCGCCCTTTGCTTGAGGGCGATCAGAAGCGTGGCAGGCATCCGACAGCAGACAACCTGCTGATCCCGTCCTAGACCAGGCTAGACTACGGCCGCTTCATGCCAAGACACGATCTGACTTAGCTCGCGTTTCTCACGTCATGTTGAAAGATAAGGGTTTCTAGCATCACAAACTGACCGTGAGCCTAGCGAGCTGATAGGAGAGTTGAAAGATTGATCTCAATCGCTACACTAGTCTAATGGTGCATTAGGCGATGACAACTTTGACTAATTGGCCCGGCGACTGGGTGAGGATCACGACGATCGATGCGCATGCTGCAGGTGAGCCCTTGCGAGTCGTTACAGGTGGAGTTGATTCGATTCCAGGGGCTACGATTCTTGAGAAACGTAGGTTTGCTCGTGAGCATTTGGATGGTCTCCGTCGAACTTTGATGTTTGAGCCTCGTGGTCACGCGGACATGTACGGCGCGTTAGTTACCGAGTCCGTTACTGAAGACGGAGACCTCGGCGTATTATTCATGCATAACGAGGGGTGGAGTACGATGTGCGGCCACGGCATCATCGCCTTAGTGACCGTTGCGCTTGAAACCAGAATGCTTCAACCCAAGGAAATTGTGAAACTTGACACACCTGCAGGTCGAGTAACAGCACACGCTACGATGGATGGCGGTCGCGTTAGGAAAGTTGCGTTTGAGAACGTTCCTTCATTCGTATTTGTATTAGATGACATAGTGGAGGTTCCAGGCGTAGGCAAGATACGTTACGACATAGCGTTCGGCGGCGCCTTCTATGCATTCGTGGACGCCACCGATCTAGGTGTAGAGTTGATTCCCCGCGACTTCAGGACGCTTATTGATCGCGGTATGGCGGTGAAACGGGCCGTAATGAAATCCCGTCCAATACGCCACCCGTATGAAGCGGACCTCTCATTCCTGTACGGCACGATCATAGTCGGACCGCCACAGTCAACCGGCGCACATTCGCGAAACGTGTGCATATTCGCTGAAGGCGAAGTGGATCGCTCGCCAACTGGAACGGGGGTCAGCGCAAGACTAGCATTGGAGTACGCACGTGGACGGTTGAAGAGGAATGAGACGTTCGTTGTGGAGAGCATAATTGGAACGCGGTTCACCGGAAGCGTAGTCGCCTTAACCAATTTTGGTCAGTACGAGGCGATTATTCCGCGAGTTGAAGGCAGCGCTTGGATCACAGGGCGACACGAGTTCCTAGTCGCACCAGACGACCCAATCAAAGAGGGCTTCATCCTAAGATAACAAACGCACGCGCCACAGGCAACTCCAACCAGGGAACGCTACTTTAGTTTGGCGAGATCCTCAAGTTTTGGAAGATTATTCCAGTCAATTGGGCCAAGGGTGAACCTGTACCTAAGCCGAGGTGGGACGATCTGAAGCCAAGCCCGAGTGAAGTAGTTGAAAGCCTGATCCAACTCCCCGCCATCGCCCCAACCGTCATGTGCCAACGACACTCTCGTTTGGTTATCTGATAGAGGGTCAAGCCTAATCACGACGTGAGTTCGCTGCTTTTGAACCTCAGGTATCTCGGGTGGCGCATTCCAAGTGAACGAGAGCATCTTCTTCGGTTGAATGGCTAGAATCTTCAAACCTTCTCCACCACGCTTTCCCGGCTCCGCGGTGGGGTCAAAGAGGATCTCGTAGGGACCGTCTACGCTGAGTTGAATATTGCAGGCCGGAGCGAAGAACGATTTCATACCTTCCTCAGTGGTCCACGCGTCCCATACCGCATCGAGATCGGCATTTGCGGTCAGGCGCCGAGCGACTATCCGGAAATCGTCGAATTCCTGGTGGAAAACGGCATTGATAGTATATCGTTGAACTCGGACGTGATAGGTAGGATGAAGCAGGTCGTCGCTAAGGGCGAAGAGAAGTACGGGAAACAGCTTAGCCGAGCACTTCCGAATCCCTAGGTCAAGCCCATTTTGGCTAATTTCTGGAAATCAGTCATGTGCTGCACGAGATCCGTTTGACTGATTATTCCAATTATCTTGTCATGCTCTGTCACGACCAAGCGTTTGATCTGTTTTTCAACCATCTTCCTAGCTGCGTCGATCAGAGAGGCGGAGGCTTCGATTGTTGTCAAGGGAGCGATCATGACATCGGCGACAGTTAGCTTGGAGGGATCGGCGCCTAAGGCTACAATCTTCGCCACCAGATCCCGTTCAGTCACCATCCCGAACGGTAATCCGTCTCGGTTAGCGACCAGCGACCCAATACCCTTATCGACCATCATTCGAGCCGCATCCTTCACCTTCGCCTTTGAATCGATCGAGATGATGGTCCGCATGATCTTGCTAACAGTGATGTCCGAGCTCAACGTTCGTCCTCCCGAGTTATCGTCTCGGGTTGAATTAAAGAGTTATCGCGCGTACGTCAGGGGAGCTCTATCCGTTAGCAAATTGTTCCTGGGGGTGACGGATTTGTTGCGAGCTTGATTCGGGTCTATTTCTCTCACAACGCATTCTTCTCGGGTTCCGGAAGCACGATAAAGTATCTGTCCGCGGGGGTTGATGATCTGAGAGAATCCGATGAATCGCAGCCCACGCTCCACGCCTACCCGGTCTGCGGTGATCGTGTAGACTCTGTTTTCCAAGGCACGGGTCTTCATGCAGTCAGGGCAGTGGGGCATTACGAGGTTAGATGGGTGAGCGATGATCTCGGCGCCTTTGAGCATTAGTGACCGAGCGGACTCTGGGAGGTACCAATCAAAACATATCATAACGCCCACGTTCCCGAAGACTTTGAACTCATTTCCTCGTTTGAAGAACTTCTTCTCATTGTAGAAGAGGTGAATCTTGCGATATTTGCCGATATATCTACCATCTCTCACAACTACCGCAGAATTGTAGAAGCTCTGATCCTTCCGTTCCGCAATTCCAGCAACTACTATAGTTCCATCTCGTTTCGAAAAGTCCTTGAGCGCCTCGGTTGTGGCGCCGCCAGGCAGGGGTTCAGCGACTTTCGCTACTTCCTTCCTAGTGCGGAAATTGTAGCCCGAGCTGAATAGTTCCGGGATTACGATCAGGTCGGCCTTCTTGTTACCAATCAATTTGAGCGCTCTGTCAAGATTGCCTTCAACATCGAGTATTCTGGAATTCATTTGCACGAAGCCCGCTCGCATGCTCTCTAACCATCTCATTGGATTACTATATCGTTAGACATTAGATGTTCGCTGCTGGAATTAGTTCTCACAAGAAGATTATGCTGATAAACTCAGCCAAAGCAAGAGCGCCAAGGATAGGAATCACGACGGTTAGGCCGTAGATCGACGAGAAGTAGCCAGCGGCGTAAGAGAATATTGACCCTCCAATTAGAGCAATACTCAGATTAATCGCGTACGCTAGTCCCAAGCGATTCTCCGGTGCAGCTGTCCCAACCATCCCGTAAAGCACCGGAAACGATAGGAAGAAGGGAATTCCGCTGAGCACCAGTAATGCAATCGCAAGGGTCCACATTTCAGATCTTAGGACCATGACCGTGGCGGCAAGAATCAGGGTAGCCGTGAGCCCGAAAGAGATACGCAGAGTCCTATGCTCACTTCCCAAGAATTTCACAAAACGCCCAGCATTGAAACTGGACGCGACGCCTATCGCAAGCCATAGCGCGACCAAGAGCGAACTAATACCGGGACTCAACTGCAGGTTCACGTTCAGGAATAGTGCCATGAAGCCAGTGAAGACGAGATAGAGGCACTGGGTGAACAATGTGCCCAGCTGTAGAACTATGAAACGTCTAGTAATCTTTTGACCTGGGCTTCGGATCGATGGTTTCGTATCATCAGGATGAAATGCACTTCGCGAGTACCCACCCAGCGCAACGAATGCTAGAACACCTGCAAACCCTGCAAGCCCCCAAATGAGGAATGGTACATTCCATCCAAGGCTCTCGGTAAGGAATCCTGTCGTGAACATTGCGAAAGCTATGCTGCTGTCTCCAAAGCCGCTCTGGAATCCCATGGCTGCTGAACGATTACGAGCCGTACGGAATACTGTAGAGAACCCGACAGGATGATACGCGCCAGCAGCACCTCGCAAAAGCAAATAGAAGACTAGAACGTGCCAGTAGATGGCTGCACGAACGAATATGATATCCACAATAGCCAATGCGATAAATCCTCCCAACAGAACGTGGCGCGTGAAACCTCTATCGGAAAGAAACCCAAACACGATTTGCATTACCACAGTCGAGAGGAGCCCAGCACTGAGCACTGTCCCAATCTCAATCAACGATAGGTTAAGCGCGACTCGCATTACAGGCAGAGCGGCCAGAAAGACAGCAAGGGAACCATCGTTTATGGCATGGAAGATGCTCAGAGACATAAGTTGGCGGTCAAGGTTCAAGAGTAATCGCTTGTCTTCGTTGTTGAATCTGCGTCTACAACCGTTCCCGCTGCCTTAAGCGACTCTTTGACCACAGCTCGTACAGAATTTTGCGTTCGATGGCAATGAGCTGCCACACTGAGTGCAGTAACCAAGTTTGACTTTGGCGGATTGATAGTCCATTATGATCTGTTCGAACTTCCAGCCGTTATCCTCAACCAGCTGCTTCACTGGGCCGCGGATCTTTGAGATATCGAAATCGTACTCGTATGCTTTCCCAAAACTGGTTGGGTCGGCTGGCTTCTTGAATCCAAAAGCCACTTCCTTCTCTCTCTTGAAGAGCACTTTCCCTTTGAAGACAGATTTCTCGAAACTGAGCTTAGGGGCTGGCAGTACGCCTGCGCTGCCGGTCTGCTCCTGAATGATCTCGCGGTACTTCACGGTCCGCTCCTGCTCCACAAGCCAAAGCTTGGCGGCATATTGCTTCTTGACCGTCTCCTTCGACGCCACACCATAGTACTTCGCGTCCACGATCTTATGCTCCAAGTAAAGATCACAATCTTCACCCGGTCGGATTGTGAACAACTGACCCGAGGACCCCAGCTCGAGCAGTTTCTCCCGAAGAGTTTCCGACAATTAGGATGACCACACCGAATTCCATACTCACCGTTGAATTAAGGCTTCACAAGCGCTACCAAATGCGAAATTCGCGTCGGAAAAGCTGCTGAAGGATTTGTTTGGTGCCGAGGGCGGGAGACTCAGAAGCGTTTTTCGCGCTCCTTTTGAATCCGCGATTTGGCCTACGCACTATTGTGCGTAGTCAACCCGGTCTTCAGCTTCACCCACGTGGTCGGGTGCTCTCCCAGGCTGAGCTACCTCGGCCCCGAAAAAACCAGAGGAAGACGAGAAGCAATTAAGAGTTTCCCAACATAACTCCGCTTGGAACATATCTCACGCTCAATTCCTCACACCCTGTCATGAACGAAGGTTTTTAGGCGTAATGTGGGGACCACTCGAAAAGGTGGGCCGGTAGATCAGCCTGGTATGAGCATCAGGAACGTGAGGATGCGGCCATATCGTCCGCTTGGCATGCGGGAGGTCGCGGGTTCAAATCCCGCCCGGTCCACCACTTCCCAAGGATAAACCTGACAAAGTTCTTGTCTCCCAGGCTCGAGACACTGTGAAGGAAACGAAACGAGATGAAGGAAGACCAAAAGGGGGGAGAGATGCTGAACCCACCATG